>Ga0302252_1000426_pt1 | contig 38172 bp, 35 predicted proteins | sample AAG_RA_Leu_MG_FD_193511 | JGI IMG/M metagenome (GOLD analysis project Ga0302252, IMG submission 193511) | Enriched activated sludge microbial communities from anaerobic digester in WTTP, New Holstein, Wisconsin, United States - AAG_RA_Leu | ecosystem: Engineered > Bioreactor > Anaerobic >... | reverse complement strand
GCAGCTGATGAACAGCGAGGACATGACAGTGGCTCAGGCTGTCAGCAAAACTCTGCCATCGATAGCCGAGGCTGCCGGGCTCGTTGCCGGGGCGATAAGGAGAGGCGGGCGCCTGATATACGTCGGCGCGGGCACGAGCGGCAGGCTGGCCCTGCTCGATGCGTCAGAGTGCCCTCCCACTTTCGGTACTGATGAAGGCCGGGTCATCGCTGTAATTGCAGGCGGCGATGCGGCAGTCAGCAAGGCAGTCGAGGGAGCAGAGGACGATTCGGAGGCAGGCGAAAGGAGGCTCCGCGAGCTTTCCGTGACGGCAGACGATGTGGTCGTAGGAATCACGGCGAGCGGCAGGGCTCCGTTCGTTACAGGGGCGCTCAGATGCGCCAGCGAGTCAGGAGCCCGGACCGTTGCGCTGTCATGCAACGCCTCAGCGAAGATCTCGGCCATCGCCGACGTGGCGATAGAGGTTCCCACAGGCCCCGAGGTAGTTACCGGCTCGACGAGGCTGAAGGCAGGGACTGCACAGAAGATGGTGCTGAACATGCTCAGCACCGCAGGCATGGCGCTGGCAGGGAAGGTCTACCGCAACTACATGATAGCCGTGAAGCCTCTGAACAGGAAGCTCGTGGACAGGGCCTGCCGCATCCTTGCTGAAACGGCGGACGTGAGCCGTGATGAGGCGCGCAGGGCTCTCGATGAAACCGGGATGAACACGATGGCGGCCTTCCTGATGCTGAAGAAGGGCATTTCGGCCGGCGACGCGTTAAAAAGGCTCAGCGAGTCCGGGGATTCGCTCCGCGACGCCCTCGGCGACTGACAGCCTTCTGCAGCTCTTCGTGAATATGCCGTCAATCAATGCAACCTAAAGCGGTAAGCTTCTGCCGCTATTTCAAAGACTCAACGCGAACGGGACGAATACTGGCTCTACCCGCTTTTTCGGGCACCGATGCCGGGGAGTTCGGACAGCACGACCTTGCCGTCCACAACTGTCGTGCCCTTGAACAGATCGTTCGATATCAGCAGCGCGCCGTCCAGGTCGGCCCAGTCCACTGCAGGCGAGAGCTGCGAAGCAGCCGAGATCGCGCACGATGTCTCCGTCATGCACCCTATCATGACCTTGAGCCCCATGGCGCGCGCCGCGTCGAGCATCTTGCGGGCCTCCCTCATGCCTGTGCTCTTCATAAGCTTTATGTTGATGCCTGAGTATACGCCTTTCGCCCTGTACACGTCAGGGAGCCTCTGAACGCCTTCATCGCCGATTATGGGGATGGGGCTCCGCTCTGTGAGCCACGCGAGATCGTCTTTCTGCTCCTTCGGCATGGGCTGCTCGAGGAATACACAGTTCTTTTCCTTGAGCCACTGGCTCATCTCGAGCGCCCTGTTCCTGTCCTTCCAGCCCTGGTTCACGTCGGCGCACAGAGGCACGTCCGTGACGGATCTTATGGTCTCGATCATCTCCCTGTCGGTGTCTCTGCCGAGCTTGACCTTCAGTATCCTGAACTGGGCCGCCTCCTTTGTCTTCTGCCGAACGATATCAGGCTTGTCTATGGCTATCGTAAAAGAAGTGTATGGCGCCTTCGAAGCGGTGTATCCCCATATCCTGTGCCACGGCTGCTTCATCATCTTCCCGACGAGGTCGTGAAGGGCGATGTCGACCGAGGCCTTTGCCGCAGGGTTTCCAGGGGTAATCGAGTCCACATATGCCAGGATGTCCTCAAGCTCGAAGGGGCTCCTGAACTGCCCGAGATTCACCTTCGACAGGAACTCGGCGACAGTCTTGTGCGATTCGCCCAGATAGGGAGGCATCGAGGCCTCGCCGTATCCCGTCAGGCCTTCATACTCGATCTCGGTGAGCATGACGGGCGTCGATGTGCGTGCGCTCGTGGAGAGAACGAAGGCGTGCCTGAGCTCGACAGTGTACGGCTGGAACGAAAGCTTCATCCTGCCGCCGCCTGAACCCGGGACAGTCACCCTGTCTCCTGCCCATGCGATCTCCCTGATCGGCGCCCCTGCAAGGCAGAGCCCTGCCGCTAACGCCGCGGTCTTCATGAAGCCTCTTCTCGTCGATCTCATTCAACATCACCACTTTCCGCAGCCCTGCCGCTCATCGGGCCTCGACCATCTGCCTGACCAGCTGCAGCATCCTGCCCTGGTATTCGCCGTTCCTGATGTTCTGTTCACTGGCCCTGTCCATATACCTGGCTTCCACGTTTATATACCGAATTCCCTTCTGCCCGCAGTATACAGAGAGAGAGCCGTCGTCTCCCTCTGCGCCGGGGGCAGGCGTGCGCATCAGCACTATGTTGAACCTTCCGTCTTTTGCCAGGTACTGATAATCCTCGAACCTGGTCACGAGTATCAGGTTGTCCCTGTTCGGGGCGTCGCCTTCATATATGCACGCCTTGCCATCCCTTTTCTCGACTTCATTGCTGCATGGGCCGCCGTTTTTGTACCACAGGAAGCTGAAAGTCTCGAGGTCTCCTTCTTCTGTCGGGGTGTTGTTGTGTACGGCCACAACAGCCGGGCAGGACGGGGCGCCGCTCCCTATGCCTATTGCGTTGACGATTCCCTCTGCCGCCCTTCTCACTGCGCTCTTCACGCCGGCCGGCACCATGGCGCAGCCGCCGAGATCGACCTTTCTCCCCCACTTCCCGTCGCCGAAGAGCAGGATCTCCCTGTCTATGCCTCTCGGCGTATAGATCCTGTTCGGATCTATCGAGTACCAGAGCCTGTCAAATGAAAAGTACAGATACCTGTCGTAAGGATCGTTCCCTGTTACTCCGGATCCCTCCATCGCCGCCTTGACATCGCTGTTGCAAGGCCTGAGCTGATACAGCGCGGCGTGGCTCCAGTTCTGCACAATATTCCGTGCCGCTGAAGCGCCGATCGTCTCGTTCGAGTGAGGGACGAAGAAGACGCACCGGGGCGTGCCTGTGTTGCCCTCCGCCTTTATCACGAAGCGGTTGTCCAACACCTCAATCTCCGCCGGTCCTGAAGCTGAAGCAACATACAGGCCTGCGGCGGAGAAGAGGGAGAGCATCACAAGGAGGCATATCGATAATTTCCACATATAGAGATCTTTTACCCTGAGGGTCCTATTTTCCTCTTCCAGCCAGGAACAGCCTGATTGAAGGCGCCGTTGAAGGATGCTTCCTGCGCGCATAGAACTCAGATTCTCGAGAACAACCGTGGAGGCTGAGCAAAGATGAAAAGACCTGTCCCTTACCTTATTCTTCTGTTCATGGCAGCGCTGTTTATTTCGCCGCCGGAGGGGCGTTGCGAGCCCATGTGGCGGCCATGGACAGGTCCGGGCGATTCGCTCGTGCTGCACCAGGGGCCTTCTGCGTTCAAGGACGGTGAGTTCGACGGAACTCACGTCTCGGGCCGGGGTGTCAGGCTGGCGGCGCCGTTATTGAAAAACAGAGGATACTATCTGTCGCCTGCAGTTAAGCTTCAGTACCAGGCGGACTGGGTGATCCCGTCGTGGAACATCGTATGTCCGAAAGATTGCGGGTGGCTCGTGGAGGTGCGTCTCAGGAGCTGCGACGGCGAGATTTCCCCGTGGCTGTATATGGGAAGCGAGGGGATCGCCGCTCCTCAGAAGGATCCACTGGATCAGTGCAGGTGGGCGAAGGTCGACATAGACAACATAAGGCTCAAAAAGCCTGTGACGGAAGCGCAGTACAGGGTGACGCTGCAGGGGAGGGAGCTCTCGCCGACCCTGAAGCTGTTTGCCCTCGCGTTCAGGCAGGGGCCGCCTGTTCCGGAGAGCGGGCTCTCCGGCTGCCCGGCCGCCATCGCGCCGCCTCTCTCCGTGCCTTTCAGGTCCCAGTACTCGGAGGAAAAGGATATCGCGTCTAGGATCTGCTGCCCGACGAGCACATCGATGGTCCTGCAGTTTCTGGGCGTAAACCTGCCGACCGCGGAGGTCGCGTCCCGGCTGTACAATAAGGAGCACGACCTGTACGGCATATGGTGGAGGCCGCCGCAGCTCGCATGTCAGCTCGGTCTCAGGGGATGGGTGAGGCTCTTCTCGTCGTGGGACGAGGTGCAGCGCGTCGTGATGGAAGGACAGCCGATCATAGCAAGCATCTCGTACGGAAAGGACGAGCTTCACAATTCGCCTGTCTCATCGTCGAAGGGCCATCTTACAGTTGTCACAGGCTTCGACAGAGAAGGCCGGGTATGCGTGAACGACCCTGCAGGGAGGGATGCGGCTAATCAGCCGATCAGATACGACAGGGTTGAATACGGCAAGGCCTGGTTCCTGCACGGCGGCGTGGGGATAATACTGAAGAAGTAGCGCGGCAGGCTGTGAGCCTCCGGAAATTGATGCAAAAAAGGAGAGCCGGCTTTGTGGCAGGCTCTCCTTCATATTTGTGATAACCTGTTATACTCAGGCCGCTGTTACTCGCTGGAGCCTGAGGCGCCTCCTTCCCGCGATCCGCCTTGCAATCGCAACCGCAGCCGCGCTGAGGGCGAGAGCTATCAGGAATCCCTGGACCGGGTGCCCGACAGTGTAGACCACAGGCAGAAGGAGTATGCACGTCGCCGTTTTCAGGAACTGCGAGCGCGATATCACATCCGCAATAGGAGGAGATACCCTGTAGTAGAAGTTTACGAACGCTCTTCCAGGCCCGTTCGTCAGCAATCTCGTGTCGCGGAAGTTCCGCAGGATCACCACATGGGGCTCGAAGGGCGAACCGAACGCAGCCGTGGCGATGAAGCACCCGCTCTTCCCAGATGACCCGCCACTGCCAAATTCCGTGCAGCTGTGTGAGGTATCAGACTGATAGCCGGTTGTAAGGGTGGCGGCCACTGCGGCCCTGGGCGACAGGAGGCCTTCCGTGGAGCGGGCCGAAAGCGCGAAGTAGTATGTGCCTGCCAGCATCATGGGCGTTGTGAACTCTTCGCTCTGCCCGGCCACCTTCGGAACAGGCAGTTCTGCCAGCGCCGTGGCATTGTTCCAGTCGGCATCCGTTATTATCGGCGATGTGGCGAATCTGAGGTCGTACGAGGCCGCCTGGCCTGTATACTCGCTGTTCCCCGTGGCGATCCACGTCAGCTTTATCGCCGTGTCATTCACGGATGTTGCGGTGAGCTGCTCAATCTCTCCTGGAGGGAACTTTTCCTGGCCCGTATACCCTGAAACCTGAACCGGCGTCAATGTGCACTGCCTCCGGAAGTTGTCGGTGATCTGGACGATGTCCGACGGGCTGTCCTCTTTTTTGCCGTCCTGCACCTGGTCGGTGTCGGAGAAACCGACGCCTTCAATGGCGGTTCCGGCCGAGTTGTCCGCCACCACTGTGATTGTATATGTCCCGTTGCCGTTGAACGATGTGAAATATCCCTCGTAGCTGCCGTCGATCGGCATGGAGTCGCCGTCTGTATCTTCGTCAGACAATTCCACCTTCACTTCGGTTCCGTCAGGGCGCTTCACCGTGGCATGAACAACTGCGCCCTGAACAGGGATGTATTCCCTGGTCAAGAGGGCTTTAATCAGAATGGGCTCCGGAGTGCTGTACACAGTTTTTTCCGTGCCGCCTTCCAGGTCGATCGGCGTGTTGTCCGCCGAGGAGTCAGTCTCGTCGTTCGCCGCCATTGTTACGTTCTGCGACGCGCTGCCGCCGTTCGCCACCTTCATCTTCCACGTTCCCGCTCCGGGAGCCGTGACGGTGTATGTCAGCGCCGTCGCGGTTGCAGTGTACTGCGCTCCCTGAAGGTTTTCCGGCGTGATTGTCGATCCGCTCGGATTGACGAGAGAAAATGTAAGCGATGCGGCATCTGTGCCTGTGACAGCAAAGCCTGCCTTCTTTATCGTAGAGTCCACAGGGACTGATGACTCTGTCTCGCGCCCTGCCTCTACAGTAGCCGGGAATGTCCCGATGTTTTCAGCCTTTGTGACGGCACGGCTTTTCGAGGGTTGATAGATCTCGAATGTGGGAACGTAGTACTGGATCTCACTGATATCCTGAGAGCCGGGGAGTTTGAGGGAGAACTTGTCGTTTTCCGCCATCACCATCCAGCAGGACTTGAAGTCGTGCTTGCTGTTCTGATCGTTGTTGGGCTTGCTGTTGTGCTCTGTATGGCAGAAATCGGTGATGTTGCTGTCGTGGGGGAACCACATGAGGCAGGCGTGATTGTCGCTGGGCGAGGAAGGCGATACGGGATATTTGTATCCTGCGTACCAGTATGTTATCACCGGATCGACCTGCCATGTCACTTTGTCGGTACATTTGTACCAGCCTGTCTCCTTGTCCCAGAATACCATGTACCATCCTTTCGGCGTCAGATCGCTCCTGTATCTCGAGGCCAGATATTCGTCGTACAGGCCGTACCCGTAATGGCCGAATTCATGGACGATTGTCCTGCCGCCGTTTGTCCGAGCCAGAACCTCAATGCCGAGGTTGATATTGCCTGTTCCCTTGAAACCATCGACGTTGGCACTCCCGACCTTTCCGTTTAACACTTTAACATCGACATTCTTCAGATCCAGATCTGAAGAATCCTCAGCTCCGTCAGGCTTGTTCCACGATGACGGCACTACGATGTTGATGGTGCCGAACCTGTTCTGTTTTGCCGTGGCGGTGTAGAGCATCTTCGAAGCCTCGGTGAACCTCGAGATGATATTGTTGATGATGGCAGAGTCTTCTTTGACGTTGTCCTCGATTTTTACGGTGAGATTGATGACTCCATCCTTCACCGTGCCGTTTCCAGCCTGCGCCACTCCGGACAATACGGAGACCAGCAGCAGAAGAGTCATGGCTGTCGATAGCAGCTTCCCCATAATACCTCCTTTTGATGTGATGTACAGGAATGATTTAAGTTGATCCAGCAGAAGCACAGCAGGCTCTTCAATGATTGGTGTTCACTATTGTCCTCCTTTAAATTTTTTTTACACCATCAGCATATCGCCTGAATGTTAAGGAACTATTAAGCTGCTGTGAAGAAACGGTGAAGATTGTAAATTATTGTCTGGATCATATCCATCATGCTCCGGTGAGCCGTTTCGTCTCCCTCCTCCTCCTGATCAGATGGCGGGCCGCCATCGCTGCCGAAGCCGCGACTGCAAGCGCGATGAGGAATCCCCAGAGCGGATGCTCGACTGTGAAGACCACAGGGAGGAGCATCAGGCAAGTCGCCGATCTCAGAGCCTGCGACTTTGATATGACCTCTGCAATCGGAGGTGATATACTGTAATACAGGCTGACAAATGCCCTTCCCGGCCCGTTTGTCAGCAGATGGGTGTCGCGGAAATTTCGCAGGCTCATCACGTGAGGCTCATACGGCGATCCGAATGCAGCCGTTGCAATGAAGCATCCGCTCTTCCCGGACGCTGTGCATCCCACGCCATATTCCGAGTCTGTCACTGTGGGCATGTTCGTCCCCGGTACCGAGACCATCGTCGACGAGAATGGCGACAGCAGGCCTTCGGAAGAGCGGGCGCTGAGTGCGAAGTAATAGGTGCCGGCTGCAAACGCGGGAGTGGTGAACTCTTCGTTCCTGCCCGACTCTTTTGGCGCAGGGAGGCCGGAGAGCGATGTCGCCCCGCTCCAGTCCTCATCTGTTTCTATCGGCTCGTTCGAGTACCGCATCTCATATGACGACGCGCAGCCTGTATACTCGTTGTTCCCTGTGGCCACCCATGTGAGGCGGATCGTCGAGCCCTGCAGCGTCCCTGTCAGCTGCTCTATCTCTCCGGGAGGGAACTTCTCCTGGCCTGTATATCCCGAGACCTGCACCACAGGGAGCACGCACTGTCTGCGAAAGTTGTCTGTTATGGGGATGGACTCAGAGGCCTTCACGGCCGTCCTGTCCTCGGGATACTGATCCGTGTCGGAGAATCCGATCCCCTCCTTTGCGGTCCCTGCCGAGTTGTCCGCCACGACAGTTACCGTGTAACTGCCGTTCCCGTTGAACGATACGAATGACCCTTCATAGTCCCCGTCGAGCGGCATGGTGTCACCGCCGGTTCCGTTGTCTGACAGTGGGACCCTTATCTCGCTTCCGTCAGGGCGCTTCACGAGAGCGTAAACAACGGCGCCCTGAACAGGTATGTACTCCCTTGAGACAGTAGCTACTATCAGGATTGGCTCCGGGGTGCCGTATACGGTCTTTTCAGTGCCGCCTTCCACCAGGATGACAGGAGCCTGCGGATTCGACGAGCCGGACATGTCATTTGCGGTCATCGTGATATCCTGTTCGTCGTCGCCGCTGTTCGTCGTCTTCATCTTCCATGTTCCTGCCTGCGGCGTCGTGAAAGTATAGGTCATGGTTGTTGCATCGGCGGTGTAGGAGCCTCCCTGCAGGTCGTCAGGCGTTACTGTCAGGCCGCCCGGCGTCGTCAATGTGAACGAGAGTGTGTCGACGTCCGTTCCTGCCGCTGCAAAGCTGACTTTCTTTATCGTCGAGTCGACAGGGACTGATGCCTCCGTCCCGCCGCCGCCCTGCAATGAAGCGGTGAATGTCCCTATGTTTATTGTCTTTGCGCCGTCCCGGCTCTTTGAGGCCTGCCTGATCTCAAAAGTCGGCGCGTCGTTTGTGATGGCTGCAATCTGCGGATTGTCAGGAAGCTTCAATGCGAACGTCTTGTTTTCCGACATGACGGTCCAGCACGACTTGAAGTCGCATTTGCTGTTCTGGTTGCAGTTGCAGGCCGTGTTGTGGTTGGTGTAACAGAAATCGGTGATACTGTCGTTATGCGGGAACCACATTATGCAGGCGTGGTTGTCTGCGGGAGATGATGGTGACACGGTATATGAGTAGCTGTCATCCCAGTAACACAGAACAGGGTCGACCTGCCACGTAACCTTGGCGGTGCATTTGCTCCAGCCGCCCTCCTGATCCCAGAAGACCCTGTACCAGCCTGCAGGGTTGAGATCGCTGCGGTATTTCGTGTTCAGATACTCGTCGTAGAGCCCGTATCCGTAATGGCCGAATTCATGGACTATCGTCTTCCTGCCTCCCGTTCTGGCGAGAACTTCTATGCCGAGGTTTATGCAGCCGGTTCCGCCGAATGCGCCTGCCCTCGCGTTGCCGATATTGCCGTTCACGACTTTCACATCGACCTGGTCGAGGTTCACATCTCCCACAGCCAGAGCGCCGGTGACGGGGGTCCAAGTGGAAGGGACCACGATTATGATCTTGCCGAACCGGTTCTGCTTTGCTGTTGCGCTGTGAAGGAGGGACGACCCTTCGGTGAACCGGCTCTTGATGTTGTCGATGATGGCGGAGTTTTCTGCGACGTTGTCCTCGATCTTTACTGTGAGGCTGATTACCCCGTCTTTTACCGTGCCGTTGCCGGCCTGCGCCGAGCCTGAAAGCATTACGATTAATGCCGCGAGTGTGAGAAACAGTGACAGATGTCTTGCCATGCCCCCTCCTTGGGAATATATTATTGAGCAGTCAAACCTGATTCAATGCAAAATACAATAAGCCCTTCCAGGTCCGAAGATATTATTCTGTCAGGACCTGCAGTCTCTGCCGGCCTGTTTGCCTTCACGCATCATTGTAGCCTCGTCATATGAAGAATCCGCGAAAAATCTGTGAATCTCCCGTGAATTTTCATGTTTTCGGTCTGCCTGTCGAGCCTGGTTCGCGGCCGATGTCTCTGAGAAGTTACATTTTATTAATAAAATAAGGCAGACATCCGCCTCAGCCTTATGATAAAATTGTGTCGCCAGACTGTTTGGCCTGATTTTGTGTGCGGAGGAGATATAGACATGGATCAAATAACAAATATAATGATCGCAAATAATCATATTACGCCCTGCCAGGTTTCAGGTGCGGGAAACGCCCGGCCTGTCAGCGCTGCGCCTGCCGACAGTTTCGCCAGGAGTGCGTCGGCCTCCCAGCCGCTTCCTCAGATGAATGTGATCGCGTCTGTTCCCCTGCAGAGCCAGGGAGCGGCCGGCCTGCCGGTAAAGGCTGATACAGCGACAGTTCTGGAGCGACGCGGCGACGGCACCTTTTCATCCACGCTGAAGCTTCCCTGCGATAACCCTTCCAACGCGGTGCAGATAAAGGATGCAAACGGAGACAGCCATTACTTTTACACCTCCGATGACGGCCACGTGCTAAACAGGCTCGGCGAGGGAGGGATGATGGAGATGGAGATACCTCTCCCCGGCAATGAGAGAGTCGGCCAGTTGCTCTATTCCGAGAAGGACGTGGCCCTTTTCATAAGAACAGGCGATGCAGTGCATAGAATCGATCCGGAGCTCGGGAAGATAACAGATTCGATTCCTTTCAGCAAGTTCGGCTTTGATCGCTCAATAGGATTCGACAACGACGGGAACCTTCTTCTCGGAGCAGACAAGAAGCTCTCCACGCTCGATGGAAACCTGAAGGAGAAATCGTCGATTGACATAGGCTTCAGGCCCGACATGATCGAGTCCCTTCCAGGCGGCTATCTTCTGTGCCTCGATGATTCTTGTCCGGCTGAGATACTGATCTTCGGCCCTGACGGGAAAAAGGTGGTCGAGGAGCACGATGGCTCATTGTACAGCACAATCATGGATGAGAAGAACAGAGTCTATTTCATAGGAAACACAGGCATCGGCCAGAAAAACAACAGAGATATCGTGCGCTTCGATCCCGCCACAGGCGAGACGTTGAAGTTCAAGGGGACAAAGAGCGCAGATTCAATCATCCCGCTGAAAAACGACGACATACTCGTCTTCGACGACAGGCTTGCAGAGCCGCGCTTCATCAACTACGACAGGGACGGACATGTGAAATGGAACATCACGTTCGACGGCGAGGGCTTTGCCAGGCAGTTCTACCTCAACGACGATGAATCAAAGGCATATATCGTGGTGGACGCCAATAAATCGCAGGAGCGCTACCTGTATGAAGTCGATCTGAAGGAGGAGCCGTCGCTGCTGAACAAGGCAGTCGGCTCTCTGCTGTCGGCAGGTTCGAGGAAGCAGCCGAAGCTGCTCTATACAGAGCATTCAGATCACAGGGGCATGTTCCCTGCCGTGCTCGGCGACGGACGCATAGCCATCTTTGGCGAGAAGGGGATTTCGCTGTTCGACAGCGAGGGGAAGGAGATAAAGCAGTACAATACATCCACAGAGCTCATGAACGAGATTGGAAGTCAGAAGACCGTCAACAGGCCATACCGCCTCGGCTCAGGCTCCGATTTCGGAAAAGATGACAGGATCGACAATATGCTCACCTTCTCGATAAACGCGCAGCGGAGATACAACGACACCCTGTACCAGAGGATCCCTGTGGGGCAGTCTCTCGGCGGATGCACGTTCGGAGAATGCGACAAGACCCTGAACTGGAATTCGGTGGTAGATGAAAATACCGCTCTTGCCACGCTGTCGATGAACAGCAGCGGCGAACTGGAGAACCTCCTCGACGGAGTTAAGCAGGCTTCGTATTTTAACTGGGCTCTTTCGGATCACATCGATATGCCTGTCGGAAACGTCCAGACAGGCAACATCGGCTCCCTGTCTCTCCTGCGCGAGCGTATCGACGTGGATATAAACGGCGGCAATAATAAGGCCACATTCATGCTCGACAAGCCGTCTCATTTCCTGACTGCCCTGCCTGTAGTAACTGGAAAGCGGTGCTTCGTCTTTGCAGGTACCGATGACGGGGTGGTCAACTGGTATGACGTAAACAACAGGAGCCTCCGCCAGAGCTACGACGTGGGCGAGCCTGTGAAGAGAATCATTGCGAGCAATAACACGGTGTACGCGGTGACAGACGGCGGAAAGATACTGACTATAAAGCCCAGACTGGAAGATGATGAAGAGATGGGCCTCGCCGCAGACTTTTCCTCTTCGAAGGGCGCCGTCGATGATCCTCAGAAGCCCGCCGTAGTAGATGACGGCGCGGAGATAGATATTGACGGCATAAGGCTCCCGAAGCACGGATGGGCTCACATCGGAGGACTCAGGCGCAAGTAGCGCCAGGCACAGCTCAGAACAGTCGCAGGGAAGGCGCCGCAGTGACCTTGTTCTGCCCGTTTCTCTGCGAGCTGTAGAGGGCCTTGTCTGCGGCATAGAGCAGATCCGATCCGCTCTCACCGTCATCCGGGCAGCTGGCGACGCCGACGCTGACCGTTATCTTTACGAAATAGCCGTGGAACCTGAACTGGAAAGCCTCGCGGATCTGTTTCGCCATCTCGATGGCGCCTCTCTTGTCTGTCTCTCTGAGAAGGATGGCGAACTCATCGCCTCCATACCTGTATACGGTGCCAGATCCGCGTACCAGGCTCATGAACAGCTCTCCACTCTCTTTCAGCACCCTGTCGCCTTCGGCGAAGCCCTTCGCGTCATTTATCTGCCTGAAGTGATCTATGTTTATCATTATCAGCGACAGCGGCATCTGGGCGGTCTCGTGCTCCCTGAACATCTCTTCGAGCTGCCTTTGGAAATACCGCAGGTTGTAGAGGCCTGACGTGCTGTCTGTTATTATCTTCGAAAGATCCGGTATCTCAGGCGCTGCGCCCTCCGGAAGGGTTTCCGCCCCATTTTCTGCAGGCTCCGGCCCGGCGTTCTTAGCGATTGCAGGGTCCGGCGGTGAGGCGCTGAAATTCACGGATGTCTGTCTTCCGCTTGAGCCGTCCGCCGCCATGGCCTCATCTGCTTTGACTACGCACGGCATATTGTTGACCAGGTCACCGTGAAAAGCCACGATACAATGTTCGCAGATGAAACTGTTTATACTCCCAAAAAACCTCGTGTCACCGCTCTCGGGAATATCACAGAATGAGCACTTTTTGTCAGTCTTCGCCACTGTATCACCACCCATCATACAGTCACTGTTGAATTTCATCCGGACCAGGCCAATCTCCTTCTTTCTGTCAAGTGCAGGCAGAGCCTTTCTATGTCATCGGGTAAATAAAAAGACCTCACCGTGAGGTGAGGCGGAGAGAGTGAACCGGTGGCAGCTCCGGTTATCTGCCTTTGCCCATATATTGGAGAGTCTGCGTGTTGACGTTTCTCTGGCTCCTGTCATACTGCAGGCTGTTGTGCGTCTGAGACTGCTGTATATAGTTGTAGTAATGGTTCGGGTTGTAGCTTTTATGGTGCATGCAGTTGCAGTTTCTGCAGAAGTAGTAATCATTGTTTTCCTTGAGCTGTGATTCAGGAATGCCTGTCGTGTTGATATTTGTGGCATCTGTGTTCTGGCCGGCTTCAACGTATCCATAGCCTTTGTTGGCTGTCTGACCGAATCCGTAGTCGCTTTTCGCGCCGGTCGAGAAGCCATAGTCTGCGTAAGCGCTCCCGCACACCGTGAAGAGAAGAACCACCAGGGCCGTCATACACACCGAGATCTTGATCGTCTTACTCATTTTCATCACTCCTTATTGTTTTCATCATCTTCAGTATAAGGGGCGAGTGTTAAATGAGTATGTCAGATTGTAAAGAACTGTAAAAAAGGGGACAGACTCTTTTATTATACTCACCAGCATAATTAACGACCACAGCAAAAGCCGTGGTAATCAAAATTTTCGCCATTTTTTGATGGCGGAAATTTTGAGCGTTAATATAACAATTCGCTCGATTGTTCGAACAAAGTGCCGTCTGTTCCCTGGTCTGAAAAGTCGAAGAGGGCGCTCCTTCTTACCGCGATACTTCTACGAGATCCGCTGCATCATGGATCGCCGGGAATGTGCAGTACGGCGCCAGCAGTTCGAAGAAATCCTCTGTAGTGAACGCAGTCTCAGGGGCGATGACTCCCTTTTCCTTCACCTTTCCTCTCAGGTGCAGCAGCGTGCCGATGGCGAGGGGAATGCCTGTGACGTTCGGCATCCCTGGAGGGATCGATTTGACACGGGCCGCCACTGTTTCTTCCTTTCCGTTCTTCCTGCCTTTCGCAACGGCGAAAAACAGAGGGAAGCGCGGGCCGTCGATCATGTGTGAGACATTCTCGATTACCTTGTTGATGAACTGAATCACCGGATCGTCTTCTTTTGCGGCTGCTCCGGAGTCCTCGACAAGCTTTCTTCCGGCTTCTTCGAGTGAAAGCTTCCCGCTGTCTATCTGCCTGGCGAGATTCCTGAACTCGTCGATCCACATCCCCGGCATTATCATCACGCAGTATGATCTCTTCAATCCGGGGTATGAATAATGGAAAGAGACCGGCTCGGGATGGCCTACTGAGTAAACGGTTCTCCTGCCCCTGCCGGGATAGTCGAGAGAAATGTCTATGAGAGGCCTGTTATTGACAAGCGCCCCGTTGACACATTCCAGGATTGTTCCGGAGCACTGCTGCATCCAGTGGACTATCGCAGCCGAGTAAGTGAGGGCATCTCCGCCGCCTGCGTCTTCCTCGATGTTCCAGGCCGCAATCATCTCGTCTGTCTCGTCGAGCTCTGCCCTGGCCCTTGCCGCCAGCATGTTCGTGATGCCCGGGCTCGCTCCCAGTCCCACAACCGCTGTTATTCCCTCCGTCTTCGCCTTGCCGCTCATCTCCAGCATATCCCTCATAGGCTCAGGATCGTCACAGATGTCGAGATAGTCGACGCCGGCCTCGATGGCGGCCTCCAATACCGGGACGCCGAAGCGGAAGAAAGGCCCGACGCAGTTCATGACCACGTCTGCCTCTTTCATCAGCGATACAAGTGCTTTTCTATCCGTCACGTTGACTGATACGGCTTTCGCCTTGTCACTGCACAAAGACGCCACTTTCGTCGAAGCGTCGAGATTAAGGTCCGCCACTATGAGGCTTTCCACCTCGCTGAATGAAGCAGCCGTCCTGGCAGCGGCAGCTCCCATGCCGCCTGCGCCGAGAGAGAGAATCCTTTTCTTTTCCATCGTGCATCCTCCTGTTCTTCCCCACACCTCTCTAAGCTATTAAATGGGTCGAACAGATCTCCTGCACTATGCGACCATGGGGTACTCGTCGCGGACATCGTCTATGCTTCTCAGCGCTCCGACTATGTGAAACTCGGCTTCGCCTCCAAGCTCACAGATGGCTTCGCTGTTCTGCGTATCGCCGTAATACAGGCATCCGTAGAGAAGCTGATATGCGCTGAGATAGCACTGGTATCCTGTCATGACCTTCTTCAGTATGGGAGCCGATATGTTCCTGACTGAATCTGCGAGATCGCTGTTCATCTGCTCTGCAGCTCTCGCGACGAGGCTTTCGTAGTGCTCGATCTCTCTCAGAAGAGTAGAGGCAAAGCTGTTGAAGATATCATTTTCCGGATCTGAGATGATTCCAGCCTGAGTCTCCAGGATCTGAAAAACCCGGGAGCTGAGCCCGCGAAGCCTGTTCTGCCCGTCGCTGCATGCGTCGCTCTCTGTTTCGGCCATTCCGTTCATCAGTTTCTCGAATTTCATCAGGCTGTCCATCTCTGTAACCTCCTCTTCAAAACAAGGGGGGCTCTGGAAGAGCCCCCGTGATTACCTGTCTAGTTGTGCTTGTCTGAGTATATGAGACCGCTTATGCCGTTGAGCTCATTGTTGAGCTGCATTCTCTCTCTGGGGCCGACACGGCCGTCATTTGCCTTGAAGTCCTGGAGCATCTGCTCGTAATTTGCCTGCTCTCCGTTTATCGAGCCGAGCTCTTCCTGTGACAGCGAGCCGTTTGCCACGCCCTGCGATATCCTCGCGTCCTGGTTTTCCATTCTGCCTTCGAGCCCGGGAGCGTGCACTCTTCCGTAGCCGCCTGAGGGAATGAGTCCGTTGTTTATTCTGCCTACCTCGTATGACATTTTTCTCCTCCTCGCAAATCTTTATTTCTTGACTTAATAATACACGAGAGAATTAAAAATGAAGTCAAGATATTCTCAAAGAAAGCTCAAAACGGTTTCCGGAAGGTAAAAATTTCGTCAAAATCTGTTATAATATTCACTGATAGCATGACAAAAGAGGTGCTCAATGCCTTTTCGTGAACCGGCCCCTGATGGCAGCAAAGGCGCCGACAACCTTCCTCTTCTCGTTCTGACATCAGGGGCCTTGCTGAAAGGTATCTATACAGTCAAATACCTGACGGCAGGGGGTATGAGCGTGCTCTATACGGCTTCCAGGGACGGCGAGCAGTTCCTGATCAAAGAGGTGGAGGCGGCTGATTCGAGAAATGTCCTGGCCCTCACTCAGGAGAAGTCCATACTGGAGCGTCTCAATCATCCAGGAATAGTGAAGGTCTACGACATTTTCGAGCAGGACGGCTTCTACTACATGGTCCTCGACTATATCGAGGGGCAGAGCATGGAGAAGCTCATCTCGCCGCTCCCGAACGTGTTTATCCAGGAGAAGGTGATCATCGGCTGGGCATTGCAGATCTGCGACATCTTCGAATACCTTCACAGGCAGACTCCGCCCATCATCTACAGGGATCTGAAGCCCAGGAATCTCGTGAAGGACACAGGCGGCCGTGTTCATCTGGTGGACTTCGGCATAGCCCGCATATACAAGCAGGGCAGGAGCAAGGACACTGAAGCGATGGGATCGGCGCTGACCGCATCGCCTGAGCATTACGGCGGAGCCCAGACAGATGAGCGCTCAGATATCTTCACGATAGGCGCCACACTTCATTTTTTCATCACTAACGGAAAGGGAGTGGGAGAAGAGCCCTTCCAGTTCGCTCCGGTGTGCTCCATTAATCCCAAGATCTCGGAAAGCATGGAGCATTTTATAAGGAAATGCCTCGAGCTGGAGCCCAGGAAGAGATACCAGTCTGTCAGAGAGATGCGGCAGGCCCTTCTGAACTCCAGGGAAGTTCCGCTGCCTGTCACTGAGCCGTTCGGAGAAAGCCAGGGCGGGGCAGGAAAGCAGCCCGGCCCGGTTGTGGATATGGCGGAAGGGTCTGGCCATGGCTCTGCCGCTCAGAGATTTCTCTCTCCGGCCTACATTGCCTCTGCGGCGTTCTGCATACTCGTGCTGCTCGGCGGAGTGCTCATCGTAAACAGGATCTTTGACAGCGGCGGTAAAAGCCCGCCGCGTCCGGCTGGCGGATCGCCTGTGGCATATGTGAGTGCAACTGTTACTATTCCCGCAGGCACAGAGACAGCCGTCCCTGAGGCATCGCCGGCAGGAGCGACATCAACTGTCGATACTGCCAGTCCTTCGATGGCGGTGTCATCTGAAACGCCGACTCCAACAGAAACCGCAGCGCCTCAGTCCACGGCGGCCGGCCCTTCGGTTCAGGCGTCTCCTGCGGCCACGACAAAGGCATCTGTTTCATCGCCGACCCGGCAGACAGAGCCTTCTCCTCCCGTGTTGAGTTCCGGCCCGGGCGGCGCTTACAACAGAAATACGAGGACGCCTGAAGTCAGGAACCCCGATAAAAGGCAGCAGCTGGCGGCCATGGCCAGGAATTTCTCCTATGCGGAGGCGGCGGATCCTTCTTCTCTTCCTGTAGTCAGCTCTGCTCAGGACCCCAGGGCTTCCGATGCCTCGATTACAAGGCTGTATAGCGATTATTCAAACGGCTACCGGATACTACTGCAGAAGGGCTGGACATTCGACTCGAGGCTTCTGGGTATCGAATCCCGCCAGGACTCAAATGTCGTGAGCGCGTTCTCACACAATCTGCCCAACCTGCCATACCCTGTTACTGCAATAATCGTGCGAATCACCGGCGCGGGTCCTGATCTGAAAAACCCGCAGGCCTGTCTCGAGAGATGGATCTCTGCCGATCTGGGCACCCCCAGGATATCTCACATGATATCTCCCGCTCCCGTAAAGGAGAGCCTAGGGAGTTACGAGAGGGTGGCTTCGGACATGACCATGAACCTGAGAGGCCATGAAGTGCTGCAGACCAGGATGGTCTACATGGATCAGGCGAAAGGCAGAGCCGCCCTGATCAAATGCTACTTCCGGGCGAGTGACATTGAAAGCGCCCACACGGTGAAACAGCTCGAAAGCCCTGTCGTGGACAGCTTCGGCTTCACGGAGAGGTAGCTCCCCTGATGAGAAAACGTCTTCTGCCTGCGGCGCTGTTCTCTGTGGCACAGGAAAGAAAGCGGGTCAGATCAGGCAGATCTGCAATACAGGAAGAAGACAGTGATTGTGACAACAGAACCTGACAGCAGATGAACAGCTTACGCAGCAGAAGGAAGGCCAGATGATCAATCCGATAATGCTCGTGCTCAGATCTGTCTCAACGGAGCCGGAAATGATCCGGGCTGTATTCTTTCGGTACGCCGTCATTGTAATACTATTTTCCATAATCGGCCTCTCTGTCTATGTTCTTCTGAAGGCTGCAATACTCCGCATCGTTAAAAAGAAGAGCTTTGCGGAGCAGAGATGGATTCTCGCCGCTGCCTCCGTTGTGGTAATCGTTTCGATATCCGCTGCGATTTATGCTCTCTATATCGAGCCTGACTGGGTGAAGATCAACTGTCACAGCGTCACTACATCGAAGTGGAAGAGCGGAAGATCCCTGAAGATAGCCCACCTCTCTGATCTTCATGCGGAAAAGGGCTCTGAGCTGAGGTTCAGCAGGGCTCTGGAAGCTGTCAAAAAGGAAAAGCCGGATCTCTTAGTCCTGACTGGTGATTACGACAATGAGAGCACGCCTTATTCCGAGCAGATACTGGGCCGCTTCGCATCGGCTCTCGTAAAAATCTCGCCGGTGTTCGCTGTGGAAGGAAACTGGGATACGATGAAGACTCTGCAGCTCCTCGAAAAAAGCGGAGCCCGCGTATTGAGAAATGAAGCACAGCATCTTGTCATAAGGGATAACAGCCTCGTGCTCGTCGGCTCTGATTCATTCCGCTATGATCTCCTCAGAAGGATACTCAGGCCTGATCCTTCCGCGTTTCTGATCGTGGTTTCGCATACCCCGCTTCTCTTCGAGGAGTCAGCGTCTCTCGGCGCTGATCTCTTTCTCTGCGGCCACACGCACGGAGGGCAGATTCAGATGCCGCTCATCGGCACCATCTGCCCATATTATGACATCATCGGGAAATACCAGCTCGGCGATTACAGGTATGAATCGACCACGATGATAATCAACGGCGGTCTTGGTATGGAAGGCGGCTCGTGCGTGGTCAGGATCCGCTTCGGAGTCCGCCCTGACGTGGGGATAGTCGAGATCAGGGGAAAGTGATGCGGACCGAGGCGCGGCTGCTGTGGATGTTTTCAACCGACCAGACGAGCTGCTGTTCAAGGGGTCTGTCCCCATTTTCTGTTGGACCAAGGTCCAATACACATTTCTTATGGAATATGCTAAAATTTTCAAATATGAATAAATCGGATAGAGCAGAAGGAGGAAACTTATGAAAACACTATACCCATTGTGTCTGGCTCTGGCCATGCTCGCCATGCTCGTCATCACAGGAGCGCCCGGTTATGGAGAGTCGACCGGTTATAAAATGACCACTCCCATTCCGCCTGGCATTGAATCTCCTGACAAGGTGGAGACACGTTTTGGCACACTGCGCTTTTTCGACGGCTTTCCTGATAAATCAAGCGTGGAAAAGATCTACGACAATCTGGATTATCAGCGCGCAGTCCAGGCTTATCTCTGGGCGATTCCGGCAGTGAGTCAGGTGGCGAACCGCAACGCCATTCTCAAACTGGGGCCGGCAAACACGACGGTGCCGATATTCGAAAATCTTATGGACTCGAGGTCCATTTTCCTGACTGCAAACTGCCAGACTGTCTACAGCTGGATGTGGATAGATCTGAGCAAGGGCCCTGTGGTGCTGGAAGCCCCTCCGAAGGTGCTCGGCGCCATTGACGACATGTGGTACCGGTGGGTTGTAGATATTGGATTCACCGGTCCTGACAAGGGCGCAGGCGGAAAATACCTGCTGCTGCCGCCTGGATACAAGGGAGAGGTGCCTGGAGGCTACTTCGTCGTTCGGCCCAGTACATTCAGCGTGTGGGCCCCATGGCGCAGTTTCCTCGTAAAAGGCGACCCGAAGCCCGGAGTGGACCTTGTAAAGAAATACACGAAGGCCTACCTGCTCTCAGAAGCTTCAAATCCTCCGCCGATGAAGTTCATCAACGTCTCCGGAAAAGCATTCAATACAGTTGCACCGGCTGATTATGCCTTCTGGGAATGTCTGAACCAGGTAGTGCAGGAAGAGCCGAACGACGCTCTCGACCCTGTCAGACTTGGACTCTATGCGTCAATCGGCATCCAGAAGGGCAGGCCTTTCGCCCCCGATGCCAGAATGAAGAAGATACTCACCGAGGCTGCGGCTGCAGGCGATGCGACAGCCCGCGCCATAGCATTCAAAATGAGGCAGAAAGCAGATTATTACTATGAAAACAGTGCATGGCGCCTTCCGTTCCTTGGCGGGTACAAGTTCGAGGAACAGCCGGGAGTGTTCAACCTCGATGGCTATATAATGTATTATTTTGCCGCCACAGGCGTCACGCCTGCCATGGAAGAGAAGATGGTCGGCCAGGGCTCCCAGTATGCCTGGGCCGTGGAGGATGCGTCTCATAACCCTCTTGATGGAGGCAAAAACTACAGGCTTCACCTGCCTCCCAACATCCCTGTCAAGGATTTCTGGTCGGTCATTGTATACAGCAATCAGACGCGCTCAATGGTTCAGACTGATCAGCAGTTCCCAGCAGTGGGCAGCCAGACCAAAGGACTCCTGGTAAATGCCGACGGCTCGGTGGATGTCTATTTCGGCCCGAAGGCTCCTGCCGGCAAAGAGAATAACTGGGTGCAGACTTTGCCGGGAAAGGGATGGAACGTCATCCTCCGCCTGTATGGCCCGCTGGAGCCATGGTTCAACAAGACCTGGCGGCCTGGAGAGATAGAGCTGCAGTCCTGAAAAGGGGAGGCGTCTCCCTCTTCTGCCTGAAGGGACAGGTGTCAGGCAAGGCAGGACAGAGCGCAGGGAATGCGCAAAAAGACTGATGCGAATGAAAAAAACACGGTCATCATCAGAGATGGCCGTGTTTTTTTTTATTCGAAAACGGCCGGACAGCACGTCGCGCCGCTCAAAATGGCGTGTGCAGAAGTCAAGATCGGTTCTGACATCCCTTCATGTCCAGCAAATGGTTATGGATTATCGTCAAAGTCAGGAAGCCCTCCTGAAATATTCTCTCAGCGCATTTTCGATGACAGCAGTCTTTTTTATGCCCTGCTTCCTTGCATCGTCTTCGATCTGCTCCACCAGCGCAGCATCCAGCCGAAAATACATGTCCTTCTTGGTTCTTTTGCGCTCTCCTCTTGAATTACGGCATACCGGACAGTCACAGTCTTTTTTATGCCCCATGCGCTGGCGAATCTCAGGGAATGGCTCGACCCATATAATATCGTCGCCTGCTGCTTTTGAAGGTTTCGGAAACTCTTCCCCTTTATCCAGGAAGTGCTTTATGGCCATTGATAGAACATCTTGAGCGTTTTCTTTCAACTCATCCAAGGTATCTCCCTGTGTGAAGGCGTTGGTAAAATCGATAAAAACAGTGAAAAAACCATCTTTTTCTGTTGATACTCTGGCAGGATATAACATCGCTTCAACCCTCCATTAATTTTAATTCTACTTCTTTCATTGCTGCTTTTATACTCTCTTCTGTTGACTTTTTCAGATCGTCGGCATGGTGACGAGGAACTGGAATCCATTCCTGGCTGTAGAGTCTGTGTCCCCATTTTTCATGATTCGTTCCTTCTTCCACGAAATACCAGCCTTGCTTCTTCATTTTTCTGAGTATCTCTCTAACCTTCATCCTCGTCACCCCCTTTCTGATGGTATTATATCATATGTATATACTTCAGTCAAAATTCTTTCCAGGATGGCGCATCGCTCTGATTTTTCATGGTATTCTGTGGACGGATTGAATAAATTTAAAAGCCTCGCGATTCTTACAACCACGAGGCTTTGCTTGAACGGGGCAGGCAGGATTTGAACCCACGACATTCGGTTTTGGAGACCGACGTTCTACCACTGAACTACTACCCCATCGGCACCCATAGTACACTATTTCAAATATCCTGTCAAGAGTTTTCCGGTCTTTTCTCAGGCTTTTCACCGCGGCGTTTCTCAGGTATGCCGGCCCTGAAATGCCCAATCAGGGCGAGGACAAACCGGTGATGGCGCTCTGCCCTGATATCAGTGCTCATTGCGCCCCTCGTGGCATCCACGTCTGCCCATGAGAGCACTGCCAGGTCGGGGAGGTGCTCCCCGACAGCCCTGATCAGGCGGCTGATGGCGCGGTGGCTTGTCTCCTCCAGGTCTCCGAGAAGGAGCGGGCGGAGGTGATTCCTTATAAGCTTCGTTACATAGTCCTGCTCCAGGCCGGTCAGATCCAGCGTCCTGGCTATCTGTTCCATCTTTTCAGCGCCTGCCCGCTCATGGTCGATAAAGGTGATCCTTCCGTCGCTCTCACCTTTCACTTCAGGCTTCCCGAGATCATGAAGAAGAGCCGCGAGGCGAAGGGCCCCGTAGCGCGTCGTGTGCAAGTCCAGCCTCCCGCTGAAGAGAGCCGACAGATACTGCCCGTAGCCTTCAAATGATACGAACTCTTCGTCGTGAAGCCGCTCAATCTCCCTCAGCACGAGCATCGAGTGAGTCCACACATCGTCCCGGTGGTACCCGTTCTGCTCCGTATTCTTAAGAAGCGCCATGTCGGGGATGAGCGATACAAGCAGATCGGCGCCTCCGCCGCTTTCAATCCAGTCGGCAAAAGCCCGGGCTTCGTTCAGTTCATCAAACAGGACTGCTGCGGCTCTTTCCATGTCATGTCAACCTCCTTGAACAGTTTCCCCGGACCGGGGCAACAAAAAAGGGCAGCGCCGCGCTGCCCTTTTGAATGCACCGATGCTTCGGTTACTTTGAAGCGCCTACCTTCTCTGCCGCGGCAGGGAGTCCCGCTTCCTTTCTGAGGATCTCGGCCTTGTCTGTGGCCTCCCACGGGAGGTCGAGATCGTGTCTGCCGAAGTGGCCGTAGCTCGATACCTGGCGGTAGATCGGGCGTCTCAGTCTGAGATCGCGGATGATCGCGCCCGGGCGGAGGTCGAAGTGCTTGTGGATGAGATCCAGGATGGTCTCCTTCGCGACGTGGTGAGTGCCGAAAGTCTTGATCGAGACGCTCATCGGGCGGGCTACTCCGATTGCGTATGCAACTGCCAGCTCAACCCTGTCGGCAAGCCCGGCGGCCACTACGTTCTTTGCCACGTAGCGTGCGGCATATGCCGCGGCGCGGTCCACCTTTGAAGGGTCCTTTCCTGAGAAGCAGCCGCCGCCGTGAGGAGCCATGCCGCCGTATGTATCGACGATGATCTTTCTTCCTGTGAGACCCGTGTCGGCAAGCGGGCCGCCGACTACGAAGCGCCCTGTCGGGTTGATGTAGATCTTCGTCTTCGAATCCATCATGTCTGCAGGGACCACTTCCTTGATGACCTTTTCGAGTATGCCTTCGCGAATGGTCTTCATATCCACGCTTGCCTTGTGATGAGATGACACGACCACGCTGTCTATTCTGATCGGTTCGCCGTTGTCGTACTCTACAGTAACCTGCGATTTGCCGTCCGGCCTGAGGTAGGGGAGTATCTCTGATTTTCTGGCGAACGCCAGCTTTCTGCAGAGCTTGTGGGCCAGCTGTATCGGGAGCGGCATCAGCTCTTCAGTCTCTCTGCAGGCGTAGCCGAACATGATCCCCTGGTCTCCGGCGCCCATCTTCTCTATCTCATCGTCGGTTGCCATGCCGCCTTCCTTGCACTCGAGGGCCAGGTCGACGCCGAGGGCGATATCGGGCGACTGCTCGTCGAACGAGACGAGGACGCCGCAGGTGTCGGCATCGAAACCCATTTTAGATTCCACGTAGCCTATGTCACGAACCACCTGGCGAACAACCTTCGGTATGTCGCAGTAGCAGGCAGTCGTTATCTGACCTGCCACATGAACTATGCCTGTGTGCACGAACGCCTCAGCGGCCACTCTTCCGCAGGGGTCCTTGGAGACGATATCATCAACTATAGCATCTGCTATCTGATCTGCTACCTTGTCAGGGTGTCCTTCTGTGACAGATTCCGAGGTGAATAAAAATCTTTCCAGTTCCATCGTTCTTTCCTCCTTTTATATATTCGACCCGGGGACCGAATGGGTGTAATCTAGTATAATACTCTGTTTTACGAGTAATTCCTTTGTCAGATCACAGATCCTGTGTTTTTGGAGTCTGAGGCTTTCCTGGTGCCGTGACTCCTTCGTCAGAGGTCGGAAGAGGCTCCGGAGCCTCGTTTGTCGGCGCGCCTGTCATCTGTGGCGGCTGGCCCTCAGAGGAAGTACCCTCCGGAACAGGCCCCTCTTCAGTAGGCTCGACGGGCTTCGAGGGCGAAACGACTATGTTCTCAGGCTTTTTCAGGAAGTTGAGGCCTTTGAACTTCTCCATCTTCATTATCCTGTTGTTGCCTGAATCGGCGAGCAGATAGTCTCCCTTCCCGTCTATGAAGAGCTGGTTCGGCGATTCGAACTGGAGGTTCTGGCTCCCCTGCGCTCCCCATTCGACGATGAACTTCCCTCCACAGCTGAACTTCTGTATCCTGCAGATCCCTGCGTCGACAACGTACACGTTGTCCTCGCTGTCCACCACTATCGCCACTGGCTTTCTGAACTGCCCCTTCCCATCTCCCTCGGTGCCCCAGCGGTCTATGTACTGGCCCACATTGTTGAACTTCTGGATCCTGTGGTTTAAAGTGTCAGCCACGTAGATGTTGTTTGTCGAATCCACGGCCATGTCCCACGGCGAGTTGAACTGGCCAGCTCCTGAGCCGTAGTCGCCGAAGGTGAACAGGAACTGCCCGTCTGTCGAGAACTGCTGGATCCTGTGATTCTTCGTGTCAGCGACCAGGAGGTTCCCCTTTTTATCCAGGCATATCCCTACAGGCTGAGCCAGATACCCCGTGTCCTGGCCGAGCGACCCGATTTCGGCCACGAACCTTCCGTCCTTTGAGAACTTCTGTATCCTGTTGTTGAAGTGGTCTGTGACATAGATGTTTCCCTCCTTGTCCATTACGACTCTGAGAGGGGAGTCGAACTGCCCTGTATCCGAACCTCTTTCGCCCCACAGCGTGATCAGCTCCATGGCCGGATTATACTTCTGTATCCTGTTGTTCCCTGTGTCCACCACGTAGATATTGCCGCCTTCGTCCAGAGTCACGCCGCATGGGTTCCTGAGCTCTCCAGGCCTCGCTCCGCCGACTCCGAATGCGGCAGCGTGGGAAGGCGGCTGATCCCCCTGGTTTATCAGGAAGTATATCAGCACGCAGAGTATGAGGCTTGTTATAATCAGTGCAAGCCAGAGAATGGTCTTTCTGTTCATTTGTTACCACACACTCCTTGTTCGGTTGAATACGCACAGGGAAAAGGAATGATGCTACATCTCTCGAAGATGGAGGGGCGGGATCCATCTTCTTACGGAACGGGCTTCTGAAAATGGACAATGACTTTCGAGATCTGGCCGACTTCTATGCGCGCCTCTCCTCCTGCCTCCCCAGGCCTGAGGCTGTAAACCCCTGTGAATCCTGCGTGGAGTGCTGCAGATACCTCTTCTACCTGTCCCGCTATGAGTTTGAGTATCTCGCGTCTGTTGCTTCCCGAAACGATCAGTCCGTCTCCCTGGTTTTCGTCCCTCTTCTCCCAGGCGCCGCCGATCCGCGTTTTGCAGCCGCCGATCACAGCTGCCCCCTTCTGACGGGCTCAGGGTGCCTCGCATATGATGCCCGCCCTCTTCCCTGCAGGCTCATGGGGCCCTATGTCCCTTACAACTCTGATCTCATCGATGGATGTGTCTATATGCACCCGGTAATTTACAGGACTGTCGAGGAGATCCCGCTCTGGGACGAGTATGTTGCTGTTCTCAGAAGGCATCCATCTCCTCCCGGCTACTTCATGCGCCAGGTGCCACGCTAGCCGATATTCTCATCTGAAGTCTCCTCTGCGCCTTCACCGTCCGCTTCCTGCACACATGGATGAAAGCGTATGAAAGTCAGATTCTCGCAGAGCTCTTCATCCCAGTATTCATGCGTTCCCACCAGCTCGTATCCCAGCTCTTCGAAGATGCGCCTGTGGCTTGAAAACACCTTGAAGCTTGCCTCTCTCGTCGTGCCTTCAATCGGGAGGTGGCTGAGCTTCTTCTCCACCAGGTCGTCCCTCAATGCCTGCAGAAGGCCGAAAAAGGTGCTCTGGTGGCCTTTGAGGACCACGATGTCGTCTATGAAGACGACCTCTTCCCGCTCCCTCCCTTCGATGAGGGAGTAGGTAACCCAAGCCATCATATACGCTGTGAGCTCCTCGCCGTCCACGATCCCCCATGAGAGGCTGTCCCTGGCCTTTTCCGCGTTCAGCAGGTTTTCCCTTATCGCAGCTTCGCCGGAAAGAAACTCGGACGGATATACGGCCTGCTCGAGAGCTGCTATCTTCTCTGCGAACTCGGCAGTCAATCTAACTGTCTCCATTGCGACCCCCCTCAACATAGTCTCTTCGGAATCTATCTCTCAAGCCACACCGTGCTCAGGTCCGAAAGGCCCGTGGGGTTGATGTGGAAGTCGCGGACTTTGCAGCTGTACGCGAGAACCTCACGGGTATGGACGAGAGGCACCATCGGGGCATCTTCATATAGATATTTTCCTGCAATCCTGTAAAGCTCCTCCCGCTTTCTGGCATCTGCTGTTTCTCTGGCCTTCCACAATCCGGAGTGCACCCTGCCGTTCAGGTAGAAGCAGACATTTGTCCCTCCGGGACGGGCATTCGACGAGTCCCAGGCCGGGATCAGATAGGCGTCAGGATCGCCTGTCTCGTTTATCGTGCCCCACAGCGCCAGGTCGTATTCCCCGTATCTCAGCTTTCGCGAGAGCTCGCCGTATGGAACTTTGACGGCTTTTATGGACAGGCCGCTGTCCACGAGATAGTCACAGATGGTCTGGGCGAGATCCTCAGGGCTGTCGCAGTATGGTTGGCTGAGATCCGGGTAGAGTAGACTGTAGCTCTGCTCTTTTCTTTTCAGCGACTGCGCTATCATCTTTGCACCCCTCGCCGGATCATAGCCGTAAGCTCTCCCTGCCATATGGCCCGGCATGCCCGGCGGAAGTGCCTGGGATGCCGCTGCAGCCCTCCCGCGATAGATCCTGTCGACGATCTCCTTCCTGTTTATCATGTAGTTGATCCCCCGCCTGACATCGGCGATTCTCCACGGGCTCCTCTGGGTATTGAACGCGATATAGGCGAGGTGCGAAGCAGGAATCTGGACCGCCTTGAGGCTGTCGCTCTCCTTGATACTGTCCACGCTCGACAGCGAGATTGAATTCACGACATCGACGTGCCCCCTCTCGAGTTGCCTGCTGCTTGTCACTGCGCTCTCGAGCGGCTCGAAGATGACCCTGTCCAGCCACGGCCTGCTTCCCCAGTATTCCTTGTTCGCAACCAGAACCACCCGATGGCCCCTCCTCCATTCGAGGAGCTTGAAAGGCCCGGTTCCCACAGGGTTCTGATAGAATTCATCCTTATACTTCTTCACTGCCGCAGGGCTTGCTATCCCGAACTGGTAGAGGGCCAGCTCCTGCAGGAAGGCGACATGCGGCTGCGAGAGGACCAGCTTGACTGTATAGGGGTCTACGACCTCCACTTTCTCTATCATACAGGGCGACTGCCCGAAGAGGGAGGCAAACAGGACAAACCTTCCATAGCTTGGATAGTGAAAGGCCTGGCGGGGATCCATCTGCCTCTCGAAGTTGAACTTCACCGCCCAGGCGTCAAATGCAGTGCCATCCTGAAACTTGACATTTTTTCGGAGCTGAAAGATCCAGACCCTGTTTTTCTCCTGAACCTTCCACGACGTGGCAAGGCACGGCCTGATTGCCAGGGAGGTCCTGTCAAAGCGCACGAGGTTTTCATAGATGGCGGCCGTCACATGGGCGGCATCCTTTTCGAGAAGAACGCCTGGATCGAGTGACCTGATATCGCCTGCGATGCCAAAAATAAGAGTCCCCCCGAAGGCGGGACTGTCATTGCCAGGCGCTGCTGTAGCTGTGCAGATTTCGAACGGAGAAGCAGATAGCTCTCCCTGCCGTATCTCTGCTAGGCAGGGAGAGATGCAGAAGAGGCAGAAGGCAGCTGCGAGAATGACTGAAATGACATACCTTCTCCTGAATCCGGCAATGATCTATCACTCCTTGTCGTTCTTGTGTCTGAGCGCTACTTTTCCGTCTGCGATTTCTTCCAGGGCGACGGTGACATTCTTCATCGAGTTGGACTTTACAAGCCTCGGATAGCCGTTGTTGAGCTGCCGGGCCCGCTTGGAAACCATCGTGATGAGGCTGAATTTACTGTCGACTTTGTCGAGGAGTACTTCTAAGCTTGGTTCAATCATGTCTATCGAGTAAACCTCCTTTTATATGAGATTATATTCAAGACGCTTTGTTCTGCACTTCTCCGAGGCCATGATGGCACTCAGCTGCTCACAGGCCAGGGAAAGATCGTCGTTGATTATAAGATATTCATACTTCGAAACGTGCTCCAGCTCATGGCGTGCGACCTCGAGCCTGCGCATTATCTTCTCCCCGCTCTCGGTTCCCCTCTTCGTGAGCCGGCGGTGCAGCTCATCTATGGAAGGCGCGGCGATGAATATAAAGACCTCGTCGACGGCCTTCTCCATTATCTGAAGGGCGCCCTGCACGTCTATGTCGAGCACCACGTCGTGGCCTTCGTCGAGCCTGCTCCGCACCCAGTCTCTCAGTGTCCCGTAGTATTCATCGTGCACGTGAGCCCATTCGAGAAAGCTCGAAGATTCTATCCTGTTCTGGAACTCTTCCCTCGTGATGAAGAAATAGTGGACGCCTTCAACTTCACCGGGGCGCGGCGCTCTCGTCGTCGCTGATACGGAGAACTCTGTGTTCTGCCTGTCTTTCAGCACCCTCTCGAGTATGGTCCCTTTGCCTGCTCCTGAGGGTCCTGAGATGACAAAGAGTATTCCTTTCATGCAATTTCTTTGTCCTTTTTATTGCAGCGCTGCACCACCGTTTCCGGCTGGTTGGCAGAGAGTATTATGTGACCGTTGTCCATTATGAGCACCGAGCGGGTTCTGTGACCTGCCGTGGCATCTATCAGCTTTTTGTCCTTCTTGGATTCCCTGATGAGGCGCTTGATTGGAGCTGAATCCGGGCTTACAACTGCAACGATTTTTTCCATGGAGACAAAATTGCCGTAGCCAATCCCAAGAACCATAAAACAACCCTCTTACTTATCTTTGATTATCGTGCTTTTTCTGGTCTTTTCTCTCTGGACCGAAATTGCAGACTGTAATTCTAGACCTTTTGCAAATATCCTGCACGAGCGGGCCACTGTTTTTGTCCATGGCCGCTGCAGATGTGTCATCTCTGAGATCTGACTAGGGATCTTGCCCTGCGGTGATGAATCCTATTATCAGGACATCCTGAGAGGCTGGTGAAAGGAGATATATGCGCTATACATTCTGGGACGTGGTGGTTCTTTACTGCGCCGCCCTCTCTGCGGTCTTCGCCTTTCTCGAGATATCGACCTTTCTGCTGATGTGGATTCTCATCGCCAGGGCGCCTCATTACATGGTTCTCATCCCTTTCCTGACGCGCTCTTACATATCATTCCAGCCATATAACAACTGGGGACTGGTCGTAGCGCTTCTCTGCATCTTTCTGTCCATTCTTCGCCTTCTGTTCGCCAGGCTGAATACCGGAAAGGCGGAAGAGGACGGCGACGTGATATCATCTGTATTAAAGCGTAGAAGGACTCTGCTTATGGTCTCTGTGCTGGCGGCCCTGCTCGGCGTTCTAAGGCTGCTGGCGTGGGCTCACTGGCCGTTCATATACTGGTAGGATGCCCGGAGGATTTATCCCTTATCAGGAGAAACTCACCGTATGGCTGGATTATTTGATCAACTGTCTGTCGGGCTCAGATTCCTCAATGCCGCAGGGCGGCGGAGAAAGGGCGATCTTGCTGAATCAGTCGCCATCCTGGAAAAGCTGAGATCGATCATGCCGTCTCACTCCGGAGTCCTGATTTCTCTTGCAGGAGCCATGATTGAGCAGGGCAGATATGATGAGGCTGCCGGGATCCTGGCGGAAGCCGGGGCAAAAGCTCCTGATAACCCTGTTGTCCAGCAGTATCTTGGCATTATAGGCCTTCTCAGCGGTAGTATCGACGAGGCGGAGAAGCATTTCGTGCAGGCGGGAGAGCTCGAGCCGGGCAATCAGCTCACGAGAAACTACCGCGATCTCTGCTCGATAATAAAGGACGATATCCTGAAAGGCATTGCAGGGATAAAGAAGGACGGGATTTATTCGAATACGCGGCTGGCCGGATTTCTCTGTGTGGCTGTCGAGTCCCTGCTCGTCGAGCCCTGCGTTAGGTCCGATGAAAAAGGCGACAGTGATGCCGCAGAGCCGTCTCAGGTAGAATCAACATCTGCCGGGCAGCCTCCCGGAGGGTCTGAGCCGCCAGTATCTCAGCAAGAGCCTTCGTCATCTGCGGAATCGGTTCCGGCAGGGACGGTGTCTTCAGAGATCGGGCCGGGAGAGCCCTCTCCCGAAGGACCGTCGGCAGATGACGGCAGTGAGCCTGGCGGGACTTCTGCTGATTCAATTTCGAAGACGGATGAGATATCAGACGAAGGTGCGAATCCTTACAGCAGAGAGCCTTTGCTGATAAGAGTGCTTATAAACCCTTTCATAGGTCTGTTTTACTGGTTTCTGGGGCTTCAGTGCCTTAACAGAAGCAAGTTCGAAAAGGCAGCCGGATTCTTCGACAGGTCGGCCCTCGCATCACCTGATACACAGCGGATACACTTCTACCGGGGAGAGGCGCATTTTTACAATAAGGAGCCCGGGAAGGCTCTCGAGGCTTTCAGGGAATCATACGATGCCGACGGAGAGAACGCAGAGGTACTGTTCTATCTCGGCAAGATCGCACAGGATGAGGGCCGCATAGACGAAGCGGAGCAATATCTGGCCAAATCGCACAGCCTCTTCCCGAAGGCGCCCGAGACTCTGTATTCGCTTGGACAGATAATGATCGGCAGGGGAGACAGGGAAAAGGCCAGAAAATACTTCGAAGAGTCGGCTGAATATGATTTCAGCTACATCAACGAAAGATTGGATGAAGCCGAAAAAAAGCTCAGCGCATCATGTCCCCCAGAAGGAGCAGGCGAAAAATAACGGGGGAGATCACTTCTCCGTTCCGTCTCCAAATACGAGCAGGTCGAGGCTCTCAGCCTTCCAGTCTTCCTTCTTCCACATCCCCCATGAATCGATGAAAACGCACTGCTTCTTGGCATGTTTTCTGGCATACTGGGGGGTGATGTCCCTGAAGGCCTCGTGGTTGGTCATCAGCACCACGGCGTCCGCGTCGTTCAGCACCGTGTCGAGGCCGTCTGAGGAGCAGAATGGATCAAAGGCGTACACTCTCGCGCCTTCTCTCTTCAGAATCTCCATCAGCCGCATCGCAGGCGCCTGCCTTGTATCGTCTATCTCGGCCTTGTAAGCCACTCCGAGAATGCCGATCTTGGCGTTCATCAGGCTCCTGCCCTTTTCCTTGAACCTCTCCTTCAGGCGCTTCATAATGTGGACAGGGATGTTCTCGTTGAGTTTCCACGCGTTCAGGATGAAATCGTTGAAAGCGACGTTTTCTATAAGGAAGTAGCCGTCCTTGAAGAAATGGGGCCCGCCGCAGGGGCCGGGGAGAGGGATCTCGCCCCTCGGATAGTCCCTGTTGAGCAGTGAGATTATGCGGTGGGCGTCAACTCCGTACTGCTCTGCCAGGAGGGCGTATTCATTCGCCAGGGCAAACCTGACGTACCGGTATACGTTTGAAAAGAGCTTGGCCAGCTCTGCGCTTGTCGAATCCATTATGACGATCTTCTTGCCGTCGCCGAGGTGTTTGAAGACCTCTCCGGCCAGCTCGGAGCTGATCTCGTTGATGCCGCCTATTATCTCAGGGAGCTGCTCAAGCTCGTCCATGACCCGCCCTTCCAGTACCCGCTCAGGGCAGACTGCAAGAAAGAGGTCGACGCCGACTGTGCACGATGTCTGCTCTTCGATGAAAGGCTTGATGACGTTCACCAGAGTGCCTGGAGACAGGGTGCTCCTTATCACTATGAGCTGCCCTTCCCGCAATACGGGCTTCAGCGTCTTTATCGCGTTCAGCAGAGGCGACACATCAGGGCGTATCTGCTCGTCGAGAGAGATGCCTGTGCAGATTATTATCGCGTCTGAGTGGCCGAACTTCTTCACATCAGATGTGACTTCGAAGGTCTTCTCCTTCAGGGCTTCCCTGAGAAGGCTCTGGGTGTTCTCTTCCTTGAAGGGCATGAGCCCTGTGCTGACCGATTTGAGGAGGGCCTCGTTTATGTCGAGGCCGATGACATGCACGTGCCGGCTGGCAAATTTTATGGCGACGGGAAGGCCGAGCCTCCCGAGCCCGAAGATGCCAAGGGTAAACTCTTTCTTGACGATTTTCTCCTTCAGAGAAGCCGACAAAGAGGCCGAGACTTCCGCCTGGTTCAGAGAAGTGCTTCCCGCCATGTTTTTCCCTTTCTCACCTGTCCCTGTATGGCCCTGCCGTACAGATGGACATGTGCCTGTGCTCTGATTGTAATACAAAGGTGCGGCAATATCAAGTGCCACGGTGAAAAATTTTCCAGGACCGGTTATCGCGGTTCATGCCATAATATCCCCCGGCATGATAGTTATCGGATGTTCTGCGGTTTTATTCCGGGGTCTGTTCCAATCCCACTGAAATATAAAATCTGGTGTAATACAGGAGAGGTGGGGATAGAGGAGAGAGAGAGTAAAACAATTGAGAGGTCTGTCTTTTAAGCAATATGACACTATTTTATGAATCCCTCTCCATCTCCGCATTATCTCCATCTCACCATTGTTACACCCCGTGTATGATATTCTTTCTTGAAAAACTTGCTTAATTCATGGGCATTGGGGTCTGTTCTGAATGAGGCTATTGCCTTGATGTGATATAATGTCGAGTATCATGGAGCTGAAAGAGTTCGACTACGATCTTCCTCCTGAGCTCATTGCTCAGGAGCCTCTGCCGTCCCGCGACGAATCGCGGCTGATGGTGCTCGATCGAAGCAATGGCACCATTCTGCACAGACGATTCCGCGACATTGCAGGTTTTATTCCTGCCAGCAGCCTTCTGGTCATGAACAACAGCAAGGTCTTTCCTGCGAGGCTCATGTGCAGGAAGGACAGAACCGGAGGGAACGTGGAGGTGCTCCTGACGAGGCAGATCTCGCCGTTCAAGTGGGAAGGTCTCGTGAGGCCCGGCCGGAGGGTGCAGCCAGGGTGCAGGCTGATAGTCGAGGAAGGCGTGATGGAGTTGGAGGTCATATCCAGAGGGGCTCTCGGCGGGAGGACTCTGCAGGTCAGCTGCAGCGGCGACTTCTGGGATCTGATAGACCGTTACGGCCTTACGCCGCTTCCGCCTTATATCAGGAAGTCGCTTCACGATCCGTCGAGGTATCAGACTGTCTATGCGTCGATAAGGGGATCTGTGGCCGCTCCCACTGCCGGACTTCATTTCACCGAGACTCTGTTTGAGGAGCTCGGCAGGAAGGGGATAGACAGGGCCACTGTGACGCTCCATATCGGTCCGGGCACGTTCAGGCAGGTCAAGGTCGACAGAATTGAGGAGCACTCCATGGAATCAGAGTATTTCACGATCGATGAAGCCGCCATGGCCGGGATCGAGAGGGCCAGGAGCGAAGGAAGGCGGATATTCGCAGTCGGAACTACATCGGTGCGCACTCTTGAATCGGCGTATGACAGGGAAGGCCATCTGCAGAGGAAAGAAGGTTTTACCGAGCTTTTCATATACCCCGGCTTCAGCTTTTCCATCGTACAGGGCCTCATCACGAACTTCCATCTGCCGCGCTCCACGCTGCTGATGCTCGTCAGTGCCTTTGCCGGGGCCGATCTGATCAGGAGGGCGTATCAGGAGGCCATCAGCGAGAGATACAGGTTCTACAGCCTCGGCGATGCCATGCTGATACTGTGATGCCTGCGGCATGGCAGAGTTGTTATGTGCTCTCGCTCTTCCTCTTCGACAGATAGAATATGTCTCTGTGCAGGTGGAATCCGGCCTTTCTGAAGAGCGACAGGGAAGGCTCGTTCTCCTCTTCGATCAGGCAGGCGACTATCTCGATGCCTTCACCGTCGAAGTACTTCTCGGCCTCCTTTATGAGTCTCTCTCCCACGCCTTTTCTCCTGTAGCGCGGCGCGACTGCAAGCCTGTTTATCCATCCCTTCCTGCCGTCGTGAGTGGCCAGAATGCTCCCTATCAGGGCGCCCCTGTCTTCCGCCACGAGGAAGCAGGCCTGCGGCCCTTTCATCTCAGCGGCTATCTTTTCCTTCCTGTCCCTTCCATGAGGCTTGAAATGGAGCCCGGTCTCGTCCCAGAGGTCGAAAAGGCGCTCACAGTCTTCAGGCTTCATCTTCCTTATCTTGACATCATCGGGGTTTTCCATGTCACTCTCCTATTATCTTGACGAGCACTCTCTTGTTTCTCCGTCCGTCGAACTCTCCGTAGAAGATCTGCTCCCAAGGCCCGAAATCGAGCTTTCCGCCAGTGATGGCCACCACGACTTCGCGCCCCATCACGCTCCGCTTAAGGTGCGCGTCGGCGTTGTCTTCTCCGGTGAGGTTGTGCCTGTACTGTGAGACAGGCTCGTGAGGCGCAAGGCCTTCGAGCCATCTGTCGAAATCGCTGTGAAGCCCTTTTTCGTCGTCATTTATGAATATGCTTGCAGTGATGTGCATTGCGTTTACCAGGCAGAGCCCTTCCTGAACCCCGCTCTTCTTCACCAGCTCTGCGACTGTGGGTGTGATGTTGACGTAATCCCGTCTCTGGGGGACTTTGAAAGTAAGGTATTCTGTCAGCACTTTCATGTCCGTTCCTCCTTGGCTTGATGTCATAGTATGTTCTGCCTGTTTCGTCCATATCCTCTTGCCTCTCTCTCGGCACATGGAGGAAAAAGGGAGCTGACAGAGAAGGAAGCACTATATTTCGACAGTGGTGAACTTTTATGGTACGTCTGATAATAACAATGATAATAATAGGCATCGTGGGAGGTGCCATAGCTTATCTCGGCAATCAGCTCGGGCGCTACATCGGCAGAAAGAAGCTCTCCATATTCCGCCTCCGCCCGAGGCACACCTCGATTCTCATCACTACGCTGACCGGCGTCTTCATCGCCAGCGGAACGCTGCTGTTTGCTTATCTGTCGTCAGGTGAGGTCAAGGTTCTCTTCAAGGGCCTGAACAGGTTCACCCAGGAAGTCGCCACCAAGACGCTTGAAAAGGCAATGCAGGCCGATATGGGAGGCGTAGTATTCAGGGAGCGGGAGCCCATAATGACAGCCATCATAGACGGCACGAAGGGGTCTGAGAATACTGAGGAGCAACTCAAGGAGATGCTGGCCATTGTAAACGAAGCCGCCCTGAAGAAGAGCATCGAGGTATCTGACAGCATCGACACAAAGTATAACCCTCCTGCAGATGGCAGGCTGGTAGGCTATTTCCCGGACCGCCTGAAGAGCCTGGCGGATATCATAGAGAAAGAGAAAAAGAAGTACCTCGTGATGATCTTCTCCATGTCATACGCCTTCCTGGGAGAGAAGTTCCCTGTCGATTTCTATGTCGTCGAATATCACGACATGATCTTCAAAGCGGATGAAGAGGTGATCAGGGGAAAGGTGGACGGCGCCGCTGAGAAGGTCGAGATATGCACCTCGCTGGTCAAGCTCATCGTCCAGGGAAAGGCAAGAGCTCTCAGGAAGGGCGTCATCGAGAACCCGAAGACGCATGAACTGGTCGAAGTGGACAACAAGCTGTTTCTGAATACCATTGAAGAGATCGCTAAGAGCAAGAAGCAGTGCACAGTGGTGATCAAGAGCAAGACCGATGTCGATACCAGAGGGCCTCTCGATATCTATTTCGACGTTCAGCCCTCGCAGTGACAGCTCTCAACGCACGAGCAGGAAGAGAAAGAGCGTCAAAACCCAAAGCACGCTCGAGAACATCGTCAGGCTCTGTGCTGTCTTCGTGAAGCCGAACTTCCTGTCTGCAATCGACGCGGTGGCGAAGATCCTGTTCAGTATGTCGTCCAGGAACTCCTTCGGCTTTATCCTGTAGTAGTCGAAGACATAGTTGTCCGGTATGTTCCTCTTGATTATATCTCCGAAAAAGATCAGATCGTTGTGCCGTATCTTTTCAGAGAAGTCGCTCTTCGTCATGATTATGCGGAGGCAGAAGAATATGGCGCTCACCGAGGCAAAGAAGAACGCCAGATGAAGGAGTCCATGGAGGCCCATAAAAGCCTGGCCTGCCGCCTTTGGATCCATTATCAGCGACGTGACAGATGCCAGAAAGATGCTGTTGATCACGATGAGGTTGTTGGCCTTGCTGTCGGCGAGCTGGATCAGATTCTGGTTGTAGTGCAGGATCTCCATCGCCATCTTTGCGTCAGGCTGGGCAAGAGCGACGCCGTCAGGGGGTAACTGCCTGGTCTGTGCCGGATCCATTTCCATGGTGTTGTGCTCCTTTGTCCTTTTTCTCAATAATACAACAGAAAGGATCGCTTTTCTGTGATATTTGGCACAAACTGCGGCTTTTTACATGCTTTGAGGCCTATACCAGTTCTATGATCCCCTTCTTTGCCATCCACTGTACCGTGTTCTCCGTGGCCTCCCTCCAGTAAGAGTCTCGCTCTTCGTCATTGCAGGCCAGGTAGCCTTCGATCAGCAGGTGGAGCAATGCAAGCGCCTGCGGACTGTCTCTCAGAAGCTCGGGCACTCCCATGTCCGCGCCTTCAAAGGAACAGTATATCCGCCTGCCTGCGTCTCCGCCCTCAGCGCCCATCTCTTCAGCAGAATCATGAATCTGTATCATGTCCGACACCTCGCAGCCATATCTCGCGCCCATTCTATTATACGCCCGATTTGTCGGCATTTCAATCTTTCCGCCAATCTTGTTCGGATCAAGTTTTCCCATGTATTTCAGGGATTGAGAGATCCAGGGGTCAATGGATCGAGGGATTGAAAGAGGATTTCTTCCCATTGACTACTTGAGATTGAGAGTCAGAGATTAGAAGATTTATTCCTTCCCTGGATCCCTCGGCCACTTGGCCACTATAGAACTACCTGGAAATATGAGATCCGAACCCAATCTTTTCATGCCTCGCCGGTTCTGGCCGGGGATCCGCTTAGGGTTCGAATTTCCGGTAAATTGTTACGAATCTGCAACAACTTGTCCATATCGCGGTGGTACTATTAACATGAAATCTCTTGACAGGAGATGAAAGATGGAAAGAGACAGCGGAGGCTCTGAGTTTGAAGGTCTGCTCCGGCTGGTCCGCCGGAAAGGGGCGATAATACACCTTCGTGATAACAGCCGATTCGTGCTGAAAAAGTCACTATCTGCAGCTCCGGAGCCCTTCGACATGGCCATCTTCACCACTGGAGCGCGCTCGATGATGGGGAGGATGAGGACACGCCTAATGACAGCCCTCACCGTATGCGAAGGAGACGACGGCAATGCCTGGAGGGACGGCAGGAACGGGCAGGATCTGGGACTGATTGCATGGCTCCTGAGGTCTCTCATCAGAGCCCTGCAGAGTATCTATGACTATCTCTTCATGTGGGAAGGCTGCGCCGCATCTGAGAGCCAGGCCTGCTCATCCCCGAGCTCTTCGCTGCCGCCGGATGCCTCGGCGGAGGCGATGAGAGTCTCGCAGGCCTGTGACAGGGATGCGCTGTCAGATCTGATAATTGATTCGATGCTGGTTTACTCTCCCAGTGAAGAGAAGAGGGAGCAGCTCATGAGTGAGATAAGGGTCCTCGGGCCGAGGGCCCTCGCGATCATGTCCAATTTCGGCGTCAAGATGGTAATAATCGGCGAAGAGAATGTATACTCCCAGGTGATGATCGGCAACATGCCGCTTTCATGGAAAGGCAGGAAGGCATATGGGAAGTATGACATGGACAGCTGCAGGGGACTCTATGCAGGCGATCACAGGCTGCTCCTCGTGAGGGAATCTGCGATCGGGCAGGGCGGTTTTGAATCGGTAGCCATCCACGAATGCGCCCACGCGATAGATCACGCGATAAAGGAGGACAGGCGCCTCATATCCAGCCTCTCGGTGAGGCTGTGGAACCATTTCAGCCGCAGCAGGAAGGCGCTTGTATCATCATATGCCGGCGAAAACCCTGTAGAATATTTCGCCGAGAGCGTCAGCGCCTATTTCAGCCCTGTAAAGAG
>Ga0302252_1000423_pt1 | contig 38599 bp, 30 predicted proteins | sample AAG_RA_Leu_MG_FD_193511 | JGI IMG/M metagenome (GOLD analysis project Ga0302252, IMG submission 193511) | Enriched activated sludge microbial communities from anaerobic digester in WTTP, New Holstein, Wisconsin, United States - AAG_RA_Leu | ecosystem: Engineered > Bioreactor > Anaerobic >... | reverse complement strand
GGACTTCGACTCCTGCAGGCGACAGAGGCGAGACTCTCGCCATCAAGAACGTGTTTGGTGAATATGCGCCAAAGATCCCGATAAGCTCGACAAAATCCATGTTCGGCCACGCCCTCGGAGCAGCCGGAGCTCTTGAATCGATAGTCTGCATTCTCGCGCTCGAGCGGGGGATCATACCTCCCACGATCAACTATGAATTCCCGGATCCGGATTGTGATCTCGACTATGTACCGAACATCGCCAGAAAGGCCGATATCAGATACGCGATAAACAACTCATTCGGCTTCGGCGGGCAGAATGCGGTGCTCATCTTCAAGAAATACGAAGCATAGGCTATGAATGAGGATATCCTCTCGCAGTACAAAGAAAAGCTGGAGGAGCTGGAAGCGTCACTGAGCATATCATACAGTGAGCCCATGCTCCTCCTGCAGGCTGTTACGCACGACTCTTTCTACAAAGAGCAGAATGCCTCGTGGGGAAGCAATGAGAGGCTCGAGTTCCTGGGTGACTCGGTGATAGGCCTCCTTGTCAGCCGTCTTCTCTACACGAGATTCCCCGACTTTACAGAGGGCTCGATGGCGCAGATGAAGGCCTATCTCGTCAGCACCGAGTTCCTGGCCGAGAAGGCCAGGGAGATAGATCTGGGGAAGTATCTTCTGCTCGGCAAGGGAGAGGAGCAGTCCGGAGGAAGGGAGCGCCACTCGCTTCTGGCAGACGCATATGAGGCCGTAATAGGCTCATTCTATCTTGATCAGGGGATCGACACGGTCGAGAGATATATGACTTCCACCTTTGCCCCTTCAATTGAAGAGGTGACGATAAGCAGGAAAAACTCCAAGAGCCTGCTGCAGGAGCATATCCAGAAGCATTTCAAGTGTCTCCCTCTTTATACGGTCATCAAGGAAGAAGGGCCACCCCATCAGAAGACATTCCATGTGCGAGTCTATTTCAAAGGCGAGATCCTCGGCGAAGGAAGCGGCGCGAGCAAGAAAGAGGCTGAGAAGGAGTCGGCGAAGGTCGCACTGAACAACTTCGAGGCCTTCCTGTCCCGCGAGCTGATACAGGCTGATCCAAATGGGAAAGAAACAGAACAGATCTGACAGAGGAAAATCCGATTCGCAGCCTTGTGCTCAGATGGCCGTATCAGTCCATCCGCGCTCGTCGCGTGACTGCATTGAAGCAATCAGGGATGGCGTGCTTCATCTCAGGCTCAGAGCGGCGCCTGTCGAAGGCAAGGCCAACGAAGCTCTTATTGAAATACTTTCAAAGCTCCTGGCGCTGAGGAAGAGCTCCATATCGATAGTAAGAGGTGAGCGCTCCCGTGAAAAGATGATCCGGATTGAAAACATCACCGAACAGGCACTGATTGAAAGGATCAGCTCAATCGTTGCTGAATCCACGGCAAAAGAATGACAGTCTCCGCAGGCAGCCCTGCAGAATCCCTCAGCGGTTGTCCATATCCGCCTGTGCGGATATGGAGCGGAAGAGATGCATCTATTTCAGGAATGAAGGAATCACGATAGCGTTGGAGAATATTTATCGAGTGGGTTTGTTACAGCTCTCCCGTGATCTTAAATGCCAAAACATAAGGTGGTGCAAAGAATGAAAAAACCCTCTCTGCAGTTTTCAGTACCCTGCCTTGCAGTAACTGAGGATGATAAAGGACCGCCAAGCTTCAACAGGATCTTCTACGAATTGCCGTTCCCTGAGTTTCCATTCCGCTTTCCAAAGCCGGGCTTTTTTATTGCCAACGGCTGGTGCAACGGCCAGGGTAACTTCGTGCAGAGCATGAGGATACTGACGCCTGAAAAGAAGGTTCTCATAGAGACAGGCAATCAGCCTTTCGAGCTGAAAGAGGTGGAGACGCCTTTCATGGCGATCAACCTCTTCCAGGATCTCCCTTTTGAGAAGCCAGGCACGTACTGGATTCACATCTATCTCGACGGCGAGCTGGCAGTTGAGTACCCGATGGTCGTAAGGCTTGCTGAAGGTGCCCAGAAGTCTCCTCCAAGAGAGGCCGCTGCCGCAGAGGCAAAGGCCCCGGCGGCCGCCAAGACGCAATCTGCGGCATCATCAGAGAAGCCGACGAAAACTTTGAGCGCCATGGATGACATGGGAAATATATCAGCGAAGTCCAAGGAAGGCGGTGCAGAGGCAAAGGCCCCGGCACCAAAGCCTCAGGCCAAAACCGGCACCGGAAAACCGGCAAAGACACTGAGCGCAATAGATGATATGGGGAATATCGCTCCGCCGCGCAAAAAACCGTGACATCGGAAACCGGTCCTGATGGACAGAGATAACAGCAGCAGATCAAGGCTTGCAAGGAGCGCTGGATTCATATCCAGTGCTCTCTTTTATCTGCTTCTCGTCCTCGCCGCGCCAGTCTGCTGCGGTGATGCGAAAGAATCCCGAAAAGAGATCGACGGGGCAGTGGTAAAGTTCTTCAAATATGTCAACGACCACAGCTACAAGGAGGCATATGGATGCTTCTGCAAGGCCATCAGGCAGGATGTGCCGTTTTCGAAGTTCAGGTCGAGGGCGTCAGACATATTGAAGGCCACACTCGTCGAGAAGTCAGTATATGAATGTGACGAGTACCTGGCAAAGCTGAAGATTAAAGCCAGGATCCGGATCATGTATCAGGGCTCCTGCTTTAACGCTCTATACGGAGGCACCTGTGACCTCACAAGAGAGGACGGGAGATGGAAAGTAGCATCGGTGAGCCTGAAAGCGCTGGAGCAAAAGGAGATACTCGATAAAAAGCCAATTAATTTCAGTAAGTAAATCTCGTCGGACAGGCGACAAGGAGGATCCCTATTGAGATACCGCATCTTTCTTGCCATTCTGATACCTTATCTTATATGTCTCATCGGAGTCTTTGTTTTCTTCAACATATGCCTCGAGCATTCGATGCTCGAGCAGCCGAAGATTTTCGTCCATCAGGAGTTCCAGAGGCTCTGCGGCGATATGAAAAAGAGCAGGGATAAACTGGACGATTATGAGGGCAAGATTGTAGATCTGACTGAACAATATAAATTCTGCGATTCCGGATATGCCTGGCTTCTCGACAGAAAAGCGGAGCCGAAGGCCTTTTCACAGTACAGGGCCAACATGGATCCGGAGGCCCTCTCATATGACAGATCCGTTGTCATTCCTTATATCAAAAGCAATCTACCTTCAGGGAGCCGTGTCTTTTCGACCAAAAAGGGAAAGAAGCTTCTCGAATACGGGCCTCTGGGAGATACAGGGTATACAGTCGCTGTGGTGCTGTCTGTCCCTTCAAATGCACAGTACCATTTCTTTAAATATGTTTTCATAGGCATAGTCTTCATACTGCTTTTCGTATTCGGATTCTCATGGGCTGCTGTCAGCTCGAAGCTGGTGATCGAGCCGTTTACATATGCCTCCCGCTCGGTCTGTCTCGTATCGATGCAGGAATCTTTCGAGCCGGATCGCTTCAACGACATCCCTGAAGTCAGCCTCGTCACGTCGTCTCTCGAGAGGATAGAAAAGCTCATCAGAGAGAGAAAGGAGCAGGACATCAATCCTCTTACCGGTCTTCCAGGAGCCGCGTCGCTCGAGACACAGCTCTTCGACGCAATCGATGCCAAGACGACCTTCGCCGTGGGAGAGATAAACATAGACAATTTCAGCTCTTTCAATCTTAAATACGGTTTCAGACGCGGCGACAGTCTTATTAAGTTCATGGCAGCCGCGCTCTCCGGAGTAATAGGAGAATTCGGCGAAAAAGACGATTTCACAGCCCATCTCGGAGGCGACAGATTCGTGTTTCTGACCCGCTCTGAAAATATCGAAAAAATATGCGACAAGCTGATCGCAAGATGTGATGAGCATTTTACGCTTTTCTATGAAAAGGAGGACAGGGCTAAGGGCTTCATCCTGAGCAAGGACAAGAACGGCGATATCCGGAAGTGCCCCTTCATGACTGTCACGATAGGCATAGCCACGAACATCAGGAGACCTTTAATCCATCCGCTTCAGATAGCTCACATAACCAATGAGATCATAGAGTTCCTCAGGAACAAGGGAAAGAGCGGATATCTGATAGACAGAAGACTTTTGAACAGGGAATCCGACTCTGTCGACGCGCTGCTTGAGCAGGACGGCAAGGCAGACGGGGTGGCTGAAAACGGAATATCGAAAGAATTGTCGAAGGTGGCCGTCAAAGCTGATGGTGATAGGGCTGGAGAAGCAGAGGCCGGTATTGAAAATCCCGCTGATGTAAAAGAAGGGCAGACCGAGAAGACGGAAACTGAGAGCAGTGAAAAGGTCGACTTAAAAGAAGCGACAGGCTCTGAAAATACTGATAACATGAAAGAATCAACCGGCAAAGAGCAGGATGATGATAAAAAAGAAGGTTAGATTGTAGTCGAAAAATATTTGGCGACATTCACAAACACCGGAAATCGGCATGGAGCCCGGGTGATTTATAACCCGGGCTCTCAGATTTTCTTGCTCGCATACCGGCGTAGAATGGGATGCAGAATAGTGTCCGCAGCTCTGGAGAGCATTCTTTTGAGAGAAGCCGGATTGACAGGCCGCCGGAAAGATGGAAGGCGCGCCTGTAATCAGGGTTTATAGTCCTCAAGTCTGTGAGGAATATGAAGAAATGCAAAGGATGCAGGATGAACTCACAGAGAAGGGAAACTGACGGACCATATATCGATTGAGAAAGATCCTGTGAGAAGCGGTCTGAAATAGTAGATCGGTCAGCAGGCCGGAGATCGAGATCAGCCAGGTGTCCGGCATCCGGCAAGAAGATGGACTTGTAAGAGATATGATTGGAAAAGATAAATAATCAGGCGTTCCAGGTGAGGTCAGAGATTTTCTTCGAAAGACCGGTAATGTACCTGAAAAATGATAGTCAGAGGACAGGCTGGATTTGCGTGTTTTTTGCGTTCCTGGACCCTGGGTATTAAAACCCCGGGAAAACGCGAAAAAAGGGCCTTTCTGAGAACCGCCCGGAAACGGGTTCAATAAGGGTTTATGGAGGGGACGGTCGGGTTTGCCTGGAGAGGGGCTGGAATGGATGGGTTTTTACAGGTTTTGCCGGTTTTTGGGATTTGGATGGTTCTTCGTCAAATAAATGTTTGGCGACATTCACAAAAGGATGCAAAAAATGGCGTGGATACTCACTTACCCAGCTTATCTCCACTCCGTGAACGTCGCCAAACATCGGAGACAATATGACATTTACAATCAGATGAAAAACATGGGATACTCACTTACCCAGCTTATCTCCACTCCGCGAACGTCGCCAAACATCGGAGACAATATGACATTTACAATCAGATGAAAAACATGGGATACTCACTTACCCAGCTTATCTCCACCCTGATCGGCACACGCTCGTCACTCTGCGAGTGACATTGCGTGTGCGTGTGAGTAAAAGAATTGGAGGCTTTCTTACATAGCTTATCTCCACTTCGTATATGCTCGTCACTCTGCGAGTGACATTGCGTGTATCGATAACACTGCATGTGAATTCTTGTGGTTTTACAGATTACGACATTCACATTTGATTTGGAGGATTTTTGTTGCGGATTGAGAAGTTTGTTGTGCGGGAAACAGGCTGGATTATCCGGTCCTGTTTTCTATTTTTGTATGGAAAGGATTTATACTGTGAGATATTCTGATCCTGTCGATCCAAGTCTTGCCAGGGCACGTGATTATTTTCGCAAGGATTTCATCAACTTTCTGTCTGTAGAGCGAAATCTGTCAAACAGGACCGTTGACGAGTACGAGAGCGATCTGCGTATATTTTTTGATTATTTCAAGCCCTTTCTGGAAGCTGAGCTTACGCTGGATACGATTGACGAGCGGACCATAAGAGAGTTTCTGACCTATCTGAAGAAGGATAAGAAATATACAGCCAGAGCGGTTAACAGGAAGCTTTCAACTCTCAAGTCGTATTTCAGGTTTCTGAAGAAGGAGGGCTATATTACAGAGTCCCCTGTCGCCGAGATAAAGAGCCTGAAGATGGAAAAGCAGCTCCCGAAGGTTCTGAATGAGAGCGAGGTGACCCAGCTTCTCGAAGCTCCGGACGAGGCCACGCCATCAAAGAAGTCCGATAAGGAGACGAAACTCGACCTGCTGGCCCAGTACAGAGACACGGCCATCCTCGAGCTTTTCTACGCGAGCGGCATGCGAATAAGTGAGCTTGTAGGACTTTCATATGAAGATATAGATTTCGAGAACCGGATTATTCGTGTGACAGGCAAAGGCAATAAGCAGCGAAACGTTCTGGTGAATAATACGGCGATGAATGCGTTGAAGGCTTACCTGTCTATGAAATCAAAAATACATTCGAACAAAGCTGATAATCGTGCTGTCTTCGTGAGTAGAAAAAATGTTCGACTTTCTGCCAGAGCTGTGCAATATCTATTCTCGAAATACCTGACGCAGGCGGGTATAAACAAGGCCGCCTCCCCTCACACGTTGCGCCATTCATTTGCAACTCATCTTCTCGAGGGAGGCTCGGACCTCATGACGATCAAGGAACTGCTCGGCCATGAAAGCCTGTCGACCACGCAGATATATACGAACATCTCGATGAAGCGGATAAAAGAGGTGTATGAAGAGTGCCATCCAAGAAAATAGCTCGAAGACAGCTTTTCCCATGCCTCTCCCCTACCCGATCTTCGCATTACGGAGAGGTTTTAAGCCAAGACTCCTCCCCTGCCCCATATTCTTATGGAGCGTCCGATGGAAAACCGCCGAAGTCGATGCCTGAGAAGCCTAATTGTAACAGATTGTTTACAATGGAGGCGCCCTTTTTGCTTTACTAAATGAGCCATTGCTGATACAATGTTTTGGGATAGCATTACTAGGCAGAGAGGTGAGTGTGGTGGATAATATCCAGTCAGCAAACATTCAGGCACAGACGCAGCGAGTTCAGGAGATGGGTGCCAGGCACGCAGCGAGCCTCTATGGAGCAGCAGCATCAGGGAAGGCCGATGAGCTCCAGAGCAAGTCGGAAGCAGCAGAGCCCGAAGAGAAAGTCGATCTGACAGGCAAAAAAGATGAAGCACAGCAGGGAGCAGAGACCCGGGCGCAGACAGGCGCCGATAATGTGGAGACTTTTACTGAAAGCGCATCAGATCAGCAGTCGTCACAACAGGTGGCGGAGAGAGGCGCAGAGCTCACCGATGACTCGATGAAGGCCGCTGAGGTGATGGTCAAGCAGCAGATAAAGGAGACTCCGCCTGAGCAGCTCTCGAAGACTCAGCCGCTCGCAGAGCCTAAGCTCCTCGAACTGAAGCTAGCCGATTCAGTCTCCGTGGCAGATATAAGCGACTCGATGTCAGGGAAGCCCCTGCCTCCTGTCCTGGATGACCCTTACTGCACGCATACAGATCTCCCTCAGGAGGAGATAGACAGAATAACGAGAGAAGCGAATGAGGCGCTGAAAGCGCAGGAACAGAAAGATGCCGCCCCGACCGGGGAATCTGAAGAGGCAGACCAGCCTCAGCATGCTGAAGCTGAATCACCTGAGATGCCTGCAGAGGAAAACACAGTAGAAAAGCCCGCAGAAGAAGTCGCAGAGGAAAAACCTGCAGAGTAAACAAAACGCCTCAGAGTATAGTATGAAAGGCCTTCCAGACAGGGCCTTTTTATTTCGGCAAGATAACCTGAAGAGTGTAAGTAAGGAGAGGCGGGGATGGTGGAGAGAGAACCCTCTGATGCAGGGTACAGGGTACTGGATCAAGGGCAGAAGCATGGGATATTCAATATCCCTCTCCATCTTCCCAATATCCCCATCTCCCCTTTTTACACTCCGAGTTTTGCAATCTGTAAAGGGCGGCTCAGTCCTTGATCTGGGCCTGCGCATAGTTGTGGGCTATGGAAGTCACTACAGCCTTTACATACTCTCCGACCCTGTTGCCGCCCATCTGGATCTCCACAAGGTTCTGCCTGAACACGCCCATGCCGTTCTGGAAGTTGGAGCCGAAGATGTCCTGGATCGTCAGCTCTATCTCATCTCCGGCAGAGAGATTGCGCCAGATCAAGTCGCTCCTCTTCTTCTCGGTGAGGCTTTCTACGTTGAACCGCTCTATATTCATATCAGAATCGACTTTCATATATACTTTCTTTCCTGTCGATTTCTCGAGCCTTTCGAGCTCTTCGCTCTCCCAGCCGAGAAGCGCTACTGCAAGGCGGGGGTTCAGCACGGCGAGGACGCTCTCGCATTCACTTTCGGCGGCGGCCTTCTTTATCTCGCGCTCCACCTTTATCCTCATAGTCTGCAGCGAATTTACCCTGCCTCTTCCTCCGCAGCATGGGCAGGCTTCCCTGATGTATTCGTCCAGGTCCTTGCTGACTCTCTTTCTCGTTATCTGAACGAGGCCCAGCTCAGTGAGGCCCACAAGATGTGTCTTGGTCCTGTCCCTCTTCATGTGCTCGGAGAGCTCTGACAGAACTTTCTGCCTGTCCTCCTGAGACTCCATGTCTATGAAGTCGATGATTATAATTCCTCCGAGATCACGCAGTCTGATCTGCCTGACTATCTCGGGAACGGCTTCCAGATTAGTCTTCAGGATTGTCTCGGCGAGGCTGTTCTTGCCGATGAACTTCCCTGTATTGACATCTATCACCGTGAGGGCTTCTGTCTTGTCTATGATCAGATAGCCGCCGGACTCGAGCCATACCTTCTTCCTCAACGCCTTCTCGATCTCGGTCTCTATCCCGTAAGCCTCGAAGAGCGATCGCCTGTCGTTGAAAAGATGGACCCTGGACTTGAGAGCCGTGGAGATGAACTCGAGCAGCTCCTGTACCTTGTCATACTCGCTCTTTGAATCGATGATCAGGCGGTCCACTTCAGGAGTGAAGAGATCCCTGATGATCTTGTACACGAGGGTCAGCTCCTGATGAATCAGGGCAGGCGCCTTCTTGCGCTTCGATGCATTCTGTATCTTCTCCCAGAGTTTTGAAAGAAATTCGAAATCTTTCTTCAGATCGTCACTTTCTTTCGATTCTGCAGCCGTTCTGACGATGAGCCCGAAATCATCGGGCTTTATGGATTCGGCGATCGAGCGGAGGCGCTCCCTCTCCTTTTCATCCTCTATTCTGCGTGAGATCCCGATATACTGAGCCTTGGGGAGGAGCACCAGATAGCGGCCGGGTAGCGTTATATGAGTGGTGACCCTCGCCCCCTTCGTGCCCATCGACTCCTTGATTATCTGCACGAGGGTCTCCTGGTTGATCTTCAGGATGTCCTTGATGGAAAGCTGCTTGATGTCGAGGGCCTCTTCCTCGCCCAGAATCGCTGATGCGTCGTCCATGCAGAGAAAAGCATTGCGCTCGAGCCCTATGTCTATGAAGGCCGCCTGCATGCCGGGCAGTATGTTCGAGACCTTCCCTTTGTATATGCTCCCTATCTGTCTCTCCTCGCGCGCGATGTAAATCTCCATCAGCGCGCCGTCCTCGAGAACCGCAACGCGGTTCTCCAGCTCATCGATGCTGATAAGTATCTCTTTATACATTTGATGTTCCTTCAGTCACTGCCTTCAGCGCTGCAGTCTCTCTGACTTCGAGGGTGAAGATAAAGCTGCTCCCCTGACCTACTGTGCTCTCCACACGGACAGTCTGCCCGTGCGCTTCGACGATCTTCTTCACTATGTAGAGCCCCAGTCCTGTCCCTCTCTTCTCTCCCTTCATCTGCGCAAACTTCTGGAAAAGCCTGTTTGTCTCTTCAGACGGAATTCCCTTTCCTGTATCTTTGACAGTCACACGCAGCAGTCCGCCATCTTTTTCTCCTGTCAGCGAGATCCTGCCATTTTCAGGAGTAAATTTTATGGCGTTGGAGATCAGATTCGTGATCACTTCCTTTATCTTCTCCCTGTCGCCCCTCACCATCACCGAGATTGAGACATCACTCGTCAGCTCAACCTTCTTGTGCTGCGCTATGGGAAGGAACATCTCGAAGATCTCCTCGAAGAGCTCGTGGATGTTGAAATCGTAGAAATTGTACTGCATCTGTCCTGCTTCCAGCCTCGTGCTCGAGAGGATGTTGTTGACAAGTATCTGCAATGTTTTGCACGATCGCTGGATGGCCTGCATGAACTCGGCCTGGGTCTTGTTGAGCTCTCCAAGCCTGGGATTCCCGATCAGCTCGGAATAGCCCATTATCGAGGCAAGAGGACTCTTCAGATCGTGGGTGATCGTTGCGAGGAACTCCTCTTTTATCTTCTCGATCTCTTTTTCCCTGGTGATGTCTCTGAAGACACAGATGCTGCCGTTTATCTTCTTCCTTTCCCCATAGATCGGGGCAGCAGTTATGTAGACAGGAATTCGTTCCTCCCTTTTGGTTAAAATATAGATATTTTCAATATCTGATTCCTTTTTTAATCCATCATTGAAAGCGTTCCTGATGAAACATGCACTCGCGCACTTCTCGCTGTCAACTGTCTGACACTTTATGAATGCGCTGCAGTCCCGGCCTGTCACTTCCGCGGCTGACCATCCGGTGATGGAGCGGGCCGCGTTATTCCATGTGACTATCTTTCTTTCTGTATCTGTTGTGAAAACACCTTCAGGCATGCTGTTGACGAGTACTTCGAGCTGATTCTTTTCAGAGAAGATATCATCGACGAGCGATATGTTCTCGAGGCTCATCGAGAACATGTTGCAGAAGATGTCTGCCCACTGTGATTCCTCTTTCGTCCACTCTCTAAGCGCCCTCGAAAGAAACACCAGAGAGCCGATCGTCCTCTCTCTCCCCTTCAGGGGGTGCCAGTAGAGCGACGAAACCCTGCTGGCTTCCGCGAGCGGAAGGAAGACCTTCTTGTACGAGCTGACCGATATCGAATTAACAGGGATCGCTCCGTCCATCAGCTTCGTCTCCTCTATGGCTGCGCGGTGGAGGATTATGTCTCCCAGATTGACTTCATTGAAGGTATCCTTTGCCGTCTCGGCGAGGATTTGTGTATTGGCGTCGAAGCCCTCGGACAGATCGACATCCACGAAGATACCTGCCACTATGAAGGGATACAGGTCCCCGCTGTCTATCTGAGACGAATAGAAGATCACGCCGTCCACATCAAAGAGCACCTTGATAATCTCGAGGGCCTTCTCGAGAACCGATTTCCTGCCGGGCGACGAGAGCTCCACGACAGAGGCCAGGTTCTTCGACGTGTTCCAGAGGGCCACGATGAAGTTCAGTCTCGTATCGAGCTCTTTGTAGAGCTCAGCATTCTTGATAGCCCTAGCAGCTTCGTGGCTGATGGACGACAGGTAGAGAAGATCCTTGTCGCTGTATGCGCTGCTGTTGATGCTCCAGAGGCAGAGCGAGCCATACACCTCCGACTCTATCGAGATTGGCGTGTAGATGGCTGACTGAATGGCTTTTGCAGAAGCCGCTATGGACGTGAAACGGGGATCCTTCTGAACGTCGTTGACTATCAGAGGCTGGTTCTTCTGCGCCACGATTCCCGGCATGCAGGTCGCGGCGTCGCTGGCCTGCTTCTTCATCTCATCCTGGCAGCATCCCTCCGCTGCGGCGCAGTACAGATCCTTTTTCTCGGGCTGATACAGGAATATGCCTCCTGAGTCAAAAGGCAGCAGTATCTTAATCGACGAGAGCATCTCGGCGATTACCACCTTCAGATCGAGAGTCTGCGTCAATGTCTTGGAGATCGAGAAGAGGGTGTCTCTGTATTTCTTTTCGAGCTTCAGAGCCTCCTTGACCTGCTCTATCTCAGCCTTTTCCCCGGCGAGCTTCTGATGCGAGGAATCGAGTCTGGCCAGATCGCTTCGCACCTCCTTGATCTCCTTCTCCCTCCTGAGCAGATCTTTTCTGCTCTCCTCCCTGAAGTAGGAGATCAGCAGAGCCACTATAAAATAGCAGGCGATTCTCATCAGCGTCTCATACGAGATCAGGCTGCGGATGTCGTGCCTTCCAAAGTATGTCACGGTAAGATCTAGAACGCTCACGACGAAGCACATTATCACCGTTTCCTGCGCGGCGAAGCAGAGGCTCACAGCGAGCAGAGGGAAATAGAAAAGATAGTATGGCGAGTATTTACCGCTTATGTTGTGGAAAAGAAATGCGGTTATCAGGGCAAAGCCGATGAGGATGATGAAGAAGAGGACCTGATCTATCAGTTTTCTCGTGTAAGGCACTGTCAGGCATGCAGTCAGCAGAGCTCCTGCGATTATGGGGATCTGGGACAGGATCATCTGATCTCTGGTTTCTGACTGGGTGTAAGCCATCACTGCCGTCACCGCCAGCAGAATCCACATGAAATATGAGATCCTTTTCTTGGAGAGATCAAAGTAGTCCATTATGTCTCCCGGCATAAAAGCCCGTCACCGCTGCGAAGTCCTCAAGGCTCTTCCCAGCAGCCATCACGATTCCTGTACAGGCCTGTCCTTTCCACTTCGGAAGATTCGTATCGCAGACCGCGCTGAGAGAGTTCATAGATGATGTCGGCAGGCTTCCCGGAGCCTTCAGGACCCAGGCGCAGGCGGAGCAGACAGGTAAGACGGCTTTCGCGCCAGCCCTCCACATCAAGAGAGTAAATATACGGCCTGATATCCACTTTTTTGTCCTTGTGCACAGCATCGATTCTGTCGCTGTTCATCAGGTCGGAGAATATGATGGCGGCTGAACTGTCAGAGCCGGAAGCGGTGCCGTGCAGCGTGATCCTGTATGCAGCGCAGGTCAGTATCACCGACAGAGGCTCGCTGTTCCCAGGTATCTCCCTGACTTTGATGAAATCCATCCCTGGCGGGGAGGACCTGTCGAGCCTGCAGAGCAGCTCATCAGATGTCATCTGTTCTCTGATGTCGATATCGATCCACTCCGAGAGGCCTGTATGACCTACCGAGAGGGCCGGCCCGAAAGAGATCCTCATGTGCGGGTGGAAGCCCTCTGAATACGCGACAGCAACTCCGGCCCTCCTGGCAGTCCTCTGGACAGCCCTCATCAGATCGAGGTGCGATATGTTCCTTATCGAAGGCCCTTTTGTGAATGCTATGCGGAACCTCTGGACAGGCTTCGATTTGAAGGATTGGGGAGGGAGGTCATCGATACTGCAGGCCTTTTCACTCATGGGAGCTATTTCAATGCCTGAGCCCGTATCCATACAGACTCCGCAGCCCGAGCACTGACTCCATCTGCAGTCTGCCACTGTCTCGCCCTGATCGGCCTTTTTTCTGTCATTCAGAAGGAACTCCTTCTGCTCTCTGCTTCCCAGGTGATCCCAAGGCAGATTCTCATCAAAGCCTCTCTTCCCGGTGTAAGCTAGGGGATCGATTGAAGCCGATTCAAAGGCATTAACCCATTTCCCATAGTCGAAGTGATCGCTCCACCCGTCGAACGAGCATCCCAGGCGGTGCGCCTCGAGCAGCACCTTCGCGAGCTTTCTGTCCCCCCTTGCGAAAACCGCCTCGAGCAGGGACAACTCGGCGTTGTGAAATGAGATGTCTATCTTGCCGTGCCGGAGGTGCCTTTTCATCAGCGCGCTCTTATCCCGCATCACATCGAGAGGATTCAGCCCATCCCACTGAAATGTCGTCCAGGCCTTCGGGATGAAATAGTTGACCGATATGTTCAGGCGGAGCCCTGTGGCCTGCATTATCTTCCACACGAGCCTGTTGATCCCGAGTATGTCTTCCTCTTCTTCTCCTGGAAGGCCTGTCATGAAATAGAGCTTGACTGTCTTCCATCCCTGATCCCTCGCCAGTATCAGAGTCTCGAGCACTTCCTGCTCGCTTCCGCCCTTGTTCACGATATTCCTCATCCTATCGGTGCCCACTTCAGGGGCGAAAGTGAGCGTTGTCCTCCTGAAGCGCTGCACTAGCTTTGCAAGGTCTACAGAGAACGAATCGATCCTCAGGCTCGGCAGTGATATCTCCAGGTAGCGGTCGTGATATTCAGAGAGAAGGCTGCACGACAGCTCTCTGATCCTGCTGTAATCGGAGCAGGACAGGGAGATCAGCGAGATCTCCTCATAGCCCGTATTGCTCATCGATTGACCGGCAAGAGAGAGCAGGGTTGAAAGGCTGCGCTCCCTGACAGGCCTGTAGATCATACCGGCCTGGCAGAACCTGCATCCCCGGCTGCATCCTCTGAAGAGCTCGAGCATAATCCTGTCGTGGACTGTCTCCAGATATGGGAGGATCGGCGCGACAGGGAAGAATGCGCGGTCCAGATTCTTTACGACCCTTCTGGTGATATGACCGGACCTGTCTCCATCAGCGGCCGTGTAATACTCCCGTCCGCCCTGCCCGCTTCGGGCCTCGTACATCACCGGCACGTAGACTCCGGTCAGTTTTGAGAGCTCACGGAGCATCTCATGCCGTTTCGCCCCATCCTTTCTGCCCTGCTTCAGTACATCGACGATCTCTGTGATCACTTCCTCCCCGTCGCCTATGACAAAGAAGTCAAAAAATGGAGCGACAGGCTCGGGGTTGAATGTGCACGATCCGCCTCCTGCAACGAGCGGATCGTCTTCAGCGCGCTCTTCTGCCAGCAGTGGGATCCTCGACAGCTCCAGCATGTTGAGCACGTTAGAATATGTCATCTCGTAAGGCAGCGTGAACCCCACGAGATCGAAAGAGCACAGAGGCCTGCGCGATTCGAGAGAAAAAAGAGGCAGCGACTCCGCCCTGAGCTTCTCCTCCATGTCAGTCCACGGGGCGAAGGCTCTCTCCACGAGCGTTTCAGCATCCCCTGCGAGCAGGGCGTACAGGATCTTGAGGCCAAGCCCTGACTGCCCCACTTCGTAGGTATCGGGATATATCAGTGCGACATGAAGAAGAACCGCCTCCCAATCCTTGTGGGAGGCATTCAGCTCATTGCCTTCATAGCGGGCAGGGCGCAGGCATGTGCCTGCAATTCTGTCGATTGCCGCACTGAACAGAGCATCATCACGGGAATTTGCCAGTGAAATACCGTCTCCCATTATGCAACCGGCGCTCCCATGGCCCGCACGAAATCTGCACCTTTCTTGAGCGCCTCCACATTGAGAGGAACAACCTTCTCCTTCCCTGGGAACATCTTCGGCAGTATCTTGATCACCGAATCCAGATTCACTATGTTCTTTCTGGACAGATAGGCTCCCAGCGCAACCATGTTGGCAGCCCTTATATTGCCCAGCTCACTCGCTATCTCCGAAGCCGGAATCATCACCACATCGAGATCGGCTCTCCCGACTTCTCTGTTCACGAGCGACCTGTTAACCACAATGACTCCGCCGCTCTTGATCGAGCCCTCGAACTTGTCGAGGGATGGCAGGTTCATGATGATAAGCGAGCTCGGATTCGATATTATCGGCGAATTAATCTCGCTGTCTGATATTATTACCGTGCAGTTTGCAAAGCCTCCCCTGGTCTCAGGGCCATATGCAGGCATCCAGAGAACATTCTTGCCCTCATCCATTCCTGCATAGACGAGCATCTGTCCTATCAGCATGATCCCCTGGCCGCCAAATCCAGCCATAATCACTTCTTCGTGCATAATGCACCTCCATAAGATGATTGGACTCAAATCGATAATTATCTGAGCACTCGCACCGGCAGCAGGCGCAGCGCCCAACGGCGCCCGGCGCCCTGATGCAGCCGATCTTTACGATGCGGCTGCCACCTCCTCTTTTTTGGCGTCCTTGTCCTTGTAGACGCCAAGAGGGTAATACGGTATCATGTTTTCGCTGAGCCAGTCGAGTGCCTTCAGAGGCGAAATGCCCCAGCAGGACGGACATGTCGACAGTATCTCGACGATGTTGAAGTCCTTGCCTTCGACCTGGTTTGTAAAAGCTTTCCTGATGGCCTGCTTGGCCTTCACCACATTGGCCGGGTTGTGGACAGATACGCGCTGCGCGAAATAAGTTCCCTCCAGTGTGGACAGCAGCTCACATACCCTTATCGGGTAGCCGTTGGCTTCGGCGGATCGCCCGTAAGGCGTCGTGTCTGTCTTCTGGTTCAGCAGGGTCGTCGGAGCCATCTGGCCTCCAGTCATACCGTAAATGGCATTGTTGACAAAGATTACTGTAATCTTCTCACCGCGCGTCGCCGCGTGCACGATCTCCGCAGTGCCTATGGCGGCGAGATCGCCGTCGCCCTGATATGTGAAGACTATGCACTCCGGATGAGATCTCTTTATCCCTGTCGCGACAGCGGGAGCCCTGCCGTGTGCGGCTCCGATCATGTCGAAGTTGAAGAACTCATATGCGAATACCGAGCACCCGACAGGCGATACTCCCACAGTTCTCTCGCGGACATCGAGCTCGTCGAGCGTCTCGGCTATCAGGCGGTGAATTATGCCGTGCGTGCAGCCCGGGCAGTAGCTGAAATGTTTATCTCCAAGTGATTTTGGTTTCTCAAAGACTTTTTTCACGTAAAATCCTCCTTATCGGACCTGTTTCAGAGTTTTGGCAGCAGTCCCCCGGCTCGGCGAGGGGTCAGGCATTGACCGGGCTCCTGGCGAGCTCCCTGATCTTTTCCAGTATCTGCTCCACAGTTGGAACCATACCTCCCATCCTCCCGAAGAAATGTACCGGAACTCTGCCGTTGATTACGATCTGCACGTCCTCGAGCATCTGGCCGGCGCTCATTTCGACTACGAACACCTTCTGAATTTTTCTGAGCTTCTGGAACGCCTTCACCGGGAAGGGCCACAGGCTTATCGGCCTTATCAGGCCGACTTTGGCTCCGCTCCGGTTTGCCTCCTTGATGGAGGACTTCGCTATCCTGGCCATGGTTCCGTGAGCCACCACGAGGATCTCGGTGTCCTCATTGAGCTCCCACTCCTCCCAGCGCTGCTCGTTCTCTGTGATCTCGGCGAACTTCTTCTGCAGTTTCAGGTTGTGCTGCTCCATCCTGTCGGGCTGTATGTATATGGAAGTTATGAAGTTGTTCTTTCTTCCCTTGCAGCCGTTCACTGCCCAGGGCTTTTCCACGTGGCCAGGCTTGTAATCGCCGAAATCTACGGGCTCCATCAGTTGGCCGAGCATCCCGTCGGTCAGCAGCATTGCCGGATTGAGATATTTATCAGAGAGATCGAAGCAGAGGCGCACCAGGTCGACGATCTCCTGAACAGACGATGGGGCAAGCACTATAAGATGATAATCGCCGTGCCCTCCTCCCTTGGTCGCCTGAAAATAATCAGACTGTGAAGGCTGTATGGTCCCGAGGCCGGGGCCTGCCCTCATGACGTTGCATATCAGCGCAGGCAATTCCGCCCCTACCATATAGGATATTCCCTCCTGCTTGAGGCTCACGCCCGGGCTGGACGAGGAAGTCATAGCCCTGACACCTGATGCCGACGCTCCATACACCATATTTATCGCGGCCAGTTCACTTTCGCCCTGCAGAAAGACGCCTCCCACCTCCGGCATGCGCTTTGCCAGATAGGCAGGGAGCTCGCTCTGCGGAGTTATGGGATATCCAAAGAAGTGTCTGCAGCCGGCTGATATGGCCGCTTCACCGATGGCTTCATTACCTTTCATCAAAACCTTCTTCCCCATATATGCCACACCTTTCCTTAATTCTGTTCTTTGTACACTTCGATCGCCACATCAGGGCACATGCGCGCGCATGTGGCGCAGCCTATGCACTTGTCCAGCTCCTTCAACATCGCAGGGTAGTAGCCTTTTGTGTTGAGCTTTTCTGACGGCCCGATTATCTTCTTCGGGCAGAAGTGAGCGCAGAGAAGGCATCCCTTGCATCGTTCCACATCCACTTCGATCTTCGGCATATCTTCCACCTCCCTCTCATTTAGTCACTCTGAATATCAAATGGCGGTGCGAAATAAAGCTTCCTGAGAGGAAAGACCGGCTCAGGAAGGCTCACCTTCACATCTCCTTTCACACAATGAAAAAGCAGCGGCAGAGACCTGATCTCGGCTATCTCCCTGGCCACTTCAGCACCTCCGGCGATCACATCTTCAGTCGTCTCCCACAGAAGATGCGTGTTGTTTATTATCCCGGTGATCTTCAGATGGCTGGCCCTCTCGACCCCGGTCATCATGTCGATTATATCCTCCCTTGAACCGGCATAGGGCCGGGAGGTGTTTATCACATAGAGAAGATTGTACTGTCTCCTCTCGAGCTCGTCGCGGAAGAAGCCGAGCACCCTCGCTCCTGCATCATCGCCTCCCAGATCGACTATCAGCTTTCCCCTTCTGTCCCTGAGCAGAGCTTTGATCTCAGGCGTTATCAGAGGCAGATCTGCATGGAAGTACGGCTCAGGCGGCGCCACTATTCTTATTCCGGTATCTCCAAGCTCTTCCTGCAGGTGTCGGCTCCTGTAATATGGCTTGATAGTATCCAGGTCGATAATGTATACAACTCCGGATCCGGACTCTGCGAGCATGAAGGCCGTGTTTACAGCTATCTCTGTCTTGCCCGAGCCCAGACCTCCGGTAAAGATAAAAAGATCACTGGATTTGAAGAATTCCTCCATCATACGAAAAAAAGAGAGTCTGTCTCTTCCCTGCCTCAGCCTTTCTTTAATGAGGCCCGCATCTTTTTATGGAGCTTACCCTGGAAGACTTCCACTGCAGGTCCTCTCATCACGATATCTCCCCTGTCAGTCCACTCGATGTGGAGGCTTCCACCAGGCAGGCGTACCTCTGCCGATCTGCCTGAGCGCCCTGTGAGATGGGAAGCCACGAGTGATGCACAGGCTCCTGTTCCGCAGGCCAGGGTTTCACCGGCGCCGCGCTCCCAGACCTTTACTTCCAGAAGCGATGGGGAATGCACCTTGACGAACTCGACATTTGTCTTTCTGGGAAAGAAAGGGTGCTCCTCTATGGCACGACCCTCTTCCCTGAGCCTGAGCGCATCATAATTCTCGGGAAATATGATGCAGTGCGGGTTGCCCATATTCACCGCTGTTATCCTGTATATTCTGTCGCCGACCTGCAGCCTCTCATCCATGCACCTGTCTTCTCCGGGACCTTCTACAGGGATCTCTTGCCGCTTGAGCCTCGGATATCCCATGTTGACCTCGATCTCCTGAGCAATGCCTCTGGAAGGATGCACGGTAACTGTAAGGATGCCTGCGCCTGTCTTGACGTCGAACGATATACCTTCCACTATCTTTCTGTCAAAGAGGTACTTGGCGAGACATCTGAGCCCGTTGCCGCACATCTCGGCCTCTGAGCCGTCTGAGTTGTACAGGCGCATAGTGACAGGGGCGGAAGAATCTCTGTAAAACAACAGGAGCCCATCCGCTCCTATGCCCATATGCCTGTCACAGAGCATCAGAGCAGCCTTCCCTGGGTCCGTTCCCTCGAGGTCCTCTCCGGCCATTATCACGAAATCATTGCCCAGACCGTGCATCTTGGTGAATTTCATATCGCACCGTTACTGTCTGGCAAGCGCTTTCACTATGACGAAGCCACCTTGACTGGCTTTTCCTTCTCCCCGGTTCCAAGAGCCTCTTTGAACGCGTCTCCAAGGAAGTTGATATTGACCGGCTTCATGGCATTGATCGTAGTGACCGAATGCTTGTAGATCATCTGAAGCTTGCCTTCGTTGTTTTCTATGAATATTGTGAAGTTGTCGAATCCTTTGATGATACCTTTGAGCTGAAATCCATTGACAAGATAGATAATGACACCATTGTTCTCTTTTTTTACCTGGGCGAGGTATGCATCCTGCAAATTGAGCTGCATGGGTCGATCTCCTTTCTCTCTTTAGTGGACTCCATCAGGCGAGGAAGTCATTTCAGGGATCATGGGTATATTTAAAGATAGATTGCCAAATTCCTCTCTATTATGAAAATTTTTGGGATGCTCAGTCTGATGAACGGCCGTGAAACAGTGAAAGATGCAGGGAAGATCGTCAGATTCTTCTTTTGAAAAGCTTCTCGAGCTCAGTCTTCCCGAACCTCGCCATGGTCGGCCTGCCATGCGGGCAGTGAAGAGGGTCATCGCATTTCAGAAGGCTCTGAATCAAGGCTGTCATCTCTTCGGGTGTCAGCCTGCGGCCGGCCTGTATCGAGCCGTGGCATGCCATCAGTCTGCGGACGCTCTCGCCGAAGTCCGCGCCTTCCCTCTCCCTTCCATCGAGAAGATCACCGAGCACTTCCCTTATCAGCTCTCCTGCGTCCCTCTCGCTCATGAAGGCCGGGATCGCCCTTATTCTGAAAGAATTGCCGCCGAAGTGCTCGAGCTCCACTCCATATGAGGTGAAAAGCGGCAGCTTTTCCATGAGCAGCGCGCTCTCTGCGTCGGAAAGCTCCAGCACATCGGAGAACAGCAGCCCCTGCAATGACGAGGGTGACTGCTCGTCTCTCCTGACCAGGCGTTCATAAGTGACTCTCTCGTGTGCGGCGTGCTGATCCACCACTACGAGCTCGCCGTTCATATCTCCGACAATGTAGGTATTCAATATCTGTGCAAGCGGAAAGAACGATCCGCCGCTGCCTGCAATGGCGCCCTGCATCTCGCTTTTGCCGGCAGACGTGAGTTGATCTGCAGATCTGCTGACATACTCTTCATAGCCGGAGAAGCCGGGAAGCTCTCCCTGCCTGGACTCTCTCACCTCTCCGGTGCGTAGATCGAAGTCAGGATATCCAGGCTTTCCGGCCTGATATGCCACTGGGAAGGAATAGGCCGAGCCGCCTGCAGAGACGGCGGTGCTGAACTTCCGCACCGTTCCCGCGGTGACGTCCCTCACCTCCCTGAATATCTGGCCTGCAGACGCGAAGCGGATCTCCACCTTTGAGGGGTGCACGTTCACATCTATCTCGCTGCCGGGGATCTCGAGAAAGAGCAGCGCCTGCGGGAACTTTCTGTCCGGAACGAAGGGCTGATAGCCCTCCTGCACGGCCTGCATCAGCAGAGGGCTCTTGATCATGCGCCCGTTCACAAAGGTGATGATCTCCAGCCTGTTTCCCCTGGTATGGCAGGGATTGCAGAAGAACCCCCTTATCGAGATGGATCTCTTCCGATAATCCACTTCTTTGAGATCATCTGCATCTTTGAGCTTCCAGAGCTCCATCAGGCGCTCCCTCTCAGATACGGCCGGGGGAAAGTTGAAAACAGGCCTGCCATTTGCAGAAAGCACGAAATGAACGCTGCTGTATGCCAGCGCCATTCTTGCGAGAAAGTGGGTGATCTGCGCAGTCTCCTGCGAAGGGCTCTTCTGAAACTTCTTTCTGGCCGGAGTGTTGAAGAACAGCTGCCTGACCTCGATAAACGTGCCCTTCTCAGCTGCAGCCTCTTTGACGGACTTCTTGACTCCGCCCTCGAGGGTTATTCTGTGGCCATGCTCTGCGTCGTGTAGCCGGGACGTTATCTCCAGAGTCGATACGGCCCCGATGCTCGGCAGCGCTTCTCCTCTGAAGCCCAGCGTCGCCAGGCTCTCGAGGTCATCGAACGAGCGGATCTTGCTGGTGGCGAACCTACAGACAGCGAGCTCCAGCTCATCTCTCGTCATACCGCATCCATCATCGACTATCCTGATGACAGACGAGCCGCCGTCTTCGAGATCGACCGAGACTGAGCCGCTTCCCGCATCTATGGAGTTTTCCACAAGCTCCTTGACGACAGAGAGAGGCCTCTCGACAACTTCTCCGGCTGCTATCTTCTCTGATGTGTCTCGATCGAGGATTACGATGGGCATCTTCTACTTCTTTGTGACTCCGAAGCTTATCTTGTTTCTGCCGCCCTTCTTGGCCTCATAGAGGGCTTTATCCGCGCAGTCGATGAGCTCTTTCTTTATCTGCGCATCTTCCGGGAAGCTTCCCACACCACCGCTGATCGTAATATGGACTACCTGCCCCTTCAGCACGAACTCATATTCCTCCACAGTGGTGCGTATCTTTTCCGCAAGTATGACGGCGCTTATCCTGTTCGTATTGATCATCGTAACTGTGAACTCGTCACCGCCGTAACGGCAGAGTATGTCTTCCTTCCTCGTGACAGACTTGAGCACTCCCCCGAGCTGCTTCAGCAGCGCGTCGCCCTGTGGATGCCCGTAAGTGTCATTGATCCTTTTGAAGTGGTCCACATCGATAATCAGGATTGACAGAGGCTTGTTGTCGTACTTCGCCTTCGTCAGGTCCTTGCTCAGGTTGTCCTGGAAGAAGCCGTGCGTGAAGAGGCCTGACAGCGAGTCTGTAATGGCCATGGTCCCCATGGTCTCCTGGATCTGTATATTCCTGATGGCAAGAGCGATCTGATTCGAAAGCATCGTGAAAAGCTTCAGATCCTCGTCTGTGTAAAAGTCGGCGTTCGTCTGCGTCACCATCAGCGCTCCAATGCTCTTGTCCTCATATCCGAGGGGAGCAACCATCATCGACCTCAGGCCCTTGTCCTTCGGTATGATATCCTCCTTCGGGTCGGCCGAGAAGTTCCCGACGAGCTGAGGCACCTTGTCTTTGATCGACTTCCCTATGATGGATGGAGATATCTCCATGTTGAAGTCTACGAAGCATTCAGGGGTCTTGCTCAGATACGCCTTGACTCTCACCAGCGCGTCTTCTTTCTCCTCAGTGCTCTTCAGATAGATTACGCAGCTGTGGTTGGGAAAGAGCGTCTTCACGACATTCAGCCCCATGGACAGAACCTTCTGCAGAGACGACGTGACACCGAGCTCCTGCCCTACCTGGATCAGAGATATGAGCGCGTCAGAGCGCTCCTGCTGCCATACCACATAGCTGTAGACATTGCCCCAGAAGAATGACAGAAAGAGCACTGAAAGAGTGAATATCACGTGGGACGGATCATTGAAGGTACCGTGCATGTTGGCCGACAATGTCAGGATTATCCCTCCAAAGAGATATACGATGGAGAGCATCAAGGTCGTCCAGTAGCCTGCACCCTTGTTCATCCTGAATCCGTTCAGGATCGGGAGCGCGAAGATTGCTCCTGCGATCGTGTGAGGATACACCACGTAGAGAAAGAGCCCTGCCAGTACGTCGATGGCGATGAGAACCGAGAATTTTCCGCTGCCTTTCAGGGCATACTCAATAATCGTGGTCAGCACGCCGATGACAATGATTATGATCATTATCAGAGAATTCTGAAGGGACAGGACTCCGTGCAATGAGGCATCACCCAGCACAGCCAGGGCCGCCGACGCATAGATCAGCAGCCTCCAGATGATACTCAGGATATTAAAAGCCGATCTGGCTTTCTGCATTTATTCCACCACCTTTTTTTCTCCGGGAGACTGCGGTCAGCATTGCCGGAGAGCATGATTAACACCATCATCATAGACACTGAGCTTGCAAACCTGTCTTCCCTGCCCTCGTATCTACAACGGGTGTTATTGTCTCAGGCACAGCCTTCGCCGTCATAACCCGCATCTGTCGGAGCAGCCATCATCAGGATGGGGCCCGTCAGGTGCGCAGTCCATAATAATAATATTTGATTCTCAATCTATTCTTCCTCTATTTTGAAGCTTTGAAGCGCTCTATCGAGCGCTGCCACCTGTATATCTTGTTCAACGCCTGCAACGGTGTCGTTTCTACTATATTGACCTTTCTGATCTCTTCTATCACGGGGTTGTGTGATTCCTCAAAGAAAGTCAGCTGAACCGGTCGCGAAGAGCGCTCCTCAGGCCTTTCAAACACTGCTCCATTGCGCTTTTCACCTTCCAGTTGCTCCAGGATCTCCTGCGCCCTGTTAAGAGTCTCCTCAGGAAAGCCTGCCAGCTTTGCAACATATATGCCGTAGCTCTTGTCAGACGCGCCGGAGACTATCCTGTGCAGGAAGATTACCTCATCGTGCGTCTCTTTGACGGCAACGCGCCTGTTCTTTATTCCCGGATGCTTCCTCGCAAGAGCGGTCAGTTCATGAAAGTGCGTGGCAAAGAGAGTCTTGGCCTTAATCTTCTGGTACAGGTGCTCGACTACCGCCCAGGCTATGCTCAATCCGTCGAAGGTGCTCGTACCCCTCCCTATCTCGTCGAGTATCACCAGTGAGCGCTCTGTCGCGTTGTTGATTATATTAGATGTCTCGAGCATCTCGACCATGAACGTGCTCTGTCCGAGATGCAGGTCGTCAGTCGCGCCGACCCTCGTGAAGATCCGATCGACTATTGGGATCTTCGCCGATCTGGCAGGCACGAAAGAGCCCATCTGCGCCAGTATCACGATGAGGGCGGTCTGCCTGAGATATGTGGACTTTCCCGACATGTTGGGCCCTGTGATTATCGTCAGGCGCTCCTGCCCGTCCATGAACAGATCGTTCCTGACGAAGGGCTGCGGCGAGAGCTTTTCGATGACCGGATGCCTGCCCTCCTGGATGTCCAGGACCTCTCCTGCGCCGATCTCAGGCTTGCAGTACCTGTATTCACGGGCGTTGCACGCGAAGCCGGCCATTACATCCATCACCGATATGGCGGTGGAGATCTGCTGAATCTTCTCCGCGTGCCTGACCACTTCAGCCCTGATCCCCGAGAAGAGCTCGTATTCGAGGCTCTTTATCCGCTCGTCTGCTGACAGTACCTTTGTCTCATACTCTTTCAGCTCTGGGCTGAAAAAGCGCTCGCCGTTGGCGATCGTCTGCTTCCTGATATAGTCGTCAGGCACCATCTTCAGGTTTGTCTTCGTCACCTCTATGTAATACCCGAAGACCTGGTTGAATCCCACCTTGAGCGACCTGATTCCTGTCCTGCCTCTCTCCAGCTCTTCATACCTGGAGATCCACTCCCTTGCGTTCCTTCTCATGCCCCTCAGCTCATCCAGCTCTTCGTGGTATCCTTCTCTTATCAGGTTGCCCTCCCTCAGCGTGGCCGGCGGCGACGGGTCGAGGGCCCTGGACAGAAGGGAACGCAGCTCGTCGAGACTGTCCAGATCGTGAAACCGCTGTAACAGCTGCGAGCCGAATCCGCGCACTGCCTCCCTTATGTCCGGAACCTGATCAAGAGAAGCCAGCAATGCGTTCAGATCCCTCGCGTTGCACGTCCCGAAGACAGCCTTCGTGAGAAGCCTCTCCATGTCGGATACTTTGCAGAGATGCTCTTTGAGAGCCCTGACGCGCTCGTATCCGGCCAGCATCTCCTCGACAGCGTAGAGGCGCATCTCTATCTCCTGGATGGACCTGAGCGGATGGCAGAGCCAGTTCCTGAGAAGCCTGGCGCCCATCGACGTATCTGTCCTGTCAATCGCCCACAGAAGAGTTCCCTTCCTCTCCCTGCCGACGATCGTATGCACGAGCTCGAGGTTCTTGGTACTGGTGGCGTCTATCGTGAGGTATTCGCTGCTCGTGAAGAAATGGGGGATTCTCATCGAAAGAGGCGCATTTTTCTGAGTCTCTCTCAGGTATCGGAGGAGGCAGGCCGAGGATATGAGAGCGCTCTGTCTCTCTCCCAGCCCTGTTCCTGCAAGGGTTCTTATCTCATAGTGCCTCTTAATCTCCTCCTCGCTCTCAGGCATTCCTGGAGCCGATTCGAGCAGGGTTCTCGTGACCCTGTAGTCGCTGCAGTATCTGCTGATGATGGCGTTTTCAGCGAGAGAGCTCCCTGTCAGGAGCTCTGAAGGATGCCAGCGCTCCAGCTCGTCTGACAGGATGTCGGCGCTTTCTGATGGGAACTCAGTGACCTCGAAGTCTCCTGTCGAGAGATCAGCGAGAGCCAGGCCTGTCATGCCGTTCCTGTCTAGCAGCGAGGCTATATAGTTATGCGATGTCCTGTCCAGCATCTCTGGCTCCAGGATCGTGCCTGAGCTGACTATGCGCGTCACTTCCCTCTTGACCAGGCCCTTTGCTTTCTTCGGGTCTTCCACCTGGTCGCATATCGCTACCTTGTAGCCTTTCTGGACGAGCGTGTAGAGATAGTTCTCGAGGGCGAAGAACGGGATGCCGGCCATTTCTATTCTCTTGCCGTCTCCTGCATCCTTTGACGTGAGGACTATATCCATCTCCCGAGACGCGGTCACGGCGTCCTCACCGTAAGTCTCGTAGAAATCGCCGCAGCGGAATAGAAGAAGAGTCCCGGGATGCTCCTCCTTGATGGTGAAGTATTGAATCAGCATTGGGGTCATGAGGCTTTCCTCTGTGTCAGCTCGTTTCGTGGGCTCGCGGGAGCGTGAATGTGAACTTCGAGCCTTTTCCCGGGATGCTCTCAACCCATATGATCCCGCCGTGCGCCTCGATGATCCTCTTTACTATGTAGAGGCCCATCCCGACGCTGTAGATCTTCTTTGTCGTTCCGACATCGATCCTGTGAAAGGTCTCGAAGATCTTTTTCTGCTGGTTGAACGGAATCCCTATCCCATGATCCTCTATGCTTAGCGCCACTACGTCCTTCTTGTCCTCCTCGAGCAGAAGGGTGACAACTCCGCCGTCCGGGGAGAACCTCACGGCGTTGGTGAGTAGATGGGTGAACACATACTTCATCTGCTTCGAATCCGCGTAGACCTTGGGATGGGATTTGAAAGTGAGGTCAAAGGTGTGGATCGTCGTAGTCTTCTTTACCGCCTCAACTGCCTCGTTGATCACCATGTCGAGCGTCATCGCCCTCGTGTTCAGATCGATCCTGTGGGTTATCCGCGAGGCTTCGAGTATATTGTCGACGATCCTCGAAAGCCTGTCTGATTCGCCGTTTATGATCGTCAGGAAGCTGTCGATGGCCTCCTTTTCGAAATGGGCTTTCGGGTGCCTCATCGTTGCGACATATGCCTTGATTGTCGTGATTGGGGTTCGGAGCTCGTGGGTCATCGAGTCCATGAAATCCTGCCTCAGAATCTCATACTCCCTCATCTTGGATATGTCCCTGAACACTATCGTAGCGACGGTCCTGTCCCCGTCGCTCTGGAAGGACGGAAAGAGCTTCAGGCATTTGGAAACGCCGTCTCTTATCGCTATATCCATCACGTATTCAGACGGGACGAGCCCGCCGAACCTGAGGCATTTGAGCACATCGCATTGTGCTTCGCTGCAGAGCAGCCTTCCCTCGTGATCCTGCCCCTTGAACACTTCATAGCACTTTCTTTTCAGCACGTCCTCAGGCCGCCATCCCGTTATCTCCTGGGCGCTCTCGTTGAAGCTCGTGATGTTGCAGTCCTGATCGAGCGTGAATACGCCGTCCGTGATGGACAGAAGAATGGCGTTCCTCGCCGCGTGCTCCTTCTCCAGCTCCCGCTCGAGCCTGTTTATCTGCCTCATGATGTACATGGCAAGCACGGCAAGAACGACTATGACGGCTATCGAAGCCGAGAAGGAGGACTTTGAAGGCGCTGTGAGAGGCAACAGGACCACGAGCACGATGACTATGAAAAAGCCGAACAGCAGCGGCATCGTGTGGATCTTTGATTTCTTAGATTTCTGCGACATCAGTCTCCCTCAGTTATTGCCCGGCACAGGATGCCGGGGTTTTGTCCGGAGCCTCGGGCGCCGCCGTCACTGTGCGCCCGCGAGATTCTCCACGGCAATCTCAGTGTTTGTGTAAATGCAGATCTCTGAGGCTATGGAGAGAGACTCCCTTACGATCTCAGATGCTGAAAGAGACGAATGGCGTACAAGAGCTTTCGCAGCTGCCTGCGCGTATGCGGCTCCGGATCCTATCGCGAGAATATTGTCATCAGGCTCTATTACATCTCCATTTCCAGATATGAGAAGGAGATGATCCTTGTCTGCGACTATCATCAGGGCTTCAAGCTTTCTCAATACCTTGTCCTGACGCCATTCCTTGGCAAGCTCGACAGAAGCTCTGAGTATGTTGCCGTGAAACTCTTCAAGCCTCGTCTCGAACTTCTCATAGAGCGTAAGACCGTCTGCCGCCGACCCGGCAAAGCCTGAGAGCACGGCGCCGTTGTACATGCGCCTGATCTTCTTCGCTTTGTGCTTCATTATGGTCTTGTCGAAAGTGACCTGCCCGTCGCCGCCAAGCGACACTTCACCGCGATGCGAGACTGCAAGTATGGTCGTAGAATTCATCAGGGCCCCTCCTCGAGGAGTGAATAAGCTCTATTCATTGGCCGCCTGCACGAGCGTCTCATGCAGGCTTTCTGTCAGAAAGCGGCGCAGATCCTGCAATGCCCTCTCTGAGATTCTCTTATTTCTATCTGCCTTAACCTTTATCCTCTCTGTCAGCGGCGGAAAGAGCCCGAAATTGATATTCATCGGCTGAAAGTGCTTCGCATCCGCTTCGGTTATGTACCGCATCAGCGACCCGACTGCAGTTGTCTCCGGGAATGTGAGCGGCTCCCGTCCTGACATCAGGAGTGCGCAGTTAATCCCTGCCAGAAGGCCTGACGCCGTCGACTCCATATATCCCTCCACTCCGGTGATCTGCCCGGCGAGGAAGAGATGCCCGAAACCCTTCATTCGCCCCGTTTTTTCGAGCCATCTGGGGGCATTGATGAATATGTTCCTGTGCATCACGCCCAGCCTGATGAACTCAGCCTCCGCGAGGCCGGGTATCATGGAAAAGACCCTTTTCTGCTCGGGCCATTTGAGCCTCGTCTGGAATCCCACGAGGTTGTACAGCTCTCCTTCCCTGTTTTCGGCCCTCAGCTGCACTGCCGCCCACGGCTCTCTTCCTGTGGAAGGATCGACGAGGCCCACGGGCTTCATGGGGCCGAACCGCAGTGTATCCCTGCCGCGCCTGGCTATCTCTTCGACAGGCAGGCAGCTCTCGAAGAACTTTTCATCATCGCAGTGGCTTTTTACGACCTCCGCCGATATCAGGGCATCATAGAAGCGGTCATATTCATCCCTGTCGAGCGGGCAGTTCAGATATTCGGCATCGCCCTTCTGATACCGGGATGCCTTGAAAACCTTCTTCATGTCCAGCGATGAAGTCGATACTATCGGCGACACGGCGTCATAGAAGTGAAAGTATTCTTCACCGGTGATCCGCTTCAGCGATTCTGCCAGGGCCTGAGATGTCATCGGGCCTGTGGCTATCACGACAGGACCGTCAGGCAGGCCGCAGATCTCTTCCCGGAGCAGAGTGATGTTTCCCTGCGATTCTATCCTGGACTGTATATATTCGCTGAAGCGATTCCGGTCCACAGCCAGGGCCTGTCCGGCAGGAACCCTGGAATCGAGGGCGGCTTCCATGATAAGCGACCCGCACAGTCGGAGCTCTTCCTTCAGCAGGCCCGGAGCCTTTACAACATCGGATGTTCCGAAGGAGTTGCTGCACACCAGTTCTGCCAGACCGTCCGTCTTGTGGACAGGCGTATTGACGAGTGGCCTCATCTCATGAAGCCTCACGCGAACACCGCGCCGCGCAGCCTGCCATGCAGCCTCGCAGCCGGCAAGGCCTGCACCGATTATCGACAGGTCGGACATAGCGATCACTCCTCGAGAACAGCTTGAAATACAGCCGGAGCCTGAGTGCCGAAAGCAACGGCACTGGTCCGTGATGCGCCTGTTATGACAGGGTTTTGCCGCCGGAATCTACGTGGATTTTGCCGATTCTGAAGTCTCAGCGCCCTTTTCGGCCTGAACGGCTTCCGCAGGCTCAGAAGGCGGGACGTCTTCCTTCTTCTTCTGCACCCGCGCCTTGGAGCACTGGGGATTGACGCACTGAGGATAGGCCTTCCTGCTCTTTGCGAACTTCAGTACCAGCAGGGAGCCACACTCAGGACATTTCTTGTCGATCGGTTTATACCACGACGTATAGTCGCAGTTCGGGTACTTGTCACAGCCGTAAAAGGTGCCCTTCTTGCTTCTCTTTGCAATGATCGAGCCGCCGCAGCCCTCCTTCGGGCAGGCTATGCCTATCTTTTCGCTGAACGGTTTGGTGTTCTTGCATTCAGGATAAGCCGAGCAGGCCAGGAACTTTCCGAACCTGCCGTGCCGTATGATCATCGCGCTGCCGCACTTTTCGCACTTCTCGTCTGTCTCTTCATAGACGTTCTTGACCTTCTCGATGTCCTTTTCGACAGCGTTCAGAGTGTTGTGGAAAGGCTCGTAAAACTCCCGCAGCACCCGGACCCAGTCTGCTTCTCCGTCTTCAATCCTGTCGAGGGCCTCCTCGACCTGAGCGGTGAAGTTTATATCCACGATATCGGTAAAATGCTTGACGAGCAGATCTGTGACCACTGTTCCCAGATTTGTGGGACGGAACTTCTTCTCCTTGTACTCGACATAGCCTCGCTTCTGAATCGTCTCCACGATAGGGGCGTATGTGCTCGGTCTCCCTATGCCGTTCTTCTCGAGCGCCTTGACGAGAGTGGCTTCCGTATACTGTGCAGGCGGCTGCGTGAAGTGCTGGACCGTTATGAGCTTTACAAGGGACAGAATCTCGTCCTTGTGAAGCTCAGGAAGCTTTGTCTCGTCTTCCTCGCCGTCCTTTTCATCCTTCAGCTCGATATAGAGCCTCGTGAATCCTGGGAACAGTATCTTGCTTCCCTGGGCTCTGAAGAGATAGTCGCCGCTCAGTATCTCTGCTGTAATAACCTCTACCTTGCACGACGCCATCTGGCTCGCGAGGAACCTGTCGAAGATGAGCTTATAAAGCCTGAACTGGTCGTGGGTCAGCACGCTCTTAAGGTTCTCCATGTCCCTGAAGACGCTCGTGGGGCGGACGCATTCGTGGGCTTCCTGCGCCCCCTTTGCCTTCTTGAAAATGCGGGCAGGCCCTACGTAATCAGAGCCGTAGGTGCTGCCTATATAGTTTACCGCCTCTTCACGGGCCGACTCTGCAATCCTCGTTGAATCGGTTCTCATATAGGTGATCAGACCGACCTGCCCTTCTTCTCCGATATCGAGTCCTTCAAAGAGTTGCTGCGCTACTCTCATCGTCTTGCCGACGTTGAAGTTCAGCCTTCTCGAAGCCTCCTGCTGCAGTGTGCTTGTTATGAACGGCGGCGAAGGCTCCCTCATCTGTATCTTTCTCTCAGGCTCCTTTGCCACGATGAAGGGAGTGCTTTTGAGCTTCTCCTCTATCTCCCTGGCAGATTTCTCATCTGATATCTCGATCTTCTTGTTTTTTACCCTGGCGAGCTGGGCGGTGAAGACTTCCTTCTGTCCGTCCTTCTTCAGATCGGCAGCTATCGTCCAGTATTCGACCGGCTTGAAGCTGTCTATCTCGCGCTGTCTCTCAACTATGAGGCGCACCGCGACGGACTGCACCCTTCCTGCCGAGAGACCGCTGGTCACCTTTCGCCAGAGCAGCGGGCTCAGCTTATAGCCTACCAGCCTGTCCAGGATCCTTCGGGCCTGCTGTGCGTTGACCTTGTCCATGTTTATCGGGCTCGGATTCTGAAGCGCCGTCTTCAGCGCGTCTTTCGTTATCTCGTGGAGCTCGATCCTGGAGGTGTCCTTTATCCCGAGCATCGCCGCCAGGTGCCACGCTATGGCTTCCCCCTCCCTGTCAGGGTCGGGCGCCAGATAGATGGCTTCAGATTTTTTAGCCTCTTCCTTCAGCTCTGAAAGGACCTTTTCTTTCCCGCCTATCGTGACATACCTTGGCAGAAAATCCTTTTCGATCTCCACGCCCAGTCGGCTCTTGGGAAGATCGCGCACATGTCCCATCGACGCTTTGACAGTGCAGCTCTTGTCCACGAATTTCTGAAGTGTTCTCGCCTTGGCAGGCGACTCTACGATTATCAAGCTTTTTTTTGCCACAATGCTCACCAGATCATCTTATTTATTTTAGTGGAGTCGGCCACGCTGCAAATCCACAGCGCAGCGATAAAAACAACTTAATATACTTTATACGTTTTCATTTTCCTGCAACTGCATGTCCGGTCTCTTCCGGAACATGCCTGAAAGTCTATTCCTCTCGGGAAAAGTCGACAGACTTCATTTTTTCCGATCTGTATATAAGATTCTCCGCCCCTCTCCTTATGAAGCCCCTCAGCTCCAGCAGGGACAGCGACGCCATGGCCCTGCCCGGCTCCACTCCTGATAGATCTGCGAGAGCAGTGGCGGTCTTTCCGTCGCCGTCGATCAGTTTCAGAAGAGCTTTCTCATCTTCCGTGAAAGACACCATGTCTGCACAGGAAGTGGCTTTCCTGTCTGCTGCCGTATGGCCGTTTATCCACAGGCTTTCTGCAATATCTGCCGCGTCATCTGCGAGCGTGGCTCCTTCCTTGATGAGCCTGTGCGCTCCCTTTGAGAGCGATGATGTTATCGGGCCCGGAACTGCGAAGACCTCTCTCCCTGAGTCGAGCGCCATGCCTGCCGTTATCAGCGAGCCGCTCTTTTCTCCGGCTTCCACTACGAGGGTTCCAAGGGTCATGCCTGCGATGATCCTGTTTCTCATCGGGAAGTTCTGCCGCAATGCGGAGGTTCCCGGCGGAAACTCGGATATAACCGCTCCCTGTTTCGCTATCTGCACAGACAGAGCCCTGTTCTCGGCAGGATATACAGAGTCTATGCCGCAGCCCAGCACGGCGATCGTCCTGCCGCCTGCTTCCATGGCTCCTCTGTGGGCCCAGGTGTCTATGCCCCTGGCCAGTCCGCTGACCACTGTGAAGCCCAGCCCGCAGAGATCCGCCGCAAATCTCCTGGCGCTCTCCTTTCCGTATGCCGTTGCCGACCTCGCGCCGACAACCGCTATGGAGCGATTATCTTCTCTGGTGAGCTCTCCCTTCACATACAGCAGAAGAGGAGGGCTTTCTATCCGTCGAAGCAGCTCGGGATAACAAGGTTCTTCATACGTGACGATGCTGAACTCACTGCTCCCGGCAAGTGAAAAAAAGAGCGCCTGGTCGTAATCTGCCAGAGCCCTGCCAATATTCTCGATCTCGCGGCGTGAGAAAAACTCGCAGAGCCTGGAGCGCTCTCTGGCGATGAAAAAGGCGGCTTCAGCTGAGCCGCACTTTTCCACAAATTCAAGCAGCTTTCTGACGCGCACTCCCTTTATTGCGGAGATGGCATGCCAGTAATGCTGCGCTCCGGTATCGCTGTGTGAGGATTGCATAATAGATTTCAGATAAAGCGAAATACTGTATTTCCGATCTTGATCTGATCGCCCCTGTTGAGATCGACTCTCTTGCTTATCCTGAACTGATTGACCCACGTTCCGTTCGTGGAGCCGAGATCTTCAACAAACCACCTGTTGTTCTCCTTCAGGATCCTGGCGTGCTGTTTCGACGCCGATCCATCCCATCCGAGCACTATGTCTCCGATCTCCCTCCCTACCACGTAAACCTGCTTTTCGAGCACGAGATCCACCTTCCCATCATCGGCTGCAAGGCGCGGGTTCTGTGATGAGGCCGGCGGAAGCGGGGCCTCGGTTTTAGGAGGAGGCGCGGCCTGCTTCTGCGGGATCTGCGGCTCTTTGGCTGCAGGCCTGTCTGCCGGCGGCCTGGCAGGCTTTTCCTGCACTGCAGCCGACGGCGCTGAAGCGGCGCGGGAGGTCTGATCAGCCTGCGGCTCTTTTCCTAGGCCCAGCCGCTCGAATATATCCTGATAGTCCGGCTTCGCCTGATAAACGCGCTCCATCTCCTCGTTCCGGCCTGACGACCACCCTGACGTGGCGTCGCAGAGTCCCAGGCTGAACCTGTAGTCCAGCAGCAGCTCAGGGTCGATGTCGTCCTTTCCCATGCCTTTTTTGAATATCTCTCTCGCCGTCTCCAGATCTCCCAGAGCTATCAGCGCTCTTCCAAGCACCAGAAGGTTCAGATAGCCCAGGTTGCCGTCTGGAACTGTGGTCTTCAGATATTCGACTATCCTGTCGTAGCTTCCGATTTCGAAGAGAAGCGCCGAGATATGGAAGAGAAGTACAGGCTGGGAGGGCATGACCCCCAGCATCTGTGAGAGCACTTCGAAGGCGTCGTTCGGCAGGCCTTCGGCCCTCATGGCCAGCGGAAGGAGGGTATTTATCCCGACCAGATCCGCAAAGAACGCGAAGCAAGAGTTGTGCGTGATGTTGAGCGTCATTTTGAAGCTGGGCAGGTACTTCTTTATCGTCTTGCCCAGCGACTGCTGCAGCAGGTTTGCTTTCTTGAAGTTCTCGAGAGATGATCTGTATTCTCCCCTCGACAGTCCGAGGCAGCCGAGCATATAGTATCCGTCTGTCAGCTGAGGATCCTTGATGACAGTCTCCTGGAACTTGTCTACGGCGTCTTTCTCCTTACCGAGCAGCAGATAGTTGCACGCCTGTATGAAGAGGCGCTCTGCAGCAGGGAGGGTGATGTTCTTGAGGAGCCCCACGTCGATCTTCCCTTTCGTCTGCGGCTCGAAGAAGCTCGATTCAGGGATGAAGCGCCCGAACCGGGCGGATGCATCGCGCTGAAAGTAGAGGCTTGTCTGCAGCACGATCTTGGCAGTCTCCTGGGTGGGCTTCAAGGTCTTCTGAACCTCCCCCACCCCTTTGCTGACCACCTTGGACGCGATGTTCATGCCTTTGTTGATCGTATCCAGAATATCCTTGTTCACCTGTGCACCTCCCACCGAAAGGGCCTGAAAGCTGTATCTCGGGATAATATTATCATTATGTCACAGAGGAGGAGGCCTGTCAAGGAACTTGCAATCACCGTTCGGCTCAGGTTTTCCCATGCATTTCAGGGATCGAGAGATCCAGGGATCAGGGGCTCGAGGGATTGAAAAAGAATTTCTTCCTTTCCTGGATCCATTGACCACTTGGCCACTTGATCACTGCAGTATTTCAGGGACCGGGAGATCCAGGGATCAGGGGATCGAGGGATTGAAAGAGAATTTCTTCCTTCCCTGGATCCCTTGGTCACTTGGCCACTTGACCACTGCAGTATTTCAGGGACCGGGAGATCCAGGGATCAGGGGATCGAGGGATTGAAAGAGAATTTCTTCCTTCCCTGGATCCCTTGGCCACTTGGCCACTTGACCACTGCATTACTGCATGGAGATTTTGATCCGATGCCCTCTACACAGCCGGGGGCTCACAGACCTCTTTTCTCTTCACTTCTCCCTCGCGGCCGATTATCACTCTCTCTATGCTGACCTTGTGGGCGCTCTTCTCCACGGCGCTCAGAGCCGCATAGTGGAGTCCGTGGCAGCATGGGACCTCCATGTGGAGAACTGTCAGCGTGGAGATCTTCGCCACTTCTATGATCTCCGCCAGTTTATCGACCTGCTCCTCTATGTCGCTGAACTTGGGGCAGAGCAATGCCACGACACGGCCTTCAACGTAATCCCTGTGGAGATTTGGATATGCCAGAGCAGCACAGTCTGCGAGCAGAAGGAGATTGCACCCCTTCAGAAACTCAGAAAGTGGATTCAGAATCTGCAGTTTGACCGGCCAGTGGGACAGGCGTGAAACGACATCGCCTTCCTTTTCACAAGACGTGTCCCGGACCTGGAGCTCCATCTGCCTTGCCGACGGGCAATGGAAATGAGGCTTGACAGAAGCCTCTCTGCCGCTGAGATGCTCTTTGACCTTCTCCTCATCGAACTCCTGCGCTTCAGCCTCAACCACTGTCAACGCGCCGGCCGGACAGGTGCCGATGCAGGCGCCCAGCCCGTCGCAGTAAACCTCGCTTACCAGCTTCGCCTTTCCACCCACAATTGCGAGCGCGCCTTCGGCGCAGCCCTTGATGCACTCGCCGCAGCCTGTGCACAGCTCTTCGTCGATCTTTATTATCTTCCTCACTTTTCTCATTTCAAGTCCTCCCTGGTAACTATTTCACCGAGCTTTGTCTCTGCGAGGTGCTTCAGAAGCTCCCTGTTCAGCCTCCCGAACAGCCCTCCGAATATGCAGTTCTCTCCGCCTCCGCATAGAGGCTTCTGAAGCAGGCACTCCCTGTTCACGAGCGGTCCCTCAATCGCCTCATATATCTCCAGCAGAGTTATGTCCCCCTTAGGAGCCGCCAGCTCAAAGCCTCCGGCAGGCCCTTTCGTTGATCGCACGAGCTCGACTTTCGCCAGCCTCTGCATAACTTTTGACAGGTGAGCTTCCGACACCGAAAGCCTTGCGGCCATCTCCCTGGAAGAATGAAGCTTTTTATCCTCGGCTGCAAGAAGCATCATGGCATGGAGTCCTATCGATGCAGCTTCTGAGATTTTGATGATTTCCGACATGTTTGCTCCTTATAATGGTATTTCGGTATTATTATACCTGTTTACTTTATTATTGTCAAGCTCTTGACTCCATCTCCATCGGGTCAAGTTCTCCCATGCAGTTAAGGGATCGAGAGATCAAGGGTTCAAGGGATTGAAAGAGAGTTTCTTCACATTGACCACTTGGAAATCCTGGGTAAGTGATCGAGAGATCAAGGGAATGAAAGAGAATTTCATTTACTTGACCACTCGATCACTTGGCCACTTGATCCTCTGATCGCGAAGTGAACAGCTTCTCTTTCAGCAAGGCTGACTCGTCATCGTTCCGGATCCCGAGCCTCGTGAGGGAAAAGTCGTATTTGACAGGATCTTCAGGGGATATGAGCCTGAATGAGTCTGTGATCTCTACCGCGGCCTTCATGCCTGCGCATCTCTGAGTCGTGAGGCCCATCGTCCTGCCCAGAGAAAACATATGCGTATCGAGCGGTACTATCAGCTTCTGCTGCGAGATCCCGTCCCAGCATCCGGGATCCACTTCATCGCGCCGGATCATCCATCTCAGAAAAAGGTTCAGCCTCTTGCATGCGCTCCCGTCGTCAGGCGAGGCGAGCAGGGAGAAGCGCCTGCACGAAACGCCGCCTGAGAGCCTGGCCACAAACGCCGAGAGCGCCGGAAGAACTGTGAGGTCTGAGCTCCGAAATGCATCTCTAAAGCATCTCCCGAGCGAGCCGTACTTTTTGAGCACCTGCCTCGTGTTGATCAGAAACTGCGCCATCTCGCCGCCTGTCGTGAACCGGTGCACGAACGATGAAAAGCGCTTCTCCAGATCGGAATCCTTCGAGTCTGTGAGGAAGCCGGCAGGACTGTACTCGAGATTCGTGAGCACCGTATCCACGCTCCTGAGTATCTGAGCCACTCTCCCGTAAGCCAGCGAAGAGGCGATCAGCCCGGCCACCTCGATATCCGCCGCAGATTCAAATCGATACAGGAACTCGAGCGGGTCCGGATGCACGAACGCTCTGTGATTGTAATAGGCGTAGAGCTCTTCCAGCGGGGCTCGGTAAGCCTGGACAGCAGCTTTTGAGCTGAGTTCCCTGTCTGCGCCACAGCCATTTCCCTTCATTACCTCATCCCTTCCTGAAGGTCTTCTGCTTTCCCGGCATTCCGGTACTGCCTCATCGCCTCATATGCCACAATTCCGAATGCAGTCGCCACATTCAGCGAGTTCTTCATGCCGCAGGTGGGGATCTGAAGCAGGAAATCAGATTCCTTCATAATCTCCATCGAGACGCCGCTTATCTCGTTGCCCAGCACCAGAACGAGCGGCGCGGGAAACTCGAAGTCCAGATAGTTTATGCTCCTGTCTGTAGTCTCGAGGCTGGCCACTGCCATGCCCTGCTCTTTCAGGGCCTTCACCGCCTCGAGGGCGCTTCTGGTGTAGGCCCAGGGCACGTACCACGTGGAGCCGAGCGATGTCTTTTCCAGCTTGAGATTTGGCGGGCAGGCAGTGACTCCGCACAGATGCAGCTTCGCTACGCCTGCCGCGTCTGCAGTCCTGAATATGGAGCCCACGTTGTAGGCGCTCCTTATATTGTCGAGCACTATGTGCAGCGGAGTAGGCCTCTCCCTGCGGTGAAACTCGTCGTAATCGACCTTTCTGTCGCTGTTGGAGACAGATATGTCATCGCATGAAACGGCGTCCCTGTCCTCAACCTTCCTGACCCATTCGTAACGTCCCATCTGAGATGCCTCGTGATCCTCACCTTGCCGCGCTGTCACTGCCTGCAAGGCCAAGACTTACTGTGAAATGAGTATAGTCATCATCAAGCTTCTCGATATCGCCTTCAAGAATATTGCTCCACGTCATGTTCCTGAGAGCGTTGCCGACCAGCACGGAAATGCCGAGATGATGTTTTATGTATCTGTCCAGGCCTTTCAGCAGGGCCCCGCCGCCAGTCAGAAAGAGAAGATCGAGCTTTCTGTCCTCCTGGACCGTGCTGAAATAGCTTAGCGTCTTTTTGAGCTCCTTTATGAATTCTTTCATCTGAGGCTCTATAAGCTTGAAAAGAGGCTCAGAGATAGGAGATGAGAAATCCCTGATCCCGTCTCGCGGGATGATGGGGTGCTCTCTCTTGAGGCGCTCGACTTTGCTGAACGATATGTCGAACGACTTGGAGATCGCCGAGTTGATTGTGTTTCCGCCGAAGGGGAGGACCCTGCAGTGCCTGACAGCCCCTCTCCTGAACAGGCAGATCGTGCTGTAATCAGCACCTATGTTGAGAAGCGCCGTGCTGCCTGTCAGACTGTCCTTTCCGAGGATCAGAGTTATCGATCTGAAGAGCGCAAAAGGCTCAAAATCAATCGCCGCACAGCCCAGATTCAGATTGTGGACAAGCTCTCTCATATGGTCGACCGTCGCCCTTGAAACGGCAAATACGAGTATCTGGCTCTTCTTCTCCTTTTCCAGCGTCACTATCTCGATTCTGGCATCCTCGGCCCTGAAGGGCATTCCATCCTGAAGCAGCAATCTGGCCTGGTACTTTATATCTGACTGGTTTCTGCTCTCTGTTTCGAACGATCTGACATACAGCTCCTGGCCTCCGACCATCACCACGCAGCTCTTTTTTGTCAGCCCTGCCGAGGCCGCCAGCTTCTCCAGGAAGCCCTGACGCACAGGCGGCATGGCATAGAAATCCCTGTCTTCGAGCCATTCTCTTATGTACCGGGCAAGACCGGCCGGATCCT
>Ga0302252_1000422_pt1 | contig 38669 bp, 35 predicted proteins | sample AAG_RA_Leu_MG_FD_193511 | JGI IMG/M metagenome (GOLD analysis project Ga0302252, IMG submission 193511) | Enriched activated sludge microbial communities from anaerobic digester in WTTP, New Holstein, Wisconsin, United States - AAG_RA_Leu | ecosystem: Engineered > Bioreactor > Anaerobic >... | reverse complement strand
AGTTTCGAATCCATTACCCTTTTCAAAAGACACCTCATAATCAGAATACACGGAATAGAATTTTGAACGATGCTTGTGAGTATTTGTTTTTAATATCTCTTCCACTGAAGGCAATTGCTGAGCAGACACGACAGATGTATAGGATCGTATAATCTCTGCTTTTTCTCTTGCAATTTCTTCCACAGTATGACCAAGGCGGTCTACATGATCTCGTCCAATGAGTGTAAACAAGCATAAAACAGGATTGTGAATGGCACTGGTGGCATCCAACCTGCCTCCTAATCCTGTCTCCATAATTGCAATATCCACTTGTTTCCTATGAAAAACAACCATTGATAAGGCTGTCCAATATTCAAAAAAGCTGATATCTCCTATACCATTTATCTCCAATACTCTGTCTACTTCGAGAGAAGCATTTTCTAGATAGGCTTGGTCGACAGGAGTTAACTGAATAGAAATCCTTTCATTTGGGTTGGATAGATGCGGAGATAAAAAAAGACCGGTTTTGTAGTTGGCTGCTGAAAGAATATTGGCCAGAAAAACAGAAGTGGACCCTTTTCCTTTCGTACCCGCCACATGAACCCATGGAAAATCGGGATTCAGCAAATCTAGAGCGGATAAAACACGAGTCACTCTCTCCAATTGAAGGGGAGGAGAAAATCTTGGTAGCAGATCTATCTCATCTAGCTTCATGACAGAAGAGATATTAACTCCGTTATTCTGCTCTGTATAGTCATATCCTGGTGTTTCATCTCCTTTATTTGTGCTTGGTATTCTTGAATCAATTCCAACGGTGCATGTAATTTGAAATCAGGATTATTCAGTTTTTGCTCTAGTTTTGAGATCTCGTTTTTAATTTTTTCCAGTTTGTTGTTTTTTAAAGAAATTTCTTTTTGTAGGTCGATATTCACCTGCAAAGGCAAAAAAACCTGTATAGTGGAGGAAACAACTTGTTGAATGGCGTTTGCTGTTCGTTGAGAGGAAATTATCAAGGATTCGATACGTGCTAATTTAACAATCGTATCCCGAGAGTGCTCTATTAATGTTTTCTCTTTGCTATCGGAGCACCAGATCTGTAAACATAATCCCTCCGGTGAAGAGAGAGAAAACTCGCTTTTCAGATTACGGATCGATCGAATTACGTTTTGCAAAAGAATCACTTGCTCCTGCGTATCGGTGACCAGAAGTAAAGCTTGTTGCGGAAAAGGAGCCAACATAATACTTTTTCCGTCATTATCCGTGAAGGAAAGCCAAATATGCTCTGTAATAAAAGGAATAAAAGGATGTAATATGACGAGTATCTGTTTATAGAGGTGTTTGAGAAATGTTCGATTTGTTTGCATTTTGGAGATTTCGAGATACCAATCGCAAAAATGATCCCAAAAAAAAGAGTACACTTCTTGTGCCGCTTCATTGAATCTATATTGATCAAAACAGGATCGAAGCGAATTGACAGTCGCTTGGAACTTTTCCTGAATCCAATGATCCCAAATGGACATCGTTGTTTCGTCCGAATTAGATTGATCTTCTCCTTGCAGCAAATCTTTTACTAATTTCGTTGCATTCCAAATTTTGGTGATAAAGTTTCTTGAGGATAACATTTTATTTTCATCAAAATGGATATCTTGACCGGATGAACTGCTTTGTTGCGTAAGAGTAAAACGTAAAGCGTCCGCTCCGTATTTATCAATCAGGATAGTGGGATCCACTACATTGTTTAAGGATTTGCTCATCTTTCTTCCCTGTTTGTCACGAATTAATCCATGAAAGTAGACCTTTTCAAAAGGTATTTTGTCCATAAAGTGAAGGGAAGAGAAAATCATCCGGGATACCCAGAAAAAAATAATATCAAAAGCAGTCACCAATAATGAAGACGGAAAATAACGTCGAATCAGCTCATCTTGATCCGGCCAACCCATTACGGCAAAAGGCCAAAGCGCGGAACCAAACCATGTATCGAGTACATCGGGGTCCTGCGTGAATTCATCTTTCCCGCAATTCGGACAAATTTTCGGGGGCTGGATGGAAGCGATTATTTTTCCGCAAGAGCAGTACCATACAGGAATCTGAACACCCCACCAAATCTGCCTGGAAATACACCAGTCCTGAATATTTTCCATCCAGTTTTTATATACTTTTACCCATCGCTCCGGAATAAATTCAATCGTGCCATCCAATACGTAAGGCAGCGCTTTCGAAGCGAGAGGAGGGGTTTTCAGATACCACTGGTCAGAGATAATCGGTTCGATTGTTTTATGGCATCGGGAACAATGACCTACTGCGTGTTCATAAGGTTCGATTTTTTCAATCAGATCCAATTTGGTTAAAGCCTCTATGATACTCTTTCTGGCCTCAAAAACAGATAATCCACAGAAATCGCCGGCATTCTCGTTCATTTTCTTCCCTTTTTCGATCACCTCGATACTGGGCAGATGGTGACGAAGGCTGATCTCATAATCTACCGGATCGTGAGCCGGGGTAACTTTCACAGCACCGGTGCCAAAAACCATGTCTACTCCATCATCCAGAACGATAGGGATAGAGCGATTCATCAAAGGAAGCAGAATGTTTTTTCCATGAAAACGCAAATACCTTGCATCTTCTGGGTGAACAACGACAGCGGTATCTCCCAGCATGGTTTCAGGTCTGGTAGTTGCAACAACTATAAACTGATCAGAATGTTCGATCGGATACCGGATATAGACTAATTCACCTTTTTCGGTAATGCTATCTACTTCGATATCAGATATGGCAGTGCCACATCGTGGACAATAATTGACAATTCTTTTTCCCTTATAGATCAGTCCTTCTTCGTAGTATCGAATAAAAGCGGTTTGTATCGCTTTTTCATAGGCTTCATCCTTGGTAAATCTGGTTTTTGACCAATCAGCGGAGGCACCAAGCAATTTCATTTGCTCTATGATCCTGTTGCCATATTGGTTCTTCCATTCCCACACTTTTTCAATGAATTTTGCTCTGCCAAGATCTTCTCTTTTCAAACCTTTTTTTTCTAGCTCTCGCTCAACTACGTTATAGGTCGCAATACCTGCTTGATCAGTGCCTGGAAACCAGCAAACATCATACCCATCCATTTTTTTATACCTGGCTATGATATCGGGTAGGGTTAAATCCATCGCGTGGCCCAAATGCAATACACCAGTTATGTTGGGGGGTGGCATTACCATTGAAAAAACCTTATTTTCCGGATTCGGTTCGCTGGAAAAGCAGTGGTTGTTTTCCCAAAATGCATAAATCTCGGTTTCAATTGGTTTTGGCTCATATAGAGCTTTTTTTTCAGTATTCATTTTGTTAATCCTCTCTCTCAATATGGTTATGATGTTTGATGTAGCTGATTTCTGATGCTGTGAATGGCAATAGCGCCATCCGAGGTGGCTGTTACTATTTGCCGAAGGGTTTTCGATTGGATGTCTCCGATAGCATAGACGCCGGACTGACTTGTCTGCATCTCATGGTTGACTGTAATAAAACCTTGCGAATCCAGATCGATGGGAAATTTGACAAAATCTGTTTTAGGTTCGTAACCGGAAAAAATGAACACACCATTCACCTGAAGTTCTTGATCAAGATGGTTATTCTTATTCCTGATTGTGATGGATCGAACAAAACCTTCCCCCTGAATCGAAACCGGTATAAAACCTTTATAAATTGTGATGGAAGGATTGTCTTCTAAAGCCTTAATCAGCGAGGGAGCTCCTCTGAATTCATCACGGCGATGGATCAACATGATCTTGGAAGCAAATTCAGACAGATAGACTGTTTCGGATAAAGCAGAATCACCACCGCCGACTACCGCGATCGTCTTTCCTTTAAAAAAAGGAGCGTCACACGTAGCACATGTTGACACTCCTTTTCCTATGTAGTCTTCCTCGCCGGGAATACCTAATTTTTTATCGACAGTCCCCGTAGCGATCACAACTGTTTTACTTTGATATCGCGCTCCTTTTGAAGTCACGATTTCAAATCCATCCCCATGCTTAAAGACACTCTCACAGGTATCATAAATGGGTTTGATAGCCAAGACCTGCAGATGCTGATAAAACACATCTGCCAAAGAAGAACCTTTTATTCCTTCCGGCATCCCAATAAAATTTTCTATCCAATGGGGGTAGTTCACTTTTCCACCAACAATCAGGTCTTTGTTGAAGATCTCAAAATGCAGGTTATAGCGTTTTGCATACACTGCTGCGGTAATACCCGCCGGACCAGCACCGATAATAATCGTATCCAGCATTATTTGACCTCCTGTTCGGATAATGGAATTTCGTATTTTTTAAAAGAACCGTCAGATAATGAATACTGAACCAAACCTTCCCACCGAGTTCCGTTTTCATTGATCACGGAAATTCGCCAATACTGCCTTTCAGAAGCAGAGACTGGAATAGGTGATATGGATTGGATCACTGCTTTGCTACCAAACTCGGTTCTGATCCATTCTTCTGTTTGAATGAACAAGACGTCTTGTTTTTTCATGCAGGAAACAAACAAACAGCATCCCAATAGAAAACTGATGAGAATAACTCGTTTTAATTGGTCTCTACATCCCATTTTATTCTTGCATTTCCTGAAATAAAAAACAGAGTCTTTTCTGATGAGGGTATTAATGCGATCAGTTTGATCACTGTAAATTGATTTTTCTCTAATTTTTCCGGATAAGCGGAAGGAAGTATCGTGTCAGACAACAAGGGGTCGAACGAGATTTTGTTCTTGTTTTCGTCCTCCAGCCAGAATAAGTCGGGATTAAAAGTTAATTGCTTTTGAACGGTGGGTTTATAAGAGAAATTGATAATAACAAATAATTGATCACTGGATTTCGGATATAGTCGACCAGTTTGAACATCCAAAAGATACCTGGAATTGGTAGCGGTTTTTTGATTGCTTTTCTCAACAATATAGCCATTCTGATAGGTGGGGCTATCCACTCCGTCAATAATTGTATCCACTGTGGATCCATCATTCTTTACCTTAATAATTCGGTAGTTTTTCTCCCCTTTCTGATAATACACAAAAGGAAACTCCTGCACTGACTCCACTGAAACAGGAATTTGATAATAGGGAATAGCAAGCATACTCTGGACTACAATCTCAGAGCGATTAGGCAACTGAACGATTTCACCCATGTTATAGTCTTTTAGTGGAGTTACGCTTGTTTTTTTGCATCCATAGAGCGAATAAACAGATAACGCCAATAACAAAAAAACCAATACTCTTCTTTTCATGATGTCCCTTCCTATCCCCTATTGCGAAAAACTAGTTTTTTCTTAAAAAATATCTTTTTTGGAGCTTTCCTCATCCATGACAGATTTTTGATCGTTTTTATCATCGATATAGTTTTTCCCTTTTTCTATGATGGAATTTGTCTCTTTTTTGACTCTTTCGACTAATCGATTGAGCTGTTCCTGCAAATCTTCAATGGTATTCTGTACTTTTTTCCTGGTTTCCTCACCAGTTTGTGGGGCGAGTAATAATCCGGCAATAGCTCCGATAACAATACCAAATAACAATCCGGATCCGAATTTCCCGGAATTTGAATTATCCATTTTTATTTTTTCCCTCCTTTAAATTTTTTTACTACCTGCAATACTTCAAAAGCGACCGTAAATAGGCTTCCGAAAGTATAGGCATATTTCGAAAATGTGGACGCTTTTTCGTTTTCCTTCCTTTCGGGCAGGCGATAAGATTGCAATAGCTGAGATGCAGAATCGCCTAATAGTTTTGTTTTATCGTTTAAAGTAGTCACCATGGTATTCAGATTTTTAGTAAGTAGATTCATTTTTTTTAAAAGAAGGAATCCGAATACGATGGTGATGAACAACCAAACCATGATAGCGACAGCTATTACAATGATTGAAACCGACACAGATAGGGCGATTGATCTCGGAATCAGATATTGTTCCATATTCCCTGTCATTTATTCACCCCATTCCTCATGTATTATTGAAATGTTTTTCTCATTGTACCTTAAATCGATGAAAAAAAAACTCTTTGAGAGAACCAAAATTGAGATGTTTTCTTGTCTTGAAACAAATATCTAAAGATTTAAAATAGAAGAAGTTGAGATTTGTTAGTCTATGGAGGAGTATATGGTACGAAGAACACTATCTATTGTATTAACCAGTCTGCTGATCATCATCAGCACACTCTTTGCACTCCCTGTTCAAGAAGCAAAAGCACTGGATATTTTCCCATTTGTTATCCTTGCAACAGGCAATGTTCGCGGTCAACTTGATCCTATCTCCAGCGGACCTAGCCAAGGAGAAGGAGGCATGACAAAAGCCGCGACGATTATTAATGGGATCCGCAAGGAAATCACCGCCAAAGAAGGCTATCATATGCTTGTTGACGCTGGTAATTCCATTGTAGGATCCAGTTTGTCGAATTTTTTTACCAAGAAACCTCTATCTGGAAGAGCGCATCCGATCATTGAGGTCATGAATACTTTACAGTACGACGCTGCTGGTTGGAGTTCTATCGATTTTTCACTTCCTGCCCAACTTCGTGATGCCAGAAAACGGGAAAGCAAATTCACATGGGTCTCCACTAATGCGTATCTCGGATCAGACATGTATGCAGCAGACCATCGTATGCTAGTATACGATGTGCCCAATTCCGCTCATGTTCTAAAAATTGCGGTTATCTCACTTCCGGATCCAACCAAGACTTCTTCCATTCCTGCCGATAGTATCAAGGGAATGGAATTTTACGATCCCGGAGAAGAAGTCATGCGTGTCAGTGATCAGCTAAAAGAGATAGAAAGAGCTGATTTTATCGTTTTACTCACAGACATGGAGTGGGAGAGGGATCTTACCAAACAAAAAAATTCCTACCTCTACAAATTACTTGAAAGATCTCGTATTGATGTCTGCATCCCAGCATCAGACGAACCTATATCCGGAGAACAGATTCTATTTCCTGACACAGAGGACTTTACAGCACATGATGTTTTGGTTTCTTCGCCCGGTCGTTATGGTCTAGGTGTTTCAAGGGTAGAATTGATTTTAGAAAAGTGCAAATGCCCTGTTAAGCCTTATGAAGTCATGAAAAAAGAAAACGGTGCCAGAAATATCACCGGAAAAGTCGTTAAAATAGGAAAAACTATTCAAGAAGACCCTGCTATCAAACAAGTAGTAGAAACCTACAAGAAAGCTGCAGATGTCACTTTTAACGATGTTGTCGGTACCGCCGGGCAGACTATATCTGCTTCGGGTGGCACTTACAGGCAGACCAGCCTTGCAAACTTCGTTCTATCTACCATGAAAGAAATTGCCAAATCCGATATCGCCATTATCAAACCCTCAGAAATTATGCATAACCTGAATAAAGGTCCTTTGACTTATGGCGATATCTATTCGCTCATCTCAGCAGACGATATGATCTACTCAGTCAATTTAACTGGTAATCAAATCAAAGCAATGCTTGAAGAAAGTGCGGATTATTTCCAAAAAGGACTAACAAATTTTGGATTGAATACCTTCAACATGACTTATTCTGTAAACCTTACTCAGCCTGTCAACAACCGTATCAAAGACCTGAAGATCAATGGCAAGCCATTTGTTGGCGGTACTACCTATAAAGTTGCGGTTATCGCTTCGAACTTAGCCAGTTCTGGCAGGTTGTCCGCTCTGTCTAATATTAAAATTCAAACCAATACAAGGAAAACACTCAGAGATGCCTTAATTGATAAAATCAAAAAAAGTAAAACCATTCAACCCAATACAGCAGCAAACTGGACATTGATCCCTGACTTTTTAGATCATTGGGCGTTAGAATCCATCCAATTCCTCCAAACAAAAAAAGTGATCGCCGGCTATTCCGATGGCAGATTTTTACCAGACAAGACCATTACTCGTGCTGAATACACGAAGATCGCAACCAGTGCTTACGGTATTGCTGAACTAAAACCAGCTAATCCGAGTTTTACAGATGTCCAAAAAAAGGATTGGTTCTATGGATTTGTAGAAGCAGCCAAACAAAAAGGTATGATTCCGTTTGCCGACTCTTCTTTCTTCTTTCCGAACAAGCAAATCACACGTGAAGAAGCAATGATCGAACTAGTCGTTGCTTTGCGCAACGATTCGAATCCTCCGACGCTTACTGATGAAATGACCAACCAATTTAAACAGACCGTGAAAGACATTGACCAGATTTCCGCTCTGGCATTACCATACATGATCTATGCATCTAATGCAGGACTTATTAAAGGGTATGCCGATGGTTCCATTAAACCCAAAAACCCTATTTCCAGGGCAGAGACATCCACCATCATATTTAGGGCACACTATCCTACTATTTTTGTGAATGCTACGGGAAATGTGGAAAGCAAAATTCAAACAACAGCCAAAGATCCGAACGAAGACAGACCCATTGGCGGTTTAGCCAGCATTGCAGCTTTTATGAACCAGTATAAAAATACGTATGCGAATCGTATAACAGTAGATGCGGGCAATTATGTCATGGGGTCTTCGGTCTCTTACCTGTCAAACGGAGAGGCGATTGGTGACCTGTATCATGCAATCGGTTATCAGTTTTTAAATATTTCCGACGAAGACTTTTTCTACGGTATTCCAGTGCTAGAGAACGTAGAAAAACGAGGACAACTCTCTATTCTCAATAATGACTTGGTCTATAAAAACGATTCCAAATCTCTGTTCTCCCCCTATAAAACCATTACTATGGCAGGTTTGGAAGTGGGTATTACCGGTAACGCTGGATTCTCTATCGAACAACCACATCTGCATGAAAGCATCAATTCTTTACTCAAAATTAACGACAGCATCAAATCCACGAACGATATCCTAATAAAAATGAAACAGGACAACCTGCCAATCCAGATTGTTATCACCGGTATCGAAGGGTATGTCAACATGGCCGGCGAATTATCGAGTGCCTTAGCTACCTATATTGACGGATTAAATCCGAAACCTTCATTGGTCATAGCGTTAGATAGATCTTTTGGTTTCTCCACCATTTACAAGAATGTACCGGTTATCGCACCAGGCACATACGGCAACTCCATCGGTACCGCCAAGATTATTATCGACAACATTACCAAGAAAATTGAAAAAGTTGAACTCAAAAACCAGTACACCTATGCGGATGACGTATCTCCTTCAGCCGAAATAGTCGATATGTACGCTCAGAACGAAAAAACGTTTGCCCAAGAGCTTGATAAAGAAATAGCCAAAAGCAACAACGGTTTGAAAACATTTACCGGCGGAGAGTCGCCATTGGGAAATCTCATCACCGATATCATGTTGGGAACATTTGAAAATGCGCAAATTGCGATGATTTCTCCTAATCTGTTATTAGCAGACCTTCCTAAAGGCTCGATCAAAACCAGAGATGTGTTTAATATGCTTCCAAAAGACGAGCATCTTGTGATGCTTGATATGAAAGGAAGCGATATCATTAAAGTATTTGAGCATGGTGCTACGTTTAATTATGGATTAATCCAAATAGCAGGAGCGAAATTTAAATATGACAACTACCGCTTTCTTTATGACAGAGTGGTCGAAGCGACAATGGCGGACGGTACGCCGATCGATAGCGGAACGATTTACCGCGTCGTTACTACCGAGTCACTGCGTCGTGGATTAGACAATTACGAAGCGTTTGCCAACGGTACAGTCAATGCCTATAGCGATCAGTCTCTTCGGACTCATATTTTTCAATATATGGATAAAATGACTAAAGAGGGCAAAACTATTGACAGAGACGTAGAAGGCAGAATCGAATTAGTGTATACTGGATAGATTGGAATGAATAATCAAATTTGCAGTTATGATAGGAAAGGGGAACATTGTATGAGTAGAAATAAAGGGGTATTTTTCGTCGTTATTGCCAGTTTATTGGTGCTATCCATCTCCAACCTGAATTGCGGTAAAGGTGGACCGAGTAGTGGCGGGAAGAAACCTGAAAACCAGACAGCGGAGATCGTGGAATCACGGTATTCCGAGTTAAAACCAGCATTGGATGGCATGGACACGGATGAATTGTGGACCACTATGGAGCCCACTACGATAGCAATCGAGGATGGTCAGACTTTTGATGTAAAAACCAGCTACGATGACGAGAATATCTATTTTCTAGTCAAGTGGATCGATGCAGATGGCGAACCGATGAGTTCCACAGGTTCATGGATTCAGAAAGATGGAAAATGGACTTGGGAGTTTTTATCGGATGGTGTTTCCTTTATTTGGGACAGATCAGGTATCACTGATTTCGCTACCACCGGTTGCACAACATTATGTCATGACCAAGCGGATGACTTGGACAGAAGATATATGGGTCCAGAGAATTCCTCCGACTACGCTGAGCTTTGGGTTTGGAATCCCGGAGTGATTGACACAAAGGGGATCATGGCTAGTTATATCATTGAAGCGTTACCCGAAGGCGTTACTGTGGATGATGCATACTTTAATAACAAAGTTACCTGGAAACAACTACCCGGCGAATACGGATTTGTTCACAACATTTCCGAAACCGAATATGCACCGAAAGATCAGATCACTGGGGATAAAGCACCGCTTTACATCATTACAGATGCTCCTGCTTCAGGAGATGCCGGAATTATCAAAGCGAAAGGTCTAAACGAAGGCGCTTTCTATACGCTAGAAATTGCTCGTCCCCGTTTTCCTTCTAACAAAGACGATTTACAATCTTTTGAGGTTGAGGAAAACGGCTGGAAAGACATCCTGTTCGGTTGCGCGTTTCACCAGAATGATGACCGGGACAGCCATATTACCATGCAAGTGGCAGCTACTTTGCGTTTGGTCGGCAAAAATGCCGTTGCTGAATAATTACCATTCAATGTAAAGGAGTTTATGAATATGAAACTGTTTCATAACAAAAAGATCATTATGTTAGTGACTGTCATTGGATTGCTGTTCAGTTTCGCCACAGTCAAACCAATGCCGGGGCTTAAAGCTGCTGTCGCAGAGAAGATCGGTATTTACACGAATTCTTTTGGCTATTATATCTATGTAGCAGATCCCGTGAAAAACCGTGTAATCAAGTATACGAATGACGGCTATTTCATTAGTGTCATCATTCCCACCACTTCTACCCATGCCAGCGGAGAAAAGTGGGTACTGAAAAAAGTAGTGGATATTGTTACCTGCCGTTTAACCGATGTAATCGGCGTAGCGGATGCTATTACAGGTCATTCTTATATCTATGAGCTGAATGGCCACACCCATCACAAAAACGGGAATCCCGGCAATGCAAAAGGTCAGTTGGTAGAGATGTGGGATGTCGCAATGACCGAAGTAGATGAGATAAAGTCTCAAGCCTTGTTGGACAGAAAAGGCAGCAAAGTCTCCCATTGGACTCCACCACCAGGAGGAATCAAAGATCCGCGTGACGGTACTTGGGTAAGAGATTTCGGCGGTGCCGGTTCCGGAGCCGGAGCATTGAAGTTACCCGAAGGTATGACCTACGACAAGAAATCTATTCTCTGGGTAGCTGATACCGGAAATAATAGAATTGCATCCTACGACTTAAAAGGGAACTTCCTGAAAGAAATTAAGAATGACTTTAACCAACCCTGCGATGTTGGGGTAGATTTTCTCGCCAGTCAAGGCAACAAACTTTATGTGCTCGACAGAGGCAATTTAAAAGTTCATGTTTTTTCTCCTGATGGTAAATTCCTGAAAGCCATTGCATTGACTGGCATGAAGAAACCTTCTGCGATGACAATTGATGCTGACAACTTTATCTGGGTAACCGATATCGAGTTAAACCAAGCTTTCAAATATAATCAGTCCGGAAAAAATGTATTTACTCTTAAAAACTTGATCACCCCTCAGGAAACAGTCAGGCAGATTGTGCGTGTATTCATTAACAAATACATCATGACTCTCAATGACGTTGTCAAGGCAATCGATGTTCCGCCGTTTATTCAATCCGGCAGAACCCTGGTTCCCATTCGAGCCATTTCAGAAGGACTTGGAGCCAAAGTGGAATGGGATTCGAAAACCCAAAAAATTACGATTAAACTCGGTTCCAAAGTAGTTGAGTTGTGGATAGGCAAATTGGAAGCAAAAGTAAACGGCAAAACAGTAAAATTAGATGTTCCACCAATGATTAAAAAAGGGAGAACATTTGTTCCGATTCGTTTTGTATCGGAAGCCTTAGGTGCAAAAGTGGATTGGAATCCCAAAGATTTACGTTATGGAGCAGGAGCAGTTACCGTTATCTATCCTCAATAAAACTTTATTTCATTAAAATTTGAACCTCCGCACTTTTATGCAGTTATCTTGTAAAGGTGCGGAGGTTTTTTATTCATGACAACGAATCGCTCCAAAAAAAGCATGGCAGTTTCGGATCTCGCGATCGTAATTGTTTTTTTTATGGTTGTTTTTTTGATGTTTCTTCGTAGCGCCAGGTCAAATTCTCTGTATAATTCTTGTCCTAATCTCACTGAGCTGGAAACAATCATTCAGCAGGAAACCAAAAACACTTTCTTGGACAACGAGCGTAAGATCACTCCATTTCGAAAAACGATATTTTCTTTATATGACTACCTATCCAGTTACTCTTTTACCAATAACTTGTTATTATATTTTAATCCTAAATACCCTCTCTCAGTCAATTGCTCTTCATGCTATGAATCAGAACCGTGCGACGACAATCGTGAAGAACCTTTTTTTTATCCCAAGCAGATTTCGATGACAAACATGATCTTGTCCCAAAAAAATCAACCAGGTATAACCAAACACTATATCGTAATTCAAGAGCCGGGAACACCAAAACAGCAGATTTCTGTACTAGCAGATTATGTATCCATTTTCGACCTTGCCGATTATGTTATCAAGTATCCCAAAGATCATCCTATCTACATTCTGGGATATAGCTACTTGGAAACCAGAATCGCTTCCGAATCTTTGGTAAGAAATGGTTTCCAAAAAGTATACCGCGTCATCACTCTCCTTACCTATCCAAAAAATACAGAGGTTTAGAAATGAAATCAGCGATCACCCTTAATGATCTTACCAGAATTGCATTATTCGGTGCGATAGGTTTTGTTTTTTATATTCTTACCGGTCCTATTGTGGATAGTTTACTGCCATTTCTCGGCTGTCTTGTAAGACCTGTGCTTTTTTTATCCTTCATTACCAGTCAGTATCATTTAAGCCAGAGGCAGTTGATCTACATTTCAATCATCAGCTCTCTACTATATGCTTTTGTGGTACCATGTTTTTTAAACTACACTTCCATACCTGTCAGTGCCATTTTTGTACTAGTATTAACTGTTTTCAGATCAAAGCTAAATCGATTTGTTCTGGTGATCGTTTCATCAATTTCTTCTTTTCTCGCCTTGGTGCTCTTTGCTATCGTTTTATCACCGAAAAAATCAGATTTCATCAATATCCTGAAAAGCTTTCCCTACATCCTTTTGGTAGCAGGGGTTATGGGTCTGTTCCAGATAAAATTTGGCAAGGTGAATTGTGTGGGTTGTGATTTTTGTAATCCGGTTTCGCCAAATCAGCACCCGGTTACAGGTAAGAAAGCACCAAGCTTAAAAAAACCAAATCTAGGAGGTTAACATGTTACTTGAGGAGATTCAAAAACAGTATCTTTTTGCTTTTAAAAATAAGGATTCTCTCACTACATCAGTATTGGGACTGCTAAAATCTGCCATCCAGTACAAACAGATCGATTTTAAAGCACAACAAAAAGAGATGACTGATGATACCATTCTTGATGTGATCAAAGCAGAGGTAAAGAAACGCAAGGAGTCCATTGAACAATATGATCATGCCAATCGAAAAGAGCTAGCTGACAAAGAGCGAGCGGAAATGGAAATTCTGAACCGATTCCTTCCGGAACAGATGTCAAGAGAGTCCGTTGCGAAATCATTGGAATCCATCTTATCTTCTTTTCCTCCTGAAGAAGCCAAACAATTCGGAAAAATGATGAAAGAAGCCATGAGCGCACTTAAAGGAAAGGTTGATGGCGGCATAATCAAAGAAGAATTGGAGAAATTAATCCGACGAATTCCTTAATCAGCCGGCACTATGCTTCCGTCAATAGGATTGATATCAAGACTAGTAACATCTTCCCGAGGATGAAAGCTAACATTGAAAGCCGGTATTCGATTCGCTATACGATACTGCCCGGATTCATGGGAGTGACCAAACAAAACTAACCTTAGTTTCTCTTCTTGCAGAATAACGTCTCCAATCTCCCTTGAACCCATATAAGCATTGTTAAAATCCCACCTAGCTTTGTTTTTGATTACGATACCTTCTTGAAAATGAATATGATGACTGCAAAAAACAAAGTGATTGACTTTTTTTCTGATCTGACTGATATGTTTCTGAGTTTGGTATAAGCATCGTTTGGTAAATTCCTTATCAGAGAAACTCCAATGGATGTGAAACTTATCATTCCAGGTGGTGACGTTAAACAGATTGCCGTTTACTTCTCCCATGAGTGTCTTTGCTTCATAATCCTCGTCTTTCAAGTCTTCCCATCGAATTACCTGAGATGTGTTGTTTCTGATTAACTGCAATCCTTCCGTAAGCCCTGTGGTGGCACATTTAAAAGAATAGTCATACCACCCGATATTCCCAACAAAACCAATCGTATCGATAGTATAAGGTTGTTGGTCAAGGTAATGGAATCCAGCATCCTCACAGGCATCTTTTAAAGAGAGAAGGTATTTAAGCAAAGAGTCGTCACCGTCTTCCACCCAAAGGTCATGATTACCGGCTATAAATAGCTTTGGTATCGGAATGGGTTGAAACATCTTTAAATATTGATGCAATACCAGTATATTTTGAGCGACATCACCGCAAATAACCAGAACTGCTTTTTCCCTATTCTTTTCTATTTTTTCATGAATCAGACAAGGTAAATCATAAGCAGAATGGTACTTCCCATTATCAGCATGTATATCCGATACCGCATAAATTTTCATGTTACAATAGTAAAAAAAAATACGCTGACTTGCAATAGGAGTAAATGATGAAGCACAAGAATATACCGGTTATTGCTATCTTTATCCTTCTTTTTTTGCTTTTTTCTCAGGTGAATGTACCGTATTTCCCTTTTCTTCCTGTTTATTCCATGGAGAAAAACATTCCATTCCAATTATCGAATGCCTACCTGAATCGGTATATCGTAGTATTGAAACAACCAAAGATCAATGGCAACGGTAAGAGCTTTATTCATCAAAAACAAGTGATATCGAAACAACACCTCTCTCTTTGGAAACAATGGAATCAAAAAGCTGATAACATAAGGATGGTAGGTGAGTTGTTTGCAGTTTCTAATGCTATCATTCTCAGTGCTGACTCAACGAATTGCTTGGGAAGAATCCGAAACCATCCCGATGTAAAAGGAATCTATTGTGTCAATGAGTATTACTTGCAAAGAAATATATCTGTACCTTCCATTATGGCACCGGAAGTGTGGAAAAAAACGGATGCTTTTGGAATACCAGTGATGGGAAATCGTATCAAAATCGGCGTAATCGACTCCGGAATCGAGTATTGGCATGGAGACTTAGGTGGTGGTATCGGGAAAAAGCCAGACGGTTCTTTTTATAAAGTGATGAGCGGGTATGATTTTGCAGAGATGAACGCGATCCCGTATGACTCAGGCATCTCCTTTCACGGTACGCATGTAGCAGGTATTATTGCCGGATACGGTGAGGCCGGAATTGCATCCGGGGACTCGATTGGTAAGGGCGTTGCCCCGCAGGCAAATCTTATCTCCTATAAAGTGTTTACCAGTCAAAATAAAAGTACCGGAAGCGACGCGGTTTTGTTGGCATTAGACCAAGCAGTTCTGGATGGATGCGATGTGATCAACCTCAGTTTGGGTCGGTTTTTTGGGTGGAGTGATGACTTTCTTTCCATAGCTTGCCAGAATGTTTCTGAAAAAGGAATTATCGTGGTGGCATCTGCTGGGAATGACGGTGAAAAAGACAGTCAATACAATATTTTTCCTATCAACGCTCCCTCTTCCGGTAAAGATATCATTTCAGTAGCCTCTATAGACGAAACAATCAAAACAGGCTTTACCTTTACTTTTAATGGAGAGTTTTATCAATATCCCGGAAAGCTATTTCAAAATTCTCCCAGTTTCTCCCAAGAGCCAACACCCGTGTGTTTTTTTACAGGCGAAGGGAAGGAAGAGGAGTATCAGAATAAGGACGTCACCGGGAAAATAGTCTGTTTGCGTCGTGGCGGAATCTCTTTTGCTGAAAAAAACGCGATTGCAAAAAAGTTTGGAGCCAATGGAATACTGATTTACAACTTCACCAAAGGATGGTTTAACGGCTTTATGCAAAAATCAGAAACCAACCTTCCCATGATGTCCATTAGCCAAGAAGCCGGGAATGCTTTGCAAAAGATTCTACAGGGAACCACAGACTTATCTATCCAATTTGTTTCGTCTATGCAATGCACAGTCATCTCTGACTTCTCCTCGGAAGGACCTACTCCGGATGATATATTTAAACCCGATATCAGTGCACCCGGAACCAACATCCTCTCCTCTTCGCTAATGGGTAGTTATGCTTATGCGAGTGGCACTTCCATGTCTGCGCCTCATGTTTCCGGAGCAGCAGCCTTATTAAAACAAGCTTTTCCTAATTACACCAATAGGGAAATCCGTTCTTTGCTACTAAATTATGCTGATGTAGTCGTGAATCCTTATACTCACGTTCCCTATTCATGGTTAAGACAAGGGGCGGGAAAACTGAATGTATTACGTTCCTACGAAGGCCCTGCTACCATTTTTCCACCTACTCTCGTATTGCCCGAACCAGATTTCAATGATCAAGTTGCCTCTCTTGAAGTATCCTTCCAATGTTCAAACCAAAAAGAAGAGGATATATCATTAACGTGGAAGGTATTTGGTTATTATATGAATCAAAAAGTTGATTGTGAATTTGAGCAGCTAGACACACACATAAAAGGGAATGAAACAGAATCAATCACAATCGGTTTTACCATCAAAGAAAAAACTCTCACCAACAAGAAAATGCGATGGCTTGAATGTAATGTTATCGGATATGTCGGCGAACAACCTTTATTGCATATTCCCTGTTTGGTTCCAATTCTACCGAAGGAGATATTGGATCCTAATCCTATCAGCTTCTTTTTTCCCACATTAGCCATTTCTCCCGACTATGATGGGAATAGTGATTCGAATTATTTCTATTTTCTTTCCAGCTATAGTACCAATGGATATCAAATCGACATCTGGGATGAAAAAGAGTCAAACCGTATAGGCGTACTTGATTATGGGCAATATGAGAATAGCGCAGGTTATTTTCAAGTACCGATTACTGGTGAAGTGCAAGGAAAAACCCTACTTGACGACTTTTATACAGTTGTTCCTTTTTTGCTAAAAAAAGGGCAAACTCCCGATAAAAAAGAAAACTGGATTCGTGGCAAACCAGCAAAACTATTGATAGACAGAATCAAACCAACCATGGATTTAGAGATACTTTATGATGCTTCATCCAACACCATCAAAGCAACAGGCCAGATTAAAGACAATCATGCGGAATTCGGATTGTTCCTGATGTATGAATTGGATTATGACGAAGCTGATTTGATTGATGTTCACTCGGATGGGACTTTTTCCTGTGAATTAAAACCGGAATCAGAATACGGTTTTATTGCGTTTACGGCACAAGATATTGCTGGTAATACTTATAGAATAAAAAAGCGGTTAGAATAACGAGAGGTTGTTTTTTTTGTGAAATTTACAGTTCTGTTCTATAATGAAAGGAAGAACTGAACTTTGAAAGAGGTAAAATATGGGTGAAAAAATACTGATGAAGGGAGCAGAAGTCTTGGGTGAGTCTGCAATTAAAGCGGGATGCAGGCTATTTTTTGGCTACCCGATCACTCCCCAGAACGAAGCTCCCTCGTATATGGCAAAACGCTTGCCGGAGGTTGGCGGTGTTTTTGTGCAAGCAGAAAGCGAAGTAGCAGCGATTAACATGCTTTATGGAGCAGCAGCATCAGGTCACCGGGTAATGACTAGTTCTTCAAGTCCAGGCATCAGCTTGATGCAAGAAGGTATCTCCTATATCGCCGGAGCCGAACTGCCAGTTGTATTAGTCAATGTTATGCGAGGCGGTCCAGGTCTTGGTAATATCGGACCTGCCCAAGGAGACTACTTCCAATCTACAAAACCGGGCGGTAACGGTGACTATCATTTGATCACTCTTGCCCCCATGAACCTTCAAGAACAGATTGATCTGATTTATGATGCGTTTGAATTGGCTGACCAATATAGGAATCCCGCCATGGTTCTGACAGATGGATTGCTTGGACAGATTATGGAAGCCGTTGAATTTCACAGAGAAAAAGATCTTGCCACGCTCCCTGCAAAACCATGGGCTGCAACAGGTATTAATCACAGAAAGAAAAACTTGATTTCTTCATTCGATCTTGACTACGACAGACTAGAAGCAATGAACCAGCATATACAGGATAAGTATAGCATTATCATGGAAAAGGAAGTCCGTTATGAGTCCTATTTTGCAGATGATGCTGATATCATTCTCGTAGCATACGGTACAACAGGCAGAATATGTAAAGCAGTAGTGGATACTATGCGAAACGAGAAGAAATCTGTCGGTCTCCTCAGACCCATCTCATTGTGGCCATTCCCGGACAAGATTTTGCAACAAATAGCCAGGAAGAATACCACAAAAGGTTTTCTTGTCGTGGAATTAAGCGCCGGGCAAATGCTCGAAGATGTGAAAATCTCCGTTAACGGCGTCAAACCTGTTCATTTTCATGGCAGAATGGGTGGCAATGTACCCAGTCCTCAAGAGATTATGGATATTATTCATTCAATACAATGGGAGGGAAAATAATGTCTCCAGAATTAAAACAAATTTTTAAACCTTCTCCCATCCTAACACCGATTCAGCGGAGTTATTGTCCGGGTTGCACACATGGAGTTATTCATCGATTGGTTGCAGAGTGCCTGGAAGAACTTCAGCTACAGGAAAAAACAGTGCTCGTAATACCGGTTGGATGTTCTACTTTAGCAGTAGATTATTTTGAGCTAGACACTATCCAATCAGCTCATGGCAGAGCCCCCGCCGTGGCAACCGGTGTTAAGCGCTCCAATCCGGACTTGTTTGTGATGACCTATCAAGGCGACGGAGACCTTGCTTCTATCGGCACTGCTGAAATTGTTCATGCAGCCAATAGAGGAGAAAAAATTACTACTATCTTTGTCAACAATGGTATTTATGGAATGACCGGAGGCCAAATGGCGCCAACCACTTTGCTTGGGTGGAAAACAGAAACCTCTCCCTATGGCAGAGATTCCAACCGCGAAGGTAATCCGATCAGAATATCTGAGATGCTCTCGCAGCTCAATGGTCCCGCCTATATTGCCAGAACCGCTGTCAACTCTCCTAAAAATGTACTCGGGACAAAAAGAGCAATCAAAAAAGCATTCACCGCTCAGATGAAAGGATTAGGCTTTTCTTTAGTAGAGATTCTTTCTACCTGTCCTACCAATTGGGGATTATCCCCTGTTCAATCCCTTAAAAGGATTGATGAAGAGACCATGCCGTACTATCCATTAGGTGAATTCAAAGTAGCGGAGGGATTATAATGGAAATGGAATTACTTGCTGCCGGATTTGGTGGTCAGGGCGTATTAATGATAGGTCAATTAGTTGCGCTATCTGCCGTAGATGAGAATAAATATGCCTTATTTTTTCCTTCTTATGGTCCTGCCATGAGAGGCGGAACAGCGAACTGCATCGTTATCATCGGAGATAAACCAATTGGTTCTCCCATCCTGAATGAACACGAACATGTTATTGTAATGAACAATCCTTCCTTCACTAAGTTTGAACCACTTGTAAAAAAAGGAGGGCACCTATACGTAAACTCCTCATTGGTGTCCCAAAAATCCGCCAGAACCGATATAAAGGTACACTATATAGATGCCAATGACCTTGCTGCCAAAGCCGGTGCTAATGTAGCAGCCAATATTGTCATGCTCGGAAGCTTATTGAAAATCAGTCAGTTCTCAAATTATGCCGTTACAGAAAAATCAATTCAAAAGAAGTTTGCCAGTAAAGGTGAAAAAGTCGTTAAAATTAATTTATCCGCATTAAAAGCCGGATTTGAACAAGCGTAGTCACTCAATGAATCAAGAAAGATTGGAAAATGAATTTGTGCGATTGCTGGAGATTAATTGCCCCTCCACGCAAGAGAAACCGTTAGCTGACTATCTGACTGGTTATTTTCGAGACCTTGGCTTGAATTTGATAGAAAAAGCCTCTATTAGCCAAAGTAAATGCAATTTATTCATCACGATACCTGCCTACCAATCTGCCTATGAAGGTGCGATTTTGTTATCAGCTCACCTCGATACTATCGAACCTACCGATAGTATTCAAATCAAGCGATCGAATGATAGAATCGCTTCAGATGGCTCAACGATCCTAGGCGCTGATGATAAATCCGGTATTGCGATCATCCAAGAAGTGGTTACCAGTCTTTTAGAAGATAAATTACCTCATCCTGCCATTGAGATTGCTTTCAGTGTGGAAGAGGAGATTCATCTGCTTGGTTCAAAAGATTTCCCAATCGAGCTTATTACAGCCAAAAGAGGGATCGTTCTTGATAGTGATGGTGATGCTGGAATCATCACTCACAGCGCTCCCTCTCATTTTTCCTTTGAAGCAACGATCAAAGGTATACCTGCTCATGCCGGTATGGAACCAGAAAAAGGGAGAAGCGCTATTCTTCTGGCTTCAAAATTAATACAAACCCTGCCTTTCGGAAGAATTGATCCTGAAACAACCTCCAATATTGGTATTATAAGGGGAGGAAAAGCAACCAATATTGTAGCGGAAGAGTGTTTTTTAAACGGAGAAGTGCGATCTCGAAATGAAGCCAAGTTACAGCTTGTTTCTTCCTACATCACATCCGTTTTTAACAGAAGCAACACTGACGGTTACCAAGTTGATTTTCGATCCCATAAACCATACACAGCGTATCACTTGGATCCAGATTCAGAATTTATACAACAACTAAAAAAAAGCGCAGAAAGCATTGGACTTCAACCAACTGTAGTGGGTAGTGGGGGAGGATCCGATGCCAATATTTACAACGAGAGAATTACCAATATGCAGTGTGTTGTACTATCTTGTGGTATGATGAAAGCCCACACGCATGCAGAGTATATCGATTTGTCAAATCTGTACAAAACCACTCAATGGCTTTTGCGATATTTTACTGACATCGCTTCGGGAAAATAAAACAAGTCAATGCTTGTATCTCTTTCAGAAATCTTACTGCCAGCACAAAAAGAGAAATACGCTGTCGGTTCGTTTAATGTCATTAATCTTGAGTATGCGATTGGAATTGTAGAAGCAGCAGAAGCAACTAAATCACCTGTTATTCTCCAAATTGCCCCCTCTATCTTAAGCTTGTATCGATTTGCTCCGATTGTTTCTGCATGTAGAAAACTCGCAATCGCTTCTTCGGTGCCTGTTTGCTTGCATCTGGATCATGGAAAAGACTTTAATATGGTTGCGAAAAGTCTTCATCTGGGATTTTCTTCTGTTATGTTCGACGGATCGTTATTGTCCTTAGATGAAAATATAAATATCACCTCTTCTCTTGTAAATTTAGCTCATTTACAAGGTATATCCGTAGAAGCAGAGATTGGCATCGTAGGAAAAGACGAAGAAGAATCAAGTGAAAAGAAGTATCCTCAAAGCCAGTCCACTGACGTCAAAGAAGCCATGCTATTCATGCAAAAAACAAAAGTAGATGCACTAGCGGTTTCTGTTGGTAATATACATGGAGTCAATTCTCCTTCCATCCAGCTGGATGAACATCTTTTATCGGAGCTACACCAAGCACTTCAGGTACCACTTGTTTTACACGGTTCCAGCGGTGTGCTTGACTCTTCCATACAAACTGCCATCCAAAAAGGTATTTGTAAAATTAATGTAGCCACTAGAATTATTAATCAGGTCAGTGAGTGTTTAATTTCCCATTATCAAGATAAAACGCACTTTCATCATTATAAAGACTTGATAAATGAAATCATTCTATCTGTTAAAAGTGAAGTGATAAATCGTATCGTAGTCTTTGGTTCTGAAAACAAGGCATAACAAATATTTATTGCCTTGATTACTTATATAACTTTCTTTATGTTAATTTTTAAACGAGATCGTATTAATTTTTTATATAATTTTTTTACACTAAACTCAAATGTTACAAAAAGTTAAAATCTCAAACTTGCAATTTCCAATCTTGAACAAAAAATTTTTCATCTTTGTATTTAATTTTTTATTTTTTTTCATATACTTATCTAACATAAATGTTACATGTTTTTTTAAACTTAATAAAACACAGTTCTGGTGATAAAGGAGGAGAGTAATGAATGATTTAAGTTTAAGCAAATTTTTGGAAGGTAAGAAATCTTCAGTGGTGTTATTGACCGGAAAAATTGGATCAGGGAAAACCACTTTGTTAAAAGGGCTTCTAAACGATTCTGCTCTATATTTCCGATGTGATTTGCAACACGACAGAATCCAGTTGCCCAGGTTTGTACGCTCTTATAATAATACCAATCAATCAAAGGTATCTCAAGACATTACATGGGAGAAATTTTTTGACCTTGTTTTCCAAAATCCAAACCCTGAGAAAAAACTGGTTGTCATGTTTGATGATTTTCAAAATCTAGTCAAATCTAATGCAGCTGTTATGACAATCATCCAGGATGCCTGGCAAAAATTCGGTTCCAAGAACAATGTTCTTTTCATTGCATCAGGTTCTTCAAAACCGGAAATGGACATGATCAGAGAGAGAATGACCACTCTCTTAAAGCCGACGGAAATCAAAGTACACAACATTGATTCTGTTCCGTTTTCAGAGTTCAAAAATTACTTTGCTGGTCTACCGATCGAAACAATCGTATCATTCTATGCCGTTACCGGCGGTGTTCCCAAATTCTTTCGATTATTAGATAAGGATAAAGATATTTTTGAAAACATCAGAAATTTCCTTTCTAATCCGACTATCGTAGCCTACCTGGACCCGCGGATTATGCTAAATTATGATTTCCATGACCCAACTACCTATTTTTCCATTATGCAGGTTCTATCCATGGAAGAGGCAAAAATCGGTTTATTAGCAAAACGGTTAAGTTTACGGACCCACAATCTTACTTCATTTTTAGACAGATTACGTGAATTAGACCTGATTGATAGGATTTTACCGGGTACGGATGAGAATCCGGATAAATCAAGAAAAGGAAAATACCGCGTTATCGAACCTTTTTATCGGTTTTGGTTCCGGTATGTCTATTCAAACCAGGAATTTCTCATGACTAACAAAATCGATGTGATTATTAATCAAATCAAGGAAGATTATCCGAATCTCATGAAAAGGACAATGATTAGTATCCTTCAAGAAGAAATGAGAGGGAAAAACGAGCTATTTGACACGTATACGGTTAGTAATTGGTGGGAAAAAGACAGATTTATCGAGATTCTTGCGCTTGGCGAAAGGGATGTTCTGTTTGGTACCGTTTACTGGAAAGACACCCCCATCACTCCTACCGAATTACACTCTTTGATCCAAGAGTCTCATTTCGTTGCAGTGCCCAGAAGAATTCGCAGAGATAACTATCTGCTTTTCTCCAAGGGTGGTTTCACAAAAGAATTAGAGAAAGAAGCCAAAAAGAAAACTGAAACAGTTGTACTGTACTCACTGGACAATATCTAACATCCATAAAAAAATCCCCCCGGAGGAAAACTCCGGGGGGATTTTTTTTACTCTTTTTATAACCGATTTAAAAACAGATTCTTGATATCCAGAAGATTCACATAGATCATTAAGCCAATCAGAATGATAAATCCTGCGAGATTTATCCAAATCTCTGCTTTTTTGTTTATTTTCCTTCGTATAACAGCTTCAAGCAAAGCAAAAATAATTTTTCCGCCATCTAAAGGAGGAAATGGAAATAAGTTTAAGACACCTAAATTTAAACTCAGAAACGCAATAAAAAAGAAGAAGGAACTCAAAGATTGTTTTGCACTCTGTTCGGCTACTTTATATATCGAGATAATACCTCCTACTTCATTTTGGTTGATTTTACCTGTAAACACTCTTCCAATAAAGAGTAAAAACTGTTCAAAAAATAGACCCATTTTGCGAAATGTATGTATGACTGATTCGCTTAATGTTAGTTTTTTTGGATAACCGGTAACCACAATGCCGATAACGCCTCTGCCTTCTAACAAAACCGGGGTGACCGGGATAGACAATTCTTGTTCCTCTCTTTTAATGAGTAGCTGTATCGGCGAATCGATTGAATCATTAATAACTTTTTGAATTTGAGACCATTCCATCCCATTTTTATTATTGACACCGGTAATGATATCATTTGGTTGGAATCCTGCTTGTGTGGCAGGCATTCCCTCCTTTAATTCTATAATTTTCGATAAATAGGTGGGGTCGCCTACTGAAATGAATAAAACTACCAATACCAATAAAGTGGTGATGATATTGGTTAAAGGACCTGAGAAAGCTACCAAAAATTTGGAAAAAGGAGGCTTTGCATTATAGGAATCAGGCTCAACCGTATCTTCTTCTTCTCCCTTGATTTGACAAAAACCTCCAATCGGAAACCAACACCAACAATATTCCGTGTCACCTTTTCTAAACGCTGCTTTAAATTTGCCAATCTGGATAACCGGCCCCATGCCGATGCCAAACCGCTCAACTTTCATCCCTGTACGTTTTGCAGCAATGAAATGACCAAGTTCGTGAAGAAAAACAATGAGATTAACCGCTAAAAAAGCTAAAAAATAAGAATAATACTTCATTTATGCCACCTGTTTCTTAAATTGAATCAACAAACGCTGTATATTTTGTCGTACATCATGAATAAATATGGATATCCCTTTTTGATCAATTGATAGACTTCGTACAGAATAAAGCGTAGGTAGCTTTTCAATGCTATACCGTAAAAAATCTGCTATTTGAACAAATCTGATTTTTTGGTTCAGAAAAGCCTCCACAGCAATTTCATCTGTTAGAACATACCATATCGGACTCAAACCGGATTCACGCAAACACTCTAAAGCAAGAGCCACCACGGGAATATCCGATGCTTGTTTGTGTACAAAAGAACACATCGGAAATGCTTGTGTGTCAATTGGGGTAATATAAGGTAAATCCGTCCTTTCAGGGTAAAACAGTGCGTAGGCGATCGGTAAACGCATATCAGGATAGGCCATTTGTGAAAGAGTTGACCCGTCTTTGAATTGAAGCATTGCATGGATGATTGACTGAGGATGGATCACCACTTGTAACATTTCAGGAGGAAGATCAAACAAGTAATGAGCTTCGAGCAGCTCAATGCCTTTATTAACCAAGGTAGCAGAATCAATCGTCACTTTTTTCCCCATTTGCCAAGTGGGGTGTTTCAAAGCCAACGAAGGGGTGATATGGGTAAGGTCCGGTACCGGTTGTTGAGAGTAAAAGGGACCTCCGGACGCTGTTAAGACAACTTGTTGAATGGTTTCCCTTTCTGCATAGCGTAGCAGTTGATGAATGGCGGCATGCTCACTGTCTACCGGCAGTACTTTTTCTTTCCATTCTGAAGAAACCAGCCCCAGGCTTCCTGTTACAATAATCACTTCCTTGGAAGAAATAGCGACTTTATCTACATAGGGTAAAATACTGTGAACAAGAGAAGTGGTCTCTATCGAGGAAGAAGCAATGACTACAATTTGTATATGGTTCGTAATAATAAAATCAATGATAGCTTGATCACCCACCATCATATCCTGGTTGAATAAAGACTCTTGAGAGTTATCATGGGTTGCGATCCGTACATTCGGAAAAATAAGTGCGTTCTCTTTTGCTTTACTTATATTACGAAAACAGGTGATTAAACGTACATCGAAAACATCCTGATGTCGGGAGAGAACATCCAGAGTTTGGGAACCGATAGATCCCGTACAACCGATAACAGCGACGGATTTCATTAATTATAACCAGCGTAGAATGAAATGATAAAAGGAAAATAAAATAGTGATAAATAATATGCTGTCAAAGCGGTCTAAGAAACCCCCATGTCCGCTTAATAAATCACCGGAATCTTTTACACCTTCGCGACGTTTAATGAGTGATTCAAATAAATCACCCAAAAAACCAGCCACAGGCAAAGTAAATGCAATAAATAATATTGGAATGAGTTGGGTATTGGTAAAGTACTTTAAATACATAAAAATAAATGCACTGGAAAACAGGATACCCCCCAATAATCCTTCTACAGTTTTTTTAGGGGATATTTTTGGTGCAATTTTATGTTTTCCAAATAACATGCCTGCGAAATAAGAGAAAACATCTAAAATCCAGGCAGTCAACAATAAAAACACAATCCAAAACAAACCTTTTTCTCCGGAGCGTATGATCACCAAAAAAATATAAGGAAGTGTCACGTAAACAGGAAAAGTCAAGGATTTCATCCAGCTACCGTGATTTTGTACAAAGAAGGGAACACGCACAGAAGCAAAATTTGAAGTGAAGATGAAAAATACCGCTAAAACCCAAATGAGAAGAATTAACTCGTAAGGAATAACAACACCATAACCGGGATAAAGTAATCCGATCCAGAGGCTGAATAAAAGCATGAATAATCGATACATCCCCTCAGAGTCTATTAGATGAATTAATTCCAAGGTGGAAAGGCTCCAAAAAAATAAAAAAACGACAACAAAAGAGTAAAGATGGACCACGGTAGCAAATAAAATCACTACAATACCAAAAAGACCTACTACCAGACGGGTTTTTAGATTTTTATCCACTTATAATCCTCCGTATCTGCGGTTTCTGTTCTGAAACTCCTCTACGGCTTGATGAAAAATACTGATGGAAAAATCCGGCCATAGAACCTTCGTAAAAAATAGCTCTGCATAGGCACACTGCCATAACATGAAATTACTGACTCTCTGCTCGCCGGATGTTCTGATCAAAAGATCGACTGGGGGTAACTCCGGATGCATGAGATATTGTTCAACTTTTTTCGAATCGACAGTATCCGGAAGAATGTGGTCACGAAGCATTGATTGGATTGCAAAAATCATCTCTGACTGCCCCGAATAATCAAGGCATATATTGACTGTGAGAGTGCAATTTTCATCTGTTTTTTGTTTTGCTACCGCGATGGCATCTTGCATTTTTTTTGGAAATTTATCCAAAAAGCCAGAGGTGATGATTTTAACATCTTGTTTCATCAAATCTGGAATTTCTTGAATCAAAAAATCGGAAAAGATGTCAAATAACTGGTTAATCTCTTTTTTCGGGCGTTTCCAATTTTCAGTGGAAAAAGCATACAGTGATAAAAAAAGGACATGATCATCGATACAACCTTTGATAGATTCTCTGATTGCATTTTTAGAGGCACGATGCCCCTCGATTCTGTTTAAACCACGTTGGTTAGCCCAGCGACCATTACCATCCATGATAATAGCGACATGTTTTAGCGAAGATTCCTCAGATGTCCCGGATATCTTTTTCTTTGTGTTTGGTTTCATCGTCAATCTTCAGAATAAATTGATCGGTTATTTTCTGTATCTCTTCTTCCGCTCTTTTCTTTTCATCTTCAGAAATGACTTTATCCTTCTCTAATTTCTTGATATGTTCGTTGGCATCTCTTCTGATATTCCGTATAGCTACTTTCGCGTCTTCGCCATAGTGATGAATCACTTTTACTAGATCATTTCGTCTTTCTTCGGTGAGAGGAGGAAAGTTTAGCCGTATCACCCGTCCGTCGTTTACTGGCATAACTCCAATGTTGGATTTCATAATTGCTTTCTCTATATCTTTTAGAGAGTTCTTGTCCCAGGGCTCAATCACTAATGTTTTTGCGTCTTGGGCAAAAACATTGCCTAGCTGATTTAAAAAAACATGTCCCCCAAAACTCTCTACTGACAATTTCGTCAAGATGGAGGGACTGACCTTTCCCGCCCTCACAGTGGAAAATGATTCCGTTAATGACTGTAGAGATTTGTTCATTCGATCTTTTGCTTCTTGAATAATCTTCTCTTTTTCCGGCATCACTCATACCTCCTTACTGTTTTTCTTTGACAGAAGTACCCAAATTCACATCAAATAACACCTTCACTAAGTTTTCAGGATCTTTGATGGAAAAAACAATCATGGGAAGCTTTTTCTCTCTGCATAATGAGACAGCAGTCGCGTCAATCACTTTTAGATTCTTCGTTAATAACTCTGTATAATCAAGCTCTTTATACCTGATTGCATGTTGATTGATTTTTGGATCTTCGCTATAAATACAATCCACATTCGTTGCTTTTAAGACAACATCAGCATTTATTTCCGCTGCTCGAAGCGCTGCGCAGGTATCAGTTGAAAAGAAGGGACTGCCGGTTCCGCCGGCAAATATCACAATCCGACCTTTTTCAATGTGTCGAATAGCTCTTCTTCGAATATAAGACTCGGCTAATTGCTGAACTTGGATTGCACTTAAAACACGTACTTGTGAGTGAATGCTTTCCAAAGAAGCTTGGAGTGCCAAAGCATTCATAATAGTGCCTGTCATACCGATATAGTCGGCTGTCGCCTGTTCCATTCCAAGAGAAGTGGCGTCTCTTCCGCGCCAGAAGTTCCCGCCACCTACGACAATTCCCATCTCAACATGTAGCTCATGTATACGCTTAAGATAGGTGGATAATTCTTTTAAATAATCAATGTCGATTCCAAATTCTTTTTTTCCTTGAAAAGCTTCTCCAGATAGCTTTAATAAAATACGCTTAAATCTGGGCTTACTTTCACCGGAACCTTCCGACATCGTCTATTCTTCTCCTAATTTATACCTGATAAAACGCTTAACCGTAATGTTCTCCTGCAGCTTACCGACTGTTTCATGAATCAAGTCGCGTACCGTCATTTTTGCGTCAGCCATAGTAGGAAGATCCATCAAGCAAACCGATTTGTAAAAAGCTTCCAACTTGCCACCAAGAATTTTCTCTATCACACTCTCTGGCTTCTTTTCCTGCAGTAACTGCTCTTTATAGAGTTTTTTTTCTGCTTCTACCAATTCAACGGGAACCGACTCTTTGTCCACATAAAGAGGTGAATCAAGTGCTATTTGCATCGCTATTTTTTTGGCTAACTCACGAAATTCTTTTGTACTGGCTACAAAATCGGTTTCACAATTTAACTCGAGCATGACACCTAATTGGTGATCATGATGTAAATAGATCTCAACAACACCTTGGTTGGTGGATCTGCCAGCTTTTTTCTGAGCAGTAGCGAGTCCTTTTTTTCGAAGCTCCTCTACAGCTTTTTCCATATCGCAACTGCAAGCTTCAAGAGCTTTTTTACAATCGCTGATACCAGCAGAGGTTTTTTCTCTCAATTCTTTTATCAGATCCATTGACACATTCATTCTTCACTCCTTAATCAGTAAAAAACTTATTCTTCTGTTTTGAGGTTTTCGGTGGAGTTTATCTCCATGACGCTTTCCGCAACATCTGATTCGGTTGATTCGGTGACATCCGCTACTACATCATGAGCAGGTTCCTCTTCGGATGATTGAAAGCCTTCCTTACCTTCAATTATGGCATCGGAAATCAATGACGTAAAAAATCGTATCGAACGTATCGCATCGTCATTACCTGGCAAAGGAAAATCAAGTTCAGTCGGGTCACAATTGGTATCCACGATGGCAATAGTGGGAATGCGTAATCTTTTTGCTTCCATAATGGCCAAGTGCTCTTTATGAGTATCTGTAATAAAAACGGCTGCCGGTAATTCTGTCATATCTTGAATGCCAGTAAGGAACTTCTCTAATCGGTTCTTTTCTTTCAGGAGCTTGGCTTGTTCTTTAATCGGCAGTTTTTGTAAATATCCAGACTCTTCCTGCTCTTTTAGTTTTTGAAGAAATTCAATTCGACTGCGAATGGTGGCAAAATTGGTCAAAGTGCCACCAAACCATCTCTGATTGACATAAAATTGCCCACTGCGGATTGCTTCTTCTTTGACAATATCCTGAGACTGCTTCTTTGTGCCAACTAAAAGGAACTTACCGCCTTTTGCTGCGGTTTCTTTGACGAAATTGTAAGCCATTTCGGCTCTTTCAGCAGATTGGCGCAAATCGATAATATGAATCCCGTTCCGTGCTGTGAAGATGAAATCTTTCATCTTGGGATTCCATCGTTTGGTCTGATGACCGAAATGAACGCCTGCCTCTAATAGGCTTTTCATGTTAATAATACCCAAAACATACCTCCAAATAAGTGGTTCACCCTCCACTTTCCCGTATAGAAGCACGATGCTTCCACCACTTCAGAAAAGTGTGCGTGTTTTTTATCTTGTACTATTGTAACGAAAAAAATTGTCGCTTCAAGAATGCTCTCAAGGACAATCTTCTATAACCGATTCAATTTTCCAATCTATAGGCAGATCTGTTTTTTCGAAAATAACAGCTGAGAAGGGATAATTGATTACTTGAATCAAAATGCAGTTTTTTCCCGGTGCGATATCTTTGACATGTATAAAAACCTGCTTCTGATATTTTGTAATAGAAGTAATCTTCACATTATACCCGCCCGTATTTGCTTTACCTAAACAGATCAAAGCCAAGTTATACTTTGTAAAGTCGATACCCGAAGACGAAGAGCCAAACACTTCCTGATACTCCGCATCATTGGTGATGATTTTTTTTAACGGAAATTCTGCGTTTGGATTGGGAACAGAAGCTTCTGTAAAAGAGATTTTATTTTTATCTCCTGGCTTTCCGGAGGGTCGTAAAAATAACCATATTGCCACCCCTAATAAAATGACAATCAGAATCCATAATATCAACCTTGTTTTCATGCCGCTTCCTTTCAATGAGTTTTTTCTATTATACGTAAAAAAGAACCTAGCTTACAAGACTATGATAAAAATCTCGAACCCTTTCATCTACCCACAAATCCTTTTTATGAATTGGATTCTGAAGTGTAATCCCGTCAAAGGAACTGCATCGGCTCAATGCAACATATACCTGCCCCGGAGCAAAAGCCCCTTTTCCAAGGTCAATATGAACTCGTTGAAACGTTTTTCCCTGGCTTTTATGGATAGTGATCGCCCAAGCCAATCTGATTGGAAATTGAATAAACCTACCTATCTCTTCAGAAATCAGCTTTTGAGTCAGTTCGTCCCATCGCATCCGATTCATCATAAATACTTCCCTTTCGAGTTGAATTTGGATTTGACTCTCTGTCAGCACGGAAAGTATATGATTTTCTCGATTTGTTTGCATATCAGTCACCATACCAAGGGAACCATTCACAAATCTACCTTTAGAATCATTCGTCACAAACATTACTTGTGCTCCAATTGCAAGAGAAAGGATTCGGTCGGTAGGAAACTGAGACTCTGGAAAGCTGCCTTCTATAAAAGCTGGAAACGTTCTGATGGGAGTATTTAACAAAGCCAATCTCTCTGCATTCAACGCTGTTTCCTTTTGGTGAGTAGCGGTTAATACTAAACATAGTTCTTCCTCCTCCCGGTAAAAAACGGGTGAAACCCTGGTATTCATATAACTTAATAGCTTCTCCGTAATGTTCCCTTCCCTGATCTGATTTAGCCTATTGATCGTTTCATCATCAGTTTGGCGGAAATTTCCATTCAAAATCAATGTCTGCGGCTTTAGCAATGGGTAGTTATGAGCATGAAAAAAGAACGGAGATTTATATTGGGTACGAAAGATCTCCTCCTCGTCTTGTTGAACGACCGGAGGTAGCTGATATAAGTCTCCGCTTAACAGAATTCGATAGCCTCCGAATCCTCTGCCAGGGTATTTACCGAACATCGAAAGATACATTTCTATACAATCCAACCAGTCAGCTCGAAGCATTGAAACTTCGTCTATCACGAACCACTCAATAGCTGACAAGATTTTCTCTTTTCTTTTAGAGATCTTCATTTTTTGTATATCATGAATGGTAATCCCAGGTGGGAATCCAAAAAAAGAGTGAACAGTCGAGCCATTAATCAGTTGTGCTGCTACTCCTGTTGAAGCTAACACGACTACATTGGAACGGGAATACGATGCGATATACCGTATTAGAGTACTTTTTCCTGCTCCCGCTTGACCTGTGATGATCCAAGAGCACGCTGAATCTTCGATGCAATGAAAAACACTATCTAGACTATCCATTGCCTGTTTTGGTAAGGTATCAAAATAGTTTTAGGGAGAGATAATCTGCTGATAGGTGCCGTGCCCGATATAAAAGATAAATAACGTGATTAATCCTGCCATGATGTTTCCCAGAGTAATCGCGACAAAAGATGACCTGAAAGACATTTTCATCACACTGGCAATCATGGCGCCTGTCCAAGCGCCGGTACCTGGCAAAGGAACACCGACAAATAACAATAAACCGACAAATTCTACGCGTCCGAGTTTGTTGCCTTTTCGGACGATTCGTTCGCGAAAACGTCGGAATATCGGCCCTATCGAGGGTGTACGCTCAAGCAGATCCATACAAGGTGTGAAAAGATAATAGACAGGCGCAATAATAAGTGTGCTACCTATCCAAGCCAACAAAAACACGAACCAGGGATGAAGCTGCCTGATGATGCCGTATGGAATCGCTCCGCGCAACTCTATGATAGGCACCATAGCCATCCAAATTACTTTAATTTCATGTGCAATATGCATAGTCTGTATTATATGTAAAAACAATCTGTTTTCACCTTCACATTCACCTTATCGTATTTATATCTACTTTTTTCACCCGCATTATCTCTTTCAGATCCTTCTCCTCCTCTTTGAATCGACCTTTGTTCTTTTCTGTTTCCGCTATTCGGTATTTACAGCCATACTTTTACTTTGGGGACTGTCCCCAAAGTAAAAAAAGAATGATTAGTAAAAAATAGTAGACCAGTTTTATCAAAACATTTCACAAAAAAGTATGCCTGGTAGAGAATTTTTAGAAAAGATATCGGCATTGAAGCGTTTGTGGATCAATGTAGAATGGGGGTAAAATAATAGAATAATTGCTTCACATTATTCGGAAGTGAGAAAAAAAATGAAAACGACAAATGAAAAATTAGTTGATTGGGCAATCAAGAAAATTGTAAGTAATTACAAAGATGATGTTTGTTTGTTGGTGGCGCATGATACTTTTAAACTTGAAAAGGATCTATCGGGGAAATCCATAAGTTATTATGTGCCAGTTACGGAAAAAGCGTATGGATTAGCTAAAACGTTTATCGTAAATGACATAGGTTATGATTTATTTCCAATGTCATGGAGACGGCTAGAAAGATTAGCTAACTTGGATGATAGCATTACCTCTTGTTTGGGTGATGCACAGCTATTGTACAGCAGAAATCCGGAAGACAAGGAACGTTTTATTGCATTACAAAAGAAACTGCAGGAAAACCTACAAAACCAGGAGTTTGTGATAAAAAAAGCTCTTGAAAAATTGAGTATGGCCATGGAAATATTCCAGACTATGATGTTTGAAGAATCTATAGGTAAAACAAGGAAAGCAGCAGGATACATTGCCGATTTTCTATCTAATGCCATTGCCTGTACAAATCATACATATTTTAAAAATGGTCAGACAAACCAGATTGCTGATTTATCGGAGATGTGTTCCACACCCAGAGGTTTTATCGATCTTTACAAGGCAATCGTTAATGCAAATTCCGCTGGTGATTTGAAGAAAATATGCCATCAAATGATTTGCTGTACTAGAGAGTTTTTACGTACGAAAAAGCCCGAAAGTAAAAACAAAAACAACGGTCAAGATTTTATAGGATTGGCTAACTGGTACCAGGAATTATGTTATACATGGAGAAGGATCTATCACTGGTGTGAAGTCAATGATACGATTAAATCATTTATGTGGGGTTGTTTTTTACAGTCGGAGCTTGATATAGTTAAAGAAGAATTTAACCTTGATGAAATGGATTTGCTTGTTACATTTAATGCAAATGACTTGCATGCATTTCGAAGACAGGCTGAAGAATTAGAAAACTACATCAAGAACACAATCAAGAAACAAGGTCTGAAATTGGATACTTATAATTCAGTCGACGATTTTATCAGGAAAAATTCATAATATTGAGCATAATATGAAATATAAAAATGCATACGACATACTGCCTGACGAGCTTTTGCGAGAATTGCAGAAATATATCTCCGGTGAGTCTCTGTATATCCCATTAGACAAACAAAGAAGAAAATGGGGTGATGTTTCCGGTGCAAGAAAGTTTTTTGCACAGAGAAACGAGGAGATTCGATATAAATTCTCTCACAAAGTGAGTATAGATGAGCTTGCTGAAGAATATTTCCTTTCAACCGAAACAATACGAAAAATTGTATATAAATAGAGTTGCCCTGGAAGAGTAAAGAATAAGCCCTTAAGACAGATTTTTACTTAAAACAATCATCTTCCAGGTAAAACGTACTGGTGGTGATTACCATCTGAGACATCAGATCAGCCGATACCCAATACCGGACTCGGTGATAAGATGTTTTGGATTGGATGGATCTTGCTCAATTTTCTTACGCAGTTTTCGCAGATAAATCCTTAAATAGTGCGTTTCCATATTGTAAGAGGATCCCCAGACAGTTTGAAGCAACTGCTTCTGCGTCACTACTTTCTCAAAATTCATGAGCAAAACTTTTAAAATCTCATACTCCGTCGGAGTTAGTTTTACTTCTATGCCGTCAACAAAAACCTGCCTTTTCAAGCAATCGATCTTGATACCATTGTATTCTAAAACCGGATTGTCGTAGTTTTTTGTGATATGCCGAAGCGCGGCACGAATTCTTGCAAACAATTCATTCATGCTGAACGGTTTCACTAAAAAATCATCCGCACCGGCATCTAAGGCTTCCACTTTATCCTCATCCGAATTCCTGACTGACAGTATTAAAATCGGCACTTGCGACCACTCCCGGATTCGCTTGATCACCTCAACACCATCAATATCTGGCAGACTCAAATCTAACAAAACCAAATCAGGTTTAAAACAAGCCACTTCTTGAATCCCTAGTACACCGTTCTCAGCCAAACTAAAGTGAAAATTATGTGCATTTAAAGCGATAGAAAGCAATTTTCGTATTTGCGGCTCATCATCTATTACCAGAATCCTTACTTTTGTGTTTTCCACCTCTATCCTGCCCTCCTGTCATAGGGGATAAAAAAATGTATTCGAGTACCTTTACTGTCACTATCCGTAATCCAGATTTTACCCCCATGTGCTTCCACAATACCTTTGCATATAGAGAGTCCAAGTCCTGAACCCCTTTTTGATTTAGCATTATTCGATCGATAAAATTTAGTAAAAACGAGATCTCTGTCCTCTGACGGAATGCCGATTCCTTCGTCTTCCATCGAAAAGAATAACTTTCCCTCTTTCATATAGGATTGAATGAGTATGCTCGATCCATCAGGCGTATATTTGATCGCATTATCAAGAAGATTGGTGATAACCTGCTCGATTAAAGCCGTATCAATCCGGATAGATGGCATAGAGTCATCGATACGTCGGACAATATGTCTTTTATTCAGATGTTTGTTTTTCCTGATGCAATAATCTACTACATCAGCAATATCGGCATACTCTTTTTTAATCTGAATCACACGGTTATCGAGATGTGCCATATCCATCAAATTTCTGACTAACCGGTTCATGTCGTTTGCATCCTGTTGTATTGACAATAAAAGCTCTTTCCTGTCGTTTTTTGAATACAATTCTCCTTCGTCCAGCAAACTTCCAGATGCGCCTATAATAGAGGTTAACGGTGTATTCAGGTCGTGAGAAATCGAATCAAATAAGGCTTTCTGCAATTTTTGGGATTCGACAATCAACAGATTTTCATTTGCTTTCTCTGTTAACTGATACCTATGAATTGCAATCGCGGTCAGATGAGAAATTGCTTCCAAATAGCGTTTCATATTCGGATCTTTCGTAAAGCTAACCCAAGAACGATTCAAAACAATCATGCCGAATATGTCCCCTGCTGCAATAATCGGGAAAAAGAAATCAGGAGAGGTGTCGAAAGTCCGAGTACCCTTCCCTGCCATCTGCTTGTTTTTAAAAGACCAAACCGCTACCTCTATTTCTTTTTTTGCTATATCTTGCTCAAAAAGAATATCATTGGAACATTTTAAATCCAAACCACCAGAATCATTTGGCAACAGTATCGCCACTTTCGCCTCTGTAAATTCCGCTATTTCAAAGATAATTTTTTTGAGAATCGAATCGATATTGTTGTCCAGTGCGATATCTTTGCTCAATGAAAACAAGGAATTTATCTGGAAATGATTTTCTTCCACCAAGTCCGCTTTTTTTTGAAACAGAATAGAAATATAACCGGAAATGAAAGCGATGAACAGAAAAATAAAAAGGCTGATCAGATATCGAGAATCACTGATAAAAAGAGTGTTGTGGGGGGCAATAAAAAAGAAATCATATAATAAAAAGCTAATGACAGTCACAATAATGGAGTTTTGATAACCCCATAACGATGACAACAGAAGCGGTATCACAAATAAAGTCGAAATATTGATTAATCCCAGATCTTCAGCAAAAACTTTGCAGATAATCGTCAAGATCACCACAATTGCGATATGCGTAATTAAGGGAACCGGGTGGATGGAATTGATTATCTTGAAACGAAATAATGTCTTTTCGCCCATCTCTTTTTTTAATGGGATCAGATGGACTCTGGTATAAGTCAGATTGTTGATCAGATAGCTTTCTAACGGTTCTTTAAAAAAAGACAACCAACGATACCGGTTACGGTACTTTCCAATGACTAATTGGGTAATATTCATTCTTTTAATGATTTGCACAAGCGCATCCGCTATATTATCCGAGGAGACTGTAATTATCTCCACGCCTAGCTCCTCAGCAGTTTGATTCGCTTTTTCAACCGCTGCCTTTGCTTTTTCTCTCAAAACATAGGAAGGAACCGGTCGGAAAGCTACCACTAGATCACCCTTTAAGCTATCAGCTAAGTTCTTGGCCGTATGCAATAAATGAACTGAGTCAGCATAGGAATCAATATAGACCAGCACTTTTTCACCTATTCTCCAACTTTGCCTAGCCAAGGGATCTGATTCATGGGTATTTACTTCTTTGTCTACTTGTTTGGCAGCATACCGCAATGTAATCTCCCGGAGCGTATTAATATTGCTAGGACGATAAATATGATGTACAGCTTCTTCTGTCAATCCTGCAGTAAAAATTTTCCCATCATGAAGGCGTTGCATCAACGTTTCCGGATCAGTATCCACCAATTGAATCTGTGCCTCGTTTAAAAAAGAATCCGGAATAGTTTCATGCACTACTGTCTCGACAATATCTGTCACAATATGGTTCATGCTTTCCAAATTCTGAATATTCAGAGTTGTGTACACATCGATACCATTCTTTAGCAGTTCATCTACATCCTGGTATCGCTTTGCATTCCTTAGCGAAGGTGAATTGACATGAGCTAAATCGTCGATCAAAACAATATCTGACTTGATGCATAATAAACCATCGAAGTCCATCTCCCTAAAATGGATCCCTTGGTAAGTCACCATAACAGGCTCAATCGATTGAATACCCTCAGAGATTGATTCCAATTCTTTTCTGCCATGTGTTTCCAACCATCCGATCACCACTTTTTTTCCTTCAGAGATCTTTTCTTTCGCTGCTTCCAGCATAGAAAAAGTTTTTCCTACACCGGAAATGGCACCAATAAAAACAGTTAAAACTCCTTTATGGTGAGTATCATTTTGATCAGACAATCCCAATGTAGTGTTCACTGCATTTCCTTTATTTCTTCCTAAATAGGTAACCATGTTATTATAAAACAAATCATTCCTCATGAATACTAAAAAAAACAGAGAATGAAATCGCGATCATTAGCACCTGGGTTTAGTTATCAGATAAACTGATTGAAATGAATCGATGGGATCCTATCCAATTCACTCGAATACAAGCCGAAACTATAAGTAATGAATTGCCAGACTGATTAAAAATAAAACGAGAATGAGCGAAAGAAAAAAACGTAAAAAGTCCAAAAACGGATTACTTTCCTCCGGTAGAAAAGACCTGCCGCAATTCGGACAATACAAGGAGTGATTTCCTACCTTTTCTCCGCAATATTGGCATTGTTTTTCAAGTGTCGTAACAGCAGTTTCTTGCTTCATTTTCCACTCTTTCAAAAATAGTCCGTATAAGTGCATTATATGAACCTAAAGCATAAATTGCTGGTTAAAAAAAGAGTGTGATCAGTAAATTTTATGTAAAAAAATTAGGACCTTGTTCCCCGAAATCGTAAAGATCTTTGTTTTCGTTTCTCATTTTGGGTTTGAATGAATAACAAAGCGGGATAAACCATCAAAAGTGATCCAATCAGCAGAAGATTCCAATTTGGTTCGTCCGCCGGGATCGCTTTTCCTGGCTGTATCACGGTGAGCTGATCAATGTGCAGATCAGTGTCACCAGAATGAAACGAGCATAACTCATAAAAAATTCCTACCACGCTAACGATATCGCCCCGTATCCGGTATTTTCCAAAACTGTGAATTTCAGTCAGGAGAATTTTGTCCATCCATACGCCAATCGCATTCCCTTCTTGATCCAGCAAATG
>Ga0302252_1000421_pt1 | contig 38846 bp, 33 predicted proteins | sample AAG_RA_Leu_MG_FD_193511 | JGI IMG/M metagenome (GOLD analysis project Ga0302252, IMG submission 193511) | Enriched activated sludge microbial communities from anaerobic digester in WTTP, New Holstein, Wisconsin, United States - AAG_RA_Leu | ecosystem: Engineered > Bioreactor > Anaerobic >... | reverse complement strand
ATCAGCCATTTGGACTTGATGTGGGTTGTAACCGAGGGCAGGCGGGCATATGCTAAACGTATTTCAAGCCGGAATAAGAGTCCGACAAGCGTACAGTTGTCCTTATTTTGATAAGGGGTAGGTTTTTAAAGAAGGAAAAGCTAATGTATAACTAACTGAATAAGTGGTATATAAAAAATGTTTAGGAGTTTTTTAGAATTTTGTCGGTTAATAGTGATATTTAATCTTAAATCTGCTTAATATGAACAATTTGAATCAGATTGGGCTCAACACCCAGAAAACGGCCGAAATGGTCGAAAAACTGAACGATTTATTATCCAATTTACAAATTTTCTACATGAATGTTAGAGGATTTCATTGGAACATTCGTGGTGAGAAGTTCTTTGAACTTCATCAAAAATTTGAAGATTTGTATGATGACCTTCTGGTAAAAGTGGATGAGGTAGCCGAGCGAGTTCGCATTCTTGGTCATACGCCCATCCATATCTTTTCGGAATACATAAAAATGGCTCAGATCAAAGAGATAGAAAATCTCTCCGATGCCCGTTCGTGCGTTCAATCTATTGTTGATTCTCTTAAAATTATCTTAGAAAAAGAGCATGCTATTATGAAGCTGTCAGCCGAAATGATTGACGATGGTACTAACGCTATTGTAAGTCAGTACATTAGTGAACACGATAAGCTCGTATGGATGTATGAAGCTTTTCTAAATGCATGATAATTTATTCAATTCGTTAAATTTTAAAACAAAACAAATGATGGAAACAAATCAAGTAAATTTCAGAATTCCCTTATTAGGGGAAAGATTGCCCGAAATAAAGGTCGAAACCACTCATGGGATCAAAAGTTTACCAAACGATTACGAAGGGAAATGGTTAATTCTGTTTAGCCATCCGGCCGATTTTACACCAGTGTGTACAACCGAGTTCGTAGCATTTGCTCAATTAAAATCTGAGTTCGACAAACTCAACGCTGAACTCTTGGGTTTATCTATGGATCAGGTTTTTTCGCACATCAAATGGCATGAATGGATTGAGGAAAAATTGAATGTAGAAATTCCTTTCCCCATCATTGCTGATGCAGCAGGTGAAGTGGCTTCGAGGTTGGGCATGATTCATCCCGGTAAAGGGTCAAACACTGTTAGGGCAGTGTTTATAATCGATCCAAAAGGCTTAATTCGACTCATCCTCTATTACCCACAGGAGATTGGGCGTAATATGGATGAAATCGTTCGTGCCCTAAAAGCCCTCCAAGTGGCCGATAAGAATAAGGTTTCCTTACCGGCTAATTGGCCAAATAACAACCTAATTGGAGATCGCGTCATTGTTTCGCCTCCACGAGACGTTCAAACAGCCAAAAAACGCAAAAGCGAGTATGAATGTTTCGATTGGTGGTTTTGCCATAAAAAGTTAGAGTAAGCAAGTAAAGATAGAGGCTGTCGTCAAAAATAGTACGACAGCCTCTTTTTTAAATTATAACTCTTTAAAATTGCTTCTCTTTATTTCTTCTTAAAAATTAATTTCCGATTTTGCGGGTCCATCCATTCGATGAATATTTCCCTGAGCTCAGCATATTTCAAAGGGTTCACTTCATTCTCCACAAATTCAATCATGCGGCGTATTTTCACTGTATTCCCATCCTTGCTCAATTGAATTCTCATTGCACCAAAGTCTCTGCGAATTTCAAGATTTTTTTTAGGGGTAACCAATTCGAGACTATCAGGAATTAATAGAGTATAGTCGTAATCTTCTATCAAAAAATAAGGAATAGCAAAAGGAGAAATTCTCGAAGATGGCAATGACGCAACATTCCAGCTGTTTACACCTGTCCGGGCAAAAGGTATTTCCATTTCATAGAAGCCTTGGGCAAGCTGAGTCAAACTTTTATCGGCTTTCATCGAAATCTCGGTCTGAAGCCTTTTGAGATTGGATTGTTTCAATTTGAAAGCAGTAACATTTTCTCCGCTACACAATCCCGTTAAAATTCGGTTTATCTCCTTATCGTTTTCGAGAATACGATAAAAAGGATGGTATCGGCCGGTAGCTTCGAGTTCGGCTTTCCCCTCCACGGAAAAAGATTTAATATCGAAACTGCCTTTCACTTTTATGGTACTATTTTCGGGATAGATTTCCCATTTTTTTTCGCTTTCGGCTGCAGGATCGACCAATAAGAGCGTATTTCCATATAGGTTGGGTAACAAATTGTAAGGATGTTCATATATCGCCGAAAGATAAATACTAGCTATTTCCGGAATTTCTGTTCTAACGTAGTATGCATTGATATCGAGTGGATTGAACCATTTCGTATCCAGAACATGGGTTGGAACAGAAGCTACAATATCGGCCTGATAACCAGCTTGCCTGAGCAGTGCAGCTAAGAGTATGGTCTTTTCGATTTCTGTTCCAGAAAGAGATTCCCAAACCTCGGCAGGTGTCCTGAATTTGAATGCAATGGTAGCAGAGGGAATTTGAAGATAAGACAACTCGTTGATGACCAAATTTCTTATTTGAATGATCTTTTTAGAATCCGATGAATTACTTCTTTTGATTTGCTCGATACGAGCGACTGCAGTTTGAGGAAGTCGAGTATCCGTAAAAGCAGGCTGGTTGGTAAAAAGTTCCAAACTTCGTTGTAAGGATGGAGAAGTAGAAAAAGTCAGGAAGGGGAAATAAGAGGATGCTTCGGGCATGTAGATTTCATGGGGATTTGCTTCAACCTTACCAAAATTCCATGTATAAATCATCATTCCCTTTGCAGTGGTTATTTCGGGACTGAGCCTCAAATTCAACATTTTATAGTTCAATATCGTGCCCTCGGGAACCTTCACAATTATTTTGCACGATTCCACCGGAACGGGAAAGGAAAGAATTTCTTCTCCCATCAAATAAGGCATTCCTTTGGCTTGACTCATCAGATTGTAGTCGAATTCGATAGTAGCACCTACCTCGAGACCAGTATGCGAAACTACCATTTCCCTGAGATGATTGTAGGCCACACTACCACTGGCAAAACCTGGTAATACTTCATTGAACGCATTATGTGGTGAATCTACCTTCTTGCCATCGGCCATTATAGTACGCGACTTATTGATTTTGAGCTTCTGAAATTCAGGATTATATACGATAAATGATTCACCGAAATACCTCTGAAATGCCTGATGTGTCAGAAGTTTAAGCGAAGAAGAATAATGATAATCTACGTTGCCATCCTTCGAAAGGGTATATTCTTTTGTAATGAAATTGTAAATGGCATCGTAGGCTAATTCTTGTGCCACGCAAAATTTTCCGGCTATGGCTGCCAGAAATACCAGCATAAATTTGATCCTTATTTTTATCATACTTGCCTTCATTAGTTCTATTTGTATGTCATAAGATTCTTCATTTGCAAATTTACAAGGCTATTCAAAAATGTTCTCTAAAAAATTTTGCAGAAAGAATGATTGACAAAGAAAGAACATTTTATCGAAAAATGATGATAGGAAGGGTTATTAAAAAATGTAGGAAGTACAACGATAAATACTTAACCTTTGGGTTTGAATCCGATAGTACTTCTTTCTTTAGGTTGATCGGGTTTTACGAACGAGATGACATTATCCACATCCTCTAAGCGGATAAGGCGCAAGTCTTCGGGAGAAATTTCCGTCATTTTTGCCACTCTGTCGCTTTGAGCTTGTAATACTTTTTCGAAGAGATTTCGGGCAAAGCGTCCATTACCAAAATGTTTATCTCGTGCTTCCCAAACGTCGATGAAATGACCTATTAGTCGTTGCTCAGCAGCAGGCTCCAAGGTCATGGCACGTTTTTTTATGAAACCTTCAAAAATATCCATCAACTCATCGGGTTTATAATCCACGAAGTTGAAATAGCGATTGAAGCGAGATCTCAGGCCGGGATTCGTTTCGATGAGGTCTTTCATTTCGTCGGGGTAGCCTGCCAGAATGACGACAAATTTATCGCGGTCGTCTTCCATTCGCTTTAGGAGAGTCTCTATGGCTTCTCGGCCAAAATCATTGCCCTGACTGCCCTTGGGATTGAGTGAATAGGCTTCGTCAATAAAGAGGATTCCGTGCATGGCTGAGTCAATCACTCTTTCAGTTTTTGGACCAGTGTGTCCTACATATTCGCCAACCAGGTCGTTGCGTGATACCTCCACCACATGTCCTTTAGGCAATAAACCCAGAGATTTATAAATACGGCCAATTAAACGCGCAACCGTAGTTTTCCCAGTTCCCGGAGGTCCCTGGAATACTGCATGAAGACTCAGACTTTGTGTGGTCATCCCCTGTTCGGAACGCAGTTTTTCAACTCTGATATAGTTCAAAAGTTGTTCAACGTCTTTTTTGATATTATCGAGGCCGATCAGTCCATTCAGTTCAGCCATTATCTCGTCGAGGCTCTCTGTAATTTCCTCCTGATACTCGTCGGAAATGGCCTTGTTGATATCATCAAGTGTAATAGTACATAAATCCTGATCGGTGATATGTTCCATTTCGGCCAGACGAGCCGATTGCAATTGTACCACCTCTTCGAAAAGATTTCTAACCAAACGGGCATTCCCGAAAGTGTCGGTTCTCGATTGATATACATAGTTCAAATATTTCGAAACTTTTTCCATGGCATCGGGAGCTATGATAAAATGAGCTGATTCGGCAATCCGTCTGAAGATTTCGAGCAATTCGTCAGGAGTATAATCATTGAAAGTAAAATATCGGTTAAAACGGTGTTGAAGTCCGGGATTCGACTGAATAAAACGGTTCATCTCGTTTGGGTATCCAGCAACGATAACTACCAATCTATCTCGTAGATCTTCCATACGTTTCAAAATTGTGTCGACGGCTTCCTGGCCGAAGTCATTCCCTTTTCCTCCTTCGGGAATCAAGGCATAAGCCTCGTCGATAAAAAGAATTCCATCGAGGGCGCTATCTATTACCTTATTGGTTTTGATGGCGGTATGGCCGATATATTCTCCTACGAGGCCCGAGCGGTCAACCTCGATGAGATGTCCACTAGTAAGCAGTCCCATGGATTTGTATATTTTTCCCAGCAAACGAGCCACGGTAGTTTTTCCTGTTCCCGGAGGACCTTGAAAGACCGAGTGCAAAGAGATTGGGTTGGGATTCATTCCTCTTTCCTTACGCATTTTTTCGATCCTGATGTATTTCATCAAATTGTCAATGTCCACCTTTATATTGTTGAGCCCTACCAGTTTGTTGACTTCGGCCAGCAATTCATCGAGCGATTTATTGGTTTCGGGCTGAGATGCAGGTGATGAAGATGGCTTGGGTTTATCCTCGGGATTGGCTTCTGCCTCGGCTATGGCGTCTTTGAAAAGGGATTCATCGGGCTCGAGCTTCGATGCCAGCTTGAAATATTCCAATGCCCTCTTGGCCTTGCCTTTTTCGAGAAGCGCTTTTCCGGCATGATACAACGGCATGGCGTCTTCCACTTCCTTCAAGGTAGCCGATGGGCATTCCAAGGCAGTCTGATAAATTTCTTCCGTCTTCCCCATATCATTCAACGTATAGACTAAATTGCTGAAAACAACCGGATTGGAGTGATCGAGTCGATACGAATCTTCATAATATTTCAAGGCTTTATCCATATCTCCAAGCCACGACCAGGCAGCTCCTATGCCATTTAGAGCCGAAGGAAATTCTGGAGTAATCTTCAGGGCGTCTTCAAAGTACGAAATAGCCTTTTGATATTCCTTTCGATTGAAATACTCCATGCCCGTTTGGAAATATCGAATGGCCTTCGGATTGACTTCTATCTCCTTTTGGGGAGCAGCCCTCTGAGATGGTTCAGCTTCATCGGGATCATAAGTAAATTCTTCCTCTTCTCCAGGGATTCGAGTTTCTATAGGTACCGACATAACTACCAGCCAAATCCCATTCCCATAACCGATATCTGTAATTTCATAACCCTCGGCAATTTTCGATTTGACTTCGGCCTCGGGGAATTTTTTATCCGATACATAAAATTGATTCTCGAAAGGAGCATCCTTAGTCATTACCAAACCCCATTTCCCTTTGCATGGACTTATCGAAGTAATATAATATCCCTTCGACCAGTACTCCTTTATGGTTTTTGCAGGAAAATCACTGTAAAGGCCGAAAATTTGCTGTCCATAATGTTCGGTCTTCCCAAACACTGCGGCCCATCTATCGTTTCCGTAAACCAGCTGTAAAACTGACTCTCCCGCCTTAATAGCTTCTTTAATCTCGCCAGACGGGAAATCCCCATTGGTTATCCATCTTTGGTCTTCAATACCGGTGTTACCTGACATCACCACAAACCAAACTCCTTCTCCATAGCCAATCCAGCTAATATCGAGACCATCATTCCATCCAGTAGAAATAACATCCTTCGGAAATTCGGTTCTTGTGCTCCATCGCTGCCCCGAGTAAGGACTCGAAGGATCGGTAATCAACACCCATTTCCCTTCTCCATAAGCAAGGCTATATATCAATTCTTCCTTATCCCATGCCTTGGATATGGGATCCTCGGGAAAGGCTTTGAAAAATTGAAAATTTTTTCCGGCCATAGTTTAACTATTTTTTATTGAATTTATAATCTCTTGATAAACAAACTAATACCGCAAGAAACCCTATTCGCATAATTCCCCTTCGTTCTCATAATTCTTGAAGAACAAATAAAGACATAACTCTCTATCTTCCTTTTTTACCAAAGGAACTAAATACAACACGAAACGACTAATGATTTTCGATCGGAAATTTACAATTAAAGGAACCTGCCAGTAAATCAATTACCGGCAGGTTTGTAAAACATCTTCAACCTCTTTCTGCAATGGCTTCATTCAGCGCACTGACAACCCTGTCGATGAAGGCCTCATCAGCACTGGTTAAAGCCTCTTCGCTTCCTGAGGCACTCGCCAAAGAAACCAAATATTTATTCTTTTGCGTCATCCACCATGCAATTGCTCCAACCAACAACAACACGGCAAGCCACCATTTGAACGCAAAACAGATTAGGCCAATTATTCCTAAAACAATAGGACCCGTACGCTTAGGCTTGATAACGTATTTGGCCACCGAAGTCACATTAGCCATTGAGTGCATTTTGCCATAAGTCAGGAAACGCGCATTCGTAACTTTTACATTTCCCTCATCAAAGTAAATTTTTTCTTCTGCCATAAAAATTTTATTTTTGAATGTGAATAATGGTGTTTTTGATACTGCCTCAAAAAATTTGAGATTTATCGGATACAAAGGTAAAGTTTTTCTGATAATACAAGAATTTATTATTAAAATTTCACAAAAATCTTATGAAGCAGTTATAGCAGGCCAAATTTCTTATGAAAAATTTTCATGAAATCTCATTTTTCTTCGGAAGGAACATTCCTTCGATGATTGTGACCATTTGATATTCTTCTATCATTGGGAATTATTGAGGGGTTAAAATACGTAATTTTGCAGCTTGATTTTGTGTAATGTATCCTCTATCATGAGCGAACCGATCAAGCATGAATGCGGCATTGCCTTTATTCGACTCCTTAAACCCTTAGAATATTATCTTGGGAAATATGGTACTTCTCTCTATGGTTTAAATAAACTTCAATTGTTAATGGAAAAGCAGCACAACCGCGGACAGGATGGAGCGGGTGTGGCTTGTATAAAACTCGGTTTACTACCTGGTAAAAAATATATCAACAGAGTTCGTTCCAATGCAACTACATCCATAAAGGATGTCTTCGACCAGATTTTTGCGCCCTTCCGACAGCTACGCGAAGATCATCCCCATCGTCTGAATGATGTGCAGTGGCTGAAGGAAAATATTGATTTTACCGGAGAAATTTTCCTGGGACATTTGCGCTATGGTACATACGGAAAAAATTCCATACAGAATCTTCATCCGTTTTTACGGGAAAATAACTGGAAAACCAGAAATCTTGTTTTAGCGGGCAATTTCAACCTCACCAACGTAGATGAACTTTTCAAGACTTTAGTCGATTTGGGGCAATATCCTGTCGAGACTTCTGACACGGTTACTGTTCTCGAAAGAATTGGACATTTTGTGGATGAAGAAAATGAAAGGTTATTCAAAGCATTTAGAGCTAAAGGCTATTCAAAGAAAGAGATTACCGACTTTATCATCACTCATTTCGATTTGAAGAGTGTTTTAACCAGAGCAGCTTCGAAATGGGATGGAGGCTATGTAATGGCCGGCATAATAGGTCATGGAGATGCCTTTATTATGCGTGACCCGGCAGGAATACGGCCGGCCTACTTTTATGCCGATGATGAAGTAGTAATAGCAACTTCCGAAAGGCCTGTCATACAAACCACTCTGAATGTCAAAGCCCATCAGATAGATGAAATACCACCAGCTCATTTTTTGCAGGTAAAAAGCAATGGAGAATGGTCATTACAGCAATTTGCTGAACCGATACGAACTGCCTCATGCTCATTCGAACGAATTTATTTTTCGAGAGGAACCGACCAAGAAATATATCACGAAAGGAAACAATTGGGTAAAATGCTCCTGCCTTCTATTCTGAAGGCAATAGATTATGATCTGGAAAATACAGTTTTTTCATATATACCCAATACTGCCGCTGTTGCATTTCAGGGTTTAATGGAAGCCCTTGCCGAATTTTGTGATGAAAAACGGAAGGAAAAATTACTGGCACTCGATTATACTCCCACTAAGAATGAAATAGATGAGATTTTCAATATCAAGCCTCGATTCGAAAGAATTGCAGTAAAGGATATCAAAATCAGGACCTTTATTGCCGAAGACGAACAAAGGGATGATCTGGTAGCTCATGTTTACGATGTGACTTATGGAGCTATACGTGCAGGAATCGACAATCTGGTAGTTCTGGACGATTCCATTGTGAGGGGTACTACACTTAGAAAAAGCATCATCAGAATACTCGATCGCTTAGAGCCCAAACATATCATCGTTGCTTCGTCTGCTCCTCAAATCCGTTATCCCGACTGTTATGGAATAGATATGGCCAAACTTTCCGATTTTATAGCTTTTAAGGCTGCCATCGAACTGCTCAAAGAAACAAATCAAGCACATATCATCAATCAGGTTTATCGCATGGCGAAAGCCCAAGAAAATCTCCCCCGGGAACAAATTCAAAACCCGGTAAAAAAAATTTATGAACCCTTCAGCGATGAAGAAATTTCGAACAAAATCAGTCAATTGGTCAAGAACCATCAGGTCAAGTCAAGAGTGAGTGTAATATTTCAAACCGTTGATCATCTTCATCAGGCTATACCACACCATTCGGGCGACTGGTATTTTACGGGTAATTATCCTACGCCTGGTGGCAACAAAGTAGTCAATAAATCATTCATCAATTTTATAGAAGGAAAAAATGAAAGAGGCTATTGAACCCTTTTCCTCTCTATACTCAAAATAAAGTATTTAGCCAATATTCGCTGCTATTTTTTCGGCTATGGTTCTCATTTCTTCGGCCGGTAACTTTAATTTAGGCTTCGAAAAATCGATATCATATATACCCTGCAGAGGAATAAGGTGAATATGGGCATGTGGAATTTCGAGGCCGATTACGGCGATTCCAATTCTTTTGCAAGGAATGGTTTTTTCGATTCCTTTAGCCACCTTCTTGGCAAAGAGGATCAGTCCTTGTAAGTCATCATCATTCAAGTCGAAAATATAATCTATTTCTTTTTTAGGAATGACCAGGGTATGACCTTTACAAAGAGGATTGATATCGAGAAAGGCCAGATAATCATTTGATTCGGCTACTTTATAGGCAGGAATTTCACCATTCACAATTTTCGAAAATATGCTTGGCATTTTTAGGTTGGGATTAACGGGTTATTTCAAGAATTTGAAAATGCAAAGTTCCTGCCGGGACTTTTACTGCGACTTCTTCCTTGGATTTATGGCCAAGCAAGCCTTTAGCAATGGGTGATGTGACCGAAATTTTTCCCGCTTTTAAATTGGCTTCGCTTTCGGGTACAATAGAATAGGATGTAATAGCACCCGTTTTGATATTTTTCAACTTTACGGTAGTAAAGAGGGAAACCTGATGTACATCTATGTCAACATCATCTATTATACGAGCATTCAGTAAGAGATTCTGGAGTTTCGATATCTTTAATTCCAATAATCCCTGTTGTTCTTTAGCTGCGTCGTATTCAGCATTTTCTGATAAATCGCCTTTATCGCGGGCTTCGGCTATCATCTGAGAAATTCTCGACCTTTCCACAGTAGTTAGGTAATCGAGCTGTTGTTTCAATGATTCCAGCCCTTGTTTTGTGTAATACTGAATTTCGCTCATGTTGTAAACAATTTACCTTGGTTTTTTGTACTAAAGAAAAGAAGACCCTTTTTGCATGAAAGGGTCCTCTTTTTTGATGTTGCAAAATTACTAAAAAGTCCTTACAAAGCTATCCGAACTCCAATAGTATGGGTGCCATCGAAATGCTCGGTCGATCTGTAAGAATAATCAACTGAGAAGTTCGAGCCTTTTTCCTTGTTGAAAGGAACTTGAACTGTCAATCCGCCACTGAATCCTTTCGAAACAGTGATTTTATTACTGCTTTCTATATCTTCGAAGATACCGTCTTCGTAGGCATATCCAGCTCTGAGCATAACATAATCTCTAAAAGAAAATTCTCCTCCCAGCATGAACAGGTCATTACTGAAAGCGTTGGATTGAAAATTTCCGGCAAGGGTAAATCTCGAACCACCGAAAAGAAAATCGTAAGCTGCTCCAATGCTCATGGTTGTGGGAAGCTCGAATTTGTTCTGACGTTCCGTCAAGGTAAATAAAGTTTCTTGGCCTGGAATACTCACGCGAGTTGCAAAACCATCTCCCGAAAATGAGATAGTTGGCCCCACATTTCTCAGAGCAATTCCAAACTTGATGTTTTCCTGATCTCCTGTAATGTATTGGATACCTGCATCTATGGCAATTCCACCAGCCGAAGCATCTGAAATAGATTCATTGATAATGCGGATCAGAACACCTCCATAAATGCTGGAGGAAAAAGCCTGAGAATAAGAAATTCCTACATTGAGATAACTGGGAGAAAACGTACCTATTCCACCTTCGGGAAGGTCGGTTCGGGTAATCATGATATCGCCTATGGACATCGACATTACACTCAGTCCCAAAACACCCGATTCACTGATTCTTTGAGTCAAACCAAAAGCTGAAATGGTAATATCGGTTCCTTTCAACCATTGAGTTTGTGCGAATATCAATTCAGTGCTGCCCGTGTGAGCAACACCTGCTACATTGCCAAACATGGCCTCGAGGCCTCTGACCGAGGCCGTATTCACACCACCCCAGCCGCTGCTGCGAGCCCAGGGATTGATAAGAAGTTCTGATGCTCCGGCTTGTCCGGAACGATCCTTGTTGCCGGCCTGAATTTCCTCAAAGGGGTTAAAGATGATAATGGCCAGAACTATTGCGGAAATATATTTATAAATCTGTTTCATACCTTTTGTTTTTTGAGTGATTAAACGTTTAGCATTTATCATATCGTTGAATTTTAGAAGGTATTAAGATCAATAGGCCGCAAAGCACCGAACCATTTCAGAATTCGCTCACCTCCATCGCTTTTGACGTGAACGATGTAAACCCCTCCTGCAACGGGAATTCCGGCAAAATTCTTCAAATCCCAATCGAGGTAAGTGGTTGGATCGTCTTTAGTAAACTGACGTATAAGAGTTCCACTCATATTGTAAATCGTAATAATGCATTTTTTGGGCAGGTTGGTAAATTTCACCCTGTTATCCAGTGCATTGTTTTCGTAAGAAGAATAGGCATAATAAGGATTGGGGACAATATTGATCAAATCGAGGTCCTTCTGGATTTTTACAATATCATTGTAAATAGGCTCGAGACCTTCGGTCGAGAATCCATACAATGGGAAGTTATTATTGGTCGTATCGGTACTTCCCGGGGGTAAAGGTCTGGAATAATAACGCAAATACGGCTTAGAAACCCTTATTCTGAAACGGGCATCGTTCGAAAGCCAATTTTCGGAATGCGTGCCATCCATGATAGGCATTCCAACCCACATGGTGCTTCCATATACCGCTGTTTTCATGATGTTTTCAGGGCTACGCTGCAATATCAGGCTGATATATCTGCATCCGTCGTAAGCAGGAAATTCATAGATCGAATCACCCTGAATGATTATTTGGGTATGTTGCATGACATATACATAATGTTTGCCACCAAAAATGGGTTGGTTATTTTCGTATAATGTCGAAGTAGGATTCCAGAGCATATCTCTCCCATTATGGCCGCTCAGCCAGCTATCTTCGCCAAACATAATGTTGAGTCGTTCACCCGTTTCGAGGTTGATGGCATAACCCGGGAACCAACTAAATCCAACTGCAGAAATATAGTTTGGATCATCGGGGTTAGTACTGGGGGGAGAATTGGGATCGGCTTTCTTGCCTTCCTTGTTCACCGAAGGTGCAGCTCTTATGTTAAAACGTTTGACACCTCCCTCCGAAAGTTTTGGATCGGAACACATTTCAATAACCACAGATCGGGTCCATTTCGATTTGTCTGGTGTTAGCACAATATCTACACTGGCAAGCTTCGATAAGGGATCGAGATTCTTTGAGATAACATTATATGCAGGGCCTTCATTGCTTTGATCATGGTAAGCGCAGAGGCCATAAGGTGACCACATACCTCCGATTACCTTTTCGTAATATTCATTGGCATCCCAAGGCTTTTGAGGAGAACTCGACATATTCCAGTCGTTATATTTGGGATTTTCACTATCCTTGTAAGTCCCAGCACGTATCCAGTTTTGAGGACTGCTGGGGATATTGTTGTCGTAAACTCCCGAAAGATACCGGCGAGAACTGTCAGCATAAATCAAATTTGATTCGATAAAACCATTGTTAATAGAGAGCGAATCGCCCGGGTACAAAACCTGATAAACATGAACGGCAAGTCCTAAATCGAGGAAAAGCTGTTGATAGTAATAATTGATCGTGCTATCTGATCTATAAATCTTCCCTTCTTCATCTTTCATGATCCAGGCTGCGTTTGTCAGCACTCCATTCTGTTCGACGTTTCTTATGAATTGCAGGCTGAATCTACCTTTTTTTACATTCAAGGGATCGATTACGGTGATGTTGAGAGGACCCATGCCTGGCTGATATATAGGTTGATAGGCGATGGGATAATCGGGACTGCCATAAGTATTGTCAATGGAAGCCATAGGTTTGGACAAAATCTCGTCTATTGTGGCTTGCGAAAGTTCCAATGACATTCCACCATTTCCTTGACCCTGAATTCTCGTAATAACTGGGCCATCATTAAAATTAGATTGAGTAACCAATCCATTGACTGTCTTGTGAGGAATACCCGTATAAACCTTTATATTCTTACGTCCAGCCAGATATGGTTTTTTCTGACCATCTAATCCTGTAGGTTCTACCGTATATTTCTTAAATTCATTATAAGCATAGGCAATGGCTAAATAGTAATATTGTTTGTGATTGACCAGACGATTATCTCCGGTAGCAAACGCATCTTCCCTTATTCTGAATACATGACTGATACCATTATCACCGCCAGCAACTTCAACAACGGGTACGCTATAGCCTATAGCCTGATCGGGATAGTGGTTGACCAGTTTGGTAACGCCATTACGAATATCGCATTGAAATACCAGTCTTGCCTTAGCAGGATCGTGTATGCTTTCGACCGAAACTGAGGCATCCTTCAATTGAAATATCTGGTATCCTTCGAAACGGTAGACCGAATCACCTGTTTTAATGGTGATATCGCGTTCGACATAACCTTCACGATGATTGTTGGAAGTTTTCTTATTGGTGATGTAAATGACAAGTTCGCGGTCGAGTTCCTGAATAGTCAAATCGGGAGCATCGGGACCATCGAGAACTTTAAAGCAATTGTCGAAAAGAGCCTGACACTTGTCATCAACTACCCGCAGGAGTTCAACGGAGGCATAAGGTCCTCCGGAAATGGCTCTAGCCCATGGTACACCAAAAGTGATATAATTCACGGCTCCGGGTTCAAGAGTAAATGGACCTGCTGATTGAACAAAACGACGGTCGGAAGGTGCATTTCCAGCAAGAACTTCTGTCCAGTATAGCCCATTCTGGTTAAGACCGCCGTTAGGAGGTGCACCACCAGTTGACCAGTTACAGGGATCGGAATCACCGGGAAACATGAAATCGGTTTCGGGGCCAACGGCTCCGGGATTGCTGGGGTGTGCATTTCCGCCATAAACCATTTTTGTATTGTCTTTCCAAATTCCACGTAGGTAATTATAATATTCAGCGGCTATACTTGGGTCGCCCTGAATACCACCGGCGTTATTATAATAAACGAACCTGCGCATTCCAAAGCGTTCGTCGTCAACGATTCCATTCCCAAAATTCACTCCATTGATGGCTGCACTTCTCACCATGAAATTCCCCGTTTTTTCTTCACCGGGTTTACCATAAGTCATTACAATAACCGTAGAATCGAAGTTCACGATGGAGCAATCTCCGTTAAATGAAGGACCAAGAATGCCATCCGCCAAGAAAGAAGGATTATCATACCCATCAGGGTCAAGGTAAGGCCCTTGGAAAAAGTCTATCCCCACGGCAGGAGGTTGATCGCCATAGGCTTCTGATTGACCTGTTCCGTCAACGGCCTTTCCATTATAGCAATATCCCATGCCTCTCAATACATCGCATCCTACATAATCATCCCATGCATAACCTAAATCAGGGTCAGTATTAGGAGCGAAATAGGTTTGGGTTAAGGTAAAAGTGGAACGGTTGATAATTTCATAACTGCAGAAAGTCATGTTGTTGATTTCGTCGTTTGTGGAGAAAGCAAAAGCCTGTGCACGAATTTCAAGACCAATAGCCTGTCCGCTCGATTCGGTATGTATATTTCCTTTATCATTAAATACCCACCATAGGGTTTTATCTCCTTTTAAAACCTGGTCGGCCAAGATACTCCCTTTTACGATGCCATTGATCCCTTCCATGGTTTGTACGGGGCTATGGCAAAGTTCATTGGGAATATCATAATAGGGATAGTCTCCTTGGTTGGGGTCGTACTCTCCATTCCCATCCATATCGTAAAATGGAGCGAGGTAATAACTCTGAAACTTCGATGGGTCGCCATGAGCTGGCCAATCCATGATGGATTTGGGAATGCTGTAACCGGGATATTCTTCGGAACGATTCGTACTGTACCACCATCCGAGGAATTCATCTACTTCGGCACGGCTGATGACGAAAAACTTGTCATATTCAGCACAGACGGCAGCATCCACAGCCGCTGTGCCATCAATGGTAAGAGGACCAGTCCAATAATCGTTCCCAATTTGTCGATAACGCAAAGCAGCAAGCTTTAACTGATCGTTGACGTCGAGGCCACCAATCCACAAAGAGCCGACAAAAAGAGAAGACTTAGTGGTATTGGCAGGTATAAAATATTGACCACGGCTTCCAGCACCTGTATCGAGATTCCACCACATATCTCCTCCTGTATTAATGCGGCAGCGCACATTATTGATATCGAGGAATTGGTAAGCAGAAGCTGCAGTACATCCTGCTGTGCTTGCCTTTACATTTTTCGATTGTTTTAACTTGTCGCCCACAAATTCTTCACCGTAGATATTTATACTAATAAGCGAAGCTATCGTGGCGATTAGTAGAATGCGTTGATACATTTTCATCATATTATTCGTTTTGTTTATTATCATATCAAAGCTTATACATCATCTTTCAATAATGTAAGATTAAAAATTGAATATCAAGCCCAGGCGAATCATTCGTGGACTGCTGTAATTAGATGGATTATTGATATAGATACGATAGAGCTGGCGATAGGTATCGGGATTGAGCTGCTGATTGATTTCCTTCTGCCATTCGGCGGCAGCAAGATAACCATCATCGTCGGGGTTGCCTGTAGCTGGATAAACGGCCATCACATTCTTGAAATTGAAAATATTGAGCATTTGCAAATAAATATTCAGCATGGATTCCTTAGGCTTTTCTCCTTCTTTCTTTTTCCAGACTATGTGGATATCTTTATCGAGCTTAGCGTCGATTCGGAACTGCCATGGCAGTCTTGAGCCATAGAAGCTTCCTTTTAAGATACGTGTACCACCGCTTACTGCCGAAGTAATGTTTTCCGAACGGGTGTAAGGCGTTCCCGAACCACCAATTACCGTGAAATTAACGCCTGTATTTCTGAGGAGTTCGACAGGAGGCTTGTTTTTCCGGCTGATACGAGGCCCATTGTATTCTTTCCCTTCTCCATAGCGATAATCGATATTGACATTGAAGCTATGGCGTCTATCCCATGCAAGGGGCATAGGTGTACGAAGGTTTGGCAGGCGTGCAGCTATGAGTGCAGCGGCAGTGGTTGGGCTCGAACCCGTACCATCGGCAAACTGCAAGGTATAGGAAGCACGCATGGTTACATTGCTCGTACGTCTCAAATCGTAACTAATGGTAAATCCTTTTACAGTACCAAAGTCAATATTGTTATAGGATATATAATCTCTGGGATAAGCTCCCGCGTAACGATAAATCTGTATTTCATTCCGGATTTCTTTATAATATGCCGATAGGGTAAGGGCTGAAGCATTTGTCAATTTTTGCTTAAAACCTAATTCATAGTCAATGGTTTTGGGAGATTTCAGATTCGGATTATCGAGGGTAGTTCCACGGGTTTTAAAGAAGTAATAATCGGTGATATCGAATCGGTTTTCTCCCTGAGGACGCTGGGTAAGGATGTCATAATGGGCAAAGAACAAAGCCTCGTCGGAAATAGGGAATGAGAAAGAGATTCGAGGCATGAAGGCCCATTGCGGGTCATAATCTTGGAATGCCTCCTTTTGTAAGGTTTGATTGGACGGATTTCGTAAGTAGGGAGTAACTCCAGAACCGGCATCCAGAATGTAAGGGTCGGCTATTTCGATTCCAGTGGCATTATACCATACACTGCCATTACGATAGCCTGTAATGGTGGTGGGATTGGTGGCATTATCCACATAAACCACATAATCAGAGCCCATATTTCCTGGATGACTAACTATTTGGTCTCCTATTTTTTGAACCTCTTTCACCGAAAGGGTTGGATATATCGAGTAAGGGTCTTTTAAAACGAGCTGATTGGCATCGTAGCGGTCCACACGTAAGCCCACATTGAATATCAGGTCCTTAAAAGCGAATTTATCCTGAATGTAGGTAGCCAAGTAATTGGGACGAAAAGCAGGAACTTCACGTAGGAACTCCCCATCGGCATTCTTCTTCGTAAGGAAATCTTCGAATGATGGTTGACTGGAGAGTTTCTTACCCGTATAATCATATCCATAGTAAGCTACATACGAATTGCCTCCATTTAATAGCTCATCGGCGTCGAAGAGACTAACATCGAATAGATCCTCACCCATGGTAACGGTTTTCAAGTTTCCATCCTTATCGTAATAATTGATGGTTTTCGAAGCAAAATCATACGAATCAATATTGATAAAATCAAGGCCATCTACTGGAAGACCTAATTTTTTACGCAGATTGCGGTCGAAAGTCCGTTGTGAATTTGCGTCATATTTTCTGTAATAATAGATAGTATCCTGAAAGACCCCATCGCGGGAAACAAGAACCGGGTTAGATTTATCCAATTCACGAATATGGAAGTTAGTAAGTCCTCTCATTAATTGCCAGAAATAGGTAGGGGCATACCCATAATAGCTTTCACTTCTTTGTTCCATTTGGAATCCTATCTGAACTTCATGATTACCAATATCGGCCGATAACATACCATTGAATCCAATCTGATCGGCATCATATTCACTATATCCATTGTAAACGGTTCCGGGGGCTTGCCACAAAGAATAAATGGCACTGGGACTCATTCCATTGATATAACCACCTCCCAGAAGAATTTGGTCGAAATTTTCCCAATTGCCGGTAACATCCGGGTAAAAATTATAGTAGGTTTCAGTATAGCGTGCCAGATCTCTGTTAAAATCGGAGGGTTGGAAGGTTACCATGGTATCTCTGTAGCCATTATGTATATATACATTATTATAAACTTGCCCATTAATAGTATCGCTTCCCAATTCGTAAGAACGTACGGTATAGGTATCGAATCGTCCCAAATATCCATATTTGAATAGATTATCTTTATGCTGGGCGCTTTGAGTTCTTGAATGGTATTTTGTGTAGTCTGCCTGAAGGCTATAATAAACGTTTTTTATGAGAGATCTGCTATCGGCTGCGGCTGGGAATCTCTGCGTAAACCTGGCATAACCACGATAAGTCAGTTCATCATGGAAAGGATTATTTTCCCAGTTCATCAACGAACGGGAGTATCCAAAGGCATTGCTTTTATAGTACACTGTCGAACCACCCAACGTAAAATTGGTAGTTGAGGATAAGCGCAAATCTATTTTTCCCGAAAGGTTAATATTAAAAGCGTCGGCATTTTGAGATCTTTTCACATATTCGAGGTCATCGGAAGCGAGGAATGCGGCATTGGGGTAAGTTCCATAGCCTAAACCCGTGGGTCGAAGAGGATTTTCCTTAAGGTATTGTAATACATCGTCTTTGACTTTCCATCTTCCAATAGGGCTGGGGGCAGCATCTCCCTGTAAAATCACATCGCCAGCAAAGAAAAATCCCAAGATGCTTCTCGATTCGCCAGTTTCCTTATTTTTCTTACGGATGAGAGGGCCTTGCAAGTTGAACCCAAATCGGTTATATCCAAAGTTGTCGAGGAGTTCGGAAGTCTGAGCCTCGAAACCTCCAGCATAAATGTTGGATGGACCTTTGGTGGTGATATTGATAACGCCGGAGGTGGCGTCGCCATACTGTGCCGGTAATCCCGAAATAATTACCGAAACCTGTTCGATAGCTGAAGGAGGCAGGCTGGCCGATCCGGTAACTTTTACTCCGTCGATGTAAGTTACAGTGGCTTCGCTTCGTGCACCTCTAACACTGCCTCGCTCACCGTCAGATGAAAACACACCGCCTACGGTTATTGCCACAGCTGTAGCGGAACGATTAGGCATCTTATCGATCTGTTCCGCAGTTACCGTAGCTCCCACAGTGGTTTGGTCCTTCTCTATCAGAGGTACTTTATAGCTGGTAACCTCAATTTCACTTAAAGCTACAGTGGTGGGCTCCAATTCGATGTTATAGAATTCGATTTTCCCCGCACCTATGATAATGCCTTTAGTTAGAAGGGTTTTGTAACCAACGTAAGAACACCTTATATCATATTTCCCGGGATTAATGGGCTTGATGACATAATTTCCTTCGAAATCAGAAGTCGCACCACCAGCCTGTACGCCATTCATTTCGATGATGACATTGGCAAATGGAATGGGTTCTTTCGTCTCCTTGTCAATTATTCTCCCCCTCAGGGTACCCGTTGCCTGGGAAAATACCAGCACGTGGGTTGCCAGTATAATACCCAGTGTAAATAGTAGTTTTCTTATCATACCAGATAGATTTATTGATGATTTGCGTTGTGCATTTAAAGTCGGTAAAATTAGAAAGATTTAAGTTTATTTTACAAACCTTTGTTTTATATTTGAAATTTTCGAGAATATTTTGAGGTTGTTATTTATTGATTATGAATTAATTATAGACTTTTCTATACTCAGTAAAAATTTTGTCAGCCCCTATATTTCTATTTTCAGTCATAAGGCCGATGAAGAATACAAGAATAAATCACTGCTTGCCTTAAATCGAAAGAAAACTCCTTAGAGGCTTCGTCCTCGGGTTGTTCCTTCATTAACTCATGAATTTTGGTTTGCTCATCACGTACATATTCAATGCTCTCAAAATCAGGCCGATGAATTTGATTTATCAGGGGTATAAATTGGATGGGTGAACTGGTTTCGGCCCTTGAAACTTCGGGGGATGCCATTATCACATTCTCCTTTGCTTCTGTAACCGGAATTCCTCCTTCGAAGTCTGTATCATAGTCGAATTCTTCCATCTGGGGGTTGATTCTTCTTTTATCTGCTTGTTCGGGTATATCAACAGGCAAGGTCGGAGGCTTCCCCACCGTTTTCTTGTGTTTCTTCGATTCCTTATAGAATGTATAGCCTATCCATGCAATAAATATGAGCAAAACGATCAGATCTTCCATATAGCAAATTTGATGGTAAAATTAAATAAATTCTTGATATCCTCTCCTCACAGAAAGAAGTAAAACCAAATAAACTTTTCGTGTGATGTATGTTAATGGCAAGCCGGTTCATCTTTGCCAAACAGATTTTTCAACGAAAATTTCTTTTTGTTATTTTGCTTGTCCAGCTTGTTTCTATGTTCATTGGCTTGCTGAATCAATTTCCGCCCTTCTTCGCTCTGAATTTTTTCATGTCTTTCAATTTTACTCTGATAAGCTGCCTCTTCCTTCTTTCGTCTTTCTTCCTTTCGCATTTCGATTTCCTTTTGCTGTTTTGCGGTCTGACTCTCTCGGGTGCTACAAGAAATATCTACGAGCATCACCAGAAACATCATTATGATTATCCGCCGAAATCTCATTCCTCGCATATAAAAGGGCATTATCTTTGCAAACTTAAACAAAATAAATCAATATGAATTTATTAAGCGGTTGCGACAGATTTTCATGCTTCACCAGGTTAGCAAACCTAACCCTTGTATTTTGCTTGATTGTTTCCTTTTGGGCTTGTACCGACGATAATGACATCTCGCCCATTCCCGATGTGTATGTGAACATTGTAATCAATCCTGCTTCGATAGAGTATGGCAATTTGAATATACCTGGCAATTATGCATTGATTAAAGGTGGATACCGTGGAATTATCGTTTATCATGTAATCGACAATCAATACATGGCATACGAAAGAACCTGCACTTACGATTGGGAAAAACCCTGTTCGAAATTAATAATAGATGCTTCGGGATTGATTGCCCGCGATACATGCTGCAAATCGAGTTTTCTACTTATAGATGGTTCGCCCATGGAAGGAAGTTTAGCCACTATTCCATTAAAACAATACAAAACGATGTATGACCCGAATTTTGGCAGATTGTATATTACGAATTAAGTCATACTGTATGTTTTTATATACACTCTGCTCATGAATAGGATTATGACGGGTACGGGATAGAAGATGGCAAATAGGTATAGGTGGATAAGGGATGGTGAGTAAAAGTCTTGAAAGTTCAGAAATTGTGTCATTTTGCGGGAACTTTTCTCTCGCATCACGTATAATTAGCCCAAAAAAGACTAAAGTCATTTGAGCATTGACAAATTATTAGTCTCTTTAGAGATTCAACAATTACAATGCAGTCCTTCCTTATTTCCTAATTATCAGTTTACCAGTTCCCAAAGTTCCTGATTCATCGTAAGCCCGATAAAAATAAATATCCGAGCTCTGATTAGAAAGATTTAACTGATAATCGTTACGTGATATCTTTCTATTATAAATGCAAGAACCAAAAGCATTGAAAACCTGCAATTCGTAAGATTTTGTAAATTCAGAACTCCTGATCCTATAATTGCATATCAATATTTTACAAAAGTACCACCGTATTTCAATTTGTCGTATTTTCGGACAAAAATTTTTTGATATGCAACTTCCGTTACCATTTTTCCCGACCGATACTCGAATGATTAATTCCAACGTTGGAGTTTTTTCGAAAGATGAATTTGTGTATTTTCTTTTCAATGGTTCTCCGATATACTGCAGCCTTTGGGGAGCTCAAATCGAGTCCTGTAATATTTGAACCCTGTCAAAGTTTACAATATGGAGGGGTTTTATTTTTGTTGCCCTTTCTTATAGCCAATGGCCTTTTCAGTTATAGGAATTACTATTCGGCTCGCAAGTCATGGTATTATAATTATGATATATGCGACAGGAATATAATATAGATAGGATTATACAGTATAATGTAAGTGAGATAGATAGCAATATAATGGTTGTGAATCGGGAGTATAACAATTTAACTTATCAGATTAAAAAAGTCAGGGAAAGGATATCCATGCATCAAGCCAAACTATATACATTGATACAAGAGAATGTACATACAGAAATGGAACAGACCAGTCAAAACCTTAAACAACAGATGGAGCTTCGCCAGCGAATAGAAAGTCTTCAACAGCAATATCAGTCATTAATTGAGACAAGAAAGAATAAGCCTTATAAGATTAGTATTGGGCAAATGCCACAAAGTACCAGATACAATAAATTAAACACAGAATCGAAATATTTGCAGAACATCATTAAGATAATATGCTACAGGGCAGAAACGGCTTTTGCTAATACGATGGCGTCCTGTTATTCCAAGAATAGAGATGAGATAAGGGCACTGGTAAAGAGTGTAATTTTTTCGAAGGCAGATTTGATTCCCGATGAAGTAAATAAAACTCTAACCATTAAACTTTATTCTCTGGCAACTAAAAGAGATAACCTGGCAGTTCAAAAAGACTGTGATTTATTGAACGACACAGAAATCATTTTCCCTGGTACAAATTTGACTCTTGTCTTCAAAACTGCGACAACCTGATTAACACCGAATCAGAAGTTCTGAGTATAAAGAATTTGTTCCCCTTGAGTTCTTAATAAAACTTTCCTTGGGTTGAATGATGGGGTTATAAAAAACAACTTTGGAAGGAGAAACTACAACGATTATCCGACTTCCGCAAAGTCCAAAACGAACCCAGGGGGTGATGCAAGTTCAGATTTTACAGCTGTTGAATATGAATTTTTGTTGCGACATGGATGAGGCCTCGAAGGCAGCATTTAAGCTAAACCGGAATCAAATTTATTTGAATGATGTGGAGCGCAACTGCAACACTCAAATTACTTTTTTGTATCAAGCCTAAATGCATTATAGGTTTGATGCAAAGTCCATACAAATCAATTTAGTATAGTTTGTAAACAAAGCAAATTTATATCGATGTGCCTCATTTAAAAATCTTAGTAGTGATAATGGTCAGCTTTATAAGGTCCATCGATGTTAACGCCGATGTAGGCTGCTTGTTCGGGGGTCAGGCGTGTGAGTTTGGCTCCGAGTTGGTTGAGATGCAAACGGGCAACTTCTTCGTCGAGATGTTTAGGAAGTCGGTAAACTTTTAGTTCGAGTTTTTTCTGCCACAGTTCTATTTGAGCCAGGGTTTGGTTAGTAAAAGAGTTGCTCATTACGAAAGAAGGATGGCCGGTAGCACAGCCCAAATTGACTAGACGTCCTTCGGCCAGAAGAATGATGGAATGTCCATCAGGGAAGATAAACTGGTCAACCTGAGGTTTAATATTGATATGTTGGATACCAGGTCGTGCAACTAATCTATCTACTTGAATTTCATTGTCGAAATGCCCAATATTGCATACAATTACCTGATCCTTCATGTGTTCCATGTGCTCGAGGGTTATGATATCGCGATTGCCAGTAGCAGTAATAAATATGTTTCCCTGGGCCAATGCATCTTCAACTGTAGTTACCTGAAAACCTTCCATAGCAGCTTGTAAGGCACAGATGGGGTCAATTTCGGTAATCAGTACTCTTGCTCCAAAGCTTCGCATGGAATGGGCACAACCTTTCCCCACATCACCATATCCGCAAACCACAACGACTTTTCCCGCTATCATCACATCAGTAGCACGTTTTATGCCATCGGCTAAAGATTCTCTACAGCCATAAAGATTGTCGAATTTTGATTTCGTAACACTATCGTTCACATTAATTGCAGGCACCAAAAGTTTTCCCTGTTCGGCCATTTGATAAAGGCGGTGAACCCCCGTAGTAGTTTCTTCGGATACTCCTTTCCAATCTCTCACGGTTCGTGTCCACCGATCAGGGTCTTCCTTCAGGATGGATCTAAGCAAGTTATGAATAATGATTTCTTCTTTGTTGTCGACCGGAATGTCGAGTAACGAAGGATCCTGTTCGGCATAATATCCTTTGTGAATCAATAAGGTAGCATCGCCACCATCATCGACAACAAGATGAGGACCTAAACCACCGGGAAATTTCAAAGCCATACTTGTTGACCACCAATAATCTTCGAGAATTTCACCTTTCCATGCAAAAACAGGTACATGTGAATCTCGTACAACAGCAGCTGCTGCATGATCCTGCGTAGAAAAAATATTGCAACTCGCCCAACGAACTTCTGCTCCTAAGGCTTTCAAGGTCTCGATAAGCACGGCAGTTTGAATGGTCATGTGTAATGAACCAGTGATGCGAGCTCCCTTCAATGGCTGCAAAGGAGCATATTTGGCTCTAATTGCCATCAAGCCGGGCATTTCTTTTTCGGCAATTTCTATTTCCTTACGACCCCAATCGGCAAGCGAAAGGTCTTTTATCTTATATTCGAAATTTAAGGTTGTTTGACTATTTTGAAACATGATACAAATAAAGTTTTCTGAAAATACTGTTGAATCAGCAAAATTAGGTATAAACTTTTTATTACACATTCTCCATCTAATATGAAATCATGAAAATTAACCAATTAGTAATTAGTAAAATGTTATTCTTCACAAATAAATGCCTTGTATTACTTTTGCAGAGTCGATTCATGAAATTATGCAGCAATGCCAGTAAACAGGATTCAAGTACTTAATAATGGAAACATTCTGGGTTTATGGCAAATCACAGAATCATCAGAGGAACTGATTCCGTTTGCTTGTTTAGATCCTGATGAGTTCGTGCAATTCAGTAAATTCAAATCACCCTTACGCAGGCTTCACTGGCTGGCATGGCGGGCCTTACTTCGCAAGATGATTCCCGAATCCAATTTTTCTTTAATTTATGATGACAATGGGAAACCCTTCCCCCTTGATCATTCTTTTCAACTTTCGGTAAGTCATTCCGGGAATTGGGCTACCTGCTTTATAGATGCCAACCATCCTGTTGGGCTCGACCTCGAGGCTGTTCATGAAAGAGTGCTCAAAGTGAAAGAACGCTTCTTATCACCATTAGAACTCGAATATTTCTCGCCATCAGCCAATGACCCCTTCGTATTTACTGTTTTATGGTCGGCTAAAGAAGCTGTCTTCAAATATATCGGACAAAAAGGTATCGATTTCCGACAACAAATCACTATCGAACCCTTTTCTCCATACGAATCTCATTCATTCTTCGTAAATATCCATCACAATTCATTGGCAAAGAAGCTCGTTTTAAAATGGCAAAACATAGATAGCAAATATCTCTTAGTTCATACCCAATGTCAAGAAAAACATTCCATAATGAGCTGTTGATGACTATAGCCCTATTCTCGGGTTTTCTGATTTTTGAATCCTGCCATCCAAGCTCGGCTGAGCAACCATCCCCTTCGGTAATTCAAGGATTTCTCCAAGATGAATTGCAGTCCAAAATCGTGCTTCATGAAATGGATATTATCGAAATGCATCCTGTCGATTCCGTGATGACAGGGAAAGATGGCAGTTTTGTGTTCTCCTTATTCATTACCGAGCCTGTTTTTTATCAGATGAGTATTGGGAAAAACGATCCTCTTGTTCTGATTGTGAATCCTGGTGAGAAAATTCAATTGAAAGGCAAAGCCGACAGTTTGATTTTTGCCGATATACAGGGTTCGGAAGAAAGCAGGCTTATGCAGGAATACCTTATTCATACACAACGGAATTTACGATTATCGGAATCATTAGCTACATTGCTGGCAGTAAAAAGCCAAGAGAAGGATTTTCTAACGGTACGTGATTCCATCCTCAAAGTGTTTGATTCAATATATACCGATCAAAAACAATTCGTAAAAAACTTCATTCTGCATCATCCCGGCTCACTGGCTTCGCTAATCATTATCAATCAAAAATTTGGCCGCCAGGTTGTGGTAGACGAACACTCCAATTTTGATTTATTCATAAAGCTCGATTCAGGTTTATTAGCTCATTATCCAAAAAGCAAACACACATTGAATTATCATCGGCAGATGGCTGAAAGAGCTCGAGAAAGGGAAATTAAAAAAATGGTTCGAGAAAACATTGAACCAGGCCATACGATTCCTTATTTTCGTCTTCCTTCGCTCGACGAAAACCAGTGGATCAGTCCTTCCAAATTCAAGGGGAAAAAATTTATACTGGCTTTCTGGATTCCTACTCAAAAAAAATCCATTCATCAGCTCGCCCAACTCAGAGAGTTTTTGCTTGCTTCGCAGATCAAAGAAATTCCTGTTGTTGCCATTGCGTTTGAACTTTACAGGTCAAGATGGGAAAATGTGGTAAAAGCCGGAAACATGGCTCATTGGAGTCATGCTTCCGATTTGAAGGGAGATGCTTCTCCCTTGTTCGATGTATTTGATTTGATGATAGATTCCTTGCCGGTTTTTTATCTGATCGACGAGCAGCAAACCATTATAGGCAGATATTCCTCGTTCGAAGATTTAAAAAAGTCGTTGGCTAAATGATTATAATCCATCAGGGGTACCTTTTGATTTCGATATTGGAAACTGCGGCTTTGAGTTCGATAAAGATTTTCTGGGAAGATTCGTCGAAGTCGGGTGTTTGCCAAAGGCCGCTCTTCAGTTTATGAAATCCCTCGAGTGAACGGCTCGACAGCACAGATTCCGATTCAACCTGGCAACCAGCCTGGCGGGGAATATAAATCACCGAATGGCTGGCTCCTATCTCGAGGCTCACGTTGGTGGTATCCGAAAGATGACCTAATTTCAATTCCACTAAAGAAGCGCCACCTTCAATATTCAATTCCCTCACACGGAAGCTACTTAAATCCATATTCATGTCGGCAGCTCCAGCCTTGATTTCGAATTTCCATAAAGGATTAGGATTCAATTTTATAACAACATCGTTCTTAATATCTCCCTTTATTTTTACTCCCTCGAGTGAAAGTTTGATATTACGGCCTTCTTCATTATCGTATGAAGTCATCACAAAGGGTCCAACATTCCCATAGCTTTCGAAGGATACCATCTTATTGGTGGTGTCTTTAATTGTAAACTTACCGGCAGCCGCATCGAACTTCAGAATAGCCGTTTTTACGGCAGAATCGTAAGGTTCAACAAATTTCTGGTTAGAAGGAATCCAGTTTCTTTCTTTATAACGACGATGTTCATTATACGACCATCCTTCCCAATAGAAGCGAGATTCGTCTCGAGGATTGGTTAATAAGAGGGTAATGGCAATGGCTCCGGTGAATATACCTAATATCATCTTTAGCACGGGCTTCGCCGGCAGTATCGAGATACCCCATAAAATGAGCAATATAGGCCATAAATCGAACACAGCTCGCCATGTAAAATGGATAATCCCAAAATTTCGCAAAGCAAATATTACGCCTATGATCAAAAGAATGACTCCCCAAAAAACATTTCTGAATTTTTTTTCCATTTTTTTGAAATTTAAAGTTCTTGTTCAGGTTTATTCCGATTTTCGCTCGATGATTGTCCCTTATTGTGTTGATAGTAATTATAAAGCAACACAATGCCAATAATGATAAGGATGAATGGCCAAAGATGGCTAAAATGAATCTTAGGGATAAATTGACTTATGAGAAATAGTACCCCCAATCCAATCAAAATAAGGCCGATAACCATATTTGTATCGCGTTTTAATTTTTTTTGATTTTGAGGAAAAGGGTTGATCTGAGTTTCTCCTCCTGAAGAAAATGGAGGAGTTGAATTGGAAGTGAAGTCAGGGGGAACGTTCTGTTCCCAGCGTCGAGGTAAGGGCCCATAAGGCAATATGATCCATAAAACGATATAAACCCAGAAACCTACACCATACAAGAGAGTGAAAAGGATAAACAGGACGCGAACAATCGCACTGTCCATTCCAAAATATTCGGCCAGTCCACCGGCCACCCCTCCAATAATCTTGTCGTAACGACTTCGTGTAAGAGCTTTTGTTCCGTTCACAATAATGATAATTTAAGGTTTTCGAAGTAAATAGACGCTTCAATCCTTAACAGGTTACAGCTGAATATTTACTTTTGCCAATGATGATACCTTAATTGATTAATGAATTTAGTCATGATCCAGCAGCAAACCATCGTATTGCCCGAATTTCCAAAAGGGATACACTTGATTACCGATTTTATCATGAAACAGCTGGGAACCCTGCCCGATCGTGGTTTGCTTCATTTGTTTTTACTTCACACTTCAGCAGCCTTGGCTATTAATGAAAACTATGATCCTACGGTAAGACAGGATACTGATTATTTATTCGATCATCTTGTTCCCGAGCATTTGCCGGCCTATAAGCATACGCTCGAAGGTGCCGATGATATGCCCGCTCATTTCAAAACTATTATCGCTGGAAGTGCTCTCACCATTCCTATCACACAAGGAAGACTTCACTTAGGAACATGGCAGGGAATTTATATGTGTGAATTTCGCCGGCACGGTGGCAGCCGTCATTTAGTTTGTACAATTATAGAATAGCCTGGTCTCTCTTCATAGGCATGCCTTCTTTTGTCTCAATGATATCAATTTGAGAAAATTTTAATTCTTAATGATTTATCAGTCAAATATTGGCTTAACCCCCTGTTATTCCATAATCTCAACTACAGAACGCCCCTCTATCGAGTTCATTTTCAAAAGAAATATGGAAATAATCGAGTACACTGACATTGGTGCTCGTAGTTGCTGCGAGTAAACACCCTGAATACATCCCTACCTGTATTTCGAAATTCGATGTAAGATGGAACACTAATTTGAGAGGAAGATCAACATAGTGCAAATTAAAAATGGGTTTCTCCCTCAAAGATAGCAATATTGCATAGTCTAACTTTAATCCGTTCAATGAATATAAAGGCTCGGGATGATGCGCTAACAAGAGATTGAAAACAATTTTACCGCAAATTCACGCATGAACTCCAAGTTTAAAGCTCTTATCGCCCTTCTGTCCAGAATTTAAGCCGCTCAAATCGATTCTACCTTTTACTCCAGTTATTGACTTTTGGGCATGAATTGTGGTTGCACCCGAACACATGACATAATGACCAAAATATTGGTTTTCTTCATAATGTTATTGTTTTCCGTTTCAAACCAAAAAAATTTAGTATTCAATTGTTTCTGACGAATGGGGAGGATAAAAATCAGAATAGGCTTGTATTTTTGCCTCGAATAAAATGAGTAAGTATCGAAATATTCATCGAAGGAAGTATATAGAATCTTAATTTGTTGATTATGGCAAGTACAGAATGGAACAAGAAATATAATGCCAATGAATATGTTTATGGAATTGAACCCATTCCCTATTTTATCGAAGTATTGGAAAGATACAGGCCTGATAATTTATTATTGCCAGGCGAGGGAGAAGGCCGAAATGCCGTTTACGCCGCTAAGAAAGGAGTAAAGGTTTTTGCTTTCGACCAGAGCAGAACTGCTTATCAGAAAGCCCAGAAATTGGCGAAAGAGCATGGCGTTCAGATTGATTACAAAGTTTGTGATATTCTTGAATCGAACTATCCTCGACAATATTTTCAAATGATTGGAATATTTTATTTACACTTGCCGGTTGAAGTAAGGCAAAAGGCACATCAACATTTATTAAACTTTCTGGCTCCTGGTGGAGTTCTGGTATTAGAAGCCTTCCATAAGCGGAATATTGGGAATGATTTTGGTCCCAAAACTGTTGAGATGCTCTATGATGAGATCACATTAAGAGCAGATTTTCAATCGCTTGTAATAGAAGAGTACTTCGAAAATCATTATGTATTTTCGCATGGCTGCGATGACCATCGAGGCCAAGCAGAGTTAATTCGTTTCTGTGCAATAAAACCTCATTAGAACATAAGGACTATGAAACTGATTTCGTACAATGTAAATGGATTACGTTCGGCATTATCGAAAGGGTTGCTCGAATGGCTCGAACAGGAACGTCCCGATATTTTTTCTCTTCAGGAATTGAAGGCTCAACCCGATCAAATCCCTGATGAAGAATTTCGTCGTCTCGGATACCATACTTACTGGCATTGTGCCGAGAAAAGAGGTTATAGTGGAGTTGGACTTATTTCACTCAGAGAACCCGATCGGGTGGTAAAGGGAATGGGTAAAACCGAATATGATCGGGAAGGTCGTTTTCTGAGAGCCGATTTTGGGGAGATCTCCGTCATAAGCGTCTATCATCCTTCGGGTACAACTGGCGAAGTACGTCAGGATTTCAAAATGCAATGGCTAGAATTTTTCCTTCAATATGTCAATAATCTTCGAAAAGAAAGACCTTATCTGATTATTTCGGGAGATTTCAATATATGCCATAAACCCATCGATATTCACGATCCAATCAGGAATGCTCATAGCAGTGGATTCCTACCCGAAGAAAGAGAGTGGATGGATCGCTTTGTGGCTTCGGGTTTTATCGATACTTTCCGGGTTTTCAACGACCAGCCCCATCAATATTCATGGTGGAGTTTCAGAGCCCGAGCAAGGGAAAAAAACCTTGGCTGGCGCATCGATTATCATTTCGTTACCGAAAATCTCAGGCCTCGCTTGAAAAATGCATGGATTCTTCCACACGTGAATCATAGCGACCATTGCCCGGTAGGTCTCGAAATAGAGATTTAAATCATTTGCCGGTTTTATGATATGTGATTCGTGGCAGGATATATTCCATCAAAACTTCAAGGCATCGATAAGGATGCATGATATGTGTAAAGAGATGAATATCGGAATACTGAGGGATTTCAAATGGTGAATTCACTCCAGTAAAATCATTGATCAGCCCCTCTTTGGCTTTAAGATACAATCCTTTGGTGTCTCTTTGCTGACAAATATCTATTGGGCAATCGACAAAAACTTCGAGAAGGTTTTCTTTCCCAATAATATTTCTTGCCATAGCGCGAATGGCTTCGGTGGGAGTAATAAAACAATTTATGCTAATGATTCCTGATTCCATGAAGAGTTTGCTGACTTCGGCTGCTCGCCGGATATTTTCGATGCGGTCTTCGACACTGAAACCTAAATCCTTATTCAATCCGCTACGTAAATTATCCCCATCTAACATCTGGGCAATAAATCCTCTTGAAAAAAGCTCATCTCTCAAAATCCTCCCCAAAGTCGTTTTGCCAGCACCCGAAAGCCCTGTAAACCAAATTACCACGCTTTTTTGCCCTAACAGGCTTTCCATTTTATTCCTCTCTGAGGAAGAGGATGGGAAAAGATTTTGCTGAGTGTTCGGCATCATGATATTTTCCATCACAAAATTACATAATAATTCCAAAGAGTACTCAGAGGGATAAAGAATAGATATTTGACAATTATATGAAAAGTTTTTGAATTTCTTTATTCGCAGCCAATTTCATCGTATAAATTTTTGTTTGCTGAGTTAGAGTGTCTATTTTTGCGAAAAATCATTATTGCTAAATTTTACGACCATGAAATTACTGAAAGAAAAATCAATCATCTGGTTATTGAGTATTGCCTTACTCATGCCATTTTTCGTTAAAGCTCAGGACACTAAAACCGATAGTTCCTATCAGTTTACTCTCGTAAAACAATTGCCTTATACTCCCGTTAAAAATCAGTTTCGTTCGGGTACTTGCTGGAGTTTCTCGGCTATTTCATTTATCGAATCGGAACTCTTGCGAAAAGGGAAAGGCGAATACGACCTTTCGGAAATGTTTTGTGTAAGAGATGCCTATGAAAAAAAAGCCGAAAAATATCTCCGTATGGGAGGAACCACCAATTTTAGCGGAGGCGGTGAATTCCATGATGTAATTCATACTTTACGAGACAGGGGATTGATGCCAGAAGAAGCTTACCCCGGCCTCGATTATGGAGAAAAAAATCATGTTCATGGCGAACTCGATGCTGTTGCAAAAGCTTATATGGATGCTTTGATAAAAAATCCCAACAAGAAAATATCTACTGCCTGGATGAATGGTTTTAAAGGGATCATGGATGCATACCTTGGTCATGTACCCGAAAATTTCGTTTATAAAGACAAACTATATACTTCAAGGAGTTTTGCCGAGTCGCTTGGACTTCATTCAGAGGATTACGTTTGTCTCACTTCATTTACACATCACCCATTTTACAAGACTTTTATACTTGAAGTGCCTGATAACTGGGCCTGGGGTGAGATTTATAATGTTCCTCTTGACGAGTTGATGGAAATTATCGATTATGCGCTGGATAAAGGTTATACAGTAGGTTGGGCTTCCGATGTAAGCGAAAAGGGGTTTGCCTATAACAAGGGAGTAGCCGTGATACCCGAAACCGATGTTACAGAGTTAAGTGGTGCAGAAAAGGCCAGATGGGAAAAATTAACCGAAAAGGAAAGAAATTCTCAGATGTATAATCTCGATCGGGTTGTACCCGAAAAAAAAGTTACACAGGAAATGCGCCAAAAAGAATTCGATAATCTTCAAACCACCGATGACCATGGGATGCATATAGTAGGTTACGGTAACGATCAGTTCGGTCATAAATATTATTATGTAAAGAATTCATGGGGGGGAGACAATAAATTCAATGGATTTTTCTATGCCTCGGTACCTTTTGTGCGTTTAAAGACCATCGATATATTGGTTCATAAGGAGGCTATTCCTACTGCCATCAAGAAAAAACTGGGCATATAGATAGGAAATACGGAAAGAAGGTAGAATTTTCGAAGTTTTGATGTAGGTATAGGCGGGCCGCTGTGCGGCCCCGCCTATCTCATATCATCTCAAGTCTTTTATTCTCCGCAAAGTCCAATTTCAATACATTTGTTATGAATTAATCATGCCAAGAATGCCATATAAATCGAGAAATTTCACGACCTTTTCGCTGGTCATGGCCATACTCGGCGGGCTGGTGCTACTTTTCATTCTGGCTCCTTTGCTGGGAATGTTTTTGCGCAGTTCGCCCAATCAGATAGTGAATACCATAAAAGAGCCGGAGGTAAGTTCCAGTTTGGCCGTAAGCCTGTTCACTGCGTTTGTGGCTACTTTCATAGGAGCTATCGGCGCAATTCCTCTCGCCTATCTACTCGCTCGCAAGCAATTCAGAGGCAAATTAGTAGTTCTGGGTTTAATTGATTTACCCGTGGTTATTCCTCATACTGCCGCTGGCATTGCTATTTTAGGCGTCATTTCGCGTAATTCTCTTATTGGCTCTGCTGCTGCCAGAGCAGGATTCGATCTAATTGGCACTCCCATTTCTATTTCCTGTGCTATGGCCTTCGTAAGCCTTCCTTTTCTGATCAATGCGGCACGTTCAGGCTTCGAAGCCGTTCCAATTCGTCTCGAGAAAGCAGCTTCGAACTTGGGCGCATCGTCTGTGAGAACATTTTTTACCGTTTCATTGCCTTTAGCCTGGCGTAGTATACTATCCGGTTTGGTGATGATGTTTGCCAGAGGAATGAGCGAATTCGGAGCTGTAATCATCGTGGCTTATCACCCTATGACCGCTCCTGTCTTAATCTTTGAAAGGTTCAACAATTATGGACTCAATTATGCCAATCCCTTAGCCGCCATTTTGATTCTTGTAAGCCTTGTTTTCTTCATCCTTTTGAGATTGCTCGCTAAACCCACAAAAAATGCTTGAACTTTTTAATATTAAAAAAAGATTAGGAGATTTTCTTCTGGAAATTCCATCCTACTGCCTCGAAGAAGGTGAATACTTCGTATTTGCAGGCCCTTCGGGTGCAGGTAAATCACAACTGCTCGAACTAATTGCAGGTTTATCATTTCCCGATGAAGGCAAAATCATCTTCGATGGTATCGATATTACCAGCTTGCCAACCCAAAAACGTAAAATTGGAATGGTTTTTCAGGATATGGCTCTTTTCCCACATCTTACTGTAAAACAAAATATTTCATTTCCCATGAGGGCGAAAAAAAAAGAACCCATTTATGTGAAAAATGAAATAATGAAATTAGCTCATGCCATGAGCATAGAAAAGCTACTCGACCATTATCCTCATCAGCTTTCGGGTGGAGAAGCCCGTAGAGTTGCTTTGGCAAGAACCCTGGCTTCACAACCACGCTTACTTCTACTCGATGAACCCCTAAGTGAAGTGGATACCTCTCTGAAGGTAGCTCTGCGAAGATTGTTACGAACTATCAACCAGCAAGGGGTTACCATCATCCATGTAAGTCACGATTATGAAGATGCTTTGACGCTTGCCAGTAAAATGGCCATCATTAACGATGGTAAAATTATTCAAGTGGGGCAACCTTCAGAGATATTTTTAAAGCCAGCTTCTCCTTTCGTAGCCCAATTTGCTGGAATTCGCAATTTCTTCCATTGCAAGTTTCGATCTTTACATAACTCATCACTTTCCTTGGCTGTCATCAATGATGAAAAGCAAATATTTATTACCGGCACAATCTCCTCAACACATGGAAGTATCATTATACCCGCCAGAGATATAGTGTTGTCGGAACAAAAGCTTGAATCATCGGCACGCAATAATTTCCCTGGCATTGTAAAGGAAATAATTCCTACACGTGAAGGCCTCGAAGTGATAGTAGACTGTAGCTTTCCATTAGCAGCGATCGTAAGCACCGCTTCGGTAATTCAATTGAAGCTCGAAGTAGGTTCGAAGGTATGGGTTTCGTTCAAGGCATCATCGGTCCAATTCCTCGAAGGATAATAATACAAACTATATATAACAGGAAACACTAAGATGCAAAAAGAAAGCAGAATATAAAATTACAAAAGTTGTAAAAGAAAGTTGATAAGAATTTATTTATAGTTCGCATAATAAGATAATTCCGTAATTTTGCTCCATAATTTATGTCAAGTGTCCGATAGTCTGGTAATCATACCTACATACAACGAAAAGGAGAACATCGAGCGGATTATACGCAAGGTATTTTCGCTCGAACCCGCTTTCGATATACTTGTTGTGGATGATAATTCACCCGACGGGACCGCCAGAATTGTAAAGCAACTGATACAGGAATTTCCCGAACGGCTTTTCATTGAAGAAAGAAGTGGAAAATTAGGACTTGGCACGGCTTATATCCATGGTTTCAAATGGGCATTGGAAAAAGATTACCAATTCATTTTCGAGATGGATGCCGACTTTTCGCACAACCCCAACGATCTGATCCGTTTACGACAAGCAGTTGCTGAAAATAGTGCCGATCTTGCCATAGGTTCACGATATATATCGGGAGTTAACGTAGTAAATTGGCCCATAGGAAGGGTATTGATGTCATACCTTGCTTCAAAATATGTGCGCTTGATTACGGGTATAAAAGTCCATGATACTACTGCCGGATTTATTTGCTACAGTCGCAGCGTGCTGCAAACTATCAATCTCGACGAAATTAAATTTACCGGCTATGCTTTTCAGATCGAAATGAAATATTCTGCATGGAAACTTGGTTTTACGATTATAGAGATTCCCATCATCTTTACCGACCGAACGGCAGGGGAATCGAAAATGAGCAGGGGAATTTTCAAAGAAGCGGCACTGGGAGTCATCAAGCTTCGATTCAAAAAGATAGTTCCCAATAAACGTCAGGAATAATTGTCTTTGCACTTTTAAACCTTCATTCAACGGGGAATCCCATGAAAATGCAAAAAACGTTGATTACGGGTGCCAAAATGATAAACGAAGGGAATATTCAGGAAATGGATATTCTTATCGAAGAACCCTATATAGCTTCCATCATGAGAGCCGGTACAAACGCAGGAAAGGCATGTGTAATCGAAGCTCAGGGAAAATATCTCCTTCCCGGAATAATCGACGAGCATGTGCATTTCAGAGAACCAGGTCTTACACACAAAGCCGACATCTATACCGAATCAAGGGCAGCAGTAGCTGGCGGAGTAACATCTTTCATGGATATGCCCAATACTATCCCTCAAACCACTAACCATAAAACACTTGAATGGAAACTGAAAAGAGCTTCTAAGAGTTCACTCGCCAATTATGCCTTTTATCTGGGAGCTACCAACGATAATCTGAACGAAATTCTCGATATCGATCCAGCCATGATACCTGGCGTAAAAGTCTTTATGGGTGCTTCTACAGGTAATATGCGGATAGATGACGAGGAAACCCTAATCAATATCTTCTCAAAAGCTCCATGCCTTATCGCAGTACATTGCGAAGACGAAGACCTCATCCGTAAAAACCTTGCCTATTATCAATCTATCTACGCAAAAGATATTCCCCTAGAATACCATTCTCTTATCCGCTCGGCTGACGCTTGTCAGAAAAGCACTCAAAAAGCCATCGCATTAGCCAGGGAGTATGATAGCCGCCTGCATGTTCTCCATCTTTCTTCCGTCGAAGAGACAAAACTTTTTACCAACAAACTTCCCTCGAATCAAAAACAAATTACCTCCGAAGTATGCATACATCATCTTTGGTTCTCCAATATAGACTATAAAGAAAAAGGAACAAAGATCAAGTGGAATCCTTCTATAAAAACTCCTGCGGATAAAAAAGCACTATGGGAGGCCTTACTCGACGACCGCATTGATGCAGTAGCCACCGATCATGCACCTCATACACTTCAGGAAAAACAGAATCCCTATCTGAGTTGTCCGTCAGGAGCGCCTATGGTACAACATAGTCTTTCCGCTATGTTCGAAATGGCATTTCAACGTAAACTTGAGCTTACAAGAGTTGTGGAAAAAATGTGTCATGCACCGGCTCTACTTTTTAATATTCATAAAAGAGGTTTTATACGGGAGGGTTATTTTGCCGATCTCGTCCTAATCGACCCGAATGAACCATGGGAGGTAAATTCAAGTAATATTTTGTATAAATGCGGCTGGTCGCCCATGGAAGGAACTCATTTCTCCTCACGGGTTACTCATACCTGGGTAAATGGACACCTGGTTTATAAAAAAGGGTTGTTCGACGAAAGTCGAAAAGGAATGCAATTGATGTTTGATAATCGTTAAAAAATGAAAAAACAAATCTATTTTTTCTGGATGTTATTGGCAGTTCTATTCACTAGCTGTGGCCGTAAAACTGTAAACATTGTGAAGGAAGAATTCGAAGATGGTTCTCCAAAGGTTGTGCGGCAATATGAAATTCGAGGAAAAGACAGCATTCTTCTCCGAGAAACCATTTTTTACCAGAATGGACAAAAATATATAGAAGGGAAATATACTAACAATCAGCGCGACAGTATATGGACTGCCTGGCTTCCCGATGGAAAAATTTGGAGTCAAGGAGGGTACAAGGAAGGCTTGGAAGATGGACCTAAAAAAGTATTTTATACTAATGGGTCTCTTTTTTATGAAGGTGAGCATAAAATGGGAAAGCGCATAGGTGTATGGAAATTCTATGACTCGGTAGGAAATCTGATTCAAAGTATCGATTATAGTTCGATCATAAGCAGTGATACCTTGCCTCACTAAAGCCCGTATTTACCAGCAAAAGAATAAAATAACCGGATAAGTATAATAACCACTTATCCAGTTTTTGAGTGTATGTATTGATTTTTTATTCTACCTCGATGACCAGATATTTACCTGCAGCCCAAAATTCGGAAGAATTAGTAATGAAAAGGGTATCTGCACGCTTCACCCCACTGATACGATAAGCAGAGGCAGGATGTTTGGTAATAAGTCTGGCTTTCTTTGCTCCTAAAGGAATATATTCCAAACGCGTAATATCTACCTTGGTAAAATAATCCTTATTGAAGTCTCCTTTCAAAGTCTTTGTGGAACCTATTCCCAGAAAACCACCTTCTTTATTGATGATATTATTCTCCGTCAATTCTTTTCTCGTACCTATTGCATAATAAGCTGTATTTAATAAGGTGGTCTTGCTTTCGATCTCATCCTTATGTTTCTGAATTTCTTCTTCTTTCTGGCGAGTTACTTCTTCGAGCACAGCTACCTGCGACGAAAGATTCTCGACCTTGATGTTCATATTTCCCAGTTCATTCTTCAGCGCATTGATCTGAGCGTCTTTTTCTTCAACTTGAGTATTCAAATAAGTTACCATTTTTTCGAGTTCGGCCATCCTCACATCGCTGCTATTGAGTTTTTTCTGAAGCGAGGCGACTAGTTTCTTATTCTTCACCAGTAACTCATAAATAGTCTTAATATCCTCATTGATTTGATCCTTTGCCGAATTCTTTAGTTCACCTCCAGCGGTTCTTATATTGATGATGTTTTCCAGTGCCTTGATCGAATCGAGATTCCTCTGAATTTCATTAAAAGAAGTAATGTATTCGTAAAGCGATTCTTCTTTAAGTTGAGTTACTTGCATCAGACTATCATTTTTAGCCTTGAGCTTTTCCAACTCCTTTTTATGACTATTGCAACCTGCCAGGGCAAACAACACAACTAAAGCAATTATTGCACGTTTCATGGCGATTTGGTTTAAATATTTAACATTTATTAACTTCTTGATAACGGGTTTCATGCTATTTTATTATAATACAATATTATCCATCTTTAATCGGACAATATGAGTTTTCAACACAAGACTTATTCTATTCCTAAGGATTTAAAAAGTTTGGGCTACAAAATTACGGCAATTCTTTCTATAAACATTATGTGATATATAACTCATCTCGAGTAATATATCGAAATACTTTCGAGTCGATTCAATTTATTTATATAAGCAAAAAGCAGAAATTTCGTGGCTTTAAAATCCCAGACAAGCAAACCACGATAACACAATATTTACAAGAAACGGTTTACTTTTTATTTCTTTGTCATGTTAGCTATTCATTAGAACGGCCGGATAAAAAAACTCTGGCCTGCGGCAGAGCACAAGCCAGAGTGTATAGGACTTTAGAGCAAATCTGCCCTATTTGCTGATCACGATTCTTCTCACTGCATTCAACTGCGTATTGAACAAAGTTACCGTATAAACACCCGAAGGCAGATAACTCCTGTTTTCCGCAATGCAACACCCTAAAAATTTTTACAAACAATTCGGTACAGTTCGGCCTGCTCCTCATCCATGTTGAGAAGTTTCGATTTTGTTTGTTTTGATTCGGGCAATGTATAGGTGA
>Ga0302252_1000419_pt1 | contig 38872 bp, 63 predicted proteins | sample AAG_RA_Leu_MG_FD_193511 | JGI IMG/M metagenome (GOLD analysis project Ga0302252, IMG submission 193511) | Enriched activated sludge microbial communities from anaerobic digester in WTTP, New Holstein, Wisconsin, United States - AAG_RA_Leu | ecosystem: Engineered > Bioreactor > Anaerobic >... | reverse complement strand
AAAAAATCAGGGGTCATCATGGGTAATTCCAAGACTAGCACGATCCCAATCCAAAAGCAAAAAAGGAGCGATTTGGGGGGCGTTCCGGAGGAAAAGCGGATGACTGAACCATTGCGATGGCCGAACAATGCGGCCGGCGCGCGCGATCCAGAAGCGCATCGCGGAGATATGCCGATCGGCGGGCATTGATGAGATCTCGCCGCACCGCCTGCGCCATACCTGCGCGAAACGGATGCTGGACGCGGGCAGGCCGCTCACGGAAGTTCAGATGATCCTGGGGCATTCCAGTTTGAACACCACCGCGCGCTACGTCACGCCTGGCTGGGAGGATCTGCAGGCGGCGGTGGATAGCGTGGCGATCGGAAAAAGGAGCTGAACATGTGCGAATTCATCAGTTTCAAGATCGAACAAACAAAAAGCGGCTTGGTGATCCATACCGCGCCGTCCCTGTCCGACCACTCAGACATCAAGGAAGGTGGGTATGAAGGCGAATGGACAAGGGCTGGTATTAAGATCCGGGTTCCTGATGATGTTTCGGATAATGTGCGCGATGAGTTGGAGAAATTCGTCAAGAAAACCTATTGGACACGCAAGAACATGGCAGACAAGCTGATCGTGGAGTACCTGGAAAAGGGAGTGTTGCCCGACCATTTTTGGGAACACTCCAAATTGAATGACAGAAAATTGAGTTTGTTCGCCTGCGATTGTGCTGAACACGTCCTGCCGATCTATGAAAAGAAATATCCAAATAACAATTGCCCGCGAAAGGCTATTGAAACATCCAGGGCATTTGCGATGGGTAAAGCCACAAAAAAGCAGCTGGCTGCTGCCTGGGCTGCTGCCTGGGCTGCTGTCAGGGATGCTGCCAGGGATGCTGCCAGGGATGCTGCCTGGGATGCTGCCAGGGCTGCTGCCAGGGCTGCTGCCTGGGCTGCTGCCTGGGCTGCTGCCAGGGCTGCTGCCAGGGCTGCTGCCTGGGATGCTGCCAGGGCTGCTGCCAGGGCTGCTGCCTGGGATGCTGCCAGGGCTGCTGCCAGGGCTGCTGCCAGGGATAAGGAACAGAAATGGCAGGCGGAAAAACTTTTGGAGTATATCAGGAGCTGAACATGGGAACCAATGGACGGACGATGGTGAAGGTGCGCGTCATCGCGCACCCGGACGTGATCGAAAGCGTGGCGTACGCGCTGGAAGGCTTACGCTGCGTGCATCGCGCTGAAGGATCTGATCGGGAAAAAGCAGACGGATGATTTCATCGATACGTTTCCCGAGGCATTCTCCTGGAAATGGGCCTACGAGAGGCTGAGCGAAAAACTGGATGAAGAAAAAATCAGGGGTCATCATGGGTAATTCCAAGACTAGCACGATCCCAATCCAAAAGCAAAAAAGGAGCGATTTGGGGGGCGTTCCGGAGGAAAAGCGGATGACTGAACCATTGCGATGGCCGAACAGCGCGGCTGGCGCGCGGGACCAGGCGGCGGAGGAGGCGCAGGCGGTGATCCATGCGCTGGCGCCGCTGGTGGGGGATGTGCCGGTGGGTGACAAAGAGGAAATGCGCCGCATTGCGGTGGCGCTGATGAAGGCGGAGCGGATCGCGCGGATCCTGGAGAGCGTCGGCGCGAAGACGAAGCCGTATTGAGAAAAGGAGATTAGATATGAAACGGATATTTTTTGCAAGTGTGATGCTGGCGCTGGCCTTACTGGCTATTCTCGGTATCACGGTTGTTTTCGCCGAGGATCCCGACGTATTCCCGTTATGCACCAATCCGCGGGCAGTCAACTACCCGGGGGACGATATCATCCAGGCGATTAAGGCGGATGGTGGCAAGGTGGTGGATGACGGTTCATGTTACTGCATGCGCATGATCTACGATAAATGGGGCGAATTGACTGGCACGGAGGATATTTCCTGCAAAATGGCGGATGATTCTTATTCGCAATATTTCAATGCGCTGGAATGGAATGGCTCTGGCTGGATCATCAACCGAGAGCTTGGTCCAGAGGACACACCCTGGCTGGAACCGGTGATTGTGGGCGGTTGCACAGATCCAGAGGCGGCCAACTGGATGAATCCACAATGGTGGGAAGGTTACGAGATTATTGAGGATGGCAGCTGCTTTTATGATGGAACGCCGCTAGTTACATGGCATCATTTATCGCCCGGCTTAATAATGTTTTTACCGCGGTGATAATTTTGCAATCCCGCGTCGTCCCCCTCGGCGCGGGTGACCTGGCCAAAAGACCTGCGATGCGCTTGGAGATGGAACCCGTCGGATGTGCACCATCCGCTAACGAATAACTGGAGCACCAGGAGCGGGCGCTGTGGGCAGGCAATATTGAACTCCGGAAAAGCATCCGGAGCGCCAAAGAACGGCGAGGAGATCCAATGACAGAGAATAAAGATAATTTAAACGCGGTGGGAGCGGCGCTGGCGGCTTACCGGGAAGCGGAAATGGAGAATGCCGCCAGGTTAAAGGAGGCGGATACCGCACGTCTGGTGCAAGCCAGCAAGCGCTTTGAGGACTTTTTTGGCTGCGCGCCGGATGACGGCGGGATCTCGGAAGATCATCGCCAGGCCTGGTTCATATCCGGCACGTATAAGATTTTCTACAATTTTCAAGATCGATACTGGTCCATCGCTGGAAGCTGCCCCATTTGCGGGATGGAAACGCAGAGCCCAAGAACGGGAAACCTGGCGACGCTGGGGAAATATATGCAGCACTTCGAGCCGGAATATGAGCACAAGGATATCTGCCGGGCGCCGGAATTAGCGGAGCCCGAGGTTCCCGTGGTCCAGACGGCTGAGCAGGTTTTGCTGCAAGCGCTGAGGGATGTGATCCACAACGCCATCCAGGACGCGCTTTCGCAATGAATTTCAAGGTGCAGCTCACGGCGGAATACATCCCGGCGGCGACTCCCGAGATGGAAGCGCGGCTGGCAGGCGGGCTGCGCCTGGCAATGACGCTGGCGGACGAATTTCTCTCCCGCCGTGCCGGGCCCAGGGGTGGGTTTACTCCTTTCACACTCTTGGACCCGGCAGGGCGGGATCGGAATAGGGCAGTGGTCCCGCCATTTTCTCCTCCTTGGAAAAGCCCCTGTCCTCTTGAGCAAGGGATAGGGGCAAAGGGGAAGTGATTAGCCCCCCTCTATCTCCCCCCAAATAAAAACCATATTTGGAGGGAGGATTAGCTGAAGAAAAGGAATAGTTCATGGATGCGAAAAAATATTTACGTGAGAAGGTCAGGGTGCTGCCGGAGGACGTGGAGCCGGCGGTGGGCAGGATCCTCAAGAAACACAGCGGGCAGGCGCTGGCGATCGACCGCCACGACCTGCTGGGCGCGGTGATGATGGACACGGGCGGCGCGTGCGATGACCGCCAGATGCGCCGCGCGATCCAGAACCTGCGCTTGAAAGGCTGGCGGATCTGCAACACGATCGACGGCAGCGGGTATTTCCTGGCAGCGAACGAAGAGGAATACCAGGCGTTCCGCGCCCAATATGGAGCGTACGCGGCAACGATCTGGCGCGTGCTGAAGGCGATGGATGACCAGCGCCCGCCGAAGGACCTGCCGGTGAGCGCGCGCGAGCTGCAGCCGGAGCTGTTTGGATGAAGCATAGGACTTGGATTTGGCTCGCCCTGGCGGTGCTGGGGATCTGGACCGCTTCTTATGTTCTCGGGTACAGCCTGGGGCATGTTGAGCCGCGGATCGTCCATTATGTCATCCGCAGCCTGTAAGCGCGAGCTGGTGATCTGCCCGGAAGGCTGGCGGCTGTACGAGCGCTGGCGGGTGCTGGTGGAGACGCCGGGCTCGGATGCAGATCTGATCGCGGTGGCCTGGGAGGACTTCCAGGTGCACCGCAAACGCTGCGCGGAATGTTACGAGAAGGAAAAGGAATAAAGGGATGAAAGAAGCGAGCCCCACCCCTAACCCCTCCCCAAATGGCCAAAAATCGGCGCATTTAGAGAGGGGAACCAAAAAACTGAAATCGCTGTTGGCGGTGGTCAATCTGCTTTCCCTGGCGGGGTTGGACCGCACGTTCGGCGTGGATCCGCGAGGCAGGGTGAAGCATGGTCCCGAGGATCCCGTGGCACGCAAAAAGCGGAAGATGGCGGCGAAGAGCCGGCTGATCGGGAAACAGCAGCGGGCTTTCAAGCGCCGGCGGAATAAAAACCACAACAAAGGTCAGAGGAAACATGGCTAATAAACGCATGATCGCAAGCGATATTTTTGATGATGAATTTTTTGCCGCGCTGGACCATTTTGAGCGGTTGATCTGGATCGGCCTGTTCGCAGTGGTGGCGGACGACCAGGGGCGCATGCTGGATTCGCCGGCGTTGATCCGCTCGAAGGTTTTCCCATATGATGAGCAGGTGACGGTGGAGCAGGTGGAAGCGGCCCTGGTGAAGATGAACGGCCAGCTGACGCGTTATGAGGCGGACGGCAAGAAGCTGATCCAGATGGTGAACTGGTGGAAATATCAGGCGCCATCCTGGGCAACGCCTTCTAAATATCCCGCTCCTCCGCTCTGGACGGACCGCATCAAATGCCATGCGGCGGGCAACAAGATTATCACCAAAGACTGGGACAAGGCAGGCGGCTACCTAGAGGGCGAGAGACCCGGCAAGCTGGAGGGGTTCCAGTTCTATCAACCGGAAGGATATGAGGACGTACCCAGCCCACTACCTAGCGAGCTACCTAGTCCACTACCCAGTGAGCAAGGCAGCTGGGTACATAGTGAGGAAGGCAGCGACCTGCCTAGTGGTATAGAGGAGGGTGAGAGTAAGAGTAAGGGGAAGAGGAGGATGAGAGAAGGAGAAGTAGAAGTTATTCAATCGCGGAGATCGCGCGCGAAAACATCAACTTCAGCTTCAACCATTCCTAAAGGCAAAAAATTCACTCCGGAACATTACCCGATGATCCATCCCCTGGCGCGGGCCTTCGAGAATGCCAGCGGGATGCCGGCAGAGCTTCCCTTGTTCGAGCGGGCGGAAGAGGCCTTTATGGCCATGCACCGCGCGGGGGTGAAGCCGGAGGATATTACCCAGGCGGTGCAGGAGCTGCGCGCGAAGCAGTACGTGATCATCGGCGCGGCGAGCGTGGTGACGGCGGCGATCGCCTGCATGGGAAAGCGCAAAAAGGTACCGGATGAACGCGCACAGAGCGCGGAGCGCAGCTCGAAATATGCCGTGGCGGGGGTGAATTCGTGAGCGAAGCGGACCTGGTGCAGGCGGTGGTGGAGCTGATCGCGCTGAAGGGCGGGGTGGCGATCCGCATTAACAGCGGGATGCGCGTGATCGAGGACGCCGATGGATCCAGACGGGTTTTCAAGGGTGCGAAAAAGGGAACATCGGACGTGCTGGCACTCTACCGTGGGCGGTTCCTGGCGATCGAATGCAAGGTGGGGAAGAACCAGGCGACGGAGGATCAGCTGCGGTTCCTGGATGATGTTTACGAAAAGGGCGGGATCGCAATGATCGTCCGGGATGGACTGGAAGAGCTGGAGCGGGTGCTGAACCTGCTGGATGACCCGTTTTACGCGGGGATCGGGGTCGAGCATGGGTGGAAGTTTGGATTCTAGCCAGCCCCCCTCTAGCCCCACCCCTGACCCCTCCCCAAATCCTCGCAAGGAACGCGAGATATTTGGAGAGGGGAACCAAATTGGGATTTGCGCGATGCGGGTGTGGTTCCTGGAGCAGATGAGCAAGGCACGGACGCGGGAGGACCAGGATGAGTGGGCGGAGCTGGAAGCGGATCATATTCGGAATTGTGAGCGATGCCAGGAATGGCTGAAGGAGTTGAAGGATCATGAAACGATATCTGCAGATCGAGGGCAGTGACGCGAAGGGGATCGCGGACGTGGTGGACGCGCTGGCGCGGTTGTTCCAGGGCAAGGCGGAATGCCGGCAGGTGCTGGTGGTGAAGACCGACAGCGACGCGCTGGCGGACGGGCTGAAGGCGCTCTTCCCGGGGAAGGTGGGGGAGGTGGAGGTGCACGGGGAGGTGAAGCGATTGGAAGCGAAAAGCCCTCAGCCCCCCTCTATCTCCCCCCAAATGAATAACACATTTGGAGGGAGCACCAGCAGTGAGCGGGAGGAAAAGAGAAAAAAATTGGAGGCGAGGTATTGCCGGAATTGCCTGGCGAAATACCAGCCGCGACGGGAGGATGCGAAGTGCTGCAGCCCGAAATGTTCGGGGCAATACGGCGTCCGGAAGGTCCAGATGCGTTCCAAGAATGGCATGCAGATCGAAGCCATGTATTTCCACAGATCAGCAGAGGGGAAGCTGCTCTACATGAGCGAGGTGGAATTCCGCAACCGCTTGAAGGAAGGCTTCTTTGCGGAAGGGGCGCAGGTTCTCAGCCCGGAAGGGTGGCTGCTGACGGTGCGCATGGCGGGCGGGGAATGGACGTTTGACGAAAGGAGAACAGGATGATTCAGGAATTCAAGTTGGACCTGATCGACCCGAACCCCTGGCAGACGCGGGGTGAGGATGAAGAGCATGTGCAGAAGCTGGCGGAATCGATCCGCAAGGAGGGGCTGCTGCAGGTGCCCGTGGGGAGGGGCACGGCTGGCGGGAGGGTCGAACTGGCTTTCGGTCACTCGCGCCTGGCCGCCTTCCGACTTCTGAACGCGGAGGGCGTTGGGTTCGAGACCTTCCCGGTGGATGTCAAAGAAATCAACGATGAACGCATGTTCGAGCTGGCGGTGCGGGAGAACGCGGAGCGCAAGGACCTGACGCCGATCGAGGAGGCGCGGGCGATGCGCACGTACCGCGAGACGTTCAAGAAGACCACCAAGGAGATCGGGGAGCTGTTCGCGCTGACGGACAGCGCGGTGCGCAATAAGCTGCGCTTGCTGGAGCTGCCCGAGGAGTTAAAGCCGCTGGTGGGCCGGGAGTTAACCGAGGGCACGGCGCGGCGGCTGGTGACGCTGCAGAAGGTGCTTCCGGCAGAGGAGATGACCGAGCTGGCCGCCAGCATCAAGGCGGGTGAGGTGGTGAGTCCTGAAATGGTGGAGGAATTACTGGAGGATACGCTGCGGCGCACGGCTTTTGAGCTGCGATCCAAATGGGACAGGGAGCCTCGGGTAAAAGACTATCTCTTCCGCTTCGACTGGAAGATCCCGGAAGATGCGATGTTGCCGGAACTCAAACAAAAGGATCTGGAGGCGTTGGGCTTGACGGGGCACGAGCTCAGCGAGGATGAGCTGGAGAAACAGCAAGTGCTGGCAGCGCCGCCGGCGTGTAATGCCTGCCCGTACCATACGGTGGTGAACGAGACGCATTACTGCGGCATGAAGCCCTGTTTCCTGCGCAAGAAGGCGGTTTTCATCCAGATGCAATTAAAGCGCGTGTCCGCAGAAACGGGAATCGCGATCTATGACCCGGATCGGGATGGGAATGTATTCCTGGCGGTGAGTTGGTTTAACGATGAAAAATTGAAGGAATTGCTCAAGAAAAAAGAGATGCTGCGGGTGCGGCCGGCGAGATCGGGCAGTCAATACGGGCGGATGGAGAATGCCGAGTGGGTGGAAATCCTGGATATATCTCCCGATACGGTGAAGGCGATTGAGGAGCATAAGAAACGCGAGGTGATGAGCGCGCAGGAATCCAAATCGGAGCAGGCACGATGGGAGATCCAGCGGGCCAATCGCAGGCGGATGGAGAATGCCGAGTGGGTGGAAATCCTGGATATATCTCCCGATACGGTGAAGGCGATTGAGGAGCATAAGAAACCCGAGGTGATGAGCGCGCAGGAATCCAAATCGGAGCAGGCACGATGGGAGATCCCGCGGGCCAATCGCAGGCGGTCACTTGAATTTGTGAAAGCGGTGGCCATTGAGCATTTCAGCCATGCGCTCGATGATATCGCAAACGTGGGGCTGCTCGAATGGCTGGCGGGCGTTTCTTCCCAAGCCAGGACCCGGGAGGAAAAACTAGCGGATTTGCGGATGCAGCTGGCCGAGGAATGCCTGTGGCATTCCTTGGACTGGGATATTGAATGCCAGGGTCCGCAGGTGGTGGCGAAACACCTGGCGGGGGTGGCGAAGGCGATCGGGCTGGAACTGCCGCAGGATTGGGAGGAGCGGGCGAAGGGGTTTGAGGTGATGGAGGTGAAAGGATGAAGATCTACCTGGCGCACCCGATCAGCGGATTATCGTATGAGGACGTGATGGGGTATTACCGCGCGGCATCGAGCGCGCTGCGGAAAGCGGGGTATGAGGTGCTCTGCCCGATGCAGGGCAAGGATTACCTGCGCACGGAGACGGCGCTGCGCGCGGAAGGGTACCAGAACCCGATCTCGACGAACCAGGCGATCGTGCGGCGGGATCATTGGATGGTGAAGCAAGCGGACCTGGTTTATGTGAACCTGGCGGGGTCGTCGAAGGTATCGATCGGCAGCCTCTTCGAACTGGCCTGGGCATATCACCTGCGCAAGCACGTGGTGCTGGTGATGGATCCAGCCGGCGGTCCCAGCGGGGATCTCTATCGCCATGCGTTCGTGCTGGAATGCGCGGATATCCTCTTCGAGACGCACGAGGAGGCTATGGCGTATTTGGTGAAATTAGCGAGGAATTGAGTGAGCCATTTTCGGGCGCTGAAGGAGCGCAAGCGGACGATGACGGAGATCTTCGTGAATGACGGTTGGTGGAAATGCAAGTGGTGTTCGACGGTGCTGATGTTCATTTGGCACCGCCCGGAGGCCAAAGCGTGCCCGGTGACGGGGGTCCCGAGGCGAAGGAGTGAATTGAAATGAAAATAAATCGATTTCGATATTTGTGTAATTTCCTGGCTGTTCTACTGATCAGGCTCAAGATTTATTTTGATAATCACCTGGCGAAATATATGCCGCGCATCCCACGGAAGAGGCCAAAGCCCCTTTTTTGTCAAGATTGTTTCGCCAGAGATTTAAAACAAGTCCCTATGACATTAGAGGCCTATTTCATTGGACCGGTTGACGGCTGGGATATTTATTGGCGTTGCCCAATTTGTCATGAAACAGAGGAATTAAAGGAAACTTGGTTCCCGTTTATCTTTAATTGGTGCAATGAAAAAGATCTTTTAAGAATAGGAATAGAGGTGGTTTGATGAGCGAATTCTCACCGATCCCGATCGAATTTACTGGAAGCAAGCTGCCCACGAAGGCGCCCTGCAAGTGCATCATGGCGGGCAGCCTGGACCTGGCGCTGCAGATTTGCATGAAGCAGTATGGCTGGCGGCCGTTGCGGGTCTATAAGAAATCTGGGACGATGGAATACTGGCTGGAGATCCCCGAGCAGCTGGACAGGCCGGCATTCAACATGGACCACGGACAATAGACGATGGACGATAGGACAACCCCTCCCCGACCCTCCCCATTTCTTCGAAATGGAGAGAAAAAAAAGAACGACAAGGTTGATTTTTCAACCTTATTTATCGATGTGCAATATTTACGGTTGTTTTCTGAGCATACAGCAGAAATTGCCGATTTGATTCGCGCTAAATATAATCTTCCTCCACCTTCAGATCCGGGAGGTTTATGACACCCATAATTCCTGGTTACCCGGATCCGAAGCGGTATTACGCGGTGGGTTTCTGCCCGGCGCCTGGTGTTTCAAGGCTGGCTTACGCGCTGCAGATGAAAAGCAGCTGGTTGGCGGAGCAGTTCAATCTGCTGCTGGCGCAGAACGCGCTGCCGGCGGGACTGATCGTGCTCTGCCCGCGGGTGGGGACGTTCGTGGTGACAGGCGATGAAGCCACCACGCGCAAGGCGCTGAAACACTTTTGGAACAGTTACCAGGGGCCGCTGTGGTGGCCGTTGAATTAAGAGTCCATAAATTATGGCTAAATTGTGGGATGGCAATCCCTAAATTAGGATGAATTTAAGGAGTTGGAATGGATAAATTGCAAAGTTTGATTGAAATTCTGGGAAGCACGGCACTGGTGGTGATCCTGGGATTGCTGACGGTGCTGATTTGCCTGCTGGTGTTGGCGGGTTGCCTGGGATATCTATGAGCGAAAAACCAGTCAGGATTCAACGAAAAAGGACAAAGGGCTGGCGGATGCCGCCCAATACGGTATATGTAGGAAGGCCGACGAAATGGGGAAATCCGATCAATAGGATTTATTCCAAGGATCCCATGAAAAATTATAGAGAACACATTCTCTTTTCAGTGAAATATGCCAAATATGATCTCGCTGAATTGAGAGGAAAGAACCTGGCATGCTGGTGCCCTTTGGATCGGCCGTGTCATGCGGATATCCTATTGGAGCTGGCAAACCAAGATGAAAAAGCTGATCTGTAAGGTCCTGAAATTCCTATGCTGGCTGGGGATCCACTATGTGTGCCTGCAGAGGTGGGAGCGGCACGATCATTTCTATTCGATGCGGGAAAAGACGTGTTATTGCAAAAGGAAGGTAAAACGATGAGCAAATTTGAAAAGTTTTTGTTGTGCGCGATTATCTTGAATGCTGCGATGCTGGCCAGGACGACGGGGGATTTTCAGAGCTATTTATTCAATGTGTGCGTTGTGATCTTCCTGGCGATGTTTTTCATTTTCACCCCTGGAGGAAATAAAAAATGAAAATAAAAATTGGACAAAAAATTTATGACGGGAAAAAAGAACCTATCATGATCATTCTCACAAACCGGGATAAAGAGAATATTAAAAATATGGCCCCGAGTGCAACAAAATATTGTGTTTATCCCGATTCAATCTCACCTATCAAAATTAAAGAATTTATGAAAACAGAAGATCTGGAGAATAAATCATGATCCAGTTCCAGGTACGGATTTCGGGCAAGAAGATGGAGAAGCTGCGGATGGAGATCGACCAGCTGCGGCGGGAGGACGTGACGGAATTGGAGGTTGCATTCGCGAATGCGATGGAGAATGTGGTGGCCGGGTTGGTGAAGGCAGTGGGCAAGAAAGCGGGCGTGATGGTGGACATGAAGATGGTGCCCAATCTAATTGATCGCCAGCAGGGCAGGGTGGTTCATCCTGCGCCGCCCACGGAGCCGCCGAATGTGCCGGCACCTGAGCCGCCTCAGGGACCTGTAGGGGAATCATAAGGAATTGAGATGAGCGGCGAATATGAGGGTCCAATGAGCGAGACAGATGCTCAAATCGCAAAATTTATTGATAAGCAGAATGAGCGAATTGAAATTCTGGAAAATGCCTTGCATGCACTTATTGCCTGGTCAGAGGCATATCCAATAGGTGCTTTTCCTGAACCCGATTTTGATTATGTAAAACAGAAACTGGGAGATACCTTGTTATCCCTTGTGAGCGCCAGTAATATGCGTCACGTGATTACCGGAATAAAGGATACTGCAAGAAAAGCGCTAGAGGAAAGCAGGAAATGCGCAAGCTGATCAAAAAGATCGGGTATTTTCTTTTCTGCGTGTTCTGTGTGATCACGCGGAGCACGCCGGAGAGTTATTAGCCCCTCCCTCAATCCCTCCCCAAATAAAAACCATATTTAGGGAGGGAGGAAAGAGAATGATATGACTGAAGCATCCGTTTCGATCATGGCACGGGGAAGGCAGCGGTCGCATGCGCTGCGCGAAGCGATCTGCTCGGACTGCGGGGTTGAGGTTTATACCAAGGCAACGAACGGGCCGATCCTGTGTGAAGGATGCCGGCAGGAGAGGCGGCTGGAGAGTAACCGGCGGTATGAGGAGCGCCAGCGGGAAAAAGCGGCGTTGAAGGCATTCGATCCATGCAAGAAGCGCGGGTACCGCGTGGTGTATGATCCCTGCGATGCGCCCCTGGCGGCGGGGCTGATCATCACACGTGAGGAGCTGCTTTTGATGCTGGAGATGGGCAGCGCGGTGCCGGGGATGGTGCTCGCGACACAGTTGAACACTTACCAGGTGGTTCAGATGGGTGAAAAGCTGAAGTTGGAGGTGATCAATGGCAGATGATCTAACGATGCCGGCGTTGGAGGTATTGAAGTGCAGGGCATGTGGGCATTATATCGGCACGGAGATCTACGTGGAGCGTGCGATACGGTTGCATCTTAGCTCGGGGGTGGATGCGTATGCGCTGCATGGCGAATGCGCGGGGTGCGGCGCGCAGGTGCACTGGGATGCGCCCAGCGTGACGTTCAGGCGGCTGATGTATCACTGGCGGAAGAGGCCGGCAGGGGCGGAGATATAATTATTACATGCTTGAGCGGAGGATTATGATGGAAATAAAATTGAGTGAATGGGTAAAAATATGAACGTAAAAACAGTGAAATATAATGAGAGCGGAAGCGAGGAATTTAAGAACGATCCCGGCGTCCATATTGAGAGAAAGCCGATTATCATCGAGGTAATAGCTAATCCGGCGGATACCCGTAAGGCGTTCAAAGAAAGAGAGTTAAGGCGCGCGGCAGACAAAATAAGGGAAAAGCTAAAAGGATCAAGTTCTTTTGGCATCGAGATCGATATAAATAATCCGGATGAAATTATTTGCGAAGCATATCAAATGGGATACCAGGATGCAATAAGTGAAGCGGGACGCCTGATTTCAATATTATAAATTATAATGCGCATAGCCAGCACGATAATAGCAGGGGTGGGGAGGTGAGCCGAAAAGGAAATTGACTCTTGCAATTTACCCCCACCTGTGCTATAATAAAGATAATCGAATAGTAGATCTGGCGGCCAATATGTCCCCATGCCGCCCGGGAAAGATGATTTTTCATCACCCGGGTGGTTTTTTATTTAACCTGGCATCCTTTTTGACCAATGCGACACCTGCTAACAGCCTTGGGTAAGTGGTGTGGCGGCCGGAGAGACGGCAACATTCAAATGGAGGTAATCCCATGTTAGATAGTTTGCTGAAGGTTTTGTTGGAATGGAGCGCGCTGGCTGGTCTAGCTGCGCTCATCGCGCTGGTGATCAACGTCTTAAAGCAATTCAACCTAGTGGAAGACGGCAAAGCGCAATCCTGGTCTGCTGCATTGAACCTGATCGCGATGGCCGTCTTCCTCGGTTTAAAGATCTACAACCCGCAGATCGATCTGCCAGGCATCGATGCCGAGATCGCCAAGGTGGCGCAGATCGCGCTGATCATCCTGGGTTACGTGGGTCAGCTGGGGATCAGCAAGGGCACGCATGCGGCAGTGCGGGGTGTGCCGGTCGTGGGTAATAGTTACTCCATTCTTTGATAGGCGCGCACATGGGAGCGGCGGTAACAGCGGCGAGCTTCAAAGAGCTGACGACCAAGGTATGCGCGCATGACGAGTGGATTGATGGCAATGGTCAGCCTGGCGCCAAAACCAGGCTGGCTCTGCTCGAAAAGCAATTTGAAGCCATAGAGAAAAAGCTGGATCGATTGACGAGTGCGATCTGGACTTTGGCATTATCGATCGGAAGTGGCGTGGCGGTCTGGTTCTTCACAAAGGTCGTGCCCGCCTTGCCAGTAAAGTAATGCCTCAGAGATCATTAAAGCCATGCGCAAAGCCAGGCTGCCCGGCATTGATCCGGGCAGGGCGCTTCTGTGAGCTGCATGAGAAACAGATCGCGGCAGCTTATGAGGCGCAACGCGGGAGTGCAGTGGAGCGCGGATATGGAGCCACCTGGCGGAAGGTGCGGGCGATGTACTTGAAGGAACATCCTTATTGCGAGGATCCGGAGGGATTGCATGAGGAGCTGGTGAAGGCGACGGATGTGGATCATGTGATTTCAAAGCGGAATGGCGGGACGGATGATGAAGGGAACCTACAAGCGCTCTGCCATTCGTGTCATAGCAGAAAGACTGCGAAGGAAGATGGTCGATGGATAAAAAAATAATGCGCGCGGATATTTGTGGAAGGGGATGGGGGGTCAAATCTTCATACCTTTCAGTATTAAACCGGGCGCATAACCATTTACATGCAGTCGCGAAATTAGCACAAGGGATATAGCTAGATGAGAGGTAGAAAACCAAAGCCAACTGCGGTTAAAGTGCTCGAAGGAAACCCGGGCAAGCGGGCGCTGAATCTGGACGAACCTAAGTTCAAAAACCAGATTCCAACCTGCCCCCCACACCTTTCCAATAACGCGAAAACCGAGTGGCGGAGGATTACCAAGCTCCTTCACCAGGCCGGGTTGCTGACAAATGTGGATCGCGGCGCGCTTGCCGGTTATTGCGCGGCATACGCCAGGTGGGCGGAAGCAGAACGAGAACTGAAGAAACCCGGGATCCAATGGATCATTGAAACGGACAAGGGCAACCTGGTGCAGAACCCGCTGATCGGGATTGCGAATAAATCCATGATCCTAATGCTCAAATTCGCAACTGAATTTGGGATGACTCCCAGCGCCAGAAGCCGCGTAAAAGCAGAACAAAATGGCGAAGAGGATGATCTCGCCAGCGAATTATTCAAGAGGGTGAATGCAGTCCGCGATCAGCGATAACGGCGATTTCTATTTCGATCATCGTGCTGCCGATGTAGCAGTTGCGTTCTTCGAACAACTGCTGGTCCATACCAAAGGCGAATGGGCAGGCAAGCCGTTCATTCTCCAAAAGTGGCAAAAGGATGAGATCATCCGGCCATTATTTGGATGGAAACGTAAAGCTGATCATACCCGCAAATACCGCCGGGCTTACATTTCCGTTCCCCGCAAAAATGGCAAGAGCACCCTGGCGGCAGGGATTGCGCTTTACTTGCTTTTCGCTGATGGGGAACCCGGCGCGGAGATCTACAGCGCGGCCGCCGATCGAGACCAGGCCGCCATTGTGTTCGAAGAAGCCAGCCGGATGGTGCAGAAATCCAAGGCACTGGCCAAGCGCGCCGAGGTCTTCAAGAAATCCATTGTATATGGGGCGAAATTCTCTTCTTACAAAGTTCTGAGCGCAGATGCTTATACGAAGCATGGCTTGAATGCCCACGGGGTGGTGATTGATGAGCTGCATGCTCAGCCGGATCGTGAATTGTTCGATGTGCTGACGACCAGCACTGGGGCGCGGCGCCAGCCTTTGATCGTGATGATCACCACGGCGGGATTTGACCGTGAATCAATCTGCTATGAGCAACATGAATATGCTCAAAAAGTCCTCAAGGGCATCATCGAGGATCCTGAATTTTTTGCCTTCATTGCCTCTGCGGATGAAAAAGATGACTGGCAGAGCCCGGCGACCTGGGCAAAGGCGAACCCAGGATTAGGTGAAACGGTAAAACTTGATTATCTGGAAGCGGAAGCGAAGCGTGCAGCTCAGGTGCCAGCTTACCAGAATACTTTCCGGAGGCTGCACTTGAACGAATGGACCCAGCAGGAAACGCGTTGGCTTCCAATCGAACATTGGGACCAGGGAGCCATTCCAATCGATATTGAGCTCTTAAAAGGTGCGGACTGCTATGGCGGCCTCGACCTGGCCAGCACGAGCGATCTGGCATCTTTCGTCCTGGATTTCCCACCGGAAGAAGGCGATGAGCGCGAGGTCCACCAGGCGCTGCCTTTTTTCTGGATCCCAGAGGAAAACCTGATCGAAAGGGTACGAAGAGACCGCGTGCCCTATGATGCCTGGGTGCGGGATGGCTTGATCAAGACCACTCCAGGAAACATGATCGATTATGGCTTCATCGTGCGGGATATCGTCGCGCTGGCGGAACTCTATCATATCAAGGAGATCGCCTTCGACCGCTGGGGTGCATTCCAGGTGAGCCAGCAACTCGAAGGGGCAGGATTGACGCTTGCGGGATTTGGCCAGGGCTTTGCTTCCATGAGCCCGCCCACGAAAGACCTGCTGCGCCTGGTGCTGGACCATAAGCTGATCCACGGGGGGCACCCGGTGATGCGCTGGATGGCGGATAACATGGTGGTGAGCTCGGATCCAGCGGGGAATATCAAGCCGAATAAGCAAAAAAGCCGCGAGAAGATTGATGGGATCGTGGCGCTGATCATGGCTCTGGACCGTGCTGTACGCAATATGGGCGCGGGTCCTTCGATCTATGAAACGAGAGGAATTTTACATTTATGAGTCAAGCCGATCCGAAAGCCTTGAACGATGCGGTCCAAAAGGGAAAATGGACATTTGATGTCTATGATCTGATTTATTTTGCGGGGCTGGCGATGCTTTTCACCGGGCTGGCGCTGACTTCCATCGCCCTGGCGCTGATTGTGACCGGGGCGGTACTGGCCGGGGTTAGCCTGATCAATTCGTACGTGCGACTTTGGATGAACCGGAGGTCCTAAATGCTCCTGAAACCTTTTGATGTTTTCACGCACGCGCAGCGGACCCAGCCGGTCGATAAAGAGATCCGCGGGCGTGGCGGTGCTATTCGCGAGACCAGCTATGGGAAAGAAACGATCACCCCGGAAGGGGCGCTCTCCGTGACAGCGGTGCTGGCCGCGTTTACCATCCTGGCGGAGGATCTTTCCAGCCTGCCCCTGATCCTTTATGCCCGGCGCGGGCGCGACAAATATCGCGCTTACGATGAGCTGAATTACCGCCTCTTGCATGATGCGCCTAACCCGGAAATGAGCAGCATGATCTTTCGAGAATTGATGATGGGGCATTTGCTGGCCTGGGGCAATTTCTATGGGCAGCTCATTTTCAGCGGGCGGGGACGGATCGAAGAGATCTGGCCCTTGAGACCGGACCGCATGCGAGTGGAGCGGAAGGGCGGCGAGAAACTTTATACCTATCGCACCTCAGAGGGCAAAGAACGGGTTTTCACCCGCGATGAAATCCTGCATATTCCCGCATTCGGATTTGATGGTTTGATCGGGTATTCGCGGATTGCGCTGGCGCGAAATGCCATTGGCTTATCCATCGCCGCCGAGAAATTTGGCTCCACCTTTTTCTCCAATGGCGCCCAGCCGGGCGTGGCGTTGAAATATCCAAAAACTCTCTCACCAGAAGCGCATAAAAACCTGCGCGACAGCTGGATCGAGGATCACCAGGGCGCTGAAAAACATGGCGGCGTGGCGATCCTGGAGGAGGGCATGGACATCGCGACGATCGGGATCCCTCCAGAGGATGCGCAGTTCCTGGAGACGCGCAAGTTCCAGGTGGCGGAGATCGCACGCATTTTCCGTGTTCCGCCGCACATGATCGGAGACGTGGAACGGACAACGAGCTGGGGTAGCGGAATTGACAGCCAGGAGCAGGGCTACGTGAACCACACGCTGCGTCCCTGGGGCGTGCGCATTGAGCAATGCCTGGACCAGCAAATCCTGCTGCCGAGCGAGCGTGATCGCGGGATGTATTTTGAGCATCTTTATGAAGCCTTGCTGCGCGGTGATCTGAAAACCCGCTATGAGGCTTACGTGCAGGCGATCAATAATGGCTTCATGACGCCGAACGAGGTGCGCGCCAAGGAAAACATGAATTCCTATCCTGGCGGGGATGAATTTCGCCGACCGGCCAATATTCTCCCGGCGGATGCGCCCGCGCCGCGGGCTGATGCTCTTGAACTGCATGCACGATCCGAGAAACGCGAGAGCTCTTCTTCCCTGCCCATGCCGCGGATCGAGCGATCGTTCCAGCGGATGCTGCTGGATACGGCGAGCCGGTTCCTGCGGCGCGAGGCGAACGATCTGCGCGGGGCGGCGCGGAAGTTCCTGGCAAAACAGGACAAGGCGGGCTTCGAAAGCTGGCTGGAGAGCTTCTACCAGGAGCACCAGGGCTTTATCGAGAAGCAATTAGAGCCGGTGGTGATGGCGCTGGGCGAGCTGGCGGGTTTTAACCCGGATCTCCAGGAGGCGGAGCTGCGGGACTTCATTCGCAGCCTGGCGCGACGCAGCATCGAATTGAGCCAGAGCCTACTTGCGGGCGTTTCCACAGACACGCCTGAGGCGATCGATGCGCTGGTGGAGAGCTGGCCCGGAGAGCGGGCCTCGCGGCTGGTGCTGGATGAGACGCTGAGCTTTTCTGAGCTGGTGGAGGAGCTGGATCATACGAGCCCGAGGGCACGGCCCGAGGCGGCAACGCTGTTATGCGATGAAATCGGACTGGAGGTTTGAAATGGATGACACACTGGTGATGGAAAAGACGGAAAAACGGGTACACCCGGTTCTTTATTCGCTGCCGATCACGGCAAAGCTGAAATTGCCGCCCAGGGCGGAGTTGCTGCCCAAGATCGAAAGCGGGGAACTGGAATATCTGGATTTCACGGCCAAGGTCTTCGGAACGGGGCGGAATTACAACCCGTATCTTTTCCGGGATGAGGACCTGGCGGCCTTTGCAGCTTCGTTCGAGGGAAAGCCCTACCTGCGGAACCACGACACGGATGACATCGATGCGCGGGACGGGACGATCCTTTCCTCGCGTCTGGAGGATGGTGCTTTCCTAATGGAGATCCGCCTGACCACACGGCGGGGGATGATCTCCTATATCGAGGGGCAGATCGATCGCTTCTCGATCGGGTGGTATTACGACGATATTTTTTGCTCGATCTGTAAAACGAGCTGGTTCAACGTGAGCTGCCCGCATTTTCCCGGGGTGAAATATACAACGCCGGAGGGCGAGCAGGAATGCAAGCTGATCTTCATCAACCCGCGGGGGAAGGAAGTGAGCGCGGTGAACAGCCCGGCAGTGGAGAATACGGGGATCATCCCGCCCGAGCTGCAGGAGTACAAACTGGCGCTGGCGGCCCCACCCCCGACCCCTCCCCAAATGGAGAGCACATTTAGGGAGGGGGGAAAAGAGGAAGGGGAGGTTGAAATGGTTGTTACGGCAGAGGACAGCACACCGGAAGGCGGGCAGGCGCCCGATGACCCGGTGGAGGAGCACCCGGAGGAGATGGCGCAGGCGCGCCAGGCCTTCCACGAGCGCCAGCTGGCTATCGCCGAGACATTTATCTGGGAAGGAGACCCCATTATGAACATGCGAGAGAAGATGGCAGAACGGGCGGCTCTCATTGCCCGGGCGCGCGAGCTGGCCAACCTGGCCGACAGCGAACACCGTGACTTCACGGAGGAGGAGCGCGCCGAATATGAGGGGATCATGGGTGCCGGTGACACGCCAGGCAAGATCGATGAGCTGGCGGCCGACATTACCCGGATCGCTGATGAGCGGGCCAAGCTGGCGGCAGCCGAGGCCTCGCTGGAACTGCCTGCGGTTGGAAGCGAGCCGATCAAACCGGAAAGCACGGTGGATCCGCTGCGGAAGACCAAGGCGGAATTCGATGCCCTTAGCGCCAAGGAAAAGATGGCTTTTGCCAAGGCGAAGGGAAAGATCATCGAAGGATAAATTCAATCGTCGCAATCTGACGAATTCATTCAAAAAAAACATGAGGTGACATCATGAGCAACACTTTAACCAACCTGCTGCCGACCATTTACGAGGCAGTGGATGTCGTTTCCCGCGAACTCTGCGGGTTCATCCCGGCGGTGACGCTGGATGCCTCTTCCGAGGAGGCGGCCAAGGATCAGACCGTGCTCTGGCCCGTGGCACCGGCGAATAGCACGGTAAATCTCACACCGGCTGCGACCGGGCCGGATCCTTCCGCTCAGACCATCGGCAGTGATTCGATGAGCATCAGTAAGGTCAAGGGCGCCCCGTTCTTCTGGGAAGGCGAAGAAAAGAACACCGCCCGACTGGAAGCCATCATGCGCGACCAGTTTGCGCAGGCGATGCGCGTGATCGTGAACGAAGTGGAAGCGGACCTGGCTGCGCTATACGTGGCGGCCTCGCGCGCCTACGGCACGGCAGGGACCACACCCTTCGGCAGCAACCTGGAAGAAAGTGCCAATGCGCTGAAGATCCTGCTGGACAACGGCGCACCGATCTCCGATTTGCAGATGGTGATCGATACCGCGGCTGGCGCGAAGCTGCGCACGCTGGGGCAGCTCACCAAGGCAAATGAGGCGGATGACACCAGCCTGCTTCGCCGGGGTGTCCTGCTGGACATTCACGGGTTCAAGATCCGCGAATCGGCGCAGGTGAAGAGCCACACCAAGGGCACCGGCACTGGTTATGAGGTCAATGGCGCCCATTCCATTGGCGCCACCAGCCTGGTATGCAAGACTGGCAGCGGAACAATCGTGGCCGGTGATGTGCTCAGCCTGGAAGCCGACACCAAAAACAAATACGTGGTCACGACCGGAATCGCGGCCCCGGGGACGGCTGTCCTGGGCGCGCCAGGTTTGCGGGTGGCAGCCTCCAACGGTGACGATATTACCATTGGAAACAACTATACGGCGAACATGGCCTTCGCTCGCAGCGCCATCCGGCTGATGTGCCGCATCCCGAAGGTCCCGGAAGGCGGTGACTCGGCAGATGAGGTGGAGATCGTAACGGACCCGGTAAGCGGGATCTCGTTCGCCATCTCGCTTTACCGCCAATACAAGCGGGTGGCCTATGAAGTCGGGCTGGCCTGGGGTGTGAAGGCGGCCAAGCCGGAGCACATGGCAATCCTGCTTGGATAGAGCCTGATAGTTCAAGGCAGGAAGTAGAAATCAGCCCCTCTCCCTGCCTCTCCCCAAATGAGGATCACATTTAGGGAGAGGGGCTTTATTACGGAGGTTATGATGGCTAATCAATTCGTAAAGATGGAAAAGGATGGCGTGGTGATCGAGGTCCATCCGGACGCGTTAAAGAATCACCTGGAGCTGGGCTGGAAGGAAGTGGTTGAGGAGCCAAAGAAGCCCGCCAAAGTTGAAAAAGAAGAGAAATAAATACCCTCACCCATGACCCCTTTCCCGAAATTTGGAGAGGGGGAGTAGGGGAAAGGATGTGAATTATGGCGAGAGCGCAAATCTACTGCACGCTGCAAGAGGTGATCGATGACCTGGGGCTTTCTGGGGATGAGCGCGGGCTTTTTGACCGCATTAAACAAGCCTCTGACCAGGTGGAACGGATGTTCGGGGCGTTCATCCCGGAGACGGAGACGCGGTATTTCCAGGGTGATGGCTCCCAGGTCCTTGAGGTTCCTCCCCTGCTGGCGGTGACGACCCTCACCGTAGATGGCGATGCGATCACGGCCTATGCGCTGCGCAATCCGAACAATGCCACGCGGCCACTCTGGACCAATGGACCCTATCTCCGCATTAAGTACCTGGATGGGATCTGGTCCACAGATGATGATTTTGATGGCGGTTACGGGAACGCGGTGAGCGGGCGATGGGGTCTGTATGAAGCGACAGAAGACCTGGGGATCACGGGGACGCAGGCGAGCACCTCGACCACAGATCTAACGGTGGCGGATGGCAGCAAGCTCTGCCCGGGGATGGTGTTGTTGATTGGCAGCGAGCAGGAACTGGTTAGCGCCCTTGGTGCGGGATCAACGCTGACCTCGCTGGTGAACGGGGCGATCGACGAGGAGGATGAAGAGATCGCGATCGATAACGGCGCGGAGGTCAAGATTGGCGAGACGATCCAGATCGATGTGGAGGATCTCTTTATCCGGAAAATCAACGGGAATACGCTGGCGGTGGAACGCGGCTGGAATTCCACGAAACGCGCCTCGCATGCGGACAACGCGGCGATCAAGGTTTACCGCACGTTCACGGTGGTGCGCGGGGTGAACGGGACCACGGCTGCCACGCATAGTTCGGCGGCCATCTCCCGCTACCTTGCGCCGGCTAATGTGAACTGGCTGACACGGCAGATCGCCGGGCTGATGCGCGGGAAGGCGAAATCTGGCTTCGCGGGCAAATCCGGCGGCGGCGAGCTGGGCGAGACCTATTATTACAATGAATTCCCGCGGCAAATAGCGGACATTCAGAGGAATTTCAGGGTGTATGGATGAGCCACCCTCTAGTTTCCCCAAATATTCGCACCCCACAAGGGGGCGCAAAGTTCGCGGATAGCGGACATTCAGAGGAATTTCAGGGTGTATGGATGAGCCAGCCCCCCTCTATCTCCCCCCAAATGCCCACGAGCAGGGACATTTATGGGGAGGATTAGCTAAAAGGCAGAAGATGAGATGAGCTTGTTATCGATCGAGGTAGTGGACACAAAGGATATCACGGCGCAGATCCGGCACCTGGATATGTTTTATAAAACCACGGACCGCGAGCTGATGAAGGCGATGCGCAGCTCGAATTCCGCGATCAAGAGCCGAATCCGACCCCTGATGAGCCATTTCACCGGTCGGGCGCAAAAAAGCCTGGCGAGCAAGGTGACACGGGAAGGGATGGGCGATATCCGGGGATGGATCGGCGGGCGCGGGCGGAACCGCTTCTGGCTGATGCTGGAGGAGCAGGGACGCGCTCCCGGGAAAGCCCCCCGAGCGGATCGGCTGGAGCCTTATGTGGCTTCGATCGTGGGCAATGATCTTGAGGAGATCCAGGCGGTTTCCTTCATGATGGCGCAGGCGATCGGCGCCAAAGGGACGAAGGGCACCGGCGCGGTAGAAAAAGGGTACGAGGCCGCGAAGGGCGAAGTGAATGCGCTTTTTATGAAGGCGATGGATCGAATTGTGGAGGCGCTGCATGTCCGTTGAAAAGTGGATCGATGATATTTCCGACCTGGCCGGGACGGTGACGGATGGCAAGGGTACGAAGGTCCTGGCGTACAAGGCGTTCCGCAAGGGGAATTTTCCGAACGCGCTGAGCATTTTTCCCTGCGCGATCACCTATCCGCTGAGCGCGGTGATGCACTACAGCGATTCGGGCTGCTGGGAGCTCTGGGATGGCGTCACGGAATTTCACCTGGATGGCAGCGTGGAGAAAAGCCATTTTCCGAACTTATTACTTTTTTATGCGAAGATCCGCAACGCCTTCGCGCTGCACCGGACGCTGGGCGGAAAGGTGGCGTATTGCCAGCTCAAAACGGACGAAGCGAGCATCCAGGGACCGGTGATGATGCAGTACGGGACGGAAAATGCCCACCTGGGGCTGATCGCCCGGTGGGAAGTCAAAGAGATTACAAGCGGAGATTTTACTCTAGGAAGCTGAGGTGAAACATGGGTGAATTAGTTTTTCGCAAGTGCCAATATGGCAAGGAAGCGACGCGCGGGACGGCGGTCCCAGCGACGGCGGTCTGGCCGGGGACGATCACGGTCCCGGCGGACCGCAAGCCGAAATTCCCGGCTGAGACGCTGGGGATCCGCGCTCGGGCGCAGCGGGGCGTGGTGCACCAGATTGGACTGGACGGGATCACGCTGACGATGGAGGATGGGATCTTCCAGAAGCTCCCCATCCTATTCCTCTGTGCGCTGAAGGGCGACGTGACGGGTGTGGAGCAGACACCGGACCAGCATGATTATCTCTGGGATTTCAGCCCGTCGCTGAGCGCCTCCAACGCGCCGAACGCGATGACGCTGGAATACGGGGATGACGTGCAGGCGTTCGAGATGGAGTATGCAATGATCAAACGCCTGGTGATCAGCGGGCGGATCGGCGCGGATGAGCCGGTTAAGGTGGAAGCAGAGCTTTTTGCCAAGCAGATCACCCCGACCACGTTCACGGGGTCGCTGAGCGCGATCAAGGGCGAGGCGATGATCGCCAACCTGACCAAGCTCTATGTTAATGATACTTGGGCGAACCTGGGCAATACACAGAAGACGGACCTGCTGCGCGAATTCTCGGTAGAAATATTGACCGGGATCCACCCGAAATTCTTTGCCAATGGGGTGAAGACGATGAGCTCGCACGGGGAAGGGTTCCTGGACGCGATGGCCACGCTAACCTTCGAGGGCAATGCCACGGCGGATGGGTATTATGACGATTTCGTGGCGGGCACGGAGCACGCTCTGCAGATCCTCATTGAGGGAAGCCAAATTGGATCCGGTGAGAAGCACAGCCTGGAGCTGGACCTTTATGGCAGCTTCGAGGAAGTGATCCCATTGAGCAGTGAGGCGGATGGCAACAACCTGCATGCAGCGGTTTTCCATGCGCACAGCGACCGGGAAGCCACGCCGCATTTGCTGGCCGCCAAGGTGATCACGGACCAGAACACGGTGTAGGCCCCATCCAGCCCCCCTCTCACTCCCCCCAAATGCCCACGAGCAGGGACATTTAGGGGGATGAAAAACCTCGAGGAGGTTGTATGAAGTTTGAGTTTCCTAAGATCATCCGGGAGCTGGACCTGGGCGGGTATGATCCTGTTTTCCAGGGGAGGACGCTGCAGGTCTGGGTGAACCCGCCCAAGGGATTGCTGGACGCGCACAATGCCAACATCCAGGAATTGCGGGACGTGCTGCGCCGGGCCTCGGAAGCGGTGCTTTCCAAGGATCTCAGCGACGAACAACGCCTGGCGCAAAAAGAGCAAACGGCGGCGGAGCTCGAGCGGCTGGGGAAGGCGCAGATCGCGTTTTACGCGGAGCTCTGGGGACAGGGCAGCGACCCGATGACGGAGGAGGATGTGGAAGAGCTGATCCGCGTTTCCACGGACACGGACCCGGTGTTCTTTGACTGGCTTAAATCCGAGACGATCGGGATGATCCGGGCGCACCGGGACGGCGTAAAAAAAGGATGACCCCCGCGCTGCTGAGCCTGGCAGAGGGCGGGGGGACGCAGGAGCCACTGCTGGTGGGGTTCCTGCTGGCGCAGAAGATCAATACGGCGGCAGGCGGGGCGTTCATCGCACCCTGGGAAATTGGCGAACTCCCGGCGGAATGGATCGAGGCAGCGATGGCGCTGAATGACCGCCTGCCGGGGATGCGCCAGGGCAAGGCGAAGGTGGCTGATTATCTCGCGAAATGGCGCAAGGAGCAGATGAGCAGACATGGCTAATTCACAATCGATCCTGGCTATCCTCTTACGGACGAAGTCGGATAACTCGGGCGTGAAGCAGGCGCAGAGCGCGTTGAAGGGGATCAACAATTTCATCCAAAACCTGACCGGGACGAACCTGATTTCGGCCACATCGTTTGCGGCGGTCAGTTACGCGATCAAGCAAACGGTGACCGATACGCTGACCTACTCGGATTCCGTGCGAAAACTTTCGCAAAACCTCAGCATTTCGACGGAAGAGGCGAGCAAGATCATCCAGGTGGGCGATGATTTCCAGGTCTCGGTGGAACAGATCGAGACCGCGATGAAGATGGCGGTGCAGAATGGGTTCCGACCGAGCATCGACAGCCTGGCGGAGCTGGCAGACAAATATGTCGCCACCCAGGATCCCATTGCCCGAGCGAATATGCTGCAATCGATCTTCAAGAAACAATGGAGCAATATGGCGCCGCTGTTCTCCCAGGGCGGTGAAGCCATCCGGGAAGCGGCCAAGGATGCCGAGAAAGCCGGCCTGGTGTTAAGCAGCGACGCGGTGCAGGGCGCGCGGGATTTCGAGATTGCCCTGGATAAGCTCAAGGATTCCGCTGAAGGGGTGAAATATTCTGTGGGCACCGAGCTGATCCAGGCGCTGAATGCGTTCCTGGATCCCGAAACTTTTGCTAGTAATACTGTCGTTACTCATCTTGAAAAGAATATTTTAATGATTGCCAAAGCCAAAGAGGCTGGACGTGAATACAGTGCGGAAAAACGGAGGCAATTTACAGATGAGTTAATCGGGATCCAAATGACGGATCGTGCCAATCGCATGCTGGCGGCGGGACTGGATCTCACCGCGAAAAACGTCGTAGCTGTTCAAGATGCAGAGATCAATGCCACGGCGGTGATGAAGGATTATACGAAGGAATTGCTCTACAACCAGGCGGCGGCGGGACTGGACGCGGACGCGGCAATTTACATGGCGGAGCAAATGGGTCTAGTGGACCAGACGTCACTGGTGGCCATGACGGAACTCAGCAAGATCCGCGGGGAGTTTGATGCTGGGAAGATCACGGCGGAGCAATATGCCGAAAGGGTCAGCGCAATCAATAGCGCGATCGTGGCGCTTCAGGACAAGCACGTGGTGATCACGGTGGATACGATCGAGCGGTACATGCGCATGGGGATCGCTTCGCCGCGCAATCTGAGCGGTTCGAGGGACGCGGATATCGGGATGGCTCCGGGCGGGCCGGTATATGCCGGCGAGCGGTACACGGTGGGCGAGGAAGGGCCGGAAAAGTTCCGACCGGCGGTGAACGGCGAGATCCTCCCGCATGGCGCTGGTGGAGGGACGAATTATTTCTACGCTCCGGTGACGTTCAAGGTGGAGAACGGGCAGACGCTGGAGCAGGTGATGGCGGAGCTGGCGGTGAAGAGAGGGTGACTCCGGCCGCGAACTGCCGGAGCGCGAAGAGCGCGAAAATCAGCCCCCCTCTATCTCCCCCCAAATGCCCGCTTCTCCGGAGAAGCATCCGGAGCGCAAAGAACGCGGCGCGGGACATTTATGGGGAATACAAGCCGAGAAATAGGTGAATTATGAGATTATCGATCAGCACGTACAACGGGAATGCGATCAATGACGGGACGAACTTCACGGCGGGATTTCCTGGCGGGGATCAAAATTTCTTCAACCTGCCCGGGGTGAGCGTGAACGAGATCCCGCGCCCGGACAATGCGCCTGTGCTGGCCAGCAAGGTGCTGCAGGGAAAGTATTTCACGATCGCGATCGAGTGCCGGGGGACCTTCGCCACGCAGTGGGATACGCTGAAACGTTATTTCCAGGTGAACGATCAAGAGCTGCATCCGCTGGTGGTGACGGACCTGGATACTTCGACGAGCTATTTCATCGAGTGCACGTGCGTGGGGAACCCGGTGATCAATACCTCGCAGGTGGAATTCCTGATGTACGCTCCGGAGGCAGTGCTGCAGGCTTTGGTGGAGAGCCACGAGACCTGGACGATCACGGCGAGCGGGCAGAAGAAGGAGCTGACGGTTGGAGGAAACATTCCGGCAAAACCCAGGATGGTGATCACGCCGACCTCGGCGGGGGGCACCGGGTTCGCCTACCGGCGGTTCGTCGCGCTTTACAACGTGACGACGAAGACGTTCACGGATTACCCCTGGGACCTTGCGGAGGCCACGCCGGGGACGAAATGGGATACCACCGGGCTGGTGACGGCGGGGAAGATGCAGGCGGATGGGGATGACCTGCGGGTGTATATCGATGGCGCGGAGGTGGAACGCTGGCTGAGCGATATCAATGACACGGACACAGGGGTATGGGTCAATCTAAACCTGCATCCGAAATGCGAGCTGACGCTATCGGGGGCGATCGCGAGCAGCGGCGCCATCACGGAGATCCCGTTCAAGGTGACCAAGGCGAACAAAACGGCGCTGGGAGCGTTGAAATCCAGCGGGATGCTGATGATCGGGAGCGAGATCTTCACCTACACGGCAAAGGACGTCAAGAAGCTGAAAGTGACCGGGGTAACGCGGGCGATGAAGAATACCTCGATGGCGGCGCATGCGGACGGGGACACGGTGCGCTGGATCGAGCACGAGATCTGGATCTTCTATGGGAATTCCAGCCTGGCGGCGCCGGAGCAGACGGATGATAAGAAACCGATCTTCGATTTGAGCGCTTCGACAAATATTTCCTGGGTGTATGCGACCTTCGCTGACCTGGCTGGGTTGAGGACGGGCAGCTGGAAGGGAAGCGTGGTGAAGAGCGCGAACACGCGCGACCTGGCGCACAAATCGAAGACTTACACGGGAAGCCACGGGGTGGACGCGGACCCGGCGACGGAGTTGGGCTGCGCACTGATGGCCTGGCTTTACGGCTCGGCCTGGAAATCGGAGACGGGAACGATTGAATGGCGGATCTACAGCCCGGCGGGGTTCACCACGGTGTCGCTTTCAGGATACAAGTACAGGAGCTCGGCGAACTGGCCCGCGCTGGCGACCGTGCAGCGCTCGAATGACGGCTATACCTGGGGGAATGCCTGGGCGACGGAAGCTTCGCCTTCGGCGGCAGCGACCTGGGAGGCTTTGAGTGATCACAGCGCGGTGAGCCTGGGCGCGACCTACAATCATTTGAGGGTGGTCTTTTCGGGCAGCCTTGGGGCGAGCGCGAACAACGCGGCGTATTTCGAGGGGACGGATGTGACGCTGGTGCCGGATAGCAATTTTATCCCGGTGCAGTCGATGAGCAGCGAGATCTCGAACTACCACCTGCAGGCGAAGATCACCAACAATGATACGGGCGAGTATATCCAGCTGGCTTATGGTATGGACTTGAACACGGACCTGACGGTAAATTGCGATGAAAAAACGGTGACATTCGAGGATGGGAGCAAGCCGCTGGCGGCGCTGACGCTTTCGAGCGTGCGCGGGGAATGGCTGGACCTGGACCCGGGGACGCCGGAGCTGCAGTTCGATGATGCAGGTACGGCCGGGGTGACGATAGAGGTGTACTGGAGAAACCGGTATGGGTAGCCCCCCTCTATCTCCCCCCAAATGAAAAACACATTTGGAGGGAGCACTGGCTGAGAGAAAAGGATATGACCTCTCGAATTGTTATTTACGATAAGACGGGTGGGGCGATCGCGGAGATCGAGGCGAACGTGCAGCGCACCTGGGAGCTGAATGCCTATGCGTCCGCGACGTTCATGCTGGCGAATAATGATCTGAAGGCGCAGGAGGAATTTGTCCAGTTCGGGAATTTCCTGGTGGTGGAGCACGAGAAGCTGGGGAGCTGGGCGGGGATGATCGATACGCCGCGGGACTGGGGCTACCGGCAATTCACAGTGCATGCTTATTCGGCGGAATATATTCTTACAAAAAGAAGGGGACCGACGAGCGCCACGCTGGAGGGCAGCCCTGGAGCCGTTTTCCAGCAGATGGTGGAGCTGGCAAACCAGGCAGCGCCGACTCTGATCCAGGTGGGGACCGTTTACAGCGGGGGGCGGACGCGGAAGGAGCCTTACAACCTGGAAAACCCTTACGAGGCGATCAAGGCGCTGGCGCAGGGCTGCGGGCAGGACTGGGATGTGCTGCCGGTCTTTTCAGCCGGCGGAAAACTGGGGTTCGAGGCGAACTGGTACGAGAAGAAGGGCATTTTGCAGCCGATCCGGTTGGAAGAGACATTGAACCTGGAATTGCTGGCAGACCCGCTCGTGGAGCAGGGGGACATCGTGAACGACCTGGTGGGCTTTGGCAGCGGCGGGACCTGGGAAAGCAGGGCTTCCGTGAGGCTGATCGATGCGACCAGCGCGGGGATATATGGGACGATGCAGGGCAGCCGGGCATTTGACCCGGACGAGGAGGGCACGATCGAGGAGAACACGCGGACGGCGCTGGCCAAGGCGGCTTACCCGCGGAGGACGTTCCGGATCCATGCGCTGGACGTGGGCGATTTGTTTTACAGCTTGAGACCGGGGAACCGCCTGCCGCTGAAAACGCTGAACATCGGTTTCACCGGAGGCAACTTTGGGATGGAAACGGTCGTGCGCATCCTGGGGATGACGTACGATGATATCAGCAACAAGGTTGAGATGGTGGTGGATGAGGATGCGTGAGAAACTCCGGCCACGATCTGCCGGAGCGCAGAGAGCGCGGCCCAGCCCCCCTCTATCTCCCCCCAAATGGGTGCGCAAAGACTGCGCGACCGCATTTAGGGGGAGCACCAATACGAGGTGTGAATGAGCGAATTGAGCGGTATTCGAAACGAAAATGATCTGTTGAACCGCCTGGCGGAGGTGGAGCGGGCGGTGGCTTCGCTGCAGCGCCAGAATTTACGCGTGGGGGCGCTTTCGGAGATGAGCGCGGATCTGGGCGAATTCTGGGGCGGGGATATCTTCGCGCTGGAAAGCGGGCTCTACCCGGATGACCCGAACGCGACGGGCGTGTTCCTCTCGATGAACGGCTACACGATCGACGGCGTGACTTACCGCTTCGGGGCGGTGAAAAACGGCCATATCGTGCTGGGGGTGACCACGGAAGGACAGACGGTGACCGGCGGCGGCTCGGGATCGCTGGACCAGGGCATCGTGCTGAACGGTGTGCTGACCATTTTGAGCCAGCTGGCAACCTACGGGGGCTACACGCGGCAGATGCGCCTGCGTATGAACCTGCCGAATGAGGCGAATATCCCAGGCGGGAATTTAATACCGGCGGCGAGCTGGGAATACCAGGAACCGGCAGTGAACGAGCTGCTGGTGAACGGTACCTTCAACACCAACGTGGCGAACTGGAAGGGGCTGCTTTCGAAGGCGAGCGGTTATTCCGGGAAATACGGGGAAGCGATGGGCGTCATTAATCCATCGACCACCAATGGAATCATCTATGCCATCGCGATCGATCCCACGACCGGCGATATCTATTTTGGAGGCACGTTCACCACGATCAACGGGGTGAGCGCGAACCGCGCGGCGAAATATACCCGATCAACGGGAGTTTTTTCCGCGCTGGGCACGGGGTTGAACAACACCTGCTATGCCATCGCGATCAACCAGACGACCGGGGAGGTCTATTTTGGCGGAGAGTTCACCGATAAAGGCACTAGGTGCGCGATGTGGGATGGGGCGTGGAACGCGCTGGGCACGGGGTTGGACAGCGCATGCTATGCCATCGCGATCAACCAGACGACCGGGGCGGTCTATTTTGGCGGAGAGTTCGCCGATAAAGGCACTAGGTGCGCGATGTGGGATGGGGCGTGGAACGCGCTGGGCACGGGGTTGAACGGCACCTGCTATGCCATCGCGATCAACCAGACGACCGGGGAGGTCTATTTTGGGGGAGCTTTCACCGATAAAGGCACTAGGTGCGCGATGTGGGATGGGGCGTGGAACGCGCTGGGCACGGGGTTGAACGGCACCTGCTATGCCATCGCGATCAACCAGACGACCGGGGAGGTCTATTTTGGGGGAGCTTTCACCGATAAGGGCAGCAGGTGCGCGATGTGGGATGGGGCGTGGAACGCGCTGGGCACGGGGTTGGACGGCAACTGCAATGCCATCGCGATCAACCAGACGACCGGGGAGGTCTATTTTGGGGGAGCTTTCACCGATAAAGGCACTAGGTGCGTGATGTGGGATGGGGCGTGGAACGAGCTGGGCACGGGGTTGAACAACACCTGCCGTGCTATAGCGGTCGATGCGGATGGCAACGTGTTCTTTGGCGGGTTGTTCACTCAAGCGGATGGAATTTCCGTAAATTATATTGTAGCCCGCGCCACGTCAATTTATTCCGACAAGTTCAACCTGACCGCGGGGGACAACTCGCCCTATGCGTTCAGCGGTTATCTCTATAACCCGCTGGGCAAATCGGTGCAGCTTTCGATCAAGTGGTATGACAGCGGGGATTTTTACATCTCCGAGGACGTGATCTATTCGGGTTCGACGGCGCTGGGCTGGACGAACTACACGCTCTCGCCCACGCCGCCGGTTACCGCGGCGAAGGGTCAGATATATCTCACCATTGACGGCGATTTCATGATCAGCCAGGTGGGGCTGGATTCGGTGAGCTTCACGGAGAGCTCGGCAGACACCTACGGGATCATGCTGCACCCGTACCCGCTGGCGATCATCGACAGCGCGATCGAGCGCATCGTCTCGGCGAGCGCGTTCAGGTTATTCTCGCCCAGAACGCCGACGATCTCGCTGGTGGCTACGGCATCGGGCAACTGCACCAACGGGGCGCACAAGGTGAAGGTGGTCTTCCGGGACGCTTACGGCAGCTCGCTGGCGAGCGCGGAATCGAACAGCGTGACGGTGGACAACTCCAACAAGCAGATCCGAGTGCCGCTGGAGCTGGGTCCCTGGGGGACGAGCGCGCGCGATGTGTATATGACCAAGGCGGGGGGAAGCACATTCTACCTGGCAAAGCAGGTGGAGGATAACACGACCACGACCACGGACGTGAGCGTGGCGGACGCGGACCTGACGGTGGAGGAGCCGAGCACGAACACCAGCGGGAGCCGGGCGATGAAACGCCATTATTTCACGGTGCATGGGCATGAGGTGAGAACCTCGGCGAAGCTCACACGCCCGACCTCGCATATCAACCTGGCTTATACGGCAGCGGGGGCGGCGAATGACGGGGACGAGTTCTATTTCGATTTCGACTGCGTGGGGGGAACGTACACGCTGGTGTATATCCTCTGGCACTCGACTTTTTTTGGTAAGGTGGATATTTATATTGATAATGCGCCGGTCGAGAGTGGTTATGATCTCTATTCGAGCGGCGGCGCGGTGGATATTCATACCGGAACCGGTATAACCATCACGGGTGACGGGGTGCATACGCTGATGTTCAAAGTGAACGGGAAGAATGGCAGCTCGAGCGATTATTCGTTCGGCGCGGTGATGATCTCGGGGTACAGGACGGGAGATTAGCCCCACCCCTAACCCCTCCCCAAATCCTCGAAAGGCGAGATATTTGGAGAGGGGAACAAAACTGGAGAGTTAAGATGGTCCTAGGTGTAGATGTTTCGAGGTGGAATACGAAGGTGGATTGGAAGGCGCTGAAGGCGCAGGGCGTGGAACTGGCGTTCATCAAGGCGACGCAGGGCGTGGAGATTGTGGATCCGCTACTGAAAAAGCACGTGGACGGCGCGGGCGAGGCGGGGATGATCATCGGGGTGTTCCACTGGGACGATCCCAATCACCCGGCGGCGCGGCAGCGGGATTTCTTCCTGGAAAAGACGCGCGATATCCCCTACAAGCTCGTGGCGATCGACCAGGAGCAGGAATGGAAGCTCTGGTCGGAATGGCAAGCGAAACAGATCACGCAGTTCTTTGATCCGAACGCGCTGGGGGTGCACTGCCAGGCGATGGACGACGCGTTCAATCACGGGGTGAAGGCACCGGTGCTGATCTACACGCGGCAGACCTGGGTTTTATCGTACACGAAGGGGATGACCACCTGGCTGGCGAACCGCAATTCGCCGCTCTGGCTGGCACTCTATCCCAAGAAGCAGGCGGTGCCGACGATCGCGGAGTTTCCCTGGAGCAAGCATTGGCCGGTGAACGCGCGCAACCTGAAGATCTGGCAGTTCGGCAATGGGAGCTGGAAGCTGCCGGGGATCAAGGAGGCGCTGGACCTGGATCTCTGGAATGGGACGCTGGAGGAGCTGAAGGCGTTCTGCGGGGAAAGCCAAGAGGCCCCAACCCCTTCCCAAATACCCGCATACCCAGCGGGATATTTAGGGAGGGTGGAAAAGGTTGAAGATCAATTAAAGACGTTGATCACAGAAGCCAGGGCACACGGATGGAAGGTTTAGCCCTGGAGAGATTCAGGAGAAAATATCGCATGCCGATAAAATGCAAATATTGTGGGGCGCCAATTTTGAACGGGGGAAAGAAATGGTGCTCTGACAAGTGCCGGTCCGCGAATTGGCAAAAAAGCCATCCTGAGATCGCAAATATTAGGGTAAAACGATGGCGAAATAAAAATCCAAAATGGTTTATCCCCTATAACCATTTGAAGAACCTTGCTTTGAAAATTGAAGTTTTGAGCCATTACGGCGGAAAGTGCGCGTGCTGTGGAGAAACAGAACTCTCATTCCTTGAGCTTGATCATATTAATGGTCGAGGAAATGAGCATCGAAGAAATCTAGGAGGTGGAAATCATTTCTTTCATAACCTGAAAAAGTATGGATATCCCGAAGGTTTACAGGTGTTATGCGCAAATTGTCATTGCTCAAAGCACTTCCTGGGTGAGTGTGTCCATAAAAAGGATGAAAATGAAAAAGCATAGACGAAAGATAATTATTCAGCTTCAAGATACACACGGGGGTTTCAAGCTGGCGCTGATGAACCCGGATGTGGTGCTCTTCGATGAGGACGAGACAGGCACTCTCGTGCCTTACACGCCGCAGCCTACCGCCTCGCAGAAGTATCTCTGGAAGATCTATTGCGAGGACATCGCGAGCGTAATGAAGCTGGCGGGAGGTGACCCTGTTCTGGGGGTGCATAACGGCGATATTACCCAGGGCAATAAGCATCCCACGCTGCTGGTCTCGGACCGCATGGTGGACCAGATGGCGATCGCGGCCTGGAACCTGAAGCCGTGGATGAAATACCGCAATTTCCAGGGCTGGCTGATCGCGGTGGGCACCGAGGCGCATAATTTTGGCATGGGATCCGCCGAGATGCTGGTGCAGCAGCTGCTGGCGAAGGAATATCCCACGAAGCGCGTGGAGGTGCTGTATCACGGCATGCTGAATGTGGGCGGAGTGCGCATCGATTTCGCGCATCACGGACCGCACGCGGGAAGCAGGATCTGGCTGAAGGGCAACGTGGCGCGGTTTTATTTGCGCGACCTGATGATGCGCGACGTGGTGGCGGGCAAGAAGCCGCCTGATTTAGTCTGGCGGGCGCACCGGCACGAGTTCGTTTACGAGACGCTGATGCTGAACGGTTATGTCAGCCGCCTGTGCATGGGACCGAGCTATTCGATGTTGAACGATTACTCGGTGAAGATGACGCAGAGCACGCACGAGCTGGTGCACGGGCTGATCGCCTGGGAGATCGTGGACGGGAAGGCGCGCGACCCGTATCCATTTTTGCATAAGACGGATATCCGCACGGAGGTGAAGGGATGACGAAAGAAATGGGTCAGATGACGGAAAAGATTAGTCATGAGGTGATGGAGATGATGGAGGAGATCTCCGGCATGGAGTTATCCGACCTGGACATGAGCCGAGAATTCACGGTGGCGATGTACATGCAAATGCTGGCGGATAAAGGAATCGAGATTGGAGAAAGGACTGCCCATAACCGGCTGGTTGCCCTGGTAAAGGCCGGGAAACTCAAAGTGCGCTGGGCGCATCATAACGGGCGGAGATGCCAGGCGTTTTCGAGGGCGGATGATGGACAATAATCCTTTCGCTGACCTGGAGCGGTTTTTTGCCGTCAAGCCGACCCGGGAGCCGGGCGACCTGGATGATAAGCAGCTGATGGCGCATTTCCACTGCACGCAGGAGACGGTGCGGGTGAAAATGAGGGCGGCGCTGGAAGAAGGGCTTTATGTAAAGGTCTGGGTGGTGGATAAGGACCAGGGGCGGATCAAGGTTTACCGGCGGGTCAAGGAAAAAGAGCCGCGGAAATTGGAAGAATAGGTATAGCTGAATTTATGGGTATGTAGGGGGAAGGGTCGGTGGCTCTTTTCATAGGCATAACCATCCGGCAGGTCGGGAACATAAAAGACGATCTGGCCCAGGATGGTTTTTTCATCGCGGTCTATTGTAATATGATCGATGAAGCTGCGCAGGGCGGATCTCACCTGGTCTTTTTCGGCGGACTGCAGCGCGGGGCGGACGGCATCGATGAGATCTTGTAGCTGATCGGTTGAAAGGGCGCCGGCATGCGCGATCTGGTCCTCGATGGATGCAATTTGAAGAAGGATGCCGCCTTGCTCCAGTTCAAGCGCATTCAGGCGGTCCAGGAGAGCGCGGGAATGCCCTTTTTCGGCAATGGCATCAGTGAGGTGGGCGATCTGCTGGGCAAGGGCGGCGGATTGGGCGATCAGGCGCTTGCGGTCCATCTCAAGGGCGGCGCGGCGGTCTTTTGATCCGGAAATAAGGATCTCTCTCACTTCGCTGAGCTTTGCCAGGGTGATGATGTGATCGGCGCATTCCTGGAGAACGGCTTTTTCGAGCAATTCTTGGGGAATGATGGGCATATCGCAGTCGCGCATGGCGTGCCGCCGGCTGCAGGAATAGTAGAAATTGGGCTTCTTGTGTTTCGGGCGCACCACATCACCATTCATGGGGGACCCGCAGCGCGCGCAGGTGAGCAGCCCGGAGAGAATATAGTCGGAATGGACACGGCGCGGATGGCGCTCGATGATTCCGGGCGTGCGCCCTTTTTTGCGTATAGACATACTTGCGACAGATTGCGCCGCCTGCCAGATGGGCTCAGGCACCATCGGAGGACAATAATCCGGAATGGTGACCGGTCCATAACGCAGCTCGCCCATGTAGAGCCGGTTGGTGAAAAAGGTGGTATAGGAGCCGATGCGGGTGAAGAGCCGGCAGCGATCGTGGATCTCCTTGTAGCTGGCTCCCCGGGCGCGCATCTCGAAGGCGGTCCGGACAATGGGGACGAGCTCAGGATCAGGAACCCACTTATGCAGGACATGGGGACGGCCATCCACGCGGGTGCCGATGGTGATCTCCTGGCGGATGAAGCCGCGCGGCGGGTTGCCCGGCACGGCGCCGAACTGGGTGACCACGTGGTGCAGGCCGCGGCGCACGTCTTCCGAGAGATCCTTGAGGTAACGCGCGTTCATCCAGTCCAGGGCGGCTTCGAAAAAGTGACCATCCAGGCCGCCGGGGACATTATCCTGCATGGAATGGACGATGAACCCGCGGCGGCGCAGGTCCGCCTTGTAAAACTGGGCATCGTTGAGATTTCGGGCGAAGCGGGAAAATTTCCAAATGATCAGCCCGGCTTCCGGTGGGCGGGGTTTTTGGCGGAAATACTGGATGAGCTGCTCGAAGCCGGCGCGGTTATCCGTGCTGGCTCCGGATTGGTGCATATCAATGAAGAGACGCGAGAGGACAAGCCCGCGCTCCGCGCACCAGGCGCGCACGGCCAGCTCCTGCTGCTCGACGGAGAGATCCTGGTCATCGCCGCCGGAATCGCGCAGGTAGGCGGCCACAGCGGCGGCGGGGGGAAAGGGAGACTCGGGCATTTAAAAGGTTGCAGCCATCCTTTCGGGTGGCTGCGGCTGGATGAGGGCGAGCAAGGCGCTCTTTTCATCCTTCCGCCCTATGCGGGCAAATAGCGGAATTCGCACCCTGACAATAGCACGAAATAAATAACTTGTCAAGTATGAAAATGAGTGTGGATCCGGTGGGAGTTGAACCCACATAGAGCGAATGCGAATTCCGCCTTGTTCCCGACAACCGGACCCACGCTCATATCGTATCACAGGGGGGAACCAGATGCAAGAACTCATGCGGGGGGCGGTTTCATAAAGCCACCGATTAATAACCTGCATCGATGATATTGGAGGATTGATATTGAATAAGCAGCCCCAGGAATGATGACATCGTTTCAGCATCAATTCCAGACAAAAGAACATCGATCACGACCGCGATGGGTCCCTGGGAAAATCCGGCGATCAGTATGCCGTCCTGTTCGCACATCCAGGCATTGTCCGGCAGCAGCAAATCCGGCATTTTTACGGAAGGGCAATTTTGGATGGCGGCTTTGATCGAGACGTTCATTTGCCTGGCGCTGGTGCTGCCATTCATTTTTATTAGGTGAAATTTGAGCCAATTACCGCCGCCTTCCACTTTCGAGCGATACATGCCCTCGTAGGAATTCGGCGCGAGCTCCGAAAATTCAGGATCGATCAGAATGAAGCCGGCGCGGTAAAGCCCGGGCACGATTTCCTCGATCTGATCATGGGTGACGACCAAAGTTTTCAGCTCAGGAAGGGGCGTTGGGCTGGGCAGAGGCGTGAGAGTTACCGTTGGCTGGAGTGTGGGTGGGGGGGCGGTTTGTGTTTGGAAAATGGATGTTTTTGCCACGGCGGTTTGGACCGCTGAAGCGGATGGCTGGCAGGCTACCAGGAGCATGACCAGGATCGCACGATTGATCAACTCATTTATTGGATTTACTTTTCTCATATTCCTTAATATAACTCCGCAGAATATGAAGATTAAACGAGAAGGAAAGGCTGCCTCCAAAGATGATCACCGAGGTCATGGGCGTCCTGGGGATGATCAGGGTGAACACCAGGAGGAATGCCAAAACGCACGACAGAAAATAGATGCGGTTTTCCCAAGTGCAGTGATGGAGTTCGCAGGCAAATTGAAAGACCTTTTTGCGGTTTTCATCATTCAACTGGTGGTAGATCCTTTGCCAGGTCCATTCTTCGGGGTCGGGCTTCATATTTCGCTTGTTCCTCAGCCAAATACTGCGCATATTGAAGTAATTGTTGCCGCTTGTTCTGGTCAAGCTGAGTGTAAATGAAATTCCATTGTTCCTGGGTGGGATCCTCTCCTTTTTTCAACTCCGGCAGGACGCCGGCCGCGCGGAAGACGATTTCAGGGGAGACCTTGAATGCTCTTGCTATGGCACGAAGGAAATCATTGCCGGGTTCCCTGGATTCGTTCAAAACGCGAGAGATCTGCGCGTTTGATATACCTGAATGACGCATTAAATCAGCCTGCGTCCAATCTCTTTTTTGCATTTCTTCTCTCAACCAGTAAGAAAAACCAATATTGACCATAGGTAAATCAATATTACATAATTGTAAGTTGCATGTGGGAAACATCATATTACCTCTTGACAAATGTTATTAATTTGCTATAATTACCATAAGGTAATGAAAAAATGACAGCGGGAAAAACGAGGAAATTATGGTGATCGTGAAAACATTTTCGGTTGAGGATAGGACAGCCGCCAAGGCATTGAAAATGGCCGAGGAGGAATCGCGTTCTTTCAGCAATTTCATTTCCAAGTTAATCGAACAGGAATGGGAGCGACGGCAGACCGCAAAGGCGCCTGCGATCACGATGGATGAAGCGGCGGAGCGGGGGTAACCCATGAAATCCAACTGGGCGGACTGGATCTCGCTGGGGATGGTGGTGCTCGTCCTGGTCGGCGTTTGCACGCCGCACCCGTTCTGGCGCGCGGCGCTGCTCGTTCTGGGTCTGGCCATCGCGCTGGCGCTCGTGATCCTCACGGCGGCGGAGCTCGCGGGAGGGCGGCATGGAAAATCCTAAGATCACGTTCTCAGCCTCCGTTTCCGTGGACACGCTGAAGCGGCTGATCGCGGCGATGGAAGCGCACGGCGTCCCGGCGGTGGAATTCCTGATGGACGAGCGCACGCTGGAGGCCACGGTCCGGGCGCTGGAGCAGCGGACGGTCCCGGAAGTCTCGGTCGAGGAAAGCCTGGACAGGGAATAAGCATGATGAAGCGATCGGTGAGCCAGCACCAGCGGGAGCGCGAGCGGGAGTATCTCCGCGCGCAGGTGATGAAATCCTGGACGATCCGCGCGGAACGGCAGGATCCCGGATCGGATTTCTGGCGCGGGAAGGCCTACGCTGCGTGCATCGCGCTGAAGGACGAGATCGGCAAGGCAGCGGCGGACGCGTTCATCGATACGTTCCCGGAGCGCTTCTCCTGGAAATGGGCCTACGAGAGGCTGAGCGAAAAACTGGATGAAGAAAAAATCAGGGGTCATCATGGGTAATTCCAAGACTAGCACGATCCCAATCCAAAAGCAAAAAAGGAGCGATTTG
>Ga0302252_1000418_pt1 | contig 38953 bp, 39 predicted proteins | sample AAG_RA_Leu_MG_FD_193511 | JGI IMG/M metagenome (GOLD analysis project Ga0302252, IMG submission 193511) | Enriched activated sludge microbial communities from anaerobic digester in WTTP, New Holstein, Wisconsin, United States - AAG_RA_Leu | ecosystem: Engineered > Bioreactor > Anaerobic >... | reverse complement strand
CTCGCATCAGCCGATCGATCCCTTCCTGGAATTCGTCCACCACTTCATCGGGAACCTCCCGGTTGAAAGCAAAGAAGTAATCCCTGGTCCCTAATGAGTAAACCTTCTTGTACTGTGCCTGCAGGCCCTCTCCTGATGCCCTGGTGAGGATCATCTCTCCTGGCAGTTCTGCATATGCCCAAACATCGATCTCCGCCGACTCAAGGAGCGATACTATTTCACTGGAGTTCGTAGAGACCACAAGGTCCTTTGGTACAATACCAAGGGAAAGGAGATCGGCACCCGCAATATCGTCTCGGATTATTCCAATCCTTAATTGCGCGAGATCCCGGGGACCGGAAACGGTCACATTCATATCCTCTCTTGCAAATAGAACGTTTTCTGAAGAAAATACCGGGCCTGCCCATTTGAACAGGTGTTCACGTTCCGGCGTCCTTGCCGTAGAGAAGATCGCGGTCATCGGAGTGTGGATCACGGTCTGATACCCTTCAGACCATGATTCAACCTTGATATCCGCATCTTTTGGATCGATTCCCTCTCTCGTCAACACCTCGTTGAGCACGTCTACCGCAATCCCTTCCGCCACACCCATTTCTGCATAATTATACGGGGGATACTCTTCAGTATACCACGTAATGTCTGCAAGGTCATGCTGCCCTTCCGCGGGACCCGGAAGAAGAGCCAGAATACATGCTCCAATCAGGATTATCACGCATATAGAGAGTATAAGGCGTTTGAACATTCAGTCACTCCCTGAATCTTTTTACGAGGTAGTACATGGCACCAGCACATACAATACACCCGACCATTGACCCCATCCCTATAATACGATCACCATACATCAAATTTCCCACTGAAACCAGCAGGAAGAACAAGCCTACCGGTAAGAGAAGGAATGTTGCGAAGATCAGAAAAACCATGTCGGGAGTGTTCTTTTTCACAGGCGGATCATCCCAGTATATTTTGTATCGTGGTAAAAGGATTCTCATCCCTTTTTCCATAACGTCCAAATACAATTTTCACCAGACTGTTGGGGAAAGGCCAATCATTCTTTAAAAAAAGAAGTCACCGGAACAGGCGCATTGTAAAATGCACCCGTCTCTGATGGGCTCGAGGAGATTCGAACTCCTGACCTCCGCCGTGTGAAGGCGACGTCATAACCAGCTAGACCACGAGCCCGAATGCATCGACCGGGAATTGAACCCGGGCTATAGGCTTGGAAGGCCTAAGTCATGCCACTAGACCATCGATGCAATGCGCCTTTTCATTATGACTATAATCGGTATTATGCTTTGTGTTCTTCGTCGCAGGTCTGCTATAATATGGCTTCATTGAGCCTGAATGAGGAAAATAGAGAGTTTCACTGGATATTATGAGTATACATACTCCCTCAGCGTTTCAGCGGGAACAGCTTTTTAAAAACGGGATAATGGAGAGGTATAGAAGATTGAGTGGAGAATTTCAGTATCCCCTCATCTCCATCTCAACCTTCTCGAGTGCTGCTATCCTCTTCTCGAGGGGGGGGTGAGTGGAGAAGAGCTCCATCAGCACGCTTCCGGAGAGCGCAGGGATGATAAAGAATGCATTGGCACTCTCAACCACCCTTTTCTGCTCAGGCGGGACATGGTCCATGCGCCCGCTTATCTTCCCAAGCGCGGAAATCAGGTCAGCGGGTCTCCCTGTGATATAGGCGCTGCCCCGGTCCGCTGCAAATTCACGGTATCGCGAGAGCGCCATGATCAGCAGCTGGGCCACGAAATAGACGATTATGGCAACGATGCCCGCGATGATCCACGGATTCCCGTCGCGATCTCTGCCTGAGAAAAGGCTCGCGAATAAAAAATTGTTCATCACGAGCGAGGCGATCATGGCGACGAAACTCGCAATGGTCAGGGTGAGTACATCGCGGTTCTTCACATGTGCCAGTTCATGTGCGATGACCGCTTCTAGCTCGCGTGGTGTCAAGAGCCTCATGATGGAGTCAGTCACCGCAACAACCGCATGCTTCGGGCTCCTTCCGGTGGCAAAGGCATTCGGAACAGGCGTCTGCATGATCGCAACCCTTGGTTTCGGAATATCAGCCTCCGTGGCAAGCTTCTCCACCATCCTGTGCAGTTCTGGATACTCTTCGGGCTCAAGGATCCTGGCCCTTGTACTCCACAGGACCAGCTTGTCCGAAAAGAAATACTGGGCAAATGCCATCACAAAGACGATGAGTACAAGGAACGGAAGCCCAACACCCAGCCAGGAGAGGACAGCAAGGAAGACCAGGTACACTAACAGCAGCAGGAACATGGTCAGCCATACCCGCATGGTGAGTCCAAAATCGCGCTTCCACACTTTCATGCAGATCATTTTTCTGTATTCACGGGATAAACATTCCCCCCTGGGCACCAAAAAGCCGGGCAGAATACCCTAGGAAAAAAGAAACAGATAATACAGCGGCGAAAGTCGCCGGCCCGACCATGCCGCACCTTCACATTTCACGCGTATATTTAGGGAAAGCGCGAGCATATTCTATGGAACGGGATATCATGGAACTCGATGAGATCACAATAAGCAGGGCGATCATCGCAACCCAGATGGAAAAACTTCTTGAATTCATGGAGATGGACGTCGCGGTTGTGGGTGGCGGGCCATCCGGACTCACTGCTGCGGCACTCCTTGGTGACCAGGGGTTTTCTGTTGGCCTGATAGAGAAGAAACTCTCCATCGGAGGAGGAATGTGGGGAGGCGGTATGATGCTTCCCCGGATTGTCGTGCAGGAACAGGCAAAAGGACTCCTTGAACGGTTTGATATCGCTCATTCCCCGTATGGAAACGGGTATTATGTCGCAGGGTCCGTTGAGGCGGTCTCGAAACTCACCGCTGCAGCATGCGATGCAGGCGTTGAATTCTTCAACCTCTTCTCCGTTGAGGATGTGATGATCAGGGGAGACGGACACCTCTCAGGGCTCGTGGTCAACTGGAGCCCGGTTGAAATGACCGGTCTTCATGTGGATCCACTCACCATGGGGTGCCGGATGGCCGTTGATGCGACCGGACACGACGCAGTGCTTGCAAGACTCGTGGAAAAGAAGGGTGGTGACGTGAAAGTCCGTGGAGAAGGCTTCATGTGGGCTGATCGTGCAGAATCCAGGATCATCTCCCATACCAGGGAGATTTTTCCGGGGCTTGTGGTATGCGGCATGGCTGCCAACGCAGTTGCCGGTGAACACCGGATGGGACCGATTTTTGGTGGCATGCTCCTCTCGGGGGAACATGCCGCACACACTGTCGTCACTGCTCTCAAGCCCTAGAATCTTCCCTATCAATACCTTTTTTCCCGGCTCAGGCAATCCTAATGTATGAGTACGATCGATCCGGATACGCTCCCGGATGTGGCATGCGGCCTCCTCTTCCACCTGCTGAACCGGGAGATGCAGGACCGTGGCCAGTTCCTCTTCTCACTGGTAGAGAGCCGGATCGACTTTCACGACCATTTCCTGTCACTTTTCCAGAAATTCTGCACTGATTATCCGGAACTTGGGGTAGCACTCCAGAAAAAATACGGGAGTGCGGAAAGGGTCTATGATCTCATCTGCCAGGGGGAAGGGGTGATGCCAGGGAAAACCTCCACAATGCACTGGATCGTCCAGGATGCCCCTGATGTGAAACCTGATGCAATCGAGGATGAACTCGCGGGTAAATGGCTCATTTTCCTCCCTCCGGAGGAGATTGATTCTGCCTGGATACGGATTCGTGATGCCACATGCAGGAAGGAACTTGGGATCTCAGCCAAAGTAAGCACTGCCCGCCCGAATCCCGACTCCAGGGACAACAGGAAAGTCATCTATGTCTATACTCCTGATTGGAGGGACGAAGCAGATGTGATGCGGGTAAGGGAGCGGCTCCGCGAACTCGGATTCTCTGACCGCCTCGGGTACAAGAGGAATATCGAGACCTACAAAGGTGAATACAGCGAGAAGGGGAAAAAAGTGACGTTTTATTCGGCCTGAATAAACCAAACCCTCTACGCTTTCCTTTCCTTATTCTTTGGCCTGAGGTTCTCGTACCCGCATTTGCGGCACCTGGTCGCGCGCATGGCATTTCTCGCATTGCATCGCATGCATATCTTGACATTCAGGAGTTTTGCTTCAGCTTCCGGGAATCGTGCCATTTCAGAACACCGTTATATTGTCTTTAAATAAAGGCTCTGCAGACACATAAGATTTTGTGTCTCTTCGCGACGGTTCATACCCCCGGGTAGTGGGTCTCCAGCCAGTCTTTGAGAAGAGCCAGGGCCCGTGCACGATGAGAGACCCGGCTCTTCTCTTCAAGGGATAATTCAGCAAGGGTCCGCCCCTCCCATTCGAAAATGGGATCATACCCAAAACCGTCGCTTCCTCTGGGTGAAACGACCTTCCCCTCAATCTTTCCCCTGAACACCCTGATTCCTTCCCCGTCTGCAAAGGCAATCGCCGTCTCAAAATACGCCCTTCTGTCAAGTTTTCCCCCGAGGAGCCGGAGAATCCCGGGATTCCCTATTGTCCGCTGCACGTATGCAGCATAGGGCCCCGGAAATCCACCGAGTGCCCCGATGCAGAAACAGGTATCGTCCGTCATCAGTGGTATCCCGAGCATGGCATATGCATATTCGGCCTTTCGTTTCGCAATCACCCCCACATCGTCATCCCTTATCTCCGGGCAGTCAAGGTCAATATGGTCAACCTCTGCGACATTGCGAAAGAACGCTGCAATCTCGCGTGCCTTGTTGACGTTACTGGTGACCACCGAAAACTTCACAGGTAGCGCCCCCTTCGCTCGATCTCCTGTTCCCTCATAAGAACCTCATCTGCACCATCGAACACGGAACGGTAACCCCTGGCAAATGCATCCTTGAGTTCCGGGTATGCTTCAGTGGTGCTCTCCAGTGTCTGGAAAAGCACGTGCACATCGACTCCCCGGGCTTCGATCTCCCTGGATACCATTGAGAGACCGAAGTCAATGAGAACACATCTCGAGTCTCTCATGATCATGTTGCTTGTCGTGAGGTCCCCATGCACTATTCCCCCGGCATGGAGCCTTCCCACGGTCCTTCCTGCTTCCTCGATGTCGGGGCAGAGAAGAGTCTCCTTGAGGAGAGGGCCCTTCACCTTTTCCATGACAATGGTATCATGAATCACATCCCGTAGTACAGGGGTGGGTACCCCTTCCCGGCGGGCCATTGAGATCAGGCGGGCTTCGGCACGGGTTCGTTCAGCAATCAGACGTTCATCGAGAGCAGGCTGCCGGTATACCTTCTTTACCCGCTGCTTCTTCACAAGGTCCCCCTCCATGGTCACTATTGCCTCGGCTCCGCGGGCTGTCGATGGATCCGGAAGGATCCCTGTCCCTCTTGTTTTTTCCCCCACATCCCTTCTCCAGGTAACCCTGACCTGGTCAGAACGGAAATTCGGATTTATATGAGACTGCTCCGGTTCTCGTGCATACCCGTGTTCAAGCATGATCTTCCCCGTGTATGCGATCATTGCCCCGTTGTCTCCCATGTATTTCCGGTCAGGAACATAGAGGGTGGCACCTCTCTCCCCGCACATCACGGAAAGCATCTCCTGAAGTCGCCTGTTGACTCCCACCCCGCCCACAAGGAGCACCTCATCCTTACCGGTATGCGCGAGTGCCCGTTCTGTGACCTCCACGCACATGGCAAAAGCAGTCTCCTGGAGGCTGAAGCACACATCCTCGATCGGTGAAGCCTGCTCTTTTGCGGCACTTACAAGCCCTGAAAACGCGAGGTCCATCCCCTTGACAGTATACGGGAGTGGCATGTAGGACCCTGTTTCTGACAACTTCTCAATCGCCGGACCTCCGGGATGCGGGAGCCCCTTCCCACGGGCGAATTTGTCCAGCGCATTGCCAAGACCGATATCCAGGGTCTCTCCGAAAATCCTGTACCTGGAGTTCAGGTATCCGATTACCTGGGTATTTGCACCGCTTGCGTAGAGGACCACAGGATCCTCACACCCCGTGGCAAAACGGCCTATCTCAATGTGCGCAATGCAATGATTGACGCCGACCAGGGGAACATCGAGCGAGAGGGCGAGTGCCCTCGCAGCAGTCGCCACCGTCCGCAGGCAGGGGCCCAGTCCCGGTCCCATTGAGAAAGCAACACCTGAAATGTGTGAGGGGTCTGTGAGCACCTGCCGAATAACCTCTTTCATTTCAGATGCATGGTGCTGGGCTGCCTCACGGGGATGGATACCCCCCTGCAATGGCTGGTATGGCCTCGAGTACAGGGCGATAAGATCGGTATCAAAAAGTGCCGCACTCAGATTCCATGCAGTCCCTTCAATCCCGAGGATTTGTCCGGGAACTCTGGATTTTCTCTTATTCATATGAAAATGTCCAGGCCTGCGCGCACATTCAATCTAAAAGAGGTAATCGGTGCAAAAAATATTGCCGGTATGAAAATGCCTCCGGCATCCTTGTTTCTTCCCGCATTGATGGGATCGGAGTTTTGAGGCATTATGCGGATGAAAATGCCTCTGGTATTTTCATGCTTTCTTGAATTCAGTGTACCCGCACTTTCCGCAGGCAGCCCTGTCGTTATGGTCAGCCAGGATCACTCCAGGCCCGCACCTTGGGCAGTATTTCCTGCTGAATGCGACCTTGCCATCTTCAATCTTGTAGTAGGCGCTTCTCTTCGCTGACGCTGCCTTGGCCTTTTTCTTTGCAGCCATACTTCAAGCACCCTCTTCCTTGGGTTTCGGCACTCCCCGTGTGAGGACAAATGCGCGTTCGATCTGGTTCCGGCGCTCCTCGGTATCGTATACTCTTGCACTTCCTGTGCATGCAGTAAGCCCAAAACTGGTTTTCAGAGAGTCCAGTGCCACCTGTTTCTCCGGGACGTTCAACACCGCCGCCAATTTGCCAACGACCTGCATCCTCGAAGGTGTTGCACCATCGAAGGAGAGGGAGAAATCGACCTCTCTCCGCCCAAGCAGTTCATTCCTTATATCCCTGGTGACCTCAAATTCCATCGGTATCCTCATACGATTTGATTCGAAGTTATTTATAGTCTATCTCCCATGCGGTTTCTTCAGGACAGTTTGAGCTTAAAAACTCATCTGATTCCTCAATAAAACATTCCATGAGCTTTTTTGCATCTTTCCTGGCCTCATCATCGATTTCCCGGACCACTACCCCCCGACCAGGCTGACCATAGAGAATTATGCCTCCTGAAGGAGCTTCAAGGACAAGGGGGATAACCGCGAGGTCTTCCTCTCCCCTGACGATGACGAGAGCAGGGGGTTGTGCAAGGGCATGTTGCAATGCCTCAACAAGCATCTCCGTGATAGTTCCAGGAGGATTCTCCGCATGAAATACCGTGGGAAACACCTCAGGAGTCCGGGTGCAGGGCATCCTCATGGTATATCCATCCACAACCGCCACCGCGGGGAGCAGCCCCATCTTCAGGACATTGTGAGTTACCACGTCCCCGACGGTATAGAATGTTCTCGCGCGAAGTGTGCAGGAGAGGCGGGTAACCTCATCCATGAGTTCACCAAAAGGGGACTGGAAGAGATGGCGGCGGTCTTCTGGCAGGCGGAGCATCAACGAACCTTCAGGGCATACCTGCCAGGAAGTGTGATGTTCATTTTCCTGGCCACGTCGGATCGCTTGGGATCGATGATAACCAGGTACCCTGCCCAGTCCGTTGACAGGTTTGAACTCCCGCACACCGCACACGCCTCACCTTCCACTACCCTGTGGCATTCCCTGCAGACATGCACCAGCTTTTTCCTAACGGCTGCCACGTTCTCCACCCTTCTCCTTCTCTTTCTCTTTCTCCTTCAGCATGTCTTCTTCGAGCCAGCGCGCGGTGCCAAGACCAGATTGCCGCATGGTCAGCCCGATCTTGCTGTCACGCGGCTCCCTCTCGTTGAGTGAGAGGGTCACCGCGCGAACACGGACTGGTTCGCCAACACCAATAAAACGCTTCGACTCCTGGCAGATGAGCCGGGCATTTTTCTCGTCATAATTGATGTATTCATCGGATATCTGGCTCACATGGAGCATCGCATCAATCGGTCCCAGGCTCACGAACGCACCGAAACTGGTGGTCTCCACTACCAGTCCCTCGATTACCTCCTGAAGTGTCAGGCGGATTACGACTGCCTCGAAATCCACGTCATAGTATACTGCGCCATCGCCGGGGACGATCTCTCCCTCACCGATCTTCAGCACCTTGGTGATGGCAATAAAAATACCGATCTCCTTATCGATGCTTCCCTCCAGGTGATCCTGGAGCACGTCGAGGATGACCTTCGTAAGCTCCTCGCCCAGGCGATTGGGAGGCACCCGGACCTTGTCCGCCAGTTGCATCTTGTAATACATGCGCCACTCTCTCCCGTTATCTTCTCAATATACCAAGCTTTTTCTGTTGCATAAGTGTAATCACCGGAATCCGCCGGGAAAGAAGCCGGTCCCGGAGATCCCTGTCGTTGGTGCAGACCATGCACCCGTGCTCTCCAGCGAACCGGAGGATCTTTTCATCGACGGTCCCTTCAGAATACCCGCTTCCCGTCTCAATACACCGGCTGGCAAGGAGGAGCGCAGAACGAGCTGCACTCCCTCCTTTCCCCCTGCCTAGGGAAAGCCCTCTCAGTTCATTGATTACTTCTGTCAGTATCAGTGGTTCATATGCCCCAATAAGGTTTCTCAGCTCATCAAAGAGATCGACCCTGAACTGAAAAGGGATCATCAGGGCATTGGCATCCAGGAGGATGTTCACTCGGTCAGCACACCCATCCCAATCAGGCGCCATCTCCCTCCAATCTGTCGGCTGATTGCGATCCTGGCCCCGATCTCCGCACACACTGGTCGCTTCAGGGTGACCTCCACCCAGTCCTTTTTCGTGTTCACGACAATCCCCACTGTGACAGCCGTCCCCACAGAGAGCATGAGGGGTTCGTTATGCTTCAGGGGCTCTATATGCGTCTCGCTGCTTGCACCAACCACCCTTTCCATGAGGGTTACACTGAAACGTGCCTTGTCCCATACCGGGGGAAGATTTCCCGGATGACCGGCAACCTGTCCCGCGAGGGCATCGCTCTTGGTCAGTGCCGGGTCAAGTTTCGTTCCTATCCCAAGAAGCCCTCCAGGAGTGGCTTCGACCACTTTCTTTAAAGCGGCATTGATGGTGGTGATCTTGGTCTCTATCGGCTCCCAGCGCACCCGGTTTTCAGCCTGGACCTGCCTGCCGGGACGGATCTCGATATCCTCAGATTCCTTCAGCATCCCCCTGATCAGAGATCCCCCGATTACACCCCCTTTGAGATCCCGCCAGTTTGATCCTGGCTTATTGATGTCAAATGACCTCGCAAGGAGCATCATCGGTCTGGCATTTGGGTCACGGTCGGGGATCGGTATGGTCTGATCAAGGGCCTGGACCAGGGCGCCCATGTTGATGGATTTCTGAGCAGATACAGGGATTATAGGGGCGTTTTCAGCAATTGTTCCCTTCACGAAATTTTTGATCTGCTCATAGTGTTTCAGGGCTTCTTTCTGGGGCACCACGTCAATCTTATTCTGGACTATCACGATCCGTGTGATCCCCACCAGTTCAAGGGCCATAAGGTGCTCCTTGGTCTGGGGCTGAGGGCAGGTCTCGTTTGCCGCGATGACCAGCATGGCGCCGTCCATGAGGGCTGAACCCGACAGCATGGTTGCCATGAGTGTCTCGTGCCCCGGAGCGTCGACAAATGACACCGATCGGAACGGAACCGCCTTGCTCCCGCATACAGGACATTCTGGATGGGTCCCATATGCTTCCGGTCCGGTGCACTGTTCGCACCGGTAGAATGTAGCATCTGCATATCCCAGTCGGATAGAGATCCCCCGCTTTATCTCCTCGCTGTGTCTGTCTGTCCAGGATCCGGTAAGGCCATAGACCAGGGTTGTTTTTCCATGGTCAACGTGGCCGACCACACCGATATTCACACTGGGAATTGTCACATCATGCAATGCCGATCAAACCTCCCTGATCTATTTAAAAACACTCATACTTAATACCCTGTGAGCGTAGGATTTTCTTTTTTTGGGGTTGCATTCCTGATATAGACACTCGTCGGGATTGTTGCAAGGCAGTGTCCGGGAACCCCATACATTCGCTATCTCAATCTTTAGGTATGCTCACCCGGGTAAACGCCGGGGGATAGAAGAGCGTCCCGTCTTCCCTGAGAGGATCCCGGATCACGACGGTATCCCCTTCTGATCCTGCCACCATGATGTAGGAATAATATGCAAGCCGCTGCAGCTCCGGATCGCTCATATGGCGGTGAATGAATTCGGGGTTCACGCCATCATACCTTGGATATACGGTCATATTGCCATTTTCGGCCAGGAGTCCTGTCCGATAGACGGTGAAGGAATCGCTTGATCCCTGGATGACCAGCCATTTCAGGGGATTATACGTGGGGATTGTAATACCCTTGTGTTTCAACCCGACGAACACCTTCAGGAGTACATGTATCAGGAGGTATACCCCTCCACACACCGCAACGGCAGGGAGTGCGGGAAGAACCGGGTACCCGAATAAAAACAGCAGGAAAAGCCCCAGGCTTACACCTAGGAATACCAGGCTCGGCCCGGCAAAAATTCCTGCGGTGAATTTTCTCGCGGTGAAAGGATACAGGAGCGGGATTCCGGGAAATGCGAGGACATCAAGCATCACATGTGTCATACCGCCAGCACATGCGAACGCACATACCAGGAAAAGGGAAGAGAGATCCCCTGTCCGGCCTGCAAGATTCTGCCACAAAAGAAACCCGATCACGATCCCTGCGGAAACAGCAAGGATACCGGCAATGCTGTGGGTGAATCCGCCGTGGCTGAATGCGAAGAGTTCCGGATCGCGGTCAGAGATTTTTTTTAGAAGGATATCAATATCGGGGAGGGTTGCCCCAAGTATTCCAAAGAGCACCGCCTGACCGGAGAATGGAGCATTGAAGAGCAATACTGCAACGAGTGCATGAGTAAGGCTATCCAATGTCTATCTCCACCAGGACCTTGAAGAGACCGCCACCAGGGTTATCCTCCTTCACCATGAGGCGGATTCAGCATATCACGTTTCCGGTTGCCTGACCATGACCACGGTCATATTATCATCGCTTCCATTCTGGAACGCTTCGTATACGATCTTATGGCAGGCGTCGTCAAGATCGTCCCCCCTCTCGCTGATAATCTCAAGGATGCGATTGTCGGATAAAAAATCGGTGACCCCATCCGAACAGATGACAAGGAATCCGGGAGGGAGATGCGCTTCATGCATCCCGGCACCGGGATCATGGAGGAACCCCTCATTCCCTTCACCTCTGTCCGTTCCTTCCCCCGCATGCACGCCCCGGTCAATAAAAAACAACTTTCGCTGTCCCGGACTGTTCACGACACATTCCCCACCAGGCCGAACCACTGCAAGGGTCATTGACACTGCGGGGGGTTCACTTGTGGGGTTTGCCTCCTGAAGGGAGTAGAGGGCGGTATCAGCATTGATCAGGCACGATTCCAGGACATCTGGCAAATGTGTCATTTCCTGGGGGATACCATCGCGTAGGGCATTCACTGCAATCTCTGCCGCACTGGGTCCCTCTTCAGGCCCTCCCATGCCTTCGGCTACTGCAAAAAGATACATTCCTTGTACCTCAACGGCAAGGGATGCATCCTCGTTCTTTTCCCGGAGTCCTTTCTCGGTGAATGAAGCACAGGATGGAGTTGACATGAATCGTATAAATTGTGGGGAGGAACTCTTAAAAATATGACTGCCGTGTCACTCATGATTCAGGAAGCCCTTTCATAACACGAAGTACCACACCGTGTGACTCTTTTTCAGAAGTATTTATTATTCCAATGGGTGAGATCCCTGTGAGAACAGGAATTTTACCATGACAATTGATACCGAGCTCTCGCGTATCGGGATATCCCTCCCAAAAAATTTACTCGACAAATTTGACGAGATCATCAATTACCGTGGATATTCATCCCGGTCAGAAGGAATCCGGGATGCCATCCGGAATTACATCACGTACTATAAATGGATGTCCGATGTGAAAGGAGAACGCCAGGGGGTAATCACGATGATCTACGACCACGGACAGAGGAACCTCCTCGCAACGCTTACCGACATCCAGCATGAATTCATGGGGATTATCCAGTCATCCCTGCACTCCCACGTCACTCATGACAGATGCCTTGAGGTGGTTCTCGTGCGGGGAGACGGGTCCGAAATAAAAAGCCTTGCAGAGCGTCTCATGTCCCAGAAAGGGGTTGAGTCGGTAAAACTCACGACCATACCAATAAATGATTAACCCCCGCCCTCGCAACTCTGATCGGTATGGGTTATGGCATCCTGATAACCTGTACCGGTGAGGTATTCCCTTTCTTTCTTTATCTGTTCAATCCGGTCGTCACTGGTTTTCATTGCCTTTCCGCCTGAATCCTTTGCAGGAACCAGCTGATCGACCCTGTAGAAGAGATTGGTATTGTCAAGTTCGGCATATAATTCCCCCCTTTCTCTTTCCAGGGCAATCACTCGTCCTGTTGTCCCGGTCCGGTGATACCGGACCCTCATGCCTACTTCCACTTCCTCATCCTGCATACACCAATCACCGGTGCTTGGAAACTATAAAACTAATCCCGGCATATCCCCTATAGATGGCTTGCGAACTGAATCGGGTTGAGAAACACTTCTTCAACGGTACCCACCGGACCCACTCCCCGGAAGAGACCGAAAAGCGGGCGCTTCCCCTGATGAAAACAATCGGTGCAAGCCCCCTGACAGATATCACCGGAAGTGACAGTGTAGGAATCCCCTGCTGCTATTGCACCCGCTCCCGGGTCCCGCGGGGGGGAACGAACACGCATCCCGGAAAAGGAATCGAACGTGTGCTGGCGCGTGTTTCCTCGATGATGGCGGCAATTGAACGGTATTATGGTGAGTTTCACGGGGAACAGATGCATTATGCCAGTTTCGAGGAAGTGGGAATGACAAAGGCGGTGGACCCGGCATCTCTCATTCTTCCCCGGCCCCTTGAGAGAGGGGAAAAACTGCATTGGACCATGGCATCAGACATCCTGAACAATGAGGAGATCCTGATACCAAGCAATGCAGTCTACTTTCCCTATGATACCATGGGAATGACCATGCCGCTTTTCCAGAGCGATCCGTTAGGGCTTGCCAGCGGGAACGTCCGGGAAGAGGCAATCCTGTACAGCCTCCTTGAGCTGCTCGAATGCGATGCGATGAGTCGCGCTGAGAGGCTCCGGAACATGGGAACGAAGATCTCGGTCGATTCTGATGGTCAGGCATATACACTCCTTGAAAAGTTCAGGAATGCAGGTATTGTGATTCACCTCTGGCACCTTCATGGCCGTACGAATATCCCGGTGATTGCTGCTGCATCCGATGACCCTGCAAAAAAGGATCCCGGACTCCTGTTGATGGGGTCGGGGTGTCATCCTGATCCTGAGATTGCCGTGATCCGGGCGCTTATCGATGTTGCATTTAACCGGGCTTCTTACCTGCATGGAGACCTCATCTCACCGAGCAGGGAGACGTTCTTATCCAGGGTGGGGTACGATCGGATGAAGCGGATCAACCGTGAGTGGTTCGCGGAGGCTCCAGAGAGCCCACTTTCCAGCCTGCGGAATGTAAGCTCCTCATGGATTGACGAAGATATCCACCACATTCTGGATGAATTGAGGGGCAACGTCGAACGAGTGTGCGTGGTGGATCTCCCCCAAACTCCGGTCCCGGTGGTCAGGGTTGTGGTCCCGGGTCTTGAAGTTTCACACCTCCATAAAAACCGGAAGATCACGAATCCGGCATGATACCCCGAATCCCAGGGATCCAGTGTTTATACCATCACTTTTTTCAGGAGACGGACAATCCTCCGGGTGCTCTCCCGGGCGGGAGAATCCGGCGGTTCCGGGCATTTTCCGGTCTTTAATACGTCGAGGATGCACCCTATCGCCGCCCCAAGCGACGGACCGTAACCACCCTCAAGAACAAGGGAGAGCGGACAGGGGCTCACATCCCTGATCATTGAAGTGAGCACCCCGAAATCAGCTGGAGAGAGCCGCATCGCTCCCTTGGGATCGTCTCCCAGGGGGTCCTGTCCTGCCGAGATGATCACGAGATCCGGGTTGAAATGCGTGATCGCATCGACAAATACATGTGAGAAAACCATGGCATAATCCCCTATTCCACAACCAGGGTGGATGGGGGCGTTCAGAGTAAAACCCCGCCCCCGGCCTTCACCGATTTCATCGATCCAGCCACTCCATGGAAATGTGTTATTCTGGTGGATTGAGCAGAAGAGAACCCTGTCACTTTGGTAGAATATCTTCTGTGTGCCATTTCCGTGATGAAGATCCCAGTCGACGATGGCAACCCGTTCAACACGCTCAAGCGCCCATGCCGCAGCCACTGCTGCATTATTGAAGAGGCAGAACCCCATTGCCCTGTCCGGCTCGGCGTGATGCCCGGGCGGGCGGATAAGGGCAAAACAGTGTTCCCCTTCCAGTGCCAGGCGGGCGGCTGCAATTGAAGATCCTGCTGCACAGAGCGCCACTTGGAAGGACTCTTCGGTGACGTATGTGTCCATGTCGAGGTAACGCCTGCCGCCATAGGCACACAATTCCTCGATCATTCTGATATGCCGCGGGTGGTGAACACGGGCGAGGTCGTCATAGGTTGCAACCTCTACGGGCCTCCTCGTGATGTCATGAGGCAGCCCGGTAAGTGCCCGGACGAGGCGCTGGCTGTTCTCCTCGTGCCAGCTCAGGTCATGGGATGTGAATTCCTCTCCAAAAATAACCGAGCACCGGGGTGCCATTCACCCGACCTGCAGCCCCTGCATGACGGCCTGCTCTGATACGTCGAATTCCTGGCCTGTCCCCTCGATCCGGTATTTTCCTTTTGCCTTGACCTCATTTGATGAGCCCGACGTTGCATAGGGGACGATGAATCCATCACCGGAACTTGCCTGGCGGTATGTGAATTCCCTTCCTGTATTGGTCACAAGATCAATTGCGATGACACCGCTTCCCTTTATCCTCGCACCGGGTACGTATTCGAAGACCTTCACGTACTTGATATCAGGGGGAGACTGAGTCAGGATGTTGGTCGGTGATTCATGCACGAGGCGATACTGCCTGAGCGCGGGTATCGGGTCGTGGGGTGAGAGAATTCCCGTTGAGAGGACCATTGCCCGGGTTCCCGTCGCTGCATTGTTATTATATGCATCCACAGCTGCCCGGGCTTCCTGGACATTCATGATCACGGCTTTGGTTGCTACCGGGGTTGATGAGAGCCTGTCATTTATCTCGACGTAGTAAACCTGCCCTGGTTCAACCATGGATCCGTCAAAGTTATGCAGCCTGGAAATCATAGTCCGGAAATACGAGGCTTCATAGAGGGTGAACGGATCATAACCTCCAGAATGCGACTCTTCTGGGACGAGGAGGAATTCCACGTAGGGTTCCTGCCCCGCACTCGAATTGTACCAGGTTGCCATGGCCCAGAATTTCCCGACATCCATCTCTATGTCCGTCATCACATACCTGACACCGAGAGCATCGGCAATGGCGGAATTCTTCTCCTCGCTCTCGGTGATAAAGAATGAGGCTGCACCATTCTCTCCCGAAACCCCCGCCTGGAAGGGATTCGCATTGGGAATCCTCTTTGCAATGTAGGTAATCATGTGGCCATAGTCCCACCATGACATCACCCCGTAGGACTGTTCGGGATATTCGAAGGTGGCGCCATCATACATGCGATAGTAGTTCACACCCGTGTCGGGTGTATGGATTTCCATCCATTCAAGTGACTCCCTCCAGTCAGGGTTCATGCGGATACCCCCGGACGAGGAGACAGTGTATGCGTATGAAACGGAAAGGTACGCAAACACAACGGTGAGGATCAGCACCAGGGCAACCGCCCCAAGACTCAGGTAATTCACGTTCTTCCTTGCGGGTGCCGCTTTTGAATGTTTCTTCCCCTTCTGTTTCTCCTTTGTGGTCGCGGTTTCCGCGGCAGCGTCTGCCTTTCCTCTCTTTCCAGAAAAAAGGCCCAGGATATCTTTTCCACCCCAGTCAATGACTGCTCCCGCGAAGACCCCGGAGAGCAGGGCAAGGGGCACCACAAAGTAGTATTCATACCGTATATGCTGCCAGGTGGAATAGATGATGAGAAGGGCCCAGATTACCACAAAAAGGTGTTCTGCTTTCTTCTCCTTCCAGAGGGTGTACAGGAGGACCAGAAGGCCAAGTGCCATCAGGATAAGGCCGATATTGAAGCTGTCCCAGGCCTCATTGATGGTCCATGAACGTGCCTCCTGGATGGTCAGGTAGAGCGGATTCTGGCCGAAGAACTGTATGGTGCTCTCCGTGAACGTGGTGAATACTCCGGGAAGCGCCACGGCAAAGACCGCAAGAACGCCAATCACCAGTCCTGCAAGCGCCCCTGCATACTGGACCGGCCCCCTTTTCTGGAATATTCTTGAGAACATGAAAAGGATGGCAGTCGCGACGATAATGAGAATATATGCGAGAGGATGCCCCAGCGTATAATAGTCGAACTGCAGGCCTTCCTTGTGCACCCCGAATATGAGAAAACTCGCTGCAGCGATCCCGAACGTGACGATATTGATGAGCAGGAGAGAATCTGCCCGAATACCCCGGAAAAAATCCCAGATGCACTGAATAAACGTAAATAACGCTGCAATAAGGGCAAAAAGGACCATGGTTGGCATCACGAGGAGCCCCAGGATATAAGCAACCCCGCATGCAACAGACATGATGATGGGGATTCGCAGGGTCTCCTTCCTGGTAAAGTCAACGGGGTGTTCTCGTGTGTACACAAGGACCCAGATATAACACAGACAAAAGACTGTGCTGAAAAGCACCTCGGCGATATGGTGATCCAGATACCCGTACAGGGACCGGAAGTAGAACTGCCCGCTTACCACCGCGATGAAAAATGCGGCAAGGAGGCCGCATGAAAATCCCGAGATCTTCTTTCCCAGAAGATATATGACCGGGACCATGATGGCGGCCATGATTGGGGGGATTGTGAGCGCGAGAGATATTATTTCAGGCCTCGTGGTCGCACCGGTCAGAAGGCAGAGGCCCGATATTATCCAGATAAAGAGCGGGCCCCAGTGGATGACCTGCCCGGTCGGATACAGGGTCATGGCCTCGAACCAGCTGTAGTTCGGAAAGTTCACATTCATCTGCTCTATCTGCCGCAAATTGTAGAGGGGGTCATCGCTCCCTACCAGGTTCAGGATATCGGTCGATGCCACGCTGGCTGAAGGGAGCATCCGTATCCACAGCATGAAAATGGCAAGGATTGCCAGAAAAATGATTATCAGGTATTTCCTGTATCGCATAAAATCGGGTGAATCCATGTTCTCCTATCCCCGTACACTTTAGCACATGTTATAACCCTTCCATTAAAATTCTTTGGGGTTTTTCAGAGAACAAGGATATATCAAAGAGATTGACTGTCGATCCGACTCACATGTCCCATGCATCGGGGCCGGAACCCTGTTCCCCCGGATCCTATCCCCAGGTTAGGGTGTGAGACTGTCGACAAGGTCCCGAGCCTGACGGGAAAATTCACGGTAATCAAACAGTGTTGCCCTCTTCCTGCATTCATCCCTGAAGGAATCAGGATTTTGCCCCACCTCCCGGACCGCGTTCTGGATGGCACCAGTGGTGGGTGCAACCAGCCTGCCGCACATCCCATCCACGACGGTCTCCTGGTATCCCCCCTCCCTGACTGCAACCACGGGTTTTCCACTTGCCATCGCCTCAAGGGGAGTGATCCCGAAGTCTTCATCAATTGCCGTGGTGAGGAATCCCTCGCAGCGGGAGTACAGGTCAATCATCTCCTCCTCTGTCCTGGAATGGTAAAAGATGATGTTGGGGGGTGCATGCTTTTCAAGATGTTCAAATCCGGGATATACCCGGCCAACAACTATCAGCGTCTTGTCGGGCATCTCCGAGAAAGCCTTCACCTGGAGGTCTACCCTCTTCCACTTATCCACCCTTCCCAGAGAGAGCCAGTAACCCTCTGAGGGTTTCCAGGTGAAGCGATCAGTGTGGACAGGAGGATAGAGCACGCTGGCATCACGAAGGTATACCTTCTGGATGCGATTCCGCACGGTATGAGAGATACAGGCCAGGTTCTTTACATATCGGCTCACAAAACGCCTGTCAGAATAGCGTGCAATTGAGAGGGCCGGAGCATAGACCAGTCTTGCAGGTATGCTCTTCTGTGCAATGAACGGGTAATACATGTCATACAACGCCCTTCTGGGTGTGAGCATGTAGTAGAGATGGGGAACCGGGTGAACAAGAGCGCGGGCTGCGATGTCGTCAATGCAGATGTAAAAATCATACTCCAGGGAAGCCCGCCTGAAGAGGTGCATTCCTGCAATCTGGCGGGCTGGCTCTCCTGGAAGAGGCGATTGCAGTGACCGGACCCGTATTTCCCTGACAGGATCGTAATGAGCCACGATATTCTCATCATAGTGAGGAACCACCACCTCGGCATCCAGGGCTCGCGCAAGGTCAAGGATCAGCCGCTCGGCACCACCAAGCACCGAGAATTCGTACGATGTAAGAACTGCAACCCTCATGATCCTCCCCCTGACTGCATGTGGCAGCCGATATCCACTACTCTTCTCATCTTGTCTCCAGTCCCTGGATCAGAAATTCCCGCCACTGGATCGCAATCCGGTCCCACCTGAGTGATTCCGGGACGGGATACCTCTTTCCTCTCTCCCTGTAAATGTTCACGAGGGCGTCCCTGATCGCTGCCGGATCCTCCGGAGGAACGAACCACACACCTTCATACGAGCCAAGGCTCTCGATCATGCCTCCGGTATGCGATGCCACCACCGGAAGTCCGTACGACATGGCGATATGGCACACCGCACAGGGATCGTGGGATTCCCGGGTATACGGGCCGGCAAAGACATCGGCTGCAGAGTAATAGAGTGCAACTTCCTCATCGCGTACATACCGGTCTACCATCGTGATCCTGTCCCTGTCCGGCGAGGTATGTGCCTTTGTCACAGACTCCTGGTCTTCCCACGCCTCCCCCACGATACAGAGCCGTGACTGCTTTTTTATCTCATGAGGAAGCATCTCAAATCCCTCGATAAGGTAGCGCACACCCTTGAACCGGCGCAGGAGGCCGAAGAAGAGAATGACATATTCTTCCCTTATTGCAAGGGTATTTTTGGCTTTCTGCGGGTCGATGTGTGCATACTGGTCATACAATCCGTGCGGGATGATCCGGATATTCTCTGCGGGAATGTGGTACCTCTGGACGATGAGGTCACGGTCATAGCGGGTATGGGTGATGTATCCGCTGGCAAGAGTCCGTACCAGCCAGCCCGATACCCGTGCATACATGCGGAGGGGAAGACTTGCATCCTCGAGCGGGTCAACCGGTTCGTGGAACTCTATCACCACGAACCGCCTCTTCCGGATGAAAACCTGGACAAAGAGATACATGTGTGCCACGCTTGATGTCCACCACGGGAGGATGAGCACATCGGTATTCCTTGCAAGGGCACATGCGTTCATCCAGCTCACCGGGTTGAACCAGTCGAGCATTTCATGCACGTTCACCCGGGGATCAAAACATTCGCTGGTGAGTGTCTTTCCCACTCTCTTCCATCCCGGAAAGAGTTTTTTTGGGAGCATGTGTCGAAAGAGGATAGCATCGATCCTGCCAATAGAAACCAGCGCATTCGAGAGCCGTATGGTGAAGTAGGTTATTCCGGAGAGGAAACGGGTTGACGGGCCGAATATCGAAATACGGAGTTGGACCTCCCCGGCATCCCCGGAGGTTCCCCTCACCTCCTGCATTCCCTTCTTTTCCATTGACAGGACCCTCACTCCACCGTGACGCTTTTCGCGAGGTTTCTCGGCTGATCGATATCACGCCCGAGAACTGCTGCTGTCCTGTACGCGAGAACCTGCATCAGCGCAGCAGTCCCGAGGATATGAAACAGTGGTCCACCTTCCGGCACAGGGATGAACACATCCGAGACCTCCTGAAGTTCCTGATTTTTGGAAACCCCGAACACGATCATGGGTGTACCCCGGGCCTTCATCTCCCTGATGTTTGAGAACATCACGGGATACCCTTCTCCCGGAGGACAGAGTGCCACTACAGGGGTTTTTGGCGAGAGGAGTGCAAAAGGCCCGTGCTTGATCTCCCCTGCCGCATACCCTTCAGCATGGATATAGGTGATCTCCTTCATCTTCAGTGCACCCTCAAGCGCGAGAGGGAAGTAGGGCCCTCTCCCCACAAAGAACATGGATTCTGCCTGCCTGCAGAGATCAACAGCCGGGGAGAGATCGATGAGGAGGGCTTCGCTGAGGGCAAGGTGGACCCTTCCAAGTTCCGCCCCAAGCGCTCCCCCGCTCATCCGGTCTACAAGGTGAGAGAACACTGCCAGCTCGGCGATGAAAGATTTTGTGGCTGCGACACTTATCTCGGGGCCTGCCCGCATGAAAAGCGTGCTGTCTGCGATCCGGGTAATGGTGCTTCCGAGTACGTTTGTCACTGCAAGGGTTGGGTGGCCCAGCATGCCTGCCTTCTGCATTGCTGCGATGGTGTCGGCGGTCTCTCCGGACTGGCTCACTCCTATGACCAGATCACCGGGAGGGGGAGACGTATACCTGAACTCAGATGCCAGTTCCACCCGTGCCGGAATACCGCAATGCGATTCGACAAGGTAGCGGAAGAGGAGAGCTGCATGGTAGGAGGTCCCGCAAGCCACGACGGTGATGCCATGGATGCCATCCAGAATCCCGGGCATCTCGTCTTCCCTGAGGGCACGGATGGTGGATGAGAACACATCAGGCTGTTCATAGATTTCCTTGAGCATGTAGTGCGGAAACCCCCCCTTCCTGACTTCCGCGACAGACCAGTCGATTTTCTGGATATGCCGCTCCACCGGTGTTCCATCGTGCCATATCCGGATATCACGATCCGATATCGCAGTCATATCCCCGTCTTCGAGGAAGATCATCCTCTCCGTATGCTCGAGGAGTGGTGTGACATCCGATGCTGCCAGGTTGGCGCGGTCCCCAAGCCCGAGGACCAGGGGGCTCTTTTTCCTGGCTGCCACGATCTCCCTGCACCCTTTCGCGATTGCAAGAATCGCATAGCTCCCTTCAAGCCTCGGGAGGACTGCGGCCATTGCCGAGACGAGGTCGCCGCTGTACTGCTCCTCGATGAGATGAGGAATCACCTCGGTATCAGTATCCGAAGAGAACCTGTGTCCCCTCTCCTCGAGTTCGCGTTTGAGGGAGGCATAATTCTCGATGATACCATTGTGGACTACCGCGATTTCGCCATGACAGTCACAATGCGGGTGGGCATTCTCATCGCTCGGAACACCGTGGGTTGCCCACCTGGTATGGCCGATCCCGATTACCCCTTTTATCCGGGACGCGTTCGGCATCCCCTGAGAGATCCTTCCCTCCTTCTTTTTCACGGTGATGGTACGATCGGCAACCGCGATTCCGAATGAGTCATATCCACGGTATTCAAGGCGTTTCAGCCCCTCGATGAGGATGGGCGCTGCCCTCTGCTGGCCGCAATAGCCGAATATTCCGCACACGCCTACACCACCAGCCCCCCGTCGCCATAGGCCATGGTGGACTGGATCCGGGAGGCTCCCCGTATATTCACGTTATTCCCCACGATAGCGCCCTCGAACACCGTGAATGGTCCCGCACGGACTTCCTCGCCGAGTATCGCTCCAAACCGACCGCGGATCTGCTCGCCCTGGATCTCCATCAGGTGGGAGGCAGCAACCGTGGTAACGTGATCTGCAAGGCGGGATCCCTCGCCTATCACCGAGTCCCGGATCCTGGAATGCGACCCCACCTCGCAATCATCCATGAGAATGGAATTCTCCACGAGAGTAAAGGGATCTATTCTGACCCTCTGGCCGATGCTGGAATATGGCATGATACAGGCACACGGCCCTATCTCGCATTCCGGACCTATCACCACCGGGCCGAAGATGCTGGTCATGGGGCTTATCCTGGTCCCTTTCCCTATCCGGACCGGCCCCTGTATGGTGCAGTGCTCGGATACCTCCCCTGCCTTCTCCGGCTGCACGGAGCGGATGAGGTACTGGTTCATCTGGAGAAGGTCCCATGGATACACTGCATCCTGCCAGTCGTCGGCGGGAACCGCCCTGAGCTTTTTCCCTGATTCGAGGAAGGCTCCAATCGCATCAGTCATGTCATTCTCCCGGAGCGATGAGAAAAAGTCCTGGTCAAGGGAGAAGATTCCCGTAGAGATCGTAAAACTCGGCGACATGGCGGGTTTTTCAATAATCTGGGTCACGTATCCCTTCTTCGTTGTAACGACCCCGAAATTGGATGGATAGGGATGCTCTTTCACGAGCACGGCGTTCCGCCTGTTCATGATGCGGGCAATCGAAGCACTGTTGATGTAATTGTCCCCGGGAAGCACCAGGAACCGATCCCTGATGAACTCTTTCGCCTGGAGAAGTGCATGGGCTGTCCCAAGGGGTTTTTCCTGAACCACCACCTTTACACCAGCATCGAGCGCCGACAGGTGCCGGATCACCTGCTCTTTCCGATATCCCACCACGACGATGATATCGCGTATCCCGCAGGTTTGAAGTGCATGTATCACATAATCGAGGACCGGGGTGTTCCCCACCGGTATCAGGGCTTTCGGCCTGCTTCTCGTGAGAGGCCGGAGCCTCTTTCCTTCACCCGCGGCAAGAATCACTGCCTGCATAGTTCCCATCTACCTGACCTTCGCTCCGTCTGCAATATACCCGTCAACCCTTGCATGAGGGCCGGCCTGCACACCGCACCCGATAACCGAACCGACATTGACCGAACAATTGATACCAAACTGCACGTTATCACCCACAATTGCCCCAAGTTTTCTCCTCTTGGTGAAGACCCCCTGCACCCGCACCTCCGCGCCGTCATGACGGAGGTTGGCAACTTTGGTCCCTGCACCAAAGTTGCATCCGCTTCCCACCACCGAGTCGCCCAGGTAATTGAAATGAGGGAGGTTGGTCCTTGAAAGGATGATCGAGTTCTTCACTTCCGTTGCATGACCGATGTGACTGCCATCTCCGATTGCCGTCGATCCGCGGATATACGCGTGGGGGCCGATACGGCAGTCCCTGCCGATGCAGCAGGGCCCTTCGATGTACGTCCCTGCCCGGATCACCGATCCCGGGCCTATGGATACCGGGCCCTTCATCACTACCCCCTCTTCCACGGAACCCTGCACGTACGAGTGCAGGCCCCGCATCATGGTCTCATTCGCAGCCAGGAGATCCCAGGGGTACCCGACATCAATCCATGAATGAAGGAGGAGACTTTTGAGACTTTCCTCATCTATCAGCATCGAAAGCGCATCGGTGAGCTCGAGTTCTCCTCTCGGTGAGATCTCTATCCTGTCGATCAAGCGAAAAATATCAGGGCTGAAATGGTAGATTCCCGCATTCACCAGGTTTCCCTGTGGTTCCCGCGTCTTCTCCTGAAGACCTGTCACATTCTCACCTTCTACCTGGACCACCCCGTAATCCTCCGGGTGTTCAGAGGGATATATACCCATGCAGAACGGTCCCGCCGAGAGTATTCTCCTGATATCAGGGGACGCGACTACCATATCACCGTTCATCAAAAGAAAATCGTCACTTACGCCATCCCTTGCCCTGTTGAGTGCATCTGCGGTCCCGCGCTGGTGACGCTGGACCGAATATTCGATGCTGACCCCGAAATCCTTCCCGTCCCTGAAATGATTCCGTATTTCTGATTCCATGTATCCCGTGACGATGAGTATTTCCGCAATACCCGCATCCCGGATTGCGAGGACGAGGTGCTCAAGCATAGGGCGGTTTGCGAGCGGGAGCATGACCTTTGGCCGTGTGGCGGTGAGCGGCCGCATCCTTTTCCCTTCCCCTGCAGCCAGGATGACGCATTGCATACAGAGTATCCTTTCACTGGTGCGTTATTTTGCTTTTCCACTCCCTCACGGCACGGGTGCCCTCATCGAGGAGTGCGTCAGCGGCTGCAGGTGTGCGGCCTTCGGCAGTGATGCGGATCTTCGGTTCAGTCCCGGATGCCCTCACAAGATACCATCCCTCATCCCTTGAAATCCTGATTCCATCTGTCGGACTGGCTGCGCCAAGGGAATGCATCACCTCGTGCGCGCAGGAACACGGGAGCGAACGCCGGCGGATGGGGTATACAGGGATTCTGTCAAGTTCCGCTGCAATATCCCATTCCGATGCCATCTGGCAGAAGAGCGCCGCGGCATACGGGCCGTCCGGGCAGAGCGATTGGCGGGGAAATATCCAGGCGCCTGAGGGTTCACCGCCGAAATCCCCCCATCCTGCCAGGGCTTCAGAGACATAGCTGTCCCCGACAGGGGTGCGTCTCACCTCGGCCCATTCGTCGATTGCCATGCTCGCATCGGTGGTGGTCACCACTCTTTGGGCATCCAGGTACCTGCAGAAGAGGATGAGCATCTGGTCACCCGTGATATACCTGCCGCGTGAATCGAATGCCATCATCCTGTCTGCGTCACCGTCATGGACAACCGCACCGGATGCTTTCCACGCCGTAATAAGGGGGGGAAGGTACCCCAGGTTCTGTTCGAGGGGTTCAGAGGGGCGGGTGAAAAAACCGGATGGCGTGCAATTGATGCACCGGATATCAGCACCCATCTCCCTTAATATCGCGGGACTCGCAACGCTTCCCGCACCATTGCCACAATCAAGGATCATCCGTCCCATGCGCTCGGAAGGAAACCTCGCAGTGATCTTCTGAATATAGGTATCCAGGATCCCTGGCGACGTCACTCTCCCAGGGCTTTTTTGGAATGCGTGGTGATCGGCAGGTTTTCCTGCCGCCACCAGTAATTCTTCAATCTCCTTCTGCTGGGTTTTAAAAAGCGACGAGCCGCCGTGATTGAAGATCTTGAGGCCGTTGTATTCCTCGGGATTATGTGACGCGGTGATCATGCACCCCGAACCGCCTTGTGTGATCGAAGACGCCACCGCAGGTGTGGGGACAAGCCCTGCCGTTCGCAGAGAGCTCCCTCCGGAGAGCACTCCCGCGATGAAGGCATTCTCGATGATGCGCGAGGTTGTCCGCGTGTCCCTTCCCACTATTATTTCTTTGAATTTTTCACCAAGGATGTGCCCCAGCAGGAGGGATGTCGACACGAGTTCGCGCCCGTACCGGGAACGGATCCCGGAAGAGCCAAAACGCATTGATATGGATCTGATTGAACAAAAATAGAGTTATCCTTTGCCGTACGGACACCAGTGGCGTATCTTTTCGAGTGCGGCGACACCTGCGGTTGAGGGGCCCACGAGCATCACCTTGTCAGCCGAAGGCCCGTTCATCAGGGCCATACCCTCGGGGGATATAAGTCCTTCACCTGAAACGAGGATCACATCTCCGTCTGGACTGGCAGTGTTATGGCAGGGCAAGGATTCCAGCACCGGGGCGGGAATACCCAGTCCCGCGACACGACTGCTCCCGATTGTCTGGATGAGATCTGCCCTGCACGCGGCATGGCACTCAGGGGGACATGATCTCCTGACCCTGGAGATACACAAAAAGCCTGTCATCACGTTGATAATTGCGCACGCTGCTGCACGCTGCCCGATCTTTTCGAGCGTTGCATCGAAGAGAAATCCGAGCTTCGTGGTTGCCCGGATGGGTTCAAACGTGACGAATTCGGCAATTCTTCCACCGAAAAACGCCTCCATGCAGGCACCTTTCTCATACTGGCATACCTTCCGGTCGGGATTCACGGAAAGAACAATCGTCCCGTCTTCGCACCCTGAATGCAGGGTTAATTCCTTGAGTTTCTGTACTGCACTGAGAATCGGATCCATGGTATCATCCTGAATCATTGTCACGCAGGATCACCCTGCACGGCGATCCGTCCAGTCCCCCGAGCCTCAGGGGAAGCGCCACCATCCAGTAATCACCACCTCTGATGCCTTCGAGAGCAAGCAGCTCGATGATCACGATACCGTGCGAGAGAAGCGTCCGGTGGACACTCCCGTCGCCATGATACGGTTCGATTGACGGCGAGTCGATCCCCACGCATTCGATTCCCGCGCTGACCAGTGCATCGGCGGCATCGGGGGAAAGTCCCGGGTAATCCTCCCGGAACTCCATCTCTTTTGAGAACCATGTTTTCAGGAGGATTTTTCCCGCTCCTGCGAGTGCTGGCCCAAGAGTTGCGGCCGCAATTTCAGTTTCTCTTCCGGGGATCTCCAATACCCGGCATTTTCCTGTTAATTTGTCAAAAGGAATCTCATCGATGCATGCAGTCCCCCTGATATAATGGGACGGTGCATCGATGTGCGTTCCCGAGTGCGATGACAGGTGGAGGTGTGAAAGAAGATATCTTCCGCAATCCTCCTGGATCATCGATGGCACATCGTCCCCGGGATACACCACTGCTCCATGGGTGAGCGGGCGGGTTGCGTCATGCCATGCCACCGGATTTACGCCTCCCATCCATGGCGGCCCAGGAGGGGAACAAACACCACTCCTCCAAACGTGGACCGCGTGATATGTCCTCCGGATTTCTCCAGCCGGATAAGTTCCTGGATGTCGCGGGACCCGACCGGGGCCACAAGCCGGCCACCCTCATCAAGCTGGGATAGAAGGGGATCAGGGATTTCCGGGGTACCTGCGGTGATGAGAATCGCCTTGTATGGCGCCCCGGGGGGATATCCTTCCGTCCCGTCCCCCACGATCACCTGGACACCCACAACCCCTGCTCTCTGAAGGTTCTCGCGGGCAAGTCCTGCAACCTCGGGGAGTCGTTCAATTGTGATGACATGAGCCCCTAACTCCGCGAGTATCGCAGCCTGGTACCCGCTGCCCGCTCCGACCTCGAGGACCCGGTCGCCCGGGGACACATCCAGAAGTTCGGTCATGAGACCGACAATGTACGGCTGGGAGATTGTCTGGCCGTGCCCGATGGGGAGCGGGCTGTCCCTGTAGGCAGCACCCTGGTACAGAGGGGGTACGAAGAGATGCCGGGGGACTTTTCGCATGACCTCAAGTACCCGTGGATTGCGCACACCCCGCGCGGCAATCTGGGTCTCAACCATGGCAGTCCGTTCACCCGATCTGGAATCTTCAGGCATCCGTCCGTTTCTCCTTTGCGCGGCAATTCACCTAGAACCCGCTCTTTTCTGCGGAATCGATAGCGGCATCGATCTGGTTCTGCAGGGACTGTGGCAGTCCGGCTATCTTCACATCGAGGAATCCCCTGATGATGGTTGATGTCGCCACATCCTCGTCGAGGCCGCGGGACATCAGGTACTCAATCTCATCGCGTGCAATCTTGCCCACCGCGGCTTCGTGGGAGAGCTCCGTGTCAACCACATCACCCTTGATCTCCGGGATTGCGTGGATAGTGCCGTCCCTGAGGATAAGCCCCTTGCATTCGATGTGCCCCCTTGTGTGGCCGGTTGTTCCCTCGATCATCCCGCGAGAGATGATGGTTCCCCCGGTGGTGATTGCACGGGTGAGGAGCTCTGCGGTTGCGCCCTCTGATGACAGTCGGGCAACTGACCCGAGATCCATGAAGGATCCGGGGGTGCAAACGACGATACTTGAGAACCTCGCGACAGAGTTTTTCCCTGCCAGATCGGCAAAAGGAGACATCTGTATCTTCCGGACAGGCTGCATGCACACATAATTCGAGAGGAAGACACCGTTCTCTTCAATCTTCGTCGCGCTCCTGGGGAAAACGCTGATCTCTTCTCCCCAGTTGTGTATCATCGTGGAGGTGATGCGGGCACCTTTGCCGACATAAAATTCTGACACCCCGATATGGGACCCCGTCTTCGTGTACGAGGCGCTTGCGCACCCGGATATAAGGTGCAGTTCGGCTCCTTCTTCTGCGATAATGATGTTGTGGACATGCTGGACGGATGTTTTTGCAAGGAAGAGGCATGTCTGGAGGGGATATACTGTCCTGCTCCCCTTCCGTGCGATGATCACAAAACCCCTGGGATCCGGCTGATCAGCAACGTACTTCGTGTATTTATCTTTGTCTTTCGGAACCAGTTTCCATGAGAACTCCTCCAGCCAGTCGTATTTCTGGAGTGCGTCCCTGATCGAGAGGACTTCTATGCCCTTCTCACGCGATGCAACCTGCCTGATCTCCTGGTCGACCTGGAAGAAGCTGCCGGAACGGTTCTTCATCTCCACCTCAAGACCCGTCTGGGTGAGCCGCTCTTGCTCCGCGGGTGAGAGATCCGCCATCTGCTCTATATCTTCTGGCATGCAAGGCACTCCTTGTATCCTGATGTCTTGATCACCCGGAGTATCTCCCTTGGGTTCCCGTGACAGCGGAATACGCCGTCGCACATGACGTGCCCGAAATCTGCATCAAGGTAATCGAGAATATACCCGGTGTGTGTAATCACAAGCCCGCTCTTCTTTCTGTTCACGATGTGCACGTCTTTCTCGAGCAGCCTGGCAATTGCATTGCCAATGAGGGTGATATTTTCGAGATCGACCCCGCTTTCAGGTTCGTCAAGCATGACGAAATCCGGTTGCTGGACCATCAGCTGCAAAACTTCGCTCCTCTTTATCTCGCCTCCAGAAAATCCCAGGTTTATTGCACGGTCCATGAAGTTATCCATGTGAAGATAGCGGGTGTACTCACTGACCATGCCGGCACGCTCCCCTGAAGTAACTGCCAGGAGTTTCCCAAGCTTGAGACCGGCAATGGTAGGGGGCCTCTGGAAGAGCATTCCCATACCGAGTTTTGCCCTTTCGTGGATGGGCATATGTGTCACGTCCTTTCCCTTGAAGAGGATCTGCCCGGATGTCACCTCAAGGCCGGCAAATCCCATGATTGTGCGTAAAAGGGTGGTCTTGCCCGATCCATTGGGTCCCATCAGGACGTGGGTTTCCCCTTCCTTGATGTGGAGGTTGATGTCGCGGAGAACCTCCCGCTCCCCAATTTTTACTTGAATATCCTTGATTTCCAGCATGATACCCTCCAGGAGTCTGATAGTACAGTATCTCGGGGCACAAGGATTAAACGCTTGTGACCTTCACATCGCCATTGGTATCACACATCCCATAAGCACTGCCCTTTTTCACGAGGCGGGGCAATATTCCTTGTACCCATGGTCTCCCGTTCCAGACGGACCCCGGTAATCCCGGACAAGGCGGGGAAAGAGAGAATACGCAGAGGCAGCAAGGGGGCAAATGCTGCAATACCACACACGGAACCCCCGGAGATCATACCCTATACCAACCGGATACTCTGTGGAGATGCAGAGGCCGTGCTTTCTGCAATCCCTGGGGAAAGCATTGACATGGTGATCACATCCCCTCCCTATAATTTCGGCCATGCATATGCGAAGGATCCCCTTGACGATACGAGGGAATGGAACGAGTATTTTTCCAAGCTGCGCAGGATCTTTCAGGAGTGTTACCGGGTTCTCAAACCAGGCGGGAGGCTTGCGGTGAACATCCAGCCCCTCTTTTCGGACTATGTGCCTACCCACCACATCATCTCCACCCACCTGCAACAGATTGGATTTTTATGGAAGGCCGAAATCCTGTGGGAGAAGAACAATTACAACGCCAAGTTCACCGCCTGGGGGAGCTGGAAGTCCCCTTCCATGCCCTATCTCAAGTACACCTGGGAGTTTATCGAGGTCTTTGACAAGGAGTCTCACAAGAAAGTTGGCCGGAGAGAGGATATCGACATCACAGATGTTGAGTTCAAGGAATGGGTGATGGGAAAGTGGACATTCCCCCCCGAGATAAGAATGCGGGATTTTCACCATCCTGCCATGTTCCCCGAAGAACTGCCCCGGAGACTTCTCAAGCTGTTCAGTTACCGGGGAGACATCATCCTGGATCCCTTCAACGGTGCGGGGACCACAACTCTGGCCGCATGGCGGCTCGGGCGCAGGTTCATCGGGATTGACTCCGCCCGTGAATACTGCGATTGCGCCGTCCGGCGGATCACATCCTCGCCGGAGTATGCTGGGCATGAAGTGTCAGGGCTCCATGTCGTTGATTGGGTATGTTGAGCCGGACCTGACAGGTCATGGGGGGTATTACTCCCGGGTTTTCCCTTCCAGTGTCAGAGACCTGGGAAGGTTAGATACCACTCCCAGATGCCTTTCCTGTCATGCTGGCTCGTTACAATAAAATTATGAACTTCCGCAATCCGGTTGAACCTCTCCACCCTGGTCAGGAGATCGGCCCGCATCTGGTTATACTGCGAAACCTCTGCATTGTAGGCGGCAACTCCCCTGTTGTATCCGCCAGTATCACCGACGGAGAGAAACGCTTCAAGGGACGATTTCCGGGCGTCAAGGACTCCCTTCTTTTCTTCGAGCCTCGTTTCCATATCCCGGACTTCTGTCTCTATCCTGGCAAGGATTTGCTCTGAATCGCCTTTTAAACGCCAGATGGCCGATGTCTCGTTGCAGAGGGTGTAGTTCAGCATGCCGTTTCCGACGGGGATAACCACAGGCGGCGAAGAGAGCACGGTCCCTCCAGCAAGTGTTTCCGGAGGGATTCCCACCAGGCTCACGTTGGTAGTCTCAATATAGGCATACCCGGTATTCCTGTATCCGCGCTCCGGGCAACCCACCCCCACCGCCATGTGCCGTTCCGGTTCGAAATAGAGGAGCGCCGTCCGGTACCCTTCACGGCTGAGAAGGCCTGCAAGGAACAGGCTCTTGTCATCGCAGTCGCCCATCCCGTCCACATACGTCTCTATGGGATACCTCGGGCTGGTGAGATTCTGGTTCTCATACGGGATTGACTGTACGAAGACTGCCATAAGCTCGGCATATTCGTCGGAGTCAAGACTGTTGAGATGCTGTTCTGCCTTCAGGGTGCTGATCACGCCTATATACAATGCGTCCTGTGCCGGATCGCTGATGAGTGCCCTGTATATGCCCTCCCTCCACTGGGGTTCCGTGAGCGCACGGTCAAAAATACGGGCGCTCTTGTCAGTTGCCCTTGCCCCTGCATAGACCGGGGCCTCCACGGGTGCATCCACTTCAACATTCCTGTCCTGGAATGCGAACATGTACCTCGGGGGCTCCGGCATGGTGCCGCCCTCGATGGGAACAATATGCGGGTACACCGCCGGGGGACCAAGAAAAGGAATCCCTTCAAGGCATCCGGCACTGCAGAGCGCAAAAAACGCACCACATATGAGAAGAAGATATGGCAGGAAGCGCATCTGCATCATGAATTATCCGGATTTTTCAGGTATGCAGGCAGATCTGCCAGCGAGTGCAGCACTGCGGTCGGGACGTCTGGCATCCCTGACAGGATATCCTGCCTGAATTTTCCCGTCTCAACCAGGAGTCCGGCCATTCCCATGTTCATGGCCCCCCGCACATCAGTATACGCATCATCCCCGATCATTGCGCATTCACCCGCGGCAAGCTCCATGGAATCGAGCGCGGTCTGGAAAAAAACCGGTGACGGCTTCCCCACAAGTTCAGCGGTGCTTCCCGTGGCATATTCGAGCGCGGCAACAAACGGACCGGCCGAGAGCGAGAGCCCGTCTGTGTCCATCCAGGAACGGTCTTTCTCAAGCGCAAGGAAGGGTACGCCTGCCTGGATGAGACGGAATGCCTGGTTCATGGCTTTATACGTGAAGTCATTCCCTGCATCACCCACCACCACCACATCGGCACCATCCCATGATCTGACACGTCCCGCGGCCTCAAAATCGAGGTGAACATCCCCGGTTGTGAGCAGGAATATCCGCCGGTAATTCCGCATACGGATCAGGGATGCCGCAGCGACTGCCGGAGTGAAGATGTGTTCAGGCCTGATATCAAGATGCATCTCAGCAAGCCTGCGCGAGATGCTCGCTTTCGATCTCCGTGTGGTATTCGAGACAAATCGGAAAGGGTACCCTTCCCGGGAGAGCCACCTGAGGGTTTCCTGCGCCCCGGGAATTGCATTTCCACCCGTGTAGACCACCCCGTCAAGGTCAATCAAAAATCCCCGGATGGTCATGTTCATCGCCCCCTGCTACCGTGCAATCCACCCGGGTTGGTATTGACCCTCCGCCACGAACCGGCGCCGTTTTGGTAAAGGGGTATAAAATTCACCTTGTTTTGATAGGTTAGCGCACGAGAGGATAAGCAGTGCGGCGGGGTCATTTTACTTTCACTGTGCACAGTCAACCCTCAAATGCGGTTCCTCCTGATACATTCTCTCTGGCAATACCATGACCCTGCCCCTGGCCTTTGACACTGCCAGCAGACTCTGGCGGGAACGTATTGTTCAGGCCCCGGACTATACCGTCATCAGCAATGACCGGATGTTTCGGGCACACCTCTCCGGTTCACCTGTTCTTGAATCGGAATACCATGACGTCCAGCGCCTGAAACATTCCCTTCTCCAGAGGTACATGGACACAACGATTGAGGATGCTCTTCCCGGGTGCGTACTTGAAACACAGGATGGCCCGGTCTACCGCATCACGCGAAGCCATGCCCTGAGCCTACCGGAAAAAGATACTGAGGGGGTGATGCAGCACCTTCTCCAGGATCTCACCCTTGTGTACGGGATTGGCAGGCGAAAGGAGAGAGATCTGAAGCGAATGGGATACAGGACCATTTGCGATCTCCTCCATCACCGCCGGTTCCAGGACTCAGCAAGGGAGATCCTCGCAACGTTGCATGACGGATCTCCGGAAGAGATCAACTCCCTGGTGACACGGTGGCATCCCGCCTCCCATCCTATTTCACTCTGCACGAACGGGCTCTATGATGCGGAGCGGTTCCTCTTCCTCGACCTGGAAACCCTCGGGATCTACCAGAGGCCGATCATTCTCATCGGCCTCGCCTTTCTGCAGGATGACCGCCTCGTCACCTCGCAGTATCTTGTGAGGAGCATGGAGGAGGAGCTTCCTGCACTCCAGGCCACGAGGGAATACCTCTCCCGCGACATGGTCCTGGTCACCTATAATGGAAGGACCTTTGACGTGCCATACCTGAAGGAGCGTTACGCACTGTACGGGGAGGCGTGTGATATCACCAATCCGCACTACGATCTCCTCCATCCTTCCAGAAGGCGCTTTAAGGATGCCCTTCCCGATTGCCGCCTCATGACACTGGAGCAGCGGCTCTTCTCCATCTATCGGCAGGAAGATGTGCCTTCCATGATGGTTCCCGAGTTCTATGAGGCTTTCCTCACCTCGCAGAATCCTGGTCCCCTGATCCCTATTGTGGAGCACAACTGCCAGGATCTCGTCTCACTGGCAAGGCTGTTCTGCCTTTTCAGGGAGGAGAACTGATGGAGGTTGTGGAGATCCTCCCGGGGTTCTCCGGGGATCCTGACCTCGGGCCCGGTTTTGTGCACATGGAAGAGATCGCTTCCCGAAGCGCGACGTATGGTTCGCTTGAACGAACACTCCCTCCCCCCATTGCGCACTATCTCGATTCCCGGGATATCCGTCTCTATTCCCATCAGTGCGACGCAATTGAGGCATTCCGGGACGGGAAAAGCATCATCATGACCACCCCCACGGCGTCCGGGAAGACCCTCGCCTTTGCGCTGCCGGTATTCGAGCGAATTCTCGAGGATCCCGCGTCGACGTTCCTCTTCGTCTATCCCACGAAAGCCCTTACCCACGATCAGCTGCGGACCCTGCGATCTCTCGAACATGATCTCGGGGCTGATTCCATGACGGCAGTGTATGATGGCGATACGGAAACCGGCAGAAGGCCGCACATCCGGCGTACTTCCCGGATCATCCTTACAAATCCGCACGAGCTCCACCATATCCTCTCATGGCATCACCAGTGGAGCCGGTTCTTTGCCGGGCTTGGCGGCGTCGTGATCGATGAGGCGCACCGCTACAGGGGAGTTTTTGGGTCCCATGTGGCACTCCTCTTAAGACGGCTCAGGAGGATTGCCAGGCACTACGGATCTGAACCGCTCTTTTTCCTCTCCACCGCAACACTGGCCAACCCGGGCCAGTTCGCTGCCCGGATCTGCGGTGAGCCCTGCACGGAAATTACGCAGGATGGCTCTCCCCATGGTCCGCGGGTGTTCCTGTTCTACAATCCATACCACGCATGGCCTTCCACCCGCTCCATGTTTCAGGATACTTCCCTCCTCATGGCACGATGCGTGAACTCCGGCCTCCAGACGCTCTGCTTCACGGGTTCAAGGAAGATCTCGGAACTGGTCGCAGTCCGTGCAGCCGAACTGGTATCCGAAAACGGCAGTCCGGGAAAACCCCAGATCAGCGCATATCGTGCCGGGTACCTCCCCGAGGAGAGACGCCAGCTGGAGCTTGATCTCAGGAACGGCATACTCAGGGGCGTGGTCTCCACAAATGCCCTTGAGGTCGGAATAGATGTCGGATCCCTTGATGGCGTGATCCTTTCGGGATTTCCCGGCACCATGACGGCTGCCTGGCAACAGATCGGGCGTGCGGGGCGTTCCGGGAGGGAATCGCTCGCCCTCCTTGTTGCGTATGCCAACCCCCTGGACCAGTATTTCATGCACCATCCCAAATCGTTCTTCGGGGCTTCCCACGAGCATGCCATCATCGACCTGGAGAATCCGTATATCCTCTCCGGCCAGGTACTCTGTGCCGGGGCTGAACTCCCCCTCGACTGCGAACGGGACCTGGAATTCTTCGGTCCGTCCCTCCCGGGAATTGTCGCTGCTCACGCACGTGAATCGCTGCTCGGGAAGACACGGAGAGGATGGATTTACTCAGGGAGCAGACGCGCCCAGGAACTGGTCGGACTTGACGGGGGTTCGCGGGAATCCTTCAGGGTCCTTTCCGGGGGAAAGGTGCTCGAGACCATGGACCGGTCCCAGGCATTCAGGGAAGCGCATCCCGGCGCCATCCTGATCCACCAGGGGGAGCAGTACCGTATTGACTCCCTCAACCTCGAAGCAAGGACCATCCATGCAACACCGGTTGAGGTCGATTACTATACACGCCCCCTGAACACGGTGCAGATACGGGTCAAGACCTGCAGGATGCGGCGATCCCTCCCGGGAGCATCCCTTTGCTTCGGTGATGTGGAGGTGACCGAGCAGTATACCTCGTACAAGCTGCTGAAGGCCGAGACAATGATCGGCATCGAGCCTCTAGATCTCCCGCCATCGCGGTTTTCCACTACCGCGCTCTGGATCGAGGTTCCACCTGCGCTGGCCGGGGAACTATCCCGGCAAGAAAGTGATCTTGCCGGTGGCCTTCACGGGATGGAGCACGTGATGATCGCAGTGATGCCATTCCATGTCCTCTGTGATCGCTGGGACCTCGGGGGCCTCTCGGTCCCCTGCGGAGGGGATTCCGGGGATCCGACGGTATATATTTACGACGGGTATGAAGGCGGAATAGGACTTGCCGAGAAAGGGTATGAGATCTGTGAAAAGATCCTCGATACCGCCCGCATGCTCGTGGATGAATGCACGTGCACGACAGGGTGCCCGTCATGCATACTCTCGCCAAAGTGCGGGAGCGACAATCACCCTCTTGACAAGGCCGCCACGCTTCTCCTCCTCTCCCTCGTCTCAGGGAAAATGAGCAAAAAAAGTGAGGAAAGCCTTATTCTTTGTCCTTGAGGACACAGATCGAGGCTGGCTCCCTCACGACAAGCGCCAGGCTCTCGGAGATGGAGAACTCGAGGCTGTCACCGATTGGGCCGATATACCCGATTGTCATATCCTGCCCAAGGACTATTGACGCATAGCGCTTTCCCGAGGCCAGCAGGACTCCCCCGCTTTTCAGGGTTGGTGCCTTGAACACACCATCGGTGATGATACTTCTGATGTGATCAAGTTCCGTGCTCTGCCCCTGCAGGTACCGACGGAAGAGGAGGTTGTACCTTGAGGGTGCAAGCGCAAGGCAGTACGGCCCGTGGAATCCCGCCTCGTCGAGCCGAATCATGCCCTGGATGATGTCGTCTGCGGCCTTTCCAACAGTGGTCCAGGATGAGAGTTTGAGTGAGTTTGTCTCGTCCATCGAAAGAAGACCCGGATTTTCCATGGCTCCCTCGAATATCAGGGTATCCTCATTCCTTGCACATTCCACGGCAGCTTCGGCAGCCGCGGCGGCGGAGAATGGCAGGCCGTTCTGTTCGAACGCCATTAAATCCCTCACCCCCAGGGTAAACGTGGTGCTCACAAGGTGAACCGGCACGAACTGGCTGACCGCCATGCATTCACTCACCTGGCAGTCTTCCAGGGGTACTGACTTGAGGCCGAGGCCAAAAGGCCCCTCGATATGGAGCAGACGCCTCCCGGTAAGGACACTCTTTGCAGCTTCAGCCATTGTCCTGTCAAGGAGTTCCCATGTCCCGGCCTGTATGGGGGCATCATCCCTTCCAAGGTAATTACTGGTCATGGTATCAGATTCATTCCTTCAGCGAGCCGATTGTGTTCGGTCCCGAAGACTTCTCTTCCGCGGCCGGTTCCTTCCCCCCAGCCGGGATTTTTGCAATCTCCGCCTCTACTTCGGCTGCTCCCTGAGCGTAGAGATCAATCTCGTCCGGGGCAAGTTCCTGGAGAAGTCTCAAAAATTCCCCCGCATGTACCCGTTCTTCATCTGCGATATCCAGGAGTACCTCTTTTGCCAGTTCGTGATCGATTGACTCGGCAAGCTGGGTATAGACCTGGATGGCTTCATATTCATCAGCAATCATCAGCCGGATAGCCCTGACAAGCTCGCTGTGCGTCAGTTTCCGGTCGGCGTTTAATCCGGAGAATGCCGTGGCAAATTCAGGCATACATATCCCATCCTCACATGACATGGGTCCTGTTCCCGTGAACCCTAGACCACGCTTATCTTTCGCCTGCCAGATTAATATGATTCCTCTCCCGGAATCTGTGTTCCAACAGCCGCGGCCGTCCTCCTCGAAATCGCTGTCCGGCACTATTTTTCGAATATGTCTCCGGGCACGTCTTCCTTTCCGTCAGTATGGCGTGCAATGACCTGCCGCACGATTTCACTCGAACTGCAGTAGCGATCGCCCCTGTAGCTCCCTATCCTGACCAGCTCGGCGGACAGATCCCTCTTCTGGAGTTCTGCCCGGATCTTCTCCTCGTTGAAATGCTGGTTGAACCCGAACGTGATGACTGCAGGCCGGATTTCCTCGATCGGCTTAAACATGTCATGGAGATCACCGAGAACCGCGTGATCAACGGGCTTTAAGCAGGCAACCATTTTTACCCTCTGATCCTCGGGGAGAACGGGGCGTGGCTTGTGCCGGACGTTCCGGTCCCGGGCAACGATGACGTACAGCTCGTCGCCATACCGTCGGGATTCTTCAAGATAATAGAGGTGGCCGGGATGGAGGATATCAAACGTTCCGGTCGCAACAACCCGTCTCACGGGATGACCTCCAGCGCACAGGGTTGTCCATCAGCACGGTAGCACCGCCAGTCATCCCTCGTATAGGGATACCCCACGATAAGGTGGTAGCGCCCGATCCTTGGAAAAAACGAGAGATCGGCATCGGAGGGCGAGAGGTTCCCGTTCGGATGGCTGTGGGCGCTCCCGGCGACATGGGTGTCGAGGGGCATCATGTCGTACAACAGGCTGGCGCTCTGCTCATTGCTGACCGTCCCCGGCAGGAGGAAGATCTCGTGGAGCAGGCCGTCATCCTCCATGATCACGCCTACGAACTCGTACGGGTGCCTGTCTTTCCCCATCTCCAGGAGAAGATCAAGGAGTTCCATGCGAATGCCCCTAATATGCATAATGCGTCCATCCTATTGCACAGGAGACGGCATTAAACCATGGGAAAAAAGTATCCCCGGCCGTGTGAACATTCCAAATTGAGATGACACCATTCTCAAAACGGTCCGTCCTGCTCAAAACTCCTCCCGAACTGCAGTGCCAGTTCTGCCTTGTAGAGCTCCTTTCCCAGATATGCCGCGTGGTCAAGGAGCGAGACCTCCCCCGCCGAAAGGATCATGGAAAACACTGCCGACCATGAACTTCCCCGGTACGCCCGGCCGTGTATTTCTGCGATTATCTCGCCACCTGAAAGGCCGATACGGAAATTCCCGCATGGATCATACTCGATCTCCTTCTCGGGAGGTATCGCATGGATGCACTCCCGGTATTCAACTGGCGGTTCCCTTCTCCGTCTCTTCTCCTTGATGACAAGGAGGTCGATCCCCAGGTCCTTTGCATACGGCCTGCCGCGTGCCAGCACCTGCATCTCGGTGGCTTTTCGCATCTCGCCTATTGAGCCCATCGTCTTGTCGCTGTGTTCGCTGGTGAAGATCACTGCGGCGCCAATTTCTGCTGCCATGGCTGCAAGAAGTGCGTTCATGCCCACCGAATCTGCATCGAGGAGCTCCACCACGTTTCCCGCCCCGAAAAACAGCGGAACGTCATATCCTGAAAATCTCCCCAGTGATTCTACCAGTCCTGATCCGGCCGGGGGAACGAGTGGATCTGCAATGAGGCATGCAATCCCGCAGTCATATGCCGCCTCAAGGTTCGCTGACAGGCCTGCCTTCCCTGGGACGACCACGGCTGCCGCACCCGCATTGGCCACTGCGTCTCCCACAAGCGGAATATTCTCCTCCTGGAGGCTCAGCACGAAATCGGCCCGGGAGAGGGCTGCAGAAATGAGTGCGGGATCCTGCGTATCAACCGCAAGCGGCCCTTCGATATCCGAAAGGGATGAGAATGCTGCTGATACCTGTTCCGGGGTTGCATCGAATCCAAACCCGAGGTCAACGATATCCGCTCCCCTGCTGAAGGACTTCCGCACCATGGCAGGGAGATCGGCTGCCCTGTGCGCATCCATGATCTCTGCCAAAACTTTCATCCTGGATCCGCCACCGATCT
>Ga0302252_1000417_pt1 | contig 38995 bp, 35 predicted proteins | sample AAG_RA_Leu_MG_FD_193511 | JGI IMG/M metagenome (GOLD analysis project Ga0302252, IMG submission 193511) | Enriched activated sludge microbial communities from anaerobic digester in WTTP, New Holstein, Wisconsin, United States - AAG_RA_Leu | ecosystem: Engineered > Bioreactor > Anaerobic >... | reverse complement strand
AGATGATACAAGAATGATAGTTGACGCTACAGGAAGAACAATATTAGTAAATGCTAGTGCCCTAGAGGGTGAGGTGACCAATATCGGCCCTCAGGGAAATCCTGATGCGTCACAGATCGAGCCAACAATACCAGCGCCATATGAACGACCAGACGATAGAGGACCCGTGCCCAAGGACCCAAAGGAACATTTAAGATGGCTTAGATATAATTTTTCCGATGAGATACCAAAAGAAATAATATCTGGGCAAGGACATAAATATAAGGCGCAAAAAGCTTGGTGGCAAGGAGTTGCTGCAGATCTTGACAATCTATTAGCAGAGGGACGAATTCCGCCTGAATATCAACAAGAAGTTAATAAATTTATAATAGAATATACATCCGATCAGCGCGACTGGACACATCCAACTACAGCCAAAGAAATAGCGACAGCTAATCAGTTGATAGATATGATATTGGGAAAATAAATCATACCTCACTGATTTATTAATTTTTCTTTTTTTATTTTTGTTAATTGTTTAACTTCATATTCTCGCCTCATCGCTTCCTTAAGTGTTGAATATTTTTCAAAATAGATCAGTTTGACCGGCTTTTTGGCTCTTAAATATTTGGCGGATTTATTTTTATCAAAATTGTGCTCTTTAACTCGCCTTTTAAGATTATTTGTCTGACCACAATAAAGCGAATTATCGGAACAACGAAGAATGTAAAAATAATACATAATTAGATTACTAATCTTAACTCGATTACTATTAATTATATATCTTCAAGCTTTTTTAACTTTGATAAGCCAATCTTATTCCTTGTAGAAATTGTTCTCCGTTTCTTTGTAAATCAGGCCAATTTTTCCAAATTCCATAATTGTTATCAAACACCATGGTTGGATCTGTTGTTCCTTCTACTGCCATTAAAGGATAAGTATCTTCACCTCTATAACTAACCACATAATCAGGTCTTTGGGTTTGACAAAAAGCAATAAACTGATCAAGAGTTGGATATTGATTAATCCAGTGATCATGATTTAATTGCAATATTCTATTTCTTATAATATTAAAAAACCCTTCAAACGGCATGTAAGTTAATCCTGCTGTAGCCCACTCAATTGAAACTGCCATGTAAGCGTCAAATAGATAAGAAAATAAAGAATGATATTCCATTGCATCTGGCTGGCCGCTGGCTAATCCAAATATCCTTTCTCCTCCAGAAACTTCACCAAGTCTACCTATATTTTCAAGATGCCAAGCGACTGGCTTTCCCCACATTCTATGTGCTCCTGCGCGAGCTGCATTTTCTATCATATTTGCAGAGAGAATTATGGGAATTATTTGTCCACCGGAAGCCTCAATTACTCCTTTTTGCCTAAGAATATTACTGGCAAAACCAATAATTTTATCCCAATCATTAGGATCTACTAAAGACAATGTTAATAATACATTATCATTTTCCATTCTCAATTTTTCTCTTCGCATAGGAGCCGATATGTGTAAATCATGAAGAATTTTTTGAAAAACCCATTCACTTTCATTATTACCTTCTCTAGCAGATAAAATATGAGCTGCAGTAAGATTTCTGTGAGAAAAATGGTTTCCCCAAATTCTTGTTTCTAAAGCCCATGCTTTTGCTAAATAAACTAATTTCGTCTCTGGATCAAATAATCTTGTAAATGATTCTGCCGGTATAAATTCTCCTGTTGCTAAGGGTAATTCTTCAAATTCTCTAACCGGGAGACAAATTGGATGAAAAATTTGACATTCTTCATATAAGCCAAATCCTCTGACTTCTCGTCTTGTGACTTGATCGGATGCACAACCTACCCACACTATATCGTCGCCTGATTTTTGACCCCTAGATTGGTTTTTATGATCACGCGCATGAAATTGATCAGGATTTAAAGGGTAACTTTCAAGTTTGCCATCTAATGCATCCAACATTTCTGTTTTTCTTCTTGCTTGCCAATAACCACATGTTCCATTGCCTTTTGTACATACTGAAAATTTTATTCTATTTCCATGAGGTGTTTGAAATTCAAAAATACCAGTATCTCGAAATCCACGCGCTTGGTGATCTGGAACTTCAAAATAAACAACATCAGTCCTTTCACGCGCTAAAATACTATCCCACTGTCCTTCTGTATAAAAATCACGACGGTGAGAAACAAAAGGTCCATTTTCTTGAATGATTTTTGTTGCAATATGATGTTCTTCTTCGGAAAAAGGTATTGGAGTAAAACTTCTTAATCTTAAAGGATATTCTTCATAGGGAATATCTTCAGTAGGTGAGTGCCAAATAAAAATTGAGTATTTATCTGATGGTGTTATTACATCTTTTTTTAGTCCCGTTGCTAATCTATATACATAATCGCCGGGATTATCAACCAGTTGACCATCAGTGTCAATTCCAGATAATGGAGTTGTTTTTACTTTAATGAAGGCATGTTTTGAACCAGCTTCAACAGATGTTATCATATGAAATTAGTTAAGATTGGTGTCATCTTGAAAAATGAGCTGCCATATCAGGATCAAAAGATCTCCAAACATCAATAATCGCATCTGCCGTAGCCGGATTCCCTTGTAATTTATGGTTTCTTAAGAGTTGTTCACGAAGAGGCCTTACATCTCCCGTAATAAATGCATCAATATGAGCTTTTGCTTGCTCTGCTCTCGGTAAAAGTACTCTTTCCAAAATGGCCGGCGGAATTTCTATTGTTCCTTCCGTATGAGCGCCCTGGGCATTAACTATAGCCGGTACTTCAACCACCATATCATCAGACAGACCTTTAATTGATCCACCATTTCTGATATTGACTTCTTGTATTGAGGGTTGATTTGTAGCTAATGAAACCATAATTGGCACTATTTGCCATCCACTTGGTCCTCTGGGAAATATGGGTTGAACACTTCCAGGTTCTTTAGCAATTCTATCTATGTCAGCAAGACTCGTTGTTCGCCATTCTCTACTTTTTGCTTCTCCAATAGGAGATTCAAAACCTTGTTCTTTTCCAAAAAAGCGTTCTTCATCTTCCGGAGAATCATGATAACCATATCTTGAAAGCTCCGGAGTACTTGCTCTTGTTGTATCTCCTATAGGCATAACTCCAAATCTTCTATACAAATCAAATGCTGCCCTGGAAAGTTGATAGTCAACGTTTTTTGCATGTGGAAGAAATGTTCGCAACCAATGATCTGCAGTCTCACGAATCCATTCATCCAAACGTGGATATGCGTCTTGGTTTTGATAAAGGAATTCGATTAACCAGACATCATGATTTATTCCTGCTATGCTGACGTGTGCTAATTCCGGATTCATACCTAATACTCTTGCTAAATGTTCCCATTCTTTATATCCATGACAAACTCCAATAAATCTAACGCCCGTTTCTTTTGTAATTAAAGTTCCTCCCTCAGGAATTGGATTTGCACATTGAATTAGAGTTGCATGGGGAGCTATTTTTTCAAGGTCCTGAGCAATATCAAGCATTAATCTTAACTGACCATAAGGAGCATGTGCCTCTATTGGACCGTAGATTCCGGTTCTTTCTGCTACCGCTCTTTTTACTCTATCTCCTAATTCACGTCCTCCGTGCAGGGCTGTATTAATCAAAATATCAGTATCTTGAATTACAGCAGTTCTGCTGGGAACCGATTTAAAACGAATATCAGCACCTACTTCATCGGCTAATCTTTGACAGACTTTAGCTGTATTAAGAGCTCTTTCTTCATTTAAATCAAAAAGGGCCACTTCACTACCTGCCAATCTTGGTTCAAAACATAAATCCCGGGCTACCGGACCGGTAAATATATGACTTGCTCCTATAATACCTACCTGTTGACGTTGCCTTGGAAGAATTTTGCCTTGTTCTAACATATAAGTAGATATTATAACAGACTTATAGTATTTTTCAAGTTACAATATTATCTGTAAAATGAAGGTTAACAAACGTAGACGGTTTAAGTTTATAAATACACTTGTGCTGCGGGGCAGGGATTTGAACCCCGATAGCAAGATTCAGAGTCTTGCGTCCTACCATTAGACGACCCCGCAAATTTAAACTATTTAATTTTATCAAAATCATCAATCGTCTTAAAGCAGATTTACGGATATTAATGAATTAATCTCGTCACAACTCCCCCAAGATAATCAATACATTCTTCTACCATAGGTACATCTAAAAACTGTTGTCTTAAATAATCAATGGCTCTTTCTTCAATCCCAGCTGTTCTTCTCTCAATTCTTTGTTTTTCAGTAAGTTCCGGTCGAAACTCCGTCCTTGCGACAAGTTTATCCACCATACCAAGACCAACCTGTAATTCTAAAAAATAAAGATCTTGTTCCTGGGGTCCCGGATAGGGATTTATTTGACAAGACGAATGATGATGTCTAACAACTTGAGCTATATTTGGAAATTCATCATGAAGAAGTTTCCACGAGTATAAAACATGCTCTCTTACTAATTCCATTTCTTCAGCCGAGAGTAACCCATTTCTTAAAATTAATGGCTCTATTCGTCTTTCTAATTTACCTGCGTCGTGTACTCGCCCACAAACTTCTCCGACAAAAGATGGTAAATTGTAAAATTCTTCGCACATTGGTCCAAATACTGCCCCAACTCGTTCCGAATGATCTAAAGTAAAAGGTTGTCTCACTTTCATTAATCTTCTTGTCTGTTTTAAAAAATTACCATTAATCAAAGCTCGACTTTCTTTTATTAGTTTTTCTTTTATCATATCTGGATCAGTTTCTACTCTAGAAATAAGATCGTCTTGAGAAGCAAATTTTTCTATTATTGATATTCTTCTTGATTGTTCAAGTGTACTCAGATTTAAGAATTATAGCAGATAATGTTAAAACAATAGTATTTTTATTACTTTAATTTTCTGTTCCCAAACCATCACTAAGGCAGACGTAACACTTTTCTTTTTTGCAGTCTATTTGTTGACCAAATTTATTATATTTAGTCGCAATATCAGTAGAATAGAATTTTGATTCTGGGAAAAAACAAATCGTGAAGTGAGAATTGCCTATTGTTGTGAGAAAAATCTTCTCTAGTTTTTTGCCTGATATTTTGATGAAGTTTTTTTTCAATTCTCCCACACTAACAATCTTATTAATAATATCCATTCCTTCTTTCGATGAAAAGGCAATGCCAGACAATTCATCCTGCCAAGGAAAAGAACTAGTAGAGCCATAGCTTCTCACGATCCCAGAGTTTATTTGCCTTGAAATTTCTAGAGTATTATTATCTGAAGTTTTAGCTATTTGATCAAGAATATTAGTGGCAGCCATTAAAGCAATTATTATCCCAACAATAACGGCTGCCCCTATTAGAAGCTCAATTCCGGCAAATGCTTTTTTCTGCATATAACTCAATATAACAGAAATTATAGATTACTTTTTCTTTTTGTTTTTTTGGGTTAGTCTTTGGGCAGTTCTGGCTATTTTTCTTTCTTCTGCTCTCTCTAGGCTCTTATTTCTCATGGCTGTCATCCTATCCCTCTGTTTTTTATTATCTTTGTCAACTTCTTTCTGACATTCGGGATTAGGACAAGTTGTCTGAGTATTGATAATAATAGATTCGCCTATTTTTTCTTCCCAGCTACGCACAAATACCCTCTCCCTGCCGCAACGGATACACGGATTACTAAATTTTTTTTTCATATTGTTACTTAATAACTTCTTCTATCTCCTCCTCTTTTGAAGTTACTACCACCACCTCTATGAAATGAACCACTCCTTTCCTCTCTAGGTCTGGCAATATTAACAATGATTGTCCTGCCCTCGACTTCTTTTCCATCCATTTCCAAAGCTTTTTTGGCATCTTCTGGATTTGTGAAAGTTACAAAACCAAAGCCTTTTGATCTACCGGTATCTCTATCGGTGATAACTACAGCTTCGGTAATTTCTCCATAAGAAGAAAATAATTCTTTTAAAGAATCATTATTGATTGACCAAGGCAAACTGGCTACAAATAATTTACTATTATCCATCTTTTTTACACCTCCTCTCGTATTTTAAAAAAATAACTTAAATTATAGTATACAGGAAACTAATCTATTTTGTGAGTTAATTTTTTAAGAAAATTTAAAAATAATTGAATCAATACCGTACTTAAAAATACCAGCAGAAAAAAATTCATCCAATTAAGTCTTAATTTGACAGGAACTGTAATTAAAAAAATAACAATTAAATGAATAAAAAAAATAGTGTAGGAATTTGAGCTTAAAAAATAAAAAAAAGTTTTTATAATATTTAATCTCAATGGATTAATTTTACTTAAAAAATATAAAACCGATAAAGAAAATAAACTGTAGGAAAGATGATATAGATTTGGGGGATATTTATTTTGAAACTGAGTACCCTTAATGATTGTTAATTTTAAAACTATAAAAATAGTCAAAAAAATTATTATCGATAAAAATAAAAATAATTTTTTCCTTTTGCTTTTGATAAAAAGCAAAGTGAAATAAAGAATAAGCGACCAAGGTAACCACATAATTATTCGATAATTTAACGGACGAGAAAAAAGAAAAAGAATAGATGAACTAAGGCTTAATAACAATCCAACATAAAAAAATACCCGTATATTTTTATACAAAAAATATATTATTGGCATTAATATCGCTAAATAAACAAAAAGTAAAATTAACCAGTTAAAATCTATACCTCCGTAAAGAAATAAATTTTGCAAAATAACTTTGACGGTCATTATTTTTTTATCAAACAAGACGCTTAAAAATAAATAAGTTGCAGCAAATAAATAATAGGTTGGTAGTAGGCGCCAAAGTCTTTTTTTCAAATATTTTAGAACATTGGATATGTTAATTTGAGGCTCAGCGACAAAGAATATGTAAGCAGAACAAAAAATAAAAACGGCCACTGCGAACTGACTGTAATCCCAAAGAATAAAAGCAATTCTTTTATGGAGAAAATAACTACAAGAATGAATTAAAATAATAGCAAAAACAGATATACCACGAAGAATATCAATCTCCTCAAGCCTTTTTTTAATCATTAAATAACAAAGTTTAATATTTTTTTTTCAACGTAAATGACTTTATATTTTTTTTCTTCCAAATATTTTTTTACTTTCTCGTCTTCAAGAGCTTTACTTATAACCGCATCTTTTGTTGTGTCGGAAACTGTTAAGACAGCCCTAGTTTTACCCATTATTTGAACCGGAATAGTAAATTCTGTTTCCTCGACAGCTTCTGCTTTTGGCCAGCCTGATAAATGAATTGATGCTTTTTCACCCAAAACATTTCTCCATAATTCTTCTGTCATAAATGGGGCCATTGGAGACAAAATCTTTAAGAAAGTTTTGACTGATTCTTTATCCACCTTGTCTTGATTTTCAGCCCAAAAATTAACAAATTCCATAACCGACGAAACAGCTGTATTAAATTTAAGATTTTCCAGATCGTGTTCTATCTTAATAACTAATTTATTTAATTTTTGAACAACTTGTGGAGATGTACTGGTTGTTTTTATTTCATGAACTAAATTCCAAACACGAGATAAAAAGCGATAAACTCCCGAAACCGCCTCATCGTTCCAAGTCACTTGTTGTTCAAACGGCCCGATAAATAATTCATACAGACGTAAAGTATCAGCTCCGTATTCGCCGATAATATCTTCAGGATTAACTACATTACCAAATGATTTGCTCATTTTACGACTATCATTGGCTAAAACTATTCCGTGTGAACGTCTTTTCATGTATGGCTCTTTTGATGGAACAACGCCGATATCATAGAGAAATTTGTAAATAAAACGGGAATATAAAAGATGAAGGGTCGTATGTTCAAACCCACCTTGATAAAGATCAACCGGCAACCAACAATCCATTTCCCGACGACCGGCAATTTCTTTATCATTTTTATTATCTAAATAACGAATAAAATACCAGTTTGAACCAGCCCAATTTGGCATTGTGTCTGTTTCTCTTTTGGCTGGGCCTCCACAGTTGGGACAAGTTGTATTTACAAATTCGGGAATTTTGGCTAAAGGAGATTCACCAGTATCAGTTGGTTGATAACTTTTTACATACGGAAGTTTTATAGGTAATTGATCGTCGGGAACAGGTATCCAACCACATTTTTGACAATTAATCATGGGAATTGGCTCTCCCCAATATCGCTGACGTGAGAACACCCAATCTCGTAGATGATAAACAACTACCCGCTTACCCATTTTTTTTTCTTCCATATAATCCATTATTTTTTTTGTGGCCTCATGAATTTCCATACCATTTAGAAAATCAGAATTGACCATTATTCCTTCTTCTTCTTGTACTTGTTCTTTTTTAATAATGGTAGATTTATCACCATCTTTTCCGATTACAACTCTTATAATATCTAGTCCAAATTGAGAAGCAAATTCAAAATCACGTAAGTCATGACCAGGTACTCCTATGACTGCGCCAGTACCAACATTAGGAAGAACAAAGTCAGAAATCCAAATAGGCATTTTACGTCCGTTTAAATTATTTACAGCATAGAAACCTGTAAAAACTCCCGTTTTCTTTTTTCCCTCAGCAATTCTTTCTATTTCATTTTTAGATTTTGTTTCATTAATATATTTTTTAATTTCGCCTAATCTTGAATTTTGAATTTTAAATTTTAAATTTAGGAGCGAAGCGACCAATTCATGTTCTGGAGCAATAACGATAAAAGTAGCACCAAAATTAGTATCTGGACGAGTCGTAAAACAAGTAATTGTTTCTTTTGATTTATCAATTTTATAAATAATATTAATTCCTTCTTTTTTCCCAATCCAATTAACTTGTTGTTTGGCGATCTTTTCTGAAAAATCAACAGTTTTTAAATCTTCAAGCAATCGATCAGCATAACGAGTAATTCTTAATAACCATTGTTTTTGTGGCTTTTTTTTGGTTTTGTTACCACAACGCTCATGAGTACCGTTTGGCAATACTTCTTCGTCGGCTAAATTTGTTTTACAAAAAGAACACCAGTTTACAGCTACTTCTGACTGATAAGCTAAACCTTTTTTGAAAAGCTGAATAAAAATCCATTGCGTCCATTTGTAATATTCCGGATCAGTCGTATTGATTTCACGACTCCAGTCAAAGGAAAATCCAAGCGACTGGCATTGTTTTTTAAAGCGTTTAATATTTTCAGCAACGGTTTTTTCCGGATGAATACCCATTTTAATAGCGTAGTTTTCTGCCGGTAATCCAAAAGCATCCCAACCCATTGGAAAAAGCACTTGATGACCTTGCATTCTTTTTTTGCGGCTATAAGCGTCCATAGCCGTCCAAGAGCGAGCATGACCAACATGAAGACCAGCACCTGATGGGTATGGAAATTCAACTAACGTATAAAATTTATTTTTCTTATTAACTACGGCCGGCACTTCATAGATTTTTTCCTTTTCCCAAGCCTCAACCCATTTATTTTCAAAATTTTGCGGAAGATATTTATTAGTCATTTTATTATTTTAACATAGTTAAGAGTGAAGGAGGCAAATTTTTGCGATTTGGGACCTCGAGAATTCGAGGAGGGCTCCCAGTGAGACAAAAATTTCCGCCTCCAAACTCTTAACCTATTTGGAATTGCTTTATTATTTTTTCTATCTTCTTCTTAATTTCTTCAGTCACCTCAATCACCACCACCCCCACTCCATATTGTCCATACATAACTATTGAATTTAGAGGTGCCAGTAAAATTGCCGGCAGCGCCAAAAGATCTTCCTCGCCATTGACAAGAAACCATGGTTTCTTGTCATCCTGAGCGATAAGTGTCGGAGTCGAAGGACCAGCTTCTTTAATAAGTTTATCTAATTGTTCAACCGCCTTTGCATTAATTGTCCCTGCCCTATTCACAAATACAGAAGATGAGGCTTTAAAAATTTTTTGAAAGAGGATGTTTTTTATTTTCTCTCTTCTTGTCCTAAAATCAACAACTTTCACATCCGGCTCAAACCCATTATCAATTAATTCTTTATTAATAATATCCCCAACCGCAATTATTATATTGTCCGATATATCGATATATCGGACTACTGTTTCCGTAGAAGTAAATGTCTTTCCAATAGGTTTTCTAAGTTCATTTTTTAAAGAATCTGGCAATAATAATGTTTTCTCGAACAACTTTAAATGTGGATTACCTTCTCTATCAATTTCACCTAATCTAATTCTTTCTGAGCTGATAATCTGTCCGTCATCTCCCCTAAGCAAAGGAACTTCAATGATTTGTAACGGTTGGAATTTGTTTTCCTTTCTCCACTGATTGATTTTTAAAGCATTATTTTTTGTTTGTGAGGTAACAACAATGGCATCAATATTCTTTTCGGTTTTGCTATTACCAAAAATGTCGTTCAAAGGAATTATTTTTGATCTTTTTAAATATGATTTTTCTGTTAAATATTTTACGACCGCATCTTTTCTCGCTTGATAGCTTTCTATTACCAATGGAAGAATTTTTCCCTTTAATAGTTTTTCTGTCGTAATACCAATGGCTATATTTTCACCATTTTTAAAAGCTTCGTCTATTAGTTTTCTATGACCAAGATGAAAATGATCAAATGTTCCGCCAAAAATAATATTTTTGTATTTCATTGAGACTATTATAATCAAAAAGGCCGCCGAATCGGCGGCCTTTTTTTGAGTTTCTTTTTTAAAATCGTATTATTCACGATTACCAAAAGATTCTCTTGGTTTTGGAGGTCTGGCCTCTGAAACAACCAATTTTCTACCTTTGTGGTCTTGACCATTTAGGGTATCAATTGCTTTTTGAGCGGCTTCCTCAGTATCCATTTCTACGAAACCGAAGCCTTTTGATCTTCCTGTATCTCTAAATCTGATGATTGTCGCAGAGACAACACCACCAGCTTGTGAGAAAAGGGTTTTCAAATCTTCATCACTTACTTCGTAAACTAAATTACCTACATAAAGTTTTTTATTCATTAAGTCTCACCTGCCTCTCATTAGAAATTGTTAATAAGCGATAGCTGATAAAAAATAATAAACAAATAAATGCTGAAGTCAGAAGAAGCAAATTAAAGAGAATAAAAAATGTCCTCACAAACCTTGAAAAATCGTACCTTAGCTCGATTGAAATCGAAAACTACAAGTAAACGAAAACAAATAACGATTAGATAATTATACTAAAAATAATGTCAATAGCAAATTTGACCTTGACAAATTACTAACGTACTAGTATACTAGTAAATAATTATGAATAACAGTATTCAAAAATTAGTCGATATCTTACTAACTATTAAGGACCAAGAAACCATGGTTAATTTTTTATATGGTCTATTGACACCTAAAGAAATCGACGAACTCTCTACCCGACTTGAGGTTATTAAGATGTTAAAACAAGGAGTTCGTCAAGTAGATATTGCCAAAAAATTAAATACAGGCATAGCCACTGTCACCCGCGGTTCAAACGAAATCAAAAAAGGCAGATTCATTAGTATTAATCCTTCCAATTCTTCCTGGCGAGCCTAAACATTTATCTTCTTTTTTCCCTTATTAAAAATTTTTTAAATATATGAATAAATATAATTTTCCTGATAAAAATGGTTATTTCGGACAATTCGGCGGCATATTTTTACCTAACGAGTTAAAGCCAATATTTGAAAATTTAGCTAAAGTTTATTTCAAATTAAAAAAAGACCGTCAGTTTAAAAAAGATTTGGCTTACTTATATAGAGAATATGCTGGCCGACCAAGCAATCTTTATTTTGCCAAAAATCTGACTAAAAAAATTGGCGGAGCTAAGATATATTTGAAACGCGAAGATTTAAACCATACTGGCGCCCATAAAATAAATAATGTCATCGGCCAAGGACTAATTGCCAAACATATGGGCAAGAAAAAACTGATTGCCGAAACCGGCGCCGGACAACACGGCACGGCCACTGCCACAATTGCCGCTTATTTCGGGCTTGAATGTGATATCTATATGGGGGCGAGAGATATAGAAGCGCAAACACCCAATGTTTACAGAATAAAAATTCTTGGGGGTCGTGTAATTCCTGTTTTTAAAGGCCAAGGAACTTTAAAAGACGCCGTTGATGTTGCGATTGAATCTTATATTAAAGAAAGCGACCGTGCTTATTATCTTTTGGGTTCTACTGTTGGTCCTCATCCATATCCGGTCATGGTACGCGACTTTCAAAAAATTATCGGCAAGGAAATAAAAAAACAGATTTTGGCCAAAGAAGGAAAATTGCCGGAAAGTATTGTCGCCTGTGTGGGCGGCGGCAGTAATGCTATGGGTGCGTTCTATGAGTTTATCCCAAATAAAAATGTAAAACTGATTGCGGTTGAGCCGGCTGGAAAGGGAAAAGATACGGGGCGCCATGGATTAGCTTTAGGAGCTGGAAAAACCGGAGTAATTCATGGTTATAAAACTTTTGTTTTAAAAAACAGTAAGGATGAAATTATGCAATCTTATAGTGCCGCGTCTGGATTAGATTATCCGGGAGTTGGTCCGGAGTTAAGTTATCTAAAAGAAACCTGTCGCTTAACATTGGCGGAAGCTTCTGATAAAGAAGCAATTGATGCTTTTGTTGAATTATCTAAAACTGAAGGCATTATTCCGGCACTTGAATCAGCTCATGCTGTTGCTTATGCAATCAAATACGCTAAAAAATTAGGTAAGAACGATGTAATTGTTGTTAATTTGTCAGGCCGAGGTGATAAAGATGTCGAAAACATCGCCAAGAATTATTTACACATTTAGGATATAATTTATTTCAACTATGAAAAAACGAATTTTAACCGGCGATACGCCGACTGGAAAATTACATATTGGTCATTATGTTGGAACCTTGGAAAATCGTGTTAAACTCCAATCGGTCTACGACACGTATATTATTTTGGCCAACACCCATGCCTATGCCAGCAATTACGCCAGTGTTGATAAGATCAATAGTGATGTTTATAACGTATTTTTGGATAATTTGGCTGTCGGTATTAATCCGGAAATTTCAACTATTTTTTTGGAATCAGGAATACCAGAACTATTTGAACTATATGCTTTTTTCTTAACCATGGTTAAGCATTCACGCGTCATTCGCAATCCTACGGTTAAAGATGAAATTAAATATAAAAAATTTGAGCCTTCTGTTGGATTTATCGTCTACCCTATTCTTCAAGCGGCTGACATTTTAGGATTTAACGCCGATTTAGTACCAGTAGGCGCAGATCAATTACCAGTAGTTGAACAAACACGAGAAATCGCCCGCGATTTTAATAAAACTTTTGGTGAAACTTTTGTTGAACCTCAAGCTAAAGTTGGTCGAGTTGCCAGACTTATCGGTACTGACGGCAAACTAAAAATGAGTAAGGGCGGAGAAAATGCGATTTTACTTTCTGATGATGAAAATACTTTAAAGCAAAAAGTAATGTCTATTTACACTGATCCCAACAGAATTCATGCGACCGACCCAGGCAAAGTTGAAGGTAATCCGGTATTTATTTATCATGACGCATTTAATCCTAATAAAGACGAAATAGTTGATTTAAAATTAAGATATAGTAACGGAAAAGTCGGAGATATTGAAGTTAAAGAAAAACTTTTTATAGCTTTAAATAACTTTTTAAGACCAATAAGAGAAAAAAGAAAATATTATGAAGAAAGACCAAAAATGACCAAAGAAATTCTTATCGAAGGCACTAAAAAAGCAAGAAAAGTAGTTATTGAAACTGTAAACAAGGTCAGAGAAAAAACAAAACTCAATAGTCTTTTATCTTAAAAATCTATCTCGTCACCTGATAGCTTTTGACTTTTTCCAATAAAGGTCTGGCTAATAAATCATTCTGAAAATGCTTTCTTACCGGTTCTACTAATTTATTTAATAAATTAGCTAACGTGAATTTTAGGTCTTGCGGATGGATTTGTTTTCCATTAAACATTTTTTCCAAATTTTCATAAGAATTTAAAATTATCGGCCCGCCGAATTTTTCCGACCGTTCAATAATCACCTGTTCCATTCGTAATCTATCCAGTGATTCAAAAATAATATATTTGTAATATTCCAAAACCGGATTATCTGCAATTTCACCTTCAGGACAATAAGCTTTATTAATTTTTCTTTTAATATCTTCTTCACTATCAGTCATAAAAATGGCGCTATCCGGCTTTGACTTAGACATTTTCATTTCAATTGTTTTTTCTATTTTCGATTTTCCATCTTCTACCATCTTGTTTTGTTGCAACCCCATTAACATATGATGGCTGACAACTATTGGTTTCCAAAAACCCAAAATCGGGCCAACTTCGCGAGCCAGCATATTTACTTTTCGCTGATCCATACCCAGTTCTGTAATTTTTGCTCCTAATGTAAAAATATCAGCCGCCTGCATACAAGGGTAAATTATCTGTGCAGCAGTTAAGTCCATTGATTCTTCCCGACCCATGATCTCGGCTGTCCTGACAAATCTTCTTAAAGTATTCGTTCGTGCTATTTGTAAAACTAGCTTCCAGTATTTATCATCTCGCACAATATGAGAAGCCCAAATAAATTCCACATTACTCAAATCCATACCACAGGCTTTCCAGGTTTCAATAAAATATTTACCTACTGTTTGGATCTTGTCTAAATCTCCGCCCATCTTATTATTAGCCCAAGCATGCCAGTCGGCCACTAACATTTTAAATTTAATTCCGGCTTTAATCATTTTATTGATGTTGATTGTTCGTAAAAGTCCTTGAGCAATATGCATTTGTCCAGAAGGCTCAAATCCATCGTAGGCGATCAATTGTTCCCCACTTTCCAACAGCTTTTTTAATTCCTCCTCAGTCACAATCTCCTCCCCTACCTGCTTGATAAGATTTAATCTTTCCTGAATAGTCATATTTTTTTATTATACATTAATAATTAATTTACAAATAAATTTTTCTATTATCGTTTGTAATTTATCAATAGAATCAGATTCTATCCATTCTTTTTCCGAATGTCCACCGCCACCATCAACTGATGTTATAAGACTTAACGTTTCTGCCGATAAATGCCGAGCATCTGAAGCTCCACAAGTTATAACTTCACGACAGTTTTTTTTAGTAACTTCTTTTGATATATTTTTCCATAAATGTATTTTTTTCTTGTCTCTTAATAAATTAAATACTTTTCCATCACCATTAAGTCTTTGTATAACACAATTGCTCCGACGACAAATATTTTTTATTTTTTGAAACCAGTCTTTTTCTTTTTCTGTAATCCTTAAATCTAAGCAAATTTCACCCTTTGACGGAATTTGATTAATAGCAGATTCTACTTTTATCTGTGTAAGACTAGCTGATGATAACCAATCGTTCTTTTTTTTTGCTAGATTAAATTTATTTTTAATTTTTGATGCACACTTAATAAGAGAGTCGGCAGAATTTAAACCTTCCCACGGTCTTGAGGCATGAGCAGATTTACCTTTTGACTGAATAAAAATATGTATTGGTCCTTTTTGGGCTTTAATTATATTAAACCCTGCTAATCCATCAGGAATTATAGCTATTCTAGGATTGATTATCCTATGTTTAATTAGAGCCATTATGCCGTCATGCCCACCTATTTCCTCATCACTGGTTAAGACTAGCTCCACCGATAATCCCTTATTAATTAAGCTGATAAAGGCAAAAATCATAGAAAGCACTGGTCCTTTCATATCTAATACTCCACGTCCGAATATTTTATTATTTTTTATTTCTAGCTTAAACATATTTACCTCTGCATTAACAACATCAATATGACCAATCAGACTAATTGACGCGGAGTTTCTTTTTCGCCATATCATTGATAAGTGTTCGTTTTGAATAAATTTTTTTCCTTTAAGCTTGGTATTTTTTAAAACAAATTCATTTATAAATTCCAAGCACCTGTTTATTTCTTGCGAATTATTGGAAAAAGTACGAAAAGAAACTAATTTTTCTAGTACTTTAATTTTTTCTTGATTGTTCATGAAATTGTTGATGAACTTGTAATATTAAATTTGGATCTATACCTGGAAAATCTCGCATTAGTTCCGTTGGCGCCAGTAAACATTTTCTCAATCTTCCGAAAAGAAGCCTTAATGGTCCTTCATGAGGAGCAGAAACTCCCGCCAAAACAAAACCGCTTTTTATAGCCGTTAGGACTTTTCCTATCAACTGTGAAGAAGCGGCATTAATTGCCAATAGATCAAAAGGACTTTGATCGATAATTGTTTTAAATTGATCCACAGGTGTTCCTTTTTCATCTTCTATAAATAAATTAAACGGGGTTGATTCTAGCTTATTAACCGATAATGGAAAATCTACAATATTTTCTTGTTTTATAACTTGTAAATCTGTTGCAAAACCGTTTAAATTTAAAAGGGTTTGTATAAGTTCAGCGTTAATTTGTGGTAAATCAGGTAGAGTTAATTGCGCTGGTGCAATTCGTGGTGATCTTATCTTTTCCAAAGAACTAAAGCAAAATATTTCTTGACGGTCAGGACCATTTGGTCCAGGATGATGAAAAGCCGGTAAAAGGGCTTGTGGTACCATACCAATTTTTTTTAATAATGTAGCTTGTGATCCCTGACCACCAGCAATTCCTTCAAAAGAGGCAGCCATACGTACTTCTGCGACTAAAGGTCTGACCTCAACCTCATCTTTTATCCAAGTATCAATTGCTTGAAGCATTAAATTTCCTCCACCTTTTCCATCTGGTGCATTTGCAACACGACCAATTTCCACTGAATTAGGGTTGAAAATTAAAGCAGCACAACAGACTGGATAATCTCCATTAACTATGAAAAAAGGTTTTAATCTTCCAGCTCGTATATCGTCGGCAACTTTATCTTCTGACGAAGATAAATTATGACGACCGTATGTATTTCTTAAAATTCCTGTTAACCATGAAGCGGATATTTCCGCTCCAATTTCCTTACTCATTATTAATTTATCTGACAAAATAGGTCTTTCCATATTATTTTCCTCCATAAAAAAACCCTCACCCCAATCTGTCTGTATAAATTTTTAATTAACAGATAGATAAGGGTGAGGGCACGGGTCTCTCACGGTACCACCTTATTTCCCCCGACTAGGTCGGGGCTTATTCTTGACGTGCTCTGTTTCAAATGTGACACACGCTAGCGCTATAAACGGTGCGCACCCGGCTAGGTCTACTTATGATTTTCAACCCGCGACTCAGGAGGGTATTTCGTTCCGATAAGTGCGTTAGACTTGCATTATCCGTCTAATTTCTTTTGTCACCTTTTATCAGAACTACTTCTTCTCCATCAAAGTCTTTGACTAATTGTAAATGAAATTATAACATGACGTTTTTTAATGTCAAATAAACTACATATGGTTGGCCTTGACAATCTCTTTTTTTATATTATAATATTTGCAAATACTATGAGTCATAAGGAAACACTTGTTCTTCCTGACAGACGTGAATCTTTAGTATCTCTTGTAAGACCAGCGGTCGAAAGAGCTCTCTGGCCTTTTTTACCTGTAGCCATACCTCCAACAGCTCTAGTACCAAATAGTCCCAATAATCTTTTACGTTATTTAACTTTTGCAGGAACTCAATATCCGGATGCTTTAAATAATGGAGGCACCCTACCAGTATTAATAAAAGATGTAATAACTGTTACTTCTGATCAACGCCTAGACAATCAATATAAACCAATCATGCAAGCTCTTAATGAATTTGTTCCTTTAGAAGATAATACCCCTGAACAAAATTTACCATTTGGATTATTAGTAGCTCTATATTTTGGCGGTGGCCCATCAGCGCTTACTCGAATTGATGGTCTTCTAGAAAACCCAGGAGCTTTCAGGGAAAAATTAATGGCTGAGGAAGTACATTTGGACGTATTTAATAAGGCATTACTTTATCCTTATTTTGAGGTCGCCAGAACCATAGGAGGACCGGATGATAACCCTCTAGCTGAATTAGTTGAAGCAACGGGACAAGAGTCAATGCAAAGAGCACTAAAGTTTGAACAACATCTAACCAGAGCCGATATCTTTGAAATGACTCAATATTACCTTACACTCGTTTCAGAACAAGAACGTGAGGAAGTTATCGACGAATTAATGAGACACTTTGTTAGAACATCTCTTTTTTCTGCCGGATCAATAATTCCAAGCGCTGCTGTTCTTCGTTTCGCCGGAAAACAACCTGTTTAAACTCATCCTAGAATTATTCTGCAATCGACTGCTGCGATTTTTTCGGAAGAGAAAATAAGAGGATTAATATCGATCTCTTTAATCTGAGTAAATTCTTGCAGTAAATAACCAATTTTAATTACAATTTCGTATATTTTCTTGGGATCAATGGCTGGTTTACCCCTAAATCCAGAGAATAATTTTATTAATTTTGTTTCTCCTACCATTTCAGTAAAATCTTCGTAGCTAAAAGGAAACAAACGATAAGAAATATCTTTTAAAAGTTCCGTATAAATTCCACCTAAACCAATAACCATTACCAGACCGAATGTTACGTCCCTTTTGGCGCCGATAAACATCTCACTTCCCCTTATCATCTCTTGCACTAAAAACCCTGCGCTTGGGTCTATTTTCTTTATTTTTTGGGCGGCAATTATCAACTCCTCTTTATTGGCAATTCCCGTAATCACTCCCCCAACATCAGTTTTGTGATTCACTTTGTCAGAGACAATCTTGACAACAATCGGAAAAGAAAAATTCTTAATTTCTAATTCGTCATCCATAATTATTTTCGCTACCGGCACATCAATCAATTTTAACAACTCCAATGATTCTGAAACATCCAACATCTGTTTTTCTTTAAATTGTTTTAATTTCTTATTAATTAATTGCTCGTTGGCTAAATAAGAAAGCTTGGCCAAACCCAAATGAGTTTCATTTTTTTGAATAATTTTCTCTTCTCTTGTCAAGATTTTATTTATCACGGACGGTAAAAGATCAAAAGTAGAAAAACCCGGCATCTTATGTCCCTCCAAAAAAAGTTTGGCCTTACTTACAGTTTTTTTACCCATAAATACCGGGAATATTGGCCTATCAAAATTTTTCTGAGCTTGAGCAATAACTTCCGCTGTTTTTCCAATTTCTGTATTGGCTTGAGGCGTCAGAAGAACAATAATTGATCCTATATCTTTTTCTTTTATAGTTGAGGAAATAATACTCTGATAGGCAAAGGCACTGGCATCGCCCAAAAGATCAATTGGATTACGAACTGTAATCTTAGGAGACAAAACTTCAATATCTTTTTGAATTTTTTTAGAAACAGTTTGTAGTTTTAAATTGTTTTTAATTAGTTCGTCCGTTAAAAGTACTCCTGCACCTCCGGCATTTGACAAAATCAGAACTGAACGTGAGGTAGGAATTCTTTGAAAACTGTAAACTTTTAAAATTTCAAGGAACTCGCTTAAATTTTTAGTCCTGATTGCTCCATATTGTTTTAAAACCGCATTAAAAACTTCATCATCGCCCACCATCCCTCCTGTGTGGGAAAGAGCTGCTTTTGATCCTTCGTTAGTAGTCCCTGCTTTTAAAACAACCACCGGCTTAATTTTGCTCACTTTCTCCAGAGTTTTTTTAAATTTGTCACCATCTTTAACACTTTCCAAATAAAGAGCAATTACTTTTGTATCTTTATCTTCGACTAAAAATTCCATTAGCTCAGATTCATCAAGTTGAGTTTTATTACCACAGCTTATAAAATGGGAAAAACCGAGATTTTTATGACTGGAAAAATAATCAACCATCATGCTACCCAGTGCGCCTGATTGGGAAATAAAACCAATATCTCCAATTGGGCAAACAGTTTTCAGAAAGGTTAAGTTTATTTTTTCCTTAGTATTAACAAAACCCAGACAATTTGGTCCCAAGAAAGTAATATTAAATTGTTTGGCTTTTTTTAATAATTCTTCTTCTAATCTCGTTCCTTCTTCATTAGTTTCCTTAAATCCAGCCGCATAAATGACAGCATTAGATACGTTAAATTTATTCATTTCATCAAGATAGGAAACAGCAACGCTAGCCGGAATAGCCAAAACAGCTAAATCAATCGGTTTATTAATCGCCTGTAAACCTGGATAAACTTTTTTCCCCAAAATTTCTCCTTCAAATTTGTTATTGATGAAATATATTTCGCCTTGATAACCTTGCTCTATCAAATTCTTAGCCACCAAAAACCCCACTTTTTTTTCGTCATGAGAAACACCAATAATAGCAATTGATTTGGGAGAGAAAAAATTATCTAGGGCCATATTTTATTTAAACTTAAAATCCTACTCTTCTCAAGATCTTTATTCCCACAAAAACTCCAAATGAGGCGGCGACATAGATTAGATAAGTTAATACAGGAACTGAAGTTGCTTTAAATATAGCGGCAAAACCGTCAAATCTTAAGATAAAAAACTGCAGAATAATAGGAATTATAAAGGCTATCATAAATATTGGTTTTAATAACTGTTTAAGATTTGTATGAAGTCTTTGTCGACTTAACCACATGTCAACCAAAACAAAAGACTGACTTATCGCTAGAATAGAAAAAGCTGCCGTTCTAGCCAGAACTTCTGATTGGCCATTATATATATAGAAAAAACTTAAAACAAAAATTGCTACAAATACTGCCACTTTAAAAATATATATTTTGTCATTTCGTTCCAGCAAGGCTAAATCTTTTTTCGGAGGCTGACTCATCAAATGAACATTTTTAGGTGAAAAGGCCAAAGACAGAGCCGGAAATCCATCGGTCACTAAATTAATATAAAGAAGCTGGATCGGGAAAAAAATATGAGTCAACCCCAACATCAAACCTCCTACTAAAGAAAAGGCTTCACCAACATTGCAGGCTAAAAGATAGACAACTGCATTTTTTAGATTTTTAATAATATTTCTTCCCTCTTCAACTGCATTAACAATGGTGGCAAAATTATCGTCAGTAATTACCATATCTGCAGTTTCACGAGCCACATCAGTCCCAACCAATCCCATTGCAATTCCCACGTCCGCTTGTTTTAATGCAATGGCGTCATTGACCCCATCACCTGTTACTGCAACGATTTCACCTAATTTTTGATAAAGCTGAACAATTCTGTGTTTATGAAACGGGGTTGTCCTGGCAAAAATCTTTACTCGCGGTATTATTTGCAATAAATCTTGATTATTATAAGAATCAAGTTGTTTACCAGTCATCACTTCATCACCGTGTTCAATTATTCCTGCTGTCACTCCAATTGCTTCAGCTGTTTTTTCATTATCACCGGTAATCATTACAATTTTTATACCTGCCTGCTTGGCTTTGATTACTGCTTCTTTAACTTCGGGTCTTGGAGCATCATGGATAGCCACCATTCCCAAAAAAATGTCTTTTTGAGCAAAAGCGATTATTCTTAATCCCTTTTTTGCCCAATTAATAAATATGTCTTCAATTTCCTTAATTTTGTTTTTTGTAAGAGTTTTCTCGCACATTTGCAAAACTGATTCAGGTGCGCCCTTGGTAAAACTAATGGTTTCATTATGTTTTTTAACAACGACATTCATTATTTTAGTAACTGAATCAAAAGGCTTTTCATCAATAATTTGCCAATCCTTTCTTACCGTTTCTATATCCAAACCTGTTTTTTGTGCCAAATATAAAAGAGCTCCTTCGGTCGGATCACCCAAGACATCCCAAGTACCATGATCATGGATATAAACCAACGAAGCAGTGGAACATAAAATACCATTTAAAACCAATTTGTTAAAAACCGAGTTTGAAAGAGATGGTGGTTTTTCTTCGGTATAAAAATTGTTGTCAACAAAAATTTCTTTGACTTTCATTTTATTGGTAGTCAAAGTGCCTGTTTTATCAGTTGCAATAAGACTGATGCTTCCTAAAGCTTCAATCGCCGAAAGTTTTCTGATAATAGTCTTACGATCTGCCATTCTTTTGACTCCGATCGAAAGAGTAATTGTCATCACGGCCGGCAAACCCTCGGGGACAAGGGCAACCGCCAATGAAATTGAAAGCAAAAATGCAGGAAAGTAACCGCTCCCCTGAAAAAATGAAATAATAAAGACAAAAATAGCAACCACTATACCGACAATACCAATTGTTCTTGAAAGATTTTCAAGTTTTTTTTGTAAAGGAGTTTTTATTTCTTTGATTTCAACCAGTTGACTAGCAATTTTACCGAATTTTGTTTGATCGCCGGTTTTTGTAATTTCTACTAACCCGCGACCTTTCGAGACAATTGTGCCGGAAAAAATTTCTTCCCCCTTTCCCTTCACTACTGGTAATGATTCTCCTGTTAATGATGCTTCATTTATTTCCAAGTTGACTGATTCGATGACTTTACCGTCAGCCGGTACTTTTGTTCCCTCCTCCATAAAAATAATATCTCCTGGGACCAAGTAGCGGCTATCTATTTCCATCTCTTTGTTATCTCTTATCACTCTTATTTTTGTGACCGTCATACTCTTAAGAGCGGCAATTGATTCTTCGGCTTTAGCCTCCTGATAAATACCAAAAATGGCATTTAAAACTACTATTAAAAGTATCAAAATAGCATCAACCATCTCACCTATAACAAGAGATATACCAGCTGCAGCTATAAGTAATATGGTTAAAAAGTCGTTAAACTGTTCAAGAAATTTTAAGAAGATATTCTTTTTCTTTTGCTCCGAAATAACATTTAATCCGTATTGTTTTAGAAATTCATTCGCTTGATGAGTTGAGAATCCTTTCATAAATAATTTGAAATTCTATCCTTTATATTTTCCATTTTTAATTTTTCATAAGCACTTTCCATTGTTTGAATAATTTGGTTAATTTTTTCCTCTGCTTTCTCAAAACTTACCGCTTTAATATTATGAGGAAAATAATGAAAAACCTGATTACGTCCTGTTTTCCAAGTTTCCCAAATTCTATCTGCCAAATCTTTTCCGCATTTGTCTTCGATTTTTTTGTATAAAGATCTCTGCCCAAGTTTCTCAACTAGGTTGGGCGACATCAATTTTCCCAATCTTAAATGATCAGAAATATAATCAAGACGGGAAATAAATTTAGCGTCTCTAAATAACTGTTTTAAGAATCCTTCGTAGGCTTTGGCGAAAGGAAAAATTAAAAAAGAGTAGTCTTTAAAATTTAGGGCTTTGTCTCTTACAATATCATCCATCAAGTACTGTCCTTCTGAAATCAAATCTTTTTGAGTTTGCGACAGGTATACCCAAAATTTTCGATAATGATCAACTATTTCTTCCATGTAAAAATTGTAGCAGAAAAATCAATATCTTTTAGGTAAGCTTTTCTAGATTAAGTTTAAGTGAGGGACTCATGGTTGTTTTGATAAAGGCTTTGTGAATATGATTTGTCCCTACTGATTTAATAAAAACAGTTGCATTTTCAACCAAAGCCTTATCATCAAGAGAAATTTTACCAATCATTTGATGAATAAGGGGAAATTTTGCTTCTGTCTTCCATCTTAGTACGCCTTTGGCAAATTTTTTAACCACTTCTTCGGGTTTAGGTGAAATTGTACCGGCTTTTGGATTAGGCATCAGGCCTTTTGGACCTAAAACTCTGGCAAACTTGGCTAATTTGGCCATAAAAGAAGGATGTGTAATCAAGACATCAAAATCTATAATCCCCTTTTCCAAATCGGTCAAAACTTTATCATCAACAATCTTCACGCGTGTAATTTTTCCCGTTGAATGAGGTAACTCAACTTCTCCCTTTAAGCCTATTTCTTCAACGTTAAAATGAAGTTCAACTGATTCATCAAATTTTGTATATTTAACTTCTTTTAAAATCTTTATAGCTTCCGCTAAAAAATAAGTTTTTGTTTTATCCATTTTTTTAAGTGTTTTTTGATATTTTTTGCCACGAGCATTAACAACCTTTTCTTTTGTTTCGTTTTTAATTTGTTTGTCTTTTTTTACCTTGTCCACTTTAACATCTTTAACCTTATTTTCTTTAGGTTTAGCTTCAATCTTTTTAGCTTGTGATCTTATTTTCTGCTCTTCTTTTTGTTTTTTTTCTACCTCTTCCGATCCCAAAACTCTGGTTCGTATTTTACCCATACTTTAAAAAAAATTTTAAATTCAAAATTCGAAATTTTTAATTAAAATCTAAATATTTAAATTTTAAAATTTAATATTTATTTCAAATTTTAAATTTCAAATTTAAAATTAAGTTATTCCACGTCTATCCCCATCGATCTTGCTGTTCCGCCAACTACTTTCATGGCCGCGTCAAGATCTTGGGTATTAAGATCATTTAATTTTTCTTTGGCAATTTCTTCTACCTGTTTTTTTGTCAATTTACCTACTTTTTCCGTATTTGGCTTACCTGATCCTTTTTGTAAATTCAATTTTTTCTTAATCATGGCCGCAACCGGAGGCAGTTTGGTAATAAAGTCAAAAGTTCTATCCTGATAAACAGTAATTACTGCCGGAATGATTTGACCTTTCAACTTAGCAGTCTTGGCATTATATTCCTTGATAAATTCCATGATGGGCACTCCATGTTGCCCTAAAGCCGGACCAACTGGAGGAGCCGGTGTTGCTTCACCCGCAGCCAGATTTAATTTAATAATTGTCTTAACTTTTTTTGCCATTTTATAATTTAGTCACTTGTAAAAAGTCTAACTCTACTGGTGTTTCGCGATCAAAAATTGAAACTAAAACCCTTACCTTTCCTTTTTCATCATCAATTGCTTGTACTGAACCCAAAAAATCAGCAAAAGGTCCTTCGGTGATTTTAACAGCTTCACCGATAGAAAATTTTGTTTTAAATTTAGGTTGTTCTTGAGTCACAAATTTCATAATAGCTGATACTTCCTTTTCTGAAATCGGGGTCGGCTTTAAACCTGCGCCCACAAAACCCGTAACACCTTCAGTCGTACGCACAACTAACCATGAATCATCATCGAGAATCATCTTGATTAAGATGTAACCCGGAAATACCTTTTCTTTTTGTTTGGTTTTTTTTCCTTTTTTGACTACGACAATTTCTCTCATTGGAATAACAATGTCAAAAATTTTATTTTCCACCCCTAAACTTTTTACTCTTTGTTCAAGAGCCTGTTTTACCTTGGCTTCATAACCTGTTTGGATGTGAATGACATACCATTTTGCACCCAGCAAAGCTGGCGATTGACTACTGGTGGCTTCTTTTTGTTCCTTGGAAATTTGTATCTGATCCATTTAAGAATTATCTGAATTTAGTGATAACTTCGAGTCCTTTAGCTAATAAGAGATCAATTATACCGATATAAATGCCGATAATCAAGGAGATGAGAATAACTACAGTTGTTAATCTTATCGTTTCCTTTTTAGAAGGCCAAGTAACTTTTTTTAATTCTTCAATTATGTCTGAAGCAAAATTTTGACTAATTGCTTGTCGATTAACCATGACCTTATTTTAGCATAAAAAAGAAATAAAATAAGGAATTTTTAATTTAAAATTAAAAATTTAAAATTTTAAATTATCTTTTAACCATATATAATGTTTATATGACTAATAAAATCCTCCACTCTGTTGTTTTAATAATAACCATTACCTTAGCCTTTTTATTTCCCAAAACTAATTTGGTAAATTATGATTTGCAAATTTCTGCCCTACTTTTTGTTGTTCTATTCGTTAGTCGACGCTTTTTCATTCCTCAAAGATCAGCTTCCAAATTGATCGAGTCGGTTATTTTTACCTTTGTTATCCTTTTAATTGTTAATACAACTGGAGGAGCAGCATCTCCTTTTTTCTTTTTACTTTTTTTCTTATTATTTTCTCTTTCTTTGATTCTTGAACCAATAATTTCGATCGTAGCTACTCTGACTTTGGTTATCTTTTTTCTATTATCATTACCCGATAGCCAAAATTTTCAGTCGCTCTTACCGATCTTCTCACTTGCTTTTCTTACGCCATTTGCCTTATTTATGGGACAGGAACATATAAAATATCAAAAATCAAAAATAAAAATGCAAAATTTAGAAGAAAATACTTTTCTTTTCCTATCTTTAATGCTCAAAAATCATATAAAAAACATAAAAATTGCGGTCGAGAATTTTATGGGAGACCACGAATTAGAGACTATCAAAAAAAATAATCAAAAAATGGAACAACTTATAGATAAGTTTGAAAAGTCAAATTAAAATTCAAAAATTAAATATCAAAATGACAAATAAAAAATTAAAAAGTAATTTCCTTTTTGCATTTTGCTTTGTGGTTTTGATTTTTGCATTTTGCTTTTTGAATTCTGTTAATGCTATAAACATGGAGTCTTCCCGTTATCGTATTCAGTTTGGCAATATTGGCATTGGTGGCGATAATTTAACGTCTGACGATATTAGACTTACAACTAGTTTGGGTCAATTAGCAGCCAACCGTTTTGACTCTGATGGTTACGTTGTTAAGGCCGGTTTTCAATATATTCATTCTATTATTCCTTTTAGATTTTCTATTTCAAAAACGAATATTGATTTTGGCAGCCTTATCCCTAATAAACCCTCTGAAGTTGCTTCTATTCTTTCGGTTTCGTTTGGAGGTGCTGGACAATATCAGGTTACTGCGGTTGAAGAAGGACCACTACAAACCATGGCTGGAACATTTATTCCTGACACCTTATGTAATGGCGGAAAAAATACGTGTGACGAAACAACTCCTAAGCTCTGGGATTTAAATAATACATATGGTTTTGGGTACACCATGGATGTTGGTGGAAAAGATATTCCTGAAAGTTTTGTCAACTGTTATCAAACTAGTGGTAATAAATCTTGTTATCGTCCATTTCCCGATAGTTTACAACCAACTCCGGAAACTCCAGCAATTGTTATGTTCAGCCCAAATGTTGGAAGAAATAAACAGGCAACTATTAAATTCAAAGTCAATATTGGACCTTCTCAAACAACCGGAAGCTATCAAACCATTATTAGTTTTGTAGCAACACCAACGTATTAATAATATTAAAAATCAAATATAAAAAATTAAAATGACAAATAAAAAATTAAAAAGTAATTTCCTTTTTGCATTTTGCTTTGTGGTTTTGATTTTTGCATTTTGCTTTTTGAATTTTAAAGTATCCGCTCAGGAACTTTCCCTGGGTATTTCTCCTCCACTTCTAGAAGTTGTCATCAAACCGGATAAATCCGTCATGGTTGCTTATAAAATCGATAATTATGCTGATCCAGTCATAGCCAGAGCTAAAATCCTGCCTTTTGAACCTTTGGGCAATCAAGGCAATATAAAAATCGCTAAAGATTTTTCCGGTCCTGTTCGTTTTTCTTTAGATAATAGCGATCTGGATTTAGAAAAACCTTTTTTTATGAAAACAAGAGAATCTAAGCAACTTCTTTTACGAATGAGGTTGCCCGAAGGAACTCCTGATGGAGATTATTACTATACATTATTAATAGAAACTGAACCTCCACCAACAGTTGATGGTTCAACCGGCGGAAGAGCTAAGGGAACAATTGGCGCCAATATCTTAATAACGGTAACTGGATCTGGCATGACTGAAATCAGTGGCAAAATTGTTTTATTTGATGTAATTAGTAAATTTAAACCTTTTGGCTGGAAAATCTTTGATAGTAATGCAAAAATACCGGTCGTATTAAATGTGCAAAACAATGGTAAAAACGTAATTAAGGCTGAGGGCGAGATCGTCTTAAATGGGAATTTTGGTGAAAAAGCTACTTATCAAGTTCCAGCTCAAAATATTTTAGCCCAGTCACAAAGACTGATTTTTGCTACACCTTCTGCCGAAATAGACCAACCAACTTCATTAGTATTATCCGGATTTTTTTTAGGCAAATATAAATTAGCCGCATCTCTTAATATCGGTGAGAGCTTAACACCCTTAACCGCTTCAACTTCATTTGTTGCTCTTCCATTTCGTTGGATCATTGGTTTTATTTTTGCTTTAATCATTGGCTTAATTTTGATCAAGAGACTTTCTAGAAACGAAGACGAAGATGAGGCTTAAAACAAAAAATTTGTAGTTTATAATCCATTGTCAAATTGAGGTTCTTCTTTAATCTTATAGATGTGAAAGGGTTTTTAAAATCATTTAAGCCGTTGTTGAGTTTTTTTAAAAAAAGAAAGTTGGAGGTTATATTTCTAGCTATTGCCCTGATAACTTCCATTGTTTCTTTTTTTATTTTCGTGAACGTTAATGTAAATCAGATAACGGATGAAGAAAATATAAACGAACAAACCATAATTACTCCAAAAAAAATTTATGTTGATTTGTCTGGAGCCGTTCTCAAACCTGATATTTATGAAATCACTAATGGGACAAGACTTAAAAATATTATTATCAAAGCCGGAGGGTTAACTGAAAAAGCTGATAAAGATTTTTTTTCTCGTAATTTCAATCAGGCTAGAATTTTATCTGACCAGGAAAAAATATATATTCCTTCTGTTTCAGAGATTAGTACTGGTCTTTTTATAGAAAATCAACAAATAATAAATAATCCTCTGATCTCTATTGAGGCTCCAGAACCGTCTATTTTAATTGACATCAATTTTGCTTCGGTTGAAGAACTTGATACTTTGCCTGGAATTGGTAAAGTTACTGCCAATAAAATTATTCAAGCCCGACCTTTTACTGTTATCGAAGATCTTCTAACCAAAAAAGTTGTCAATAAAAGTGTTTGGGAAAAAATTAAAAACTTAATAACGATAGAATAAGTTTTATATTCTACCATCATGTTTACTCCGAAGATTTTTACAGACGTTATAAATTCATATTTAGCTGAACCCCATGCTTCGCTTTTAAATGGTATTATTTTTGGTATACCCTTAAAGTCTGATCCTTTTTTTTATCAGCAACTCAAAATTGTAGGCTTGCTTCATATGGTTGTTTTATCTGGAATAAACATTACTTTTCTCTCGGCTATTATTGCTTCATTAACTAGTATTTTTAGCAAACAAGCATCAATGTTGATAACCATACTAACGATAATTTTATTTATTATTTTTGTTGGTCCCCAGGCCCCAATTATAAGAGCTGGCATTATGGGTATTTTAACGCTCGTTGCTATTATTCTAAAAAGACGGCTTTTTGTTTTTTACAGTCTTTTTCTTTCAATCCTAATAATTTTTGCCTTTTGGCCACAATGGTTGACAACCATTTCTTTTCAACTCTCCTATGGTGCAACTTTGGGAATTATTCTTTGGGGACGAACGACAATCAAAAAGAAACCTGTTGATTGGTTTAATAAACTTGTATTGAATATTAAAAAGGATTTAAGGATTTCTTTAGCTGCTCAAGCTCTTACTGTACCCATAATCTTTCTTTATTTTCGACAAATATCATTGATTTCTCCTTTAGCTAACCTTTTAGTCGCTCCGTTTATTCCTTCTTTGATGGTTTTTGGTTTTCTAACTGCTATTTTAGGAAAAATTAATCATATCCTTGGTTTTCCTTTTGCTTATATATCTTACGGACTATTATCATATATGGTTTTTATTATTAGAACTTTAAGTCGCCTACCATTTATTTATTTTCAATTTTAAAACTAATTTAATGAATGAAAATAATTTTTCTCCTGCAACTATACTTTTTACTGGTTTTTTTGCTTTAATAATCGTCTTTGTTTTTTTCTTTCAATCCATATCTTCAAAAACCAAAATAGTTTTTTGTGATGTGGGACAAGGAGATGCAACTTACATTCGTATAAAAAACAAGATTGATGTTCTAATTGATACTGGACCTGATAAAAAAATATTAAATTGTTTGGGTAAGTATATGCCTTTTTTTGACAAAGAAATAGAAATATTGATCTTGTCGCATCTACAAAAAGATCATTATGGCGGTTTATTACATCTTTTTCAACGATATAAAATAAATAGAATATACATGGCCAAAACAAAAATTCCTTCCTCGCTTATAACTTTATTAAAATCAACCAATGCATTATTAATATTTGCCAAAGCCAGCGATACATTAAAAATTTTCAATGTTAATCTTAATTTTTTATGGCCAAAGGCAAAGACTGAAACTTTTTGTCAGAATGATAACAATTGTTTTTCTTTGGTTTTTTTGTTTAAGGAAAATAATTTTAAGGCTCTTTTTACTGGAGATACTACAGCTGCTGTTTTAAGTCAATTAACGAGAAAAAACATAGACGATCTAGTCAATCTAAACGTATTAAAGATACCTCATCATGGCTCAAAATATGGCATGAATCGCGAATTTTTAAAATTAGCAGATCCGAAGGTAGCAGTGATAAGTGTTGGTAAAAATAACACTTATGGTCATCCAGCTAAAGAAACATTAGATCTTCTGTATGCCTTTAAAACGAAAATTAAACGGACGGACAAGGAGGGAGATATCGTTTTTGAAATACAAAATCCAAAGTTCAAAATGTCAAATTAAATTTGTATCTTTAGATTTTAAAATTTGGATTTTTATGAAAGTAGGATGCTTTTTATTTCTTGAAAAATATCAAATGCCTCAAAACCTATCCATTTTTCTCCAACTAGCTCCTTGGGCAATCCTGGATCTTCTCTTAAAACATCAAGATAAAATTCAATTATTTGCATAAATTTGTCTGTCTTGTCGCCATCTTTAGATAATATCTCGTGCCATTTTTTAAATACTAATCTATATTTTTTATCAAGTTCTGATTTTGTCCAAACTTTTTCAATCAGTACGTTTCTGTCGCCAAAAATATGATCTGATTCAAAGGCTTGAATATATTTTTCTTCTTCCCGGCCAAAAACAAGGTTTTTTAAATTTGCAATTATTGGATGAGGTGTTAACCAAAATGACCTGTGCCAAGGACCCAAACCCCAACCCTGCATTTCTCGGCGCAAACGATCTCTTAATTCCCGTTTTGCTTCCGGAATTTCATAAGAAATAATTCTCCACTTACCATCCCATTTGTCTCTTAAAAATCTAAAATACGGAAAAGTTAAATCAAGAACACTTAATCCTTTGTCAGTTAATTTGTATTGATTAACATCATCGTTGTTTTGAGATTTGACATTTGACATTTGAGCTTTTTCTATTAGCCCCTCTTTTATCATTCCAGATAAAGTACCTCGTGTTTTTTGGTTCAACGAAAGATCAAAGATTTTTTGCAGTTTTGAATCAAAGTTTACGTATGATAAATCTTTACCTAGCAATAATAACGAAAGAAGAATTTTCGTCCGACGATCCTTAACCATCATATAAGTAAAACATTAACAGACGAAAAAATAGTTGTCAAGAGGTATTTAAAATAAAACAACCGATGGAAGGTAAAAAGTAGACGATAGATCTTGAAAATAGATAGTGGAAAATAAAAATACAAAACTTTTTATTTCTATTTTCTATCTTCTAGCTTCAAATTCTACCTTCTATCTTCTATTTTCTATCGTCAGTCATACGTTTTTTTGTTATTATTAATTTAGAATGATTAAATCTTTGAACAAGATTCTTTTCGAAGCTATTCTACTAGTCACCTTTGTTTTAACTGCTTTTATTTATGTATCAAGAACAATTAATTCCCTAAACAAAACCCAAGTCCTTGGATTAAAGACTATTTCTAAAGGTGTTAAAGTAACAGCCTGGGTTGGAGAATATCGTTTTAGTTTATTCGGTTATACATCACCTGGAGCTCTGGTAAGCCTGGAAGGCATGAGTATTTTTGATCAAACCTACGCTGGAGATGATGGATTTTTCATGTTTGAAAACAGGTTTTCACCTTTTTCTCCCAAAGAAGTTTGTCTTACTGCTATTGATCAATTCGGCCGGGTTTCAACCCCGACCTGCCTTCCGCCTTTTCCAACTAAATATAATGTCACTATTGGACCAATTATTCTTCCGCCTACAATTTCTTTAAACATACCTAACGAATCCGCATATTATGTTGGAGATGAAGCAATATTGACTGGACAAACTATTCCAAATTCAACCATACATTTATTAGTATTTACCGACACCACACAATCCCCTTTAATATCCAAAATCTATAATCTAAAATCTAAGATCTCCCTCATAAAACAAGCAGAAGCCTTTTCTTTGCCTCAATTACAGGCTGTTTCTGACAATAAAGGTAATTTTTCCATCAGTCTACCTTCTGCATCAGCCAAAACTTATCGTCTTTTTACCACAGTAAATTATAAAAAAGAGGCATCTCCAAAAAGCTTAACTCTTCAGCTTAAAATAATGCCCTTATGGCTAATGATCATACGCCTCATATATTTCCTGCCGATTCTTATTTTGGCTGAAATTTCAGTGATTTTAATATACTTTTATAGAAGTCGTCTTCATCCTTTTCATCTTTCAAAAACGCGTGCGCTAACAGTCAGAGAAAACTTAGCCATAATGAAGAAACAATAATCTTCTGATTTAATTAAATGTGATGTGTATTTTTTGTGGTAAACTCCGACCATCAACTTGTACGTCTAGATAATACTCTCCGGCTTTATTGGTTGAAATGTCAAAAATTGCCTTACCATAATTGTCTGTAAGGCCCTGAATAATATCTAACTTTAAATCAACATTATCGGTCAAAATAACTTTTTTATTAGAAACTCCCAATCCCTGATTGTTTAGAATAAAAACTGTCGCCCTTATCTTTTCTTGACCATTGGCATTTGCCCGCAAAGGGGTAACAAAAAGATATGAGTTTTCTACTGAGAAAGACGATTGACTCACGCTAGCTCTTCCGATAAAATATCTTGCTTGATAAAACCAAAAATAAAAAGAAAATAGAACAAGAATAACTAGGCCTAGAATCAAGAAAAATAAAGTTTTTTTCATAAAAAGCTAAGAAAAACATTTTAATCCTAAAAAGCCCTAAACCTGATACTAAGATTAATAGTAAACTATCTTTAGTTTGGTTGCAAGGGGCTTAGTAGCCACATCCTATTCCAAGGATTTAGATTGTCAGGATAAGCTATTCAATAACAAACCTTGATTTGGCAGACAAAAATATCAATTGCTAACTGTTAAAATCTTTCCATTCTTTAACTAATATTTTTTTTGTTATTTTTTGACGTAAACTCAATTTGATAAATTAAATAATAATAAATAATATTATTTAAAATATTCTAAAAAGTGTAGGTCCTTTTTAAAATATGCTTCTTGATTTTTGAGCTTTATAAAGTATTTTTTTTATTTGGCCTTCTGCAATAATAAAAATCACTATAAACGCTAATTCTGTCTTAATAAGAAGCCTTAATTTTCATTACTTTTTTAATAATTAATATCTAAAAACTATTGTCATAAATACTATAAGTTTATTGATTATTTTTGATATAGAAGAGTAATTGAATATTTTTTACGTTAATTCGTGTAAATGTAATTAAATATTATTACAAGATTTAACTCCTAGAATTTTCCGTCTTAAATCGTATTACGCAACACAAAAAACTACCCACAAAACTATATCACAATATTAACGAAATGACTCTTGACTTTATTATTATTATTGTTTTATTATGAATATATATGGTAAATAGGTATAATCTTTCTAATCTTGAAGCCTCATTTAAACAATATCTTCTTGCGGAAAATACAAATCATCTCACAATCAAAAATTACCTATCAGATCTTAGACATTTTATGGGTTGGCTTGCATTTACAATACAATCTCGAGGAAAATCTTTTGATATTACCAATCCTATTTTTTTCATAAATGAGGCCTTGGTTAGCGAATATAAAACTTATTTCTGTTTAAATAAAGTTCCTAGACTAACCGTTAATCGAAGATTGTCTACTTTACGAAAATTTTGTTCTTTTTGCATTTCTCAAGGCTGGATGAAGGAAAATCCAGCCAAAAAAATAGCCAATGTCGTTAAAACCAAAATCACATCGGTTAAAGAGCTAAGCAGAAAAACCGAAACGGTTAAATTACTAAACGAATTCAAAACTGATCTAGAAAAAGATGATTTGAATACTCTAACCATTAAAAGTTACCTGAATATACTTCAGGAAGCATTACAAATTTAATCAAATCTATGAACCATATTCATAATTCTTTTTTCTTTACTCGTTTATTAATTGGGGCCTGGAGAAGTCTTAGATCTTTAACGGATCCCAGTTTTAATAGTAATCCCTACCTTAGAAATACTCTTGAAGATGATCAAATAAAAAGCTTTCAGTTTAAATTTAGCCGACGTTTCTCAAAAATATGATTTTTAAATATTACGTGAGATATAACTTCACGTTAGGCAAGTTCATAACATGAATTTTGACTCAATTAATAAAATCCAGGCTTATTTACAAAAACTTCACGAAAGTGAAGAATCTGAACATTATGTAAAAATAAAAATTAAGGCTGTGGACAAATTTGTTAATTGGGCTCACCACAAGGGTTATGTAAAAAAAGAGGAATATGAGCAGATCAGGGAAACTATTGCCAACTTGGAAAAGTCAAGATTACAAGTTAAAGATCAAAAGGACAATGATCTACGATCTAAAATTTACAATCTAAAATCTACTTTTGATATACGCCATTATATAGCCTTAATCATCATTCTTATTTTTACTTCTTTACTTGGCGCTGGAATTTTTAATAAATTTTTTATTAAAACTGAACGACCGTTTGCCTACCCCACAACATTAACTTCTGGTGGACGAATAATTTCTTTTCAAGGAAGATTAACAGACAGTATTGATAATCCAATCATAACTAAAACAAACGTTGTTTTTAGATTATGGAAAACTCAAACCAGTAATGGAAATTCAGGTCTTCTATATACCGGATCTTGCCTTAATGACAACGGACTTCTTCCGGATATAGATGGAATTATTAATGTTCTTATAGGTAAAGATTGTGGAATGAATGAAATTCCTTCTTCTGTTTTTACTGAAAATCCCAATGTTTATCTTGGGGTAACGATTGGAGGAGATACAGAAATGAGCCCAAGACAACAAATTGCGAACGTAGGTTATGCTATTAACGCAGAGACACTTCAAGGCCTTCCTCCAGGAACAAATATCTCAACTATCCCCTATATCAATAACAATGGCGATATGCTAATTGCTGCCTCTGCACCTGGTATCAGAGCAACCAATGCTTCGGCTAATTTTACACTCTCAAGCGCTAAAACTTTAGTTATTCAATCAGGAAATCCTAATGTTACAGACGGAGATATCATAATACAAGCTACTGGATCGGCAAGCTCTATTAGTTTTCGAACAGGTGGAAATACTAATGCTTCTACTCGGTTATATATCGATTCAAAAGATAGAAGTGCTTATGTTGGTATTGGTACCACTACCCCATCCAGCCAATTAGATGTTGTCGGGACAGTAGAAACAAATGGATTTAAAATGACTAACGGAGCTAAAACTGGTTATATTTTAATGTCAGACAGTAGTGGAAATGCTAGCTGGGCTGATGTTTCTTATGCTGGTAAGACTGGACCAACTGGAGCTAGTGGACTTAATGGTCCAACCGGAGCTACAGGTATCACTGGGCCAACTGGAAGTACAGGAGTAACTGGACCTACGGGTTCAACCGGTATCACTGGACCTACAGGTGCAACAGGTATTGAAGGTCAAACAGGTCCAACTGGTTCGACTGGTATGACTGGTCCTACTGGATCAACCGGAATTACTGGCCCGACAGGAAGTACTGGAGAGACTGGTCCGACTGGTGCAACTGGAGAAATTGGATTAACAGGTCCTACAGGCTCTACTGGAATTACAGGTCCAACTGGATCTACTGGTGAAACAGGTCCAACTGGATCTACTGGAATCACTGGACCAACTGGTAGTACGGGTATAACAGGTCCGACTGGTAGTACGGGTATAACAGGTCCGACTGGTAGTACAGGAGAAACTGGACCTACGGGATCAACTGGAGAAACTGGACCAACTGGATCAACCGGAATTACTGGCCCGACAGGAAGTACAGGTGTTACTGGTCCGACTGGTGCGACTGGAGAAGTTGGACCAACAGGTGCAACTGGACCTCTTGGTGGTTTTGGTTTAACTGGTCCGACTGGTTCTACAGGTATAACTGGTCCTACAGGAAGTACGGGTGAAACTGGACCAACAGGCTCAACTGGAGAAACTGGTCCTACAGGCTCAACTGGAGAAACTGGCCCAACTGGAAGTACTGGTATTGAAGGTCAAACAGGCCCAACCGGTAGTACGGGAATAACCGGGCCAACAGGCAGTACGGGTGAAACTGGACCAACAGGTAGTACGGGTGTTACCGGACCAACGGGTTCTACCGGTCAAACAGGACCTACGGGTGCAACTGGAATTACTGGTCCAACTGGCAGTACGGGTGTTACCGGACCAACCGGTGCAACTGGGGAGATTGGGCCTACTGGAGCCTCAGGTCCTTTGGGAGGAAGTGGTTTAACCGGCCCAACTGGAGCTACAGGCATTACAGGCCCAACTGGAGCTACAGGCATTACAGGCCCAACAGGTTCCACGGGTATTACTGGACCTACGGGATCAACTGGAGAAACTGGACCAACTGGTAGTACGGGTATAACTGGACCTACCGGGCCAACTGGTGTTACAGGTCCCACTGGTTCGACTGGTATAACAGGTCCTACTGGTAGCACGGGTATTACCGGGCCTACAGGACCAACCGGTGTTACGGGCCCAACTGGAAGTACTGGTAGAACAGGCCCGACTGGAAGTACAGGAGTAACTGGACCTACGGGTTCAACTGGTATAACTGGTCCAACAGGTAGCACTGGACCCATGGGTGGAACTGGTTTAACTGGACCTACGGGTTCAACTGGTATAACTGGTCCAACAGGTGCAACTGGGATTACTGGTCCCACTGGATCTACTGGTAATACGGGCGTAACAGGTCCTACGGGTTCAACTGGTATCACTGGTCCAACAGGAAGTACTGGAATAACAGGACCTACGGGTTCAACAGGCATTACAGGCCCAACAGGTTCGACAGGAATTACCGGACCAACGGGTAGTACGGGTATAACTGGACCAACAGGAAGTACTGGTATTACAGGCCCAACAGGTTCGACAGGAATTACCGGACCAACAGGTAGCACAGGAATCACGGGTCCAACTGGGTCAACGGGTATTACTGGACCTACGGGTGCAACCGGACCTGAAGGCCAAACAGGCCCGACTGGTTCCACAGGGATTACAGGCCCGACTGGAGCTACTGGAGAAATTGGACCTACTGGGAGTACAGGCATAACAGGTCCCACTGGTTCGACTGGTATCACTGGGCCTACGGGTGCAACAGGTATTACAGGTCCTACTGGTAGTACAGGTGAAACCGGTCCGACTGGAGCTACGGGTTTAACAGGTCCTACCGGGTCGACTGGAGTTACTGGGCCGACTGGTAGTACCGGAGAAACAGGTCCTACGGGTGCAACAGGGGAAACAGGACCTACGGGTGCAACTGGAGAAACTGGTCCTACAGGTAGTACAGGCATCACTGGACCAACAGGTAGTACAGGAATCACAGGTCCAACTGGATCGACCGGTGAGACTGGGCCTACGGGTGCAACAGGTATAACCGGACCAACAGGATCAACGGGAATCACTGGACCTACAGGATCTACCGGTATAACAGGACCGACTGGAAGTACGGGTATTACAGGTCCCACTGGTTCGACTGGTATCACTGGGCCTACGGGTGCAACAGGTATTATAGGTCCTACCGGATCAACGGGTATTTCCGGGCCTACTGGTTCAACCGGAATTACAGGCCCTACCGGACCTACTGGGGTTACCGGTCCTACAGGCTCAACTGGACAAACTGGTCCGACTGGAGCCACAGGTTTAACTGGACCAACTGGTAGTACAGGTGAAACCGGTCCGACTGGAGCTACTGGATTAACAGGTCCTACAGGTAGTACGGGCACAACAGGTCCTACCGGTTCGACTGGAATCACTGGACCTACTGGTTCCACGGGAATAACCGGACCAACTGGTTCAACAGGAGAAACAGGACCTACGGGATCCACTGGGATTACTGGGCCTACAGGCTCGACTGGTGAAACTGGTCCAACTGGAAGTACAGGAGGAATAGGTCCAACTGGTGCTAGTGGTTCTTTGGGAGGAAGCGGATTAACAGGTCCTACAGGTAGCACTGGTATAACTGGACCAACTGGTTCTACTGGATTAACAGGTCCGACAGGCTCCACGGGTATTACTGGTCCTACAGGTTCTACAGGTATAACCGGTCCGACAGGTTCGACAGGAATCACAGGACCAACTGGGTCTACGGGTATCACTGGACCAACAGGTAGTACTGGTATAACAGGTCCCACAGGTAGTACGGGTATAACAGGACCTACCGGAAGTACTGGTATTACAGGTCCGACTGGAAGTACGGGTATTACAGGACCCACTGGTCCAACTGGAGTTACTGGTCCAACTGGGTCGACTGGTGAAACTGGGCCTACGGGTGCAACCGGACCTCTTGGTGGAACTGGTTTAACTGGTCCTACCGGATCAACTGGTATCACCGGACCTACAGGTAGTACTGGGATAACAGGTCCAACTGGTTCGACGGGTATAACTGGTCCTACAGGTCCAACTGGTGAGACTGGGCCTACTGGAAGTACGGGTATTACAGGACCTACGGGTTCAACTGGAGTTACTGGTCCGACTGGAAGTACTGGAATCACAGGTCCAACTGGTTCGACGGGTATAACTGGTCCTACAGGTCCAACTGGTGAGACTGGGCCTACTGGAAGTACGGGTATTACAGGACCTACGGGTTCTACTGGTAATACAGGTGTAACTGGACCTTCTGGAGCAACAGGTGAGACTGGACCAACTGGAGCCACAGGTATTCAAGGAATTACTGGTCCTACTGGACCTTCAGGTGTTACTGGACCTACGGGTGCAACTGGAATCACTGGTCCGACAGGTAGTACTGGTATAACAGGTCCTACAGGCTCAACTGGTATCACTGGTCCTACTGGTTCTACAGGAATTACAGGTCCTACCGGAAGCACTGGTGAGACTGGGCCTACAGGAGCAACTGGACTTACGGGAGTTACTGGACCCACCGGATCAACTGGTATCACTGGTCCTACTGGTTCAACAGGAGTTACAGGTCCTACAGGAAGTACGGGTATCACTGGACCTACAGGATCTACAGGTGTTACAGGTCCCACTGGTTCGACTGGTATAACAGGTCCTACCGGAA
>Ga0302252_1000416_pt1 | contig 39142 bp, 48 predicted proteins | sample AAG_RA_Leu_MG_FD_193511 | JGI IMG/M metagenome (GOLD analysis project Ga0302252, IMG submission 193511) | Enriched activated sludge microbial communities from anaerobic digester in WTTP, New Holstein, Wisconsin, United States - AAG_RA_Leu | ecosystem: Engineered > Bioreactor > Anaerobic >... | reverse complement strand
CGATTTCGTTTTAAAAGAAGCAATGGTTGATCGATATGAGTTAACGCAAAAAACGGCGAGGGTTCACTTCATCCCCAACCTGAAGGTTGGGGTATTCGTGACCCTCTGCACTCCCGATGTAATAAAGGCGTTGTCAGCCCAGAAAGATTAGGGGGGTTATAGCCCCTCATCTATTTTTTGAACTCGGTGTAGCCGCACTTGCCGCAGCTCTGCCTGTCGGCATGGGCCGCCAAAAAGACGCCGTTGCCGCACCTGGGACAGACCGACTTCTTGGACTTGATGGCGTCCCCGGCCAGCTCATAATATCTGGAGACTCCCTTGGCCCCTTCTCCCTTCTTTCCACCCTTCTTGGCTGCCATTTAGCTTGCCTCCGGAGCGGCCTCTTCGGGCTTGGCAAAAGTGTTTCTCTCGATTATATGGGCCCGCTCTATCTGCTTGGCCCTCTCTTCCGTCTCATAGATCTTGGCGTATCCAATTGTCTCGCGCTTTCCGAATTCGGTCTTCAGGCCGTCCACAAAGACCAGGCCGACTTTGGAGTTCTGGGTTGCAGCCAGCCTCTCCACTATGCTCTTTCTTGAGGGCGTCGCCTCATCATGAATGACCTTGAAAGCAATCTCCCGTCTTTTAAGGACTGGATTGCTCTTCTCATTTAATACCTGTATATCCAAACTTCATTCCTCCACAATCATCCGCTTGATTAATTCCTCGATATGCAGCTTCTTTTCCGCAGTAACATCAACCAGAACGCTTCCCTCATTAGGCTGGCCGTAGACCACAGCCGAGCCCAGGGGGGCATAGAGAATGGCCGGAAGGGTTGCCAGATCCTCTTCGCCCTCCACTATGATCTTGATCTTATCTTGGCCCTGTATGCTCTCACGTATCAGGTCCATGAGATCTCCGCTCAGAGTTGCTGCCGGATTTTGCACCGGCATAGTTTTATAGCTTTTGTGGTCCAACTCATCCAGGACTTGGTCGGAGACAGGCATCCTCTTGGTCTTGTTGTCCACAATCAAAAGGTCGGGGACTACCCCGGCTTTGAGGAGATAATAGGCGGTCATATCTCCCACCGCCACCAGCTTATGGGCTCTCTCAAGATCCCTTTCCATGGCCCTTACGCAGTCAAGGCCATCTCCCCGGCACAGCTTTCCCAGCGGCTCCTTTAAAAGGGATCGCAGATCATCCGGCAGCAGAAGCAATCCCAATTCTAACGCACCTTCAATGCATATCTGCCGGGCAGATTTATCTCCAGCCTCTTCGCGATAATCGATTCCTTGGGATCGATGATCACCACATAGCCGCTCCAGTCTCGGCTCAGCGAGGCTGAGTTGCAGATGGGACAGACCTGGCCTTCAACTATCCTGCGACACTCTCGACATGCCTGCTCGGTCATTTCGCCTCTGCCTTTAGATCTTCCTTTTCGGCTGTATCGGCCTCCAGCCACTCCAGCCTTCCGAGGCCCGTCTGCCTCATGGTAAGCCCAATCTTGCTCTCCCGAGGCTCCTTCTCATTCAGGCTCACGGCTATGATCCTGGCCCGGACCTGATCTCCCTCGCCCAGGGATTTGCTCGACTCCTTGCTGACAAGCCGCGCGTTCTTTTCATCATACGATATATACTCATTGGTGATCTGGCTGACATGAAGAAGGCCGTCGAATGGTCCGAGGGAGAGGAAAGCTCCGAACTTGACAATCTCCACCACCTCGCCTTCCACTATCTCCTGCATCTCCGGCTTGAATACCAGGGCCTCGAAATCAACCTCGTAGTATATGGACCCGTCTCCCGCCAGGATCCGGCCCTCGCCGATGTTATCCGATCCAAGAACGGCCACAATGGTGCCCAGGGATTTGTCCACTACTGCCTCGTATTTGTCCCGCAGCGATCTCTCCACTGCCGCTTCCAGGGGGTCACCCAGGTGATCCGGCTCTATCCTGGCCACACCCTTCAGCTTCATCTTCTTATACATCAATACTCCTTCCCCGTCGTCTCCAGATACTGCCCCTGGCGCAGGTATATTACGGTGATGCCTTTACTAAATAATCTTTTCTTTAAAGCTTTATCATTGGTGAATACAGCAGCCCCTGTCTCCAGGGCCAGCTTTTCTATGGCTGAGTCGGCATCAGAATCGTCCTCTCCCACGGCAGTGCAGCTCTCGGCTAGGCCAAGAGCTACCCTGGCGGCGGTCTTATCCCTGCCTTTGTCTGCCTTAAGGGAGAGGGATCGCAGCTCTCCCAGCACTGCCGCCGGGACCAGCCAGTTGGAGTATCCCAGGCGCAATAGCTCGCTGAAGATATCCACTCCCAACTGCTCAGGCACCATCAGGGCATTGGTATCCAGTATAGCCTTAGAGCTTTCATCGGGGCTTGACTTCATGCTACTCGTTTATGGTGCCGACACCGATAAGACGCCATCTGGCTCCTATGCGCCTGCTGACTGCCACCCGGTCTCCTCTCTCAGCGCAGACCGGCCTTTTGAGCTGAACCTGGACTATGCCACCCTCCCTGGCGCTGGATACGACACCAACCGTTGTGGCTGTGCCCACATTAAGCATAAGCGGCTCGCTGGAGTGAATAGGCTCCACACTGGACTCGTCTGTGACACCAACCACCCGCTCCAGAAGCTGCATGTTCATGGTAAAAGAGCTTCTTGCCGGTGGAAGCTTTCCCGGCTCTCCAGCCACCTGCCCCACCAGGGCATCGCTCTTGGTCATAATGGGATCAAGCTGGGTTCCCAGGCCCATCAGGCCGCCCGGCCCTATCTCCCCCAAGACCTGCTTTCCGGCCAGCAGCGTCACCACCTTGGTCTGGATGGGAATCCACTGCTTTCTGCCCTCGTAATCAACAAGCCTGCCCGGACAGATCTCGATCTTGTCTCCTATATGAAGCAAGCCCTGGCTCAGAGAGCCGCCGATGACGCCTCCCTTGAGGGAATCGGGAGAGGCCCCCGGTCGGTTGATATCAAATGAGCGGGCTATCTTGAGCAGAGGCGGCTTTTCGATGTCCCGGGGAGGTGTGGGTATGGTCTCCTCTATGGCCTGGATCACCAGGTCCACATTGAGATTCTGCTGGGCGGAGATGGGAATGATGGGAGCATTCTCGGCCACTGTGCCCTTCACAAAATCCTTGATCTGCTGGTAATGCTCCATCACCTGTTCCCTGGTCATCAGGTCGATCTTGTTCTGAACTATTACAATTTTGTCTATGCCGGTGATGTTGAGGGCCATCAGATGCTCTTTGGACTGAGGCTGGGGGCAGGGCTCATTGGCGGATATGACCAGGACCGCCCCATCCATGATCGCTGCACCGCAGAGCATGGTGGCCATAAGCGTCTCGTGGCCTGGAGAGTCCACAAAAGAGACCGTCCGCACGACCTCTGTCTCTGCACCGCAATGGGAGCATTTCTCCTCCACGGTAAAGGCATCCGGCTCCGGACAGCTGGGGCACTTACGGAAGGTGGCATCGGCGTATCCCAGGCGGATGGAGATGCCTCTTTTGACCTCCTCGCTATGCTGATCGGTCCAGATGCCGGAGAGGGCCTTGACCAGGGTGGTCTTGCCGTGATCGACATGTCCCACCATGCCGATGTTTACCTCCGGCTTGGGGGCGGCAGCCTCTTTTGCCCCGGCATTGGAATCTGAGCCAGATTCGGGTTTTTTGATATCGGATTTTGCCAAATTAAAATCTCCTTAAGGATTGTAATGAACGGGAATAGATGGCGATCACTATTAAATACTTCCTGTCCCCCGGCCCGGATTCAGGCGTATCCCCGGTTTGCGTCCCTTATATGTGCCGCCATCTCTCTCAGAAACAGATCGTAGGTCTGTATGGTGAAGGCCTTCCATCCGGAGAACTCATCTGCAAGCTCCTTTCCGAAAGCCTCCTCCTCTTCGCTGCAGCTTGCTCTGCCATAGCCCTCCAGGCGGGGCAGATTCTCCTCCAGATAGCAGAGCAGAGCCATCTCGGCATAGGGCTTGGGCAGAAGGGGAGAAGAGAGCGCAAGATCTTGCATCAGTCGGTCATCCTCCCTCAGCTCCTCGGGGGTTATGGTCAGCTTCTTTTCTGTGATCTTTTGAGCCGAGAGCATTATATCCCTCTTCTGATCGGGAGCGATGATCCTGCCGGGAGAGACCATCTCCTGGTAAATGCGGCTCATCTCCAGCTCATGCTCCAGGGCAAAGGCCAGGATGCGGTCGCTGCTGCGGCGGATGTATTGGGAGTTCAAGGAGATTATGGGATACCATTTATCCCCGCAGAAGAGGCGGCGGTTCATAGCCACAGCATAGTCCAGCGCTCCGTGGGGAGCTAATGCGGCGGAGGGAAAGAAGGTGACCGCTGCTGTTTCCACAACAATAAAGGAGGTGATTCTCTTCCCGGCCAGGCCTGATATCCTCTCCTGGCAGGAGGTGTCGCGAAATACCTGTTTCGGATCTCTCATCTCCTGATAGGAGGCCACTAGACTCTTCTGCTGAGAGTCGGGCAGGGAGGACAGACGGCAGGCGGCATCGAGGGACATAAGCCTGATCCATTGTCTGTACTCCTCTTCAAACCTGGCTCGATCATCCTGCTGCAAGGCTCAAACCTGCTTGGCGGCTGGCCGGTCCGGTCCGCCTGCTCTCTTCTCTTTCTCCTCCAGATCGACCCCGTCCAGTATGGCTTTGAATTCCGGCCACTGCTCTACAGGTATTCTAATTCCATTCTTGGACCAGCCGGTATACCTCTCACTGGTCACATACTCCCGGAGGTCTATTCCCACCGCTCCCCGATACTCTGTCTTCTGCACCACTATCTCGGTTGTATCGTTTTTCCTCAGCCTTCCAATCTCAGCCATGATCCTCCCATGCTCACCATTCTTTAATTTATTTTTATATGCCCGCAGGAAAGATCGGCATAAGTTGCCATATCTCCTCGGCATAATTTCATTTCCCGTCCAGTGTCAGCCGGTTATCTCCACATAAAATGCTCTGGTATCGGCCACGATGTTCTCCCAGGGGCGCTTGTAGACGAAGCGTATGGTGGTCTTGCCTATGCGTAGGGGAGTGAATGCGAATACTGAAGTGCCTCCCGCCCCCAAGCGAATGGAATTTGAGGCGGAGGGCTGAAGCTCAGCGTCCTCCGCCCTAAGCAGGACATTATCATAATCCGTGGTCCAGGCATATCCGGTGGTGGGATTGGAGGGAAGGGATATGGTAAAGGGCTCACCTATCCTTGCCCTTATGAGTTCCGTCTCAGTCTTCTTTTCCTCAGGTATTCCATAATTGTCCACAGGATACATCAGGGGATGATAGTCTATATTTTTTTCGTTGAGGAATACGGGCTGGTCTCCGATTCCATCCCCATTCTCATCTGATCCGCTGTAATCGTCCCAGTAGTTTCCCAGATAGCCTCTCAGCACTCTGCTGCGAAACTGATAGTTTATCTCTTGGCTCGAGTTCCAGGATGCAGCATCCTCCGGACAGACGCTGCCCTTCCCCCAAAACTCATTAAAGAAGATGCTGGCCGGAAGTATCACCTCCAGAGTGCAATTCTGGGCAGGCCTGCTGCCTGAGGCCTCTCCCATTGGGAAGCGGAAGCCGCTCAGGGCCAGGCCAGGGGCGGCCAGTACTACCCGCCCCTCCTGGGGGATGAGGGCGGGCTTGCCCTGGCCGGTGTCCAGGCCGTGCAGCAACACCCTCTTGGCCACGACCACCGGATGGATGTATACGCCGCTACAAACGGTTATGACCTCATCCTGGACCGAGGCGTTCAGGGCCTGATTTAGATCGCTGTAGTCGCAGCCATCCGGGCAGATCCGCTTCTCGGCCAGGGCCGGCGGAGGTACGGCAATCATCATAATCAGCAGAGCAGCGAGGAAAGGAATGGAATGAGTGATGAATAATCTTTTGTAATCGGGCATCTTAAGATCAGCATTGGCCCGCCAGGGGATAGACTTTTCCTTTGGGCCGGATCCGGGAGCGGTTATGTCGGGAGGAGAGATAAGGGAAAGGGATCTGATCTGGCGCATATCCGAGATCCTGGGCGGGGTGGACAATGACGACTGCGCCCTGATAGAGGCAGGAGAGCGCTATCTGGTGGCGACGACCGATATGCTGCACCGCCAGACCGACTTTCCAGATATTATGAATCCCTGGCAGATGGGCTGGATGGCGGTGGCGGTCAATCTGAGCGATATCGCGGCCATGGGAGCCGAGCCCTTCGGCCTGCTCATGGCTGTAGGCCTGCCTCCTGAAGCAGACCTTTATTTCATAGACGAGCTATTTTCCGGATTCCGTGATTGCGCCGCGTTCTACGGCACCCGCATCTTGGGCGGCGACACCGACAGCCATCAGGAGCTGACCATCACAGGGACGGCTCTGGGATGGGTGGAGAGGTATCTGGTTTTGAGGAGGAGCGGGGCGCATCCCGGAGATCTGCTCTGCACCACCGGCTCTCTGGGCGGGGCCGGCGGGGGCCTCTATGCCTGGCAGGAGGAGAGGCTCGACAGCCCCTTCATCGAGAAGCTGCTGGAGCCTGAGCCGCGCCTCAAAGAAGGCCGGGCCCTGGCAAAAAGCGGCGCGGTCACGGCCATGATGGACAACAGCGATGGCCTTGCTCTGTCTTTGTCCGACCTCTCTGCTGTGAGCCGGGTGGGCTTTTTGGTATATGAGGAGAGGCTGCCCCTGGCGGAGGGGCTGGAGGAGATGGTGGGCCGGCAGAGGGCGGTGGAGATGGCCCTGAGCGCCGGGGGCGACTTCGAGCTGGTCTTCACTGTGCAGCGGGAAAGGCTGGAGGCAGCCCGTCGGGCCTGCAAGCTGACGGTGATAGGCGAGGCCGTGGAGGAGGGGATCTGGATGGAGAGGGATGGAGAGCGGAGGCGGGTGGAGGCGAGGGGGTACGAGCACAGGATTGGAAAATTTGGTAATAGGAAGTAGAATTTCAGTTCAGACTCATTTGCGGATTTATTTGATCTTTATTGTCCTTTACTCCTGATTGCCGGAGCGCTTGACCAGATTTTTGCTATCACTTGATATGTCCCATGCACCCTTTTTATTATTGCGGAGGTCATTGTTCTCAATAATCCCTGCGCCTTTATCATGAATATAGACTGCATTATAGGCGTTTTTATTTATGCGGTTACCCCGAACGGTTGGATTGCCTGCCTTTTTGATCTCGATACCAGTTAGAGTATTTCCAAATATGTCGTTATCTTCGATAAGCCCCTGGCCGTTTTTATGAATATTTAATCCGCAAGATCCGTCATGGATCATGTTGCCCCGGACGATCGGATTGCCAGCCTCTATGATTTCGATGCCAGAGAGAACATTTCCAAATATCTCGTTGTTTTCGATAAGTCCCTGGCCGCTCTCATAAACATAGATCCCAACATTTTTGCCGTCGTGGATCTTGTTGCCCCTTAGCTTTGGAACTGCTTTGCCGTGTATCGCCACACATGCTAAGGAACTGCTGGATATGTCGCATCCTTCTATCTCCAGCAATCCCTGCTGGATATCAACACCATAATAATTCCCTCCACCGATTTGCTGGAGAACAAGGTTTGTGACTCTTCCTCTGGCTGCCTTAAACAGTATAGCATCTTTTCCTTCCGCCCTTACCACAACATCCCCTAAATTGCCGTCTCCCACTATCTCCAGTGGCTTATCCAGGACGAGCCCTTCATCGTAGATCCCGGAATGAACCAGAATTCGCGATCCGGGATCTGCTTCTTTGATGGCCTGGGAAATGGTGGTATAGTCTCCCCGATGCCATTGATCGACCACTACGGTGGGCATCTCAGGTCTCGGCCTTTCTTCCACTTTATTTTCGCTTGCATCAATGTAAGGCCTGGTCTCATGATGGACTGGCGCTGGAGTCTCAACCGCAGGTTCATGATCTCTGGAAGACGGCGGCATAGAGTCCAGTGCATTACGTATATGAGCTGCCAGTTTAGACAGTTCCCGCCGGACAGCCCCGGAGCCCAAGTCCTCAAACCTCAGCCCTCTCCAGTCTGCATACTGGCGGGAGGCGATGGTCTGTGCCAGTTTATCCTGATTCTTCTTGATTTTATCGTTAAGGAGAGGTGTATCAATAAGATATATTGGGAGGATCAGGTCGTCTCTTTCTAGCTCCCTCTCTCTTTCCAGGAATAGGTTCAACTCATTGCGGCAATTTTGGCTCTTGAAAAATCCCGGAGAGATAATGGGGATGAGAAAGGTGGTGCCATCAATGGATTCTTCGATCCTCTTTTTCCATGAGTCCCCCCATTTTATGTCCTTTCGGTCCATAAAGATGGGGAACTCTTCTCCCAGGTGCAGGCATACTTCGCCGCTTAAGCATTCGCAAAATTCGGTAAGATAGCCCCTGTTGAGCCTGTCGTCAATATGAGCATAGCTCATGAATGCTGTTGATCTGCTATCTGCCATAAATCGACCCTTTCATCAACGAATAGCCCTGCAATTACATGATATAAATCACTGGCGGGAAATTTCTATTCATCGCCTCCTTTTGTCTTACAGACCACTCAATTGACATTCTAATTCGAGATCAAAGCCTGCTGCTCTGCCCCCACTTTTTTCTCTCCGGCATGCTCCTTGTCCGAAGTCCACTTGGCGTTCTCCGTGGAGATCAACGCCTCGATCCTCTCCGCCAGCAGGGCCTCAGGATTCTCGGCATTGAGATAATGCCCGGCTTTTGCATACCATAGATACTTCTCGTGCTTCAGAGCCTCTGCTGTGGTGCGATAAGTTATCCAGTTGCTCTGGAACTGATAGATGCTCTGCATGGACTCAAGCACTACCACGACCACTCCTAAGAGTCCAGTGAGCACCGCAGGGGCATGCAGGCCTGCTGCAAATGGAATCAGGGCGGCAGCTATAACCTCAGTCACCTTGAGCTTTTTAAACCAATCCTGATTCCAGGCGCTCTTTTCGCTGTACCACTTGATCTGGCCTTCCATTCGCTCTAATGTCAGGTTTGTTACCATAGCCGCTCTCCTTTGAATATCAATCAGGATGAACAGGATTCTTAGACTGTCTATCTTGTTATCTGCACAAGGATATTAAGCCTTTTGAAGAAGCTCGCAAATGAAAGCATCGGGTCTTGTGCTTGCGGCCAGGCATCAGCTTTGCCTTCCTAGGGAAAGAAATTTCGGTTTAAAATTAAAAGGGCTCGGAGATGGGCTGACAAAACAGACCTTAAAAAAGCAATGGAGACGGCAATTGCATCCGCCCTCTCCTTATTGTCCTTTGGCCGGCTACAGAAGATCCGCTCTTCAGCCCACCAGAGTGGAGTTGAAGTCGATGAATATCCCCGTCATCTTGCCTTCTTCAAAGTAGCCATAAACGGGATAGGTTCCGGCACCCGGAATCAGTCGCATGCTGCTGCCGCTGTCCGAGGCGATGATAAATCCTGTGGTTACATTGAGCATTCCTATGAACTGATAGCTGATGAGGGGGCATGCTTTGATCTCCTCTTCATCCCCAACTATGCCGCTGCTGGATGAAAACGGCTCGCCTCCCACCCAGGGGCTGCCTATACCCTTCTCGAAGAGCTCTCTCATGGCCGACTCTGCGGGACGATCTTTGGGCTGGGGACGGTCTCCAAGCAGAGATAGGTCCTGATTCAATGTATCTGCATCTGCATTGCTCTTTTCCGCCTGAACTGAGCCGATGGCAAGCAAAGCCAGAAGCATTGCTGCCGCCAGAAAGGCAGGCATCGCTCTAATAAATACTCTCATGATACTCCCCCTCTTTAATATTCTCTTGAAGATTTTCTGACCAATATGCTAAGCATGCCAGTATTCGCATTCTATAATATATTGCTTTCCCTGCATTAAAGCCTATTCAGGAGGCTATGATCAGTCTATCCGGTGCCGGCCTGCCAGAGCCATGCCTAAAGCCAGGTCAATGTTTAAAATAAAAATAATTAAAAAATGAATTAATGATTTTAAGTTCCTGGCTTATACCCGCGTGGCTCTTCAACCGCCTCCATGGTAGCAATGGCATGCTTGAAGATCAGCAGCTCGCCCTTAGCCGTCTGGAGCAGGATCTCATATGAGTTGAATGATTCAACCGTCCCCACAACAGGCTGGCCTCCCGAGAGGAGGCGAATCATAACCTTCTTGCCTTTGAACTTGGGTATGAATTGCGGCAATGGCTGTTTTACAACGGGCTTTTCTTCTTCGGACATCTTCCTCATTCCCTCCATTGATGCTTCTGCTTATTAAGAGTATCATCTGATAAACATAAATAACTTGCAGATCCAATGGCAGTTCAATCTGCCTCTGATCCGGCTTTATAAATTGAGATTACGCCTCTAGCCGAAGATCTCCTGGGCCGGGCAGTGCCAGACCGAGCCCTCAAAATCCCTGCTGCGGCGCAGAACCCCCCAGGCATCCTTCAGCGAGACCTCTTTGATATTGGCGTAGCTCTCTTTCAGGTATGGACAGCCCCGGATGCTTCCGTCCACAGCCACATGCATCCATCTTCTGCCAGCCATGCAGCCGAGCATCTGGCCCTCGAAGTAGGTATTGGCAAAGATCCTGGGTCCGCCCGGAGTGGAGTTGATCTTGCGGTAGATATCTACAATCTTCTCCTTCTCTATTAGGGTAAGCTTTTCCTCCGGGGTCTTGGGCATGCCCTCCCATACGGACAGCTCCTGTACCCCCAGCTCGGATGCCAGGCCGTAGAGATCCCAGATTCTTTCCACCTGCCCCGCCTTGATGTGGCAGGACATGGTTACCATCAGCCCGGCATCAAGAGCCGCGCCTATGGCCTCAAGAGCCCTACCGTGGGCTCCGGAAACTCCCCTCACCTGGTCATGCTCCTCGGGATTGGTGCTGTAAACCCCGATGATCAGATTATAAAGGCCCGCTTCTTTGAGCTTGACCGCCTTTTCCGCCGTCAGCTCCAGGCCGGGGGAAAAGAGATTTACGACCGCCTTCTCCGGATCGATATATCTGATCAGATCGAATATATCCTCTCTCAGCAGAGGATCGCCCTCAGTAAATGTGATTATGCAGCTCCCCAGATCCAGGGCCTGATCAATGACCCGAGTCATCTCCTCATAGCTCAGCTCCCCCTCGCCCTCTCGGATCAGGCAATGCTCACATCTGGCCCCACAGCTCCTGGTGACCTCGATGGACACAGTCGAGGGAATGGGACGGCCTATGGCCGCCTTTGCCTCATTGGCCAGCAGCCTCCGGAAGGGGCCGCTGGGGATGGGTGGAAGCCAGGTGCTGGCCACCATATCATTGGGCCGGATCAGAGCAGGCTTCTCCTCCGCCAGCCTCTGGTTCATGATATTCAAAGCCGGCTGGATCATCCTGGCCAGAGCTCCGCTGGCCTGCAATGCTCGACGATCACCATCAAAGTCCACGCGCAGGGCGGCCGTCTTGAGAAGCATGGTCATTATATGCTATCTTTTTCCCGGCAGTTATAGAGTTATCGCTTCTTGGAGAGATAAGGTTAAATCGATCATCACCCCTTTACGGCAGCGGTGAAGCTGAATTGAATGAAGTTGTACTGGCCTACTCCGGTGGCCTGGATACATCGGTTTGCATACCGCTCTTGAGAGAGCGCTACGGATTTGACAGGATAGTGACGGTATTGGTGGATGTCGGCCAGCCGCGGTCGGATATCGAACGGGGAAATAAGAGGGCTGAGCTGCTGGCGGATGAGCATATAACCATAGATGCCAGAGAAGAGTTTGTCAATGACTTTATCTTCCCTTTGATCAAGGCCAATGGCTCATATGAGGGCTACGTTCTGGGAACGGCCATCGCCCGGCCGCTTATAGCCAAAAAAACGGCGGAGATTGCCGAGCAGAAGGGAATAAAGAACCTGGCTCACGGCTGCACCGGCCGAGGCAACGATCAGCTCCGCTTTGAGGCCATATTCCGGGCCACGAACTGCCGAGTGATTGCTCCCATGCGAGAGCTGGACCTGGCTAGGGAATGGGAGATCGACTATGCCCGGGAGCACGGAATAGATGTCCCTGTAACCAAGGACAAGCCCTGGTCCATAGACGAGAACATCTGGTCCCGGTCCATGGAGGGAGGACGGCTGGAGGATCCCTACTTCGAGCCTCCTGAGGAGATCTACGGCTGGACGGAGAAGCCCGATGCCGGCAGGAAGGCAGAGGTGGTGGAGATTGGCTTTGCCGCAGGTGTGCCCGTCTCCCTGGACAGCGTTGTTATGGACGGACTGGAGCTGATAGAGAGGCTCAACCGCATAGGAGGAGAGCATGGGGTGGGCCGGACGGATATGGTCGAGGACCGGGTGCTGGGGCTGAAGGCCCGGGAGAACTATGAGCATCCTGCGGCGACTATCCTGCTCACGGCCCACAAAGATCTGGAGCATCTGGTTCTCTCCAGGGCCGAGCTGCGCTTCAAGGTCATGGTGGATGAGGCCTGGTCGGAGCTGGCCTACATGGGCCTGGTGGAGGATCCCCTTTATGCCGATCTCATGGCTTTCCTGGACCAGTCCCAGAAGAGGGTAAACGGCTCGGTGAGGATGAAGCTGTACTGCGGCTCTGCCATGCCTGTGGGCCGCCAATCGCCCGACGCCCTCTACTCCCAGGATATGGTCTCCTTCGACTCCGAGACATTGAGCCAGAAGGATGCGGAGGGCTTTGCCAAGTACCACGGCTTCCAGGCCCGGCTGCTGAAGAGGAAGGCATTGTAGGTAGGGCAGGATTTATTTGATATCGCTGCCCAATATCTCTATCATGCCCGGAATTGTGATATCGGAAGCCGCCAGGCCGGCTGACCTGGCCCCCCTGGCCCTGGCCCTGAATGAAGTCATCCGCCTTCCAGTAACTATGCGCAGTAAGAGCCATCCCGGCGTCAGGGTGGAGAAGGGAAATGTTGTGGATGACAGCTACAGCGGACCGGTGCTTGAGGCAGTTATAAGCACAGGAAAGAGCATTCGCACCACTCCGGATAGTGGAGCCTACCGGGGCATCCCAGTCTCCGTAGCACCGATAGTGGTGGATGGGCAGACAGTGGCTGCATTGGGTGTTGTTGATGTGATCGGCACCATAGATATTCCTGAGGTATTTGGGGCTTATGGCGATGTCATAAAGCAGGTCCAGCAGCAGTCTCAAGTGAGGAAATGAGGATCCGGAGAGCAGAGCGGGTTGACCTGGCCCAGATCGTGCAGATCGAGGGCCTATGCTTTCCCGAGGAGGAGGCCTTTCCTCCCCGCATGTTCGCCTATCTGATAGAATATGCCCTCTCCCTGGTCGCCTGCCAGCCGGAGAAGAAGGTCCTCGGTTTCATCATGGGCTATGTGAGCGGAAAGGCGGGCGCGGTTTATACCCTGGACGTCCATCCCGGATATCGCAGGATGGGCATCGGAAGCAGTCTCATCTTCGCTCTGGAGCAGAGACTGCAACGGATGGGTGCAGAGACAGTGCGGCTGGAAGCGGCCACGGAGAGGCCGGAGGCGATAAAGCTGTATCGAAAAGCCGGCTATCGGGATAGAGAACTGGTCAGGAACTATTATGGCACTGGAAAACATGCCCTGAGGATGTGCAAGACCCTGGCTTCGGCAGAGGCCGCTATCCAGAGCTGAGAACCAGTTTCAGGGCAGTTATCTTAGAGCTATTAGCAGGGATGCGTTGTTATGCTTAATGACAGAAGCCGGATGAGAAGCGGCGACATGGAGGCAGAGCTTTCTGCCGGAGTGGATGGCCTTTTGGATGAGTTCATGGCTGTGGTCGATGGCATGGTCGAGGAGAGGCACCTTCAGAAGGGGATTGCCAGGAGCCAGCTGCCATCCAGCATGGTGGCAATACTGGATCAAGAGAGCCTTTATATATTGGGGCAGTTCCGGCTGGAGAACAGAACCGGCAGCTATTACCATAGGCCGGATAAATCTCTCACTCACCAGCAGGTGATTAAAAGCGCCCAGTGGGAGTTTCGCTTTGATGACCCATTTGTAATCCGGTTTCCTGCCATTGTGATGGAGCAGAGAAGTGAAGAGAGAAAGGCTGCTTTGCAGGCTGCTGCCGCCCAGCATATAGACTCGGAGTTCCTGAGGCTCATAGAAAAGCTCAATCTGATTCGCCACCGTCCAATATTCGGACAGGCAGGAGAGACGGCTCTGGACCGGGCTCTGCTTCTTCTCCAGCCTATGGGTGCAGAGAAATCAGGGGTGTATGAGGCCGTCCATTCAACTCTAGCCTCCCGCAATCTGGCTTATGAAGAGGCTCCCGACATCCGTAGCGGAAGAGCGGCGGTGCGGGAGCTATGGCTTTCCATCAATTATGCTGCGGTGATACTGGCAGATCTCACCGGATCCGATCCGCAGGTTATGTACGGCTTGGGAATAGCCCATACTCTGGGAAAGGAGACTGTTTTGATCTACCCGAAGGGCTCCAGCTATCTGGCCGACCTGCCAAGAGCCGAGAGAATAGAATATGAAGACAGCGATGCAGGAAAAGCCAGGCTGGCAGATGATCTGGCCGAGCTTCTGGGCAGAATTCTGGGTCCCATTTTAGAGGATTAAGGTTAAAGCCAAGGTGAGCAAATGCTGGTCTCTGCCGGGCCTATAATGTTATATATGTCTTGCATTTATACGAAGCTCCGACTCCTAACTCAGGTCTCCGAGCTTCATTTGACCCAGGAGGGGAAAAGAGTTTGAAAAAGATAAGGTTGGCAATCGCGGGCTTGGGAAACTGCGCCAGTTCCCTGATTCAGGGGATAGAATATTACAAAAATGCTGATGAAAAGGATTGCATAGGACTTATGCATTATGATATCTGCGGTTACAGAGCCTGTGATATCGATGTGGTGGCGGCCTTCGACATAGATAAGCGAAAGGTGGGAAAGGACGTAGCCCAAGCCATATTTTCCCCTCCTAATTGCACCAAGGTGTTTTATCCTGATGTTCCTTGCAAGGATGTATCTGTCAAGATGGGGCCGGTACTGGACGGGTTTGCACCTCATATGAGGAGTTATCCCGATGAGAAGAGATTCGTCGTATCCGATGACAAGCCATGCGATGTGAGAGATGAGCTCGTATCCTCCCGGGCGGATGTGCTGGTGAATTATATGCCCGTGGGCTCGGAGGAAGCCACCCGCTATTACGCCCAGGCTGCTCTGGATGCCGGTGTAGGCTTCGTAAACTGCATGCCTGTATTCATAGCATCCAATCCCCAGTGGGCAGCGAGATTTCAGGAGGCAGGAGTTCCAATCGTGGGGGATGACATCAAGTCCCAGATTGGCGCCACCATTGTCCATCGTGCCCTGACCCAGCTCTTCAAGGATCGGGCCTGCATCATGGACCGGACCTATCAACTCAATATCGGGGGCAATACCGATTTTCTCAATATGCTCAACCGGGAGCGGCTCAAGTCCAAGAAGATCTCCAAGACCGAGGCGGTCCAGTCCATTCTGGATGTGCCCTTGGGCGATGATGACATCCACATCGGCCCATCCGATTATGTTCCCTGGCAGAAAGACAATAAGGTCTGCTTTTTAAGGATGGAGGGCAGGATCTTCGGGGATGTGCCCATAAACCTGGAGCTGCGACTTTCGGTGGAGGACTCTCCCAACAGCGGGGGATCTGCCATCGACGCCATAAGGATCTGCAAGCTGGCCAAGGACAGAAAGATAGGCGGCCCGCTCTTGGCCATATCCGCTTACACCATGAAGCACCCGCCGGTCCAGTATCCAGACGAGCTGGCCAAGGAGATGGTGGACAGGTTCATAATGGGCCAGCCAAGCGAAGCCGATAATGTGAAGGCATATCTGACCCAGGCAGCAAAGGTTAAGTAAATGTTCTCTTTCTTTAACCGGGCAGAGGGCGTGGAGATGCTTCCTGGCCTGGTGCGAAGGACGCTGGTCAGCGATGACAGGCTGATGATCTGTCGATTTGATCTGGAGAAGGGAGTCGAGATCCCCGGCCATTCTCATTCCCAGAACCAGGCCGGCTATGTGGTCTCAGGAAGAATTCGGGTGAGCGTTGAGGGCGAGAGCTCTGATCTGGGGCCGGGCGACAGCTATTCTTCACCCTCCGGGGCGGTGCACTCGGCCATAGCTCTGGAAAGCTCGGTGGTGGTGGACACATTCAGCCCGCCGCGAGAGGATTATCGCAGATCGATCGGATAAAGCCAATTGCCATTTGTCTTGATTGCCAGGAGAGCGGGATTAAATTATATGGATTCTGCTGCAAATAAAGAATTATGATCCTATATTTTCATTGAACAGAATGATTAATGATAATTGAGACAGATCTATGAATCTCAAAGACAGGCTGAGGGGAAAGATTCCCGATGACTGCCTTGTCTTACTCTCCAATCGCTTTCATGTCGTAGGAAAGGTTGCCATCCTCTGTCTCTCCCCGGAGATGGAGCCTTATAAAAAAGAGATTGGCAAAGAAGTTCTCTCCAACGGTCAGGGCATTGATACTGTTCTCAATAAGAGATCTGATCTCCAGGGTGAGAAGAGAGTTGCCCAGTACGAGATCCTGGCCGGCCAGGGAGATACAGTCACAGTTCACAGGGAATTCGGCTTCTCCTATCGCCTGGATCTCTCCAGGGTATTCTTCAGCAGCCGTCTCGGCTATGAAAGGATGAGGCTGGCAGAGCAGGTGGAGGCTGGCGAGGATGTGCTGCTCCCATTCGCCGGCGTGGGCCCATTTGCCGTGCCCATTGCCGCCAGAGGGGCCAGGGTGCTGGCGGTGGAGAAGAGCGGCGAAGCATGCCGCTATCTGGCGCAGAACATCAGGCGCAACCGGGTAGAAGAGATGGTCAGGATAATAAACGGAGATGCCTTCAGCATGCCTCAATTCATCCGCGGCCATTTCAGCCGGGCGGTGATCCCCGCTCCTTATGGCAGGGAGAAGATCTTGGAGGTGGTGCTGCCGCTGGTGCGACCGGGCGGGATGATGCATATTTATGTCTTCAAAAAAGCCTCGGAGATAGAAGCCCTGGTGGGGCGTTATGAGGATCTGGGGATGAAGACGTTGCTCTGCCGCCGCTGCGGCAATGTGGCTCCCGGCGTCAGCCGCTGGGTCTTCGATCTGGCCAAAGAATGAACTGTCCGCGAGGATGTAGGCCATTTTATAGAGCGGATATTGCATCAGAGCGCCATCTATAAATATCTATAATGATTATATGATTAGTTTGCCGCTTCATGCCGTAGAGGGTGGTGGGCGTGCCGTGGGCTCAACTCATCCGACAATGCTTTCCATGAAAGAGGATTAGGATGCTCTCTAAAGAGAGGCAAGCTGCCAATAACCGGCAGATCTCAGTCCTCTGTCCAGGGAAGATGCATGCCGTCGTGGCAGAGCATTCGGAGGAGGTGCCTGTGAAGCCATGGAGACGCTAAAAAAAGTTGCGCGCCGTAGCTGGCGCAGCAATTCTCCAAGGGCATCTCACGCCAATACACGGTCGGGGGCATCCAGCGGCACAAACATCTTTTTGCTGGTCTATGTTTCCCCTTTTATCGGGATCATTCTTTGCCGGATTCGATTGAGTTATTCTCCCTCTCCTATGAGCCGAAGCCTTTATATATCGGCAATTGACGTATATTAAATTGGCAAAAGTCGATGGCCTCTTTTCTCCCTCCTACACCAGAAGACTTTTGCCTCCCTCCTTAGGCTGGCTTGGACAAAGGCAATATGCTTTGGCATGTTAGGATATTCAGAAAAAAAATAAAATAGAATAAAATAGGTCACTTGTACAGGCCGTCAATGCTCTCCGTCCTGGTAACCTCATAGCTGTAGTTGATGGCTGTCTTTTGGCGAGGCAATAGCTCCATCTTCCACTTGAGGCTCGTGGCAGTGGTCTCGGATGGCACAGGCATGACGGAAAGGATCTTCGCCTCTGGGGGTATGCTGTCGGTTACCTCCAGAGAAGCGGAGCGGTCCAGATTGCTGGTGAGGGATAAATTATAGGTCCAGGTCTCAATGATCTCCTTTATGGTGCGATTTCCCCCCTTTGACTCAATCGCTTTGATGTTCTCGGTTAGGTTGTAGTCGGACAGTTTGCTCTCCACCTTGATGTCTGCGGATGGACCCAAATCGAGGCTAGCATTGGTTCGGGCTGGGGTATAGGGCATCTCTATTCGAGAGACATACTCCCCCTCTTTGTAGAGCAGGGCTTCTCCTGCGGGCCAGGGACTAGGCAGGCTGTTGTTTGCCCTGATCTCCTGTCTCACCGGTCCGTTTGCCTGATCATAAGCATCCCAGGTATAAACTCTGAGCATGGGAGTCTCAATCTCGAAGAGGGGAAATCCTATCTCTTTGTCCATTACCAGATCCTTTCTCCCATCCAGCTCGAATATGTAAAGTGTCTCCAGATCTCCGGATGACTGCGGCATGCTCTCTATATCATATGCCACTTCCTCAACAGCTGCTTCAGCTGCTGCCAGAGCATATTCTCTCGGAGCTGCTTTCGCCTCCGTCTTGGCCTGAGGATACGGCTGGCTGGCAGGAAGTCCTGATACCAGCTTGAGTCGGACGCCCTTCAGATCCTCGCCACCCAGGTTCCTGACTACTGCGCTGGCCCGAACGATGACCGCGTCGTCCTTCAGGTGCAGGTCGTATCTGGGCTGCCAGGAGGCAGCGGCAGGCATAAGATAGGAGAGGCCGAAGCTTTGCCCCCCAGCATGGGTGATATTCAGGGTATAGACCGGGCTGGCCTCGTATACTACCCGCTCTTGGGTTGCATTGCTGACCGAGAGCAGAGCCGAACTCTTGTCCGCTTCGCCGGGAAGGTTGATCACAAACTTGTGCACCCCTTCGGTCACATCCAGGCTTCCTTCTCTCTTCACCGCCATCAGGCCGCCAGGATAGATGGTCACCGAATCCACAGGAAGGGTGAGGGCAGTGGTGGCCTCGATGGACTTTGCATCATCAACTTCAGCCATTGCTGCTGGAAAAAGAGAGAGCAGCATCAATAAAACCATTAGGATTCTCATGTCAGGTCACAGATAAACATGTGAGGCAAACCAATATGAGGGTTTCGAATCGCTGAAATTCGCCGTCCCAAGAAGAGACTTTAATGGAAAACATATATCATCAGACCTAATTTGCCAGTCTAGATGGACGGTTATATTTTTAAAAATATATCAATAATTAGACTTTATATAATTTAAACAGAAGACAAAACTTTTTATAACTCTATAAATATCAATTTTTTTAGGATTTTAACTGAAGGCGGAATGCTTTTTCAAGTATGAGGTTTGACCGGCCACCGATTCGGGCTTCAGATCCGAGAATATCCTGGCAGAATACTTTTCTGGATGAAGGATAATGCAGCTTCATGGATCTGGAAGGATTTGCCAAGAGGGGCCTGTCTCGGCAGGACCCGGAGATTGAGGCCAAGCTGGTCTGGCTGATCAGAGAGGTCAAGCAGATACCGGAGCATAAAGCGCTCATCCTGGCCAAAGCTGTTCTGGAGGAGGCCAGGGCCACCCTGCACCCCAGAGGGGATGTCTTTTCTTTGCAGAATGTGGGAGTGAGCATGGGCGACTTCGGAGTGGGATCGAGAGGCTCAGGCGACTTTTATACCCACACCAAGATCGCAGAGGTCATAGGTCGCACCAGTGCCGAGGTGGACTCCGCCCAGCTGGATGACTCCGGAGTGGTTCGGGCGGGAGGAAAGCTCATCACCGTGACAGTGGACGGCATGCACTCCCGGCTCAGCGACTATCCCTTCCTGGCCGGATTTCATGTCACCCGCGCTGCTCTCCGCGATGTCTATGTCATGGGAGCGAGGCCCGTAGCTCTGCTATCCGACATCCATCTGGCCGATGACGGAGATGTCTCCAAGCTATTCGACCACATCGCCGGAATAGCCACGGTCTCCGAGCTGATTGGAGTTCCCCTCATCACCGGCAGCACCCTTCGCATCGGAGGAGATATGGTCATAGGGGACAGGCTTACGGGTTGCATCGGCGCTGTGGGGGTATCGGACAGCATCACCCCCAGAAAGAGCGCAGAGCCTGGCGATGTGATTATGATGACCGAAGGTGCAGGCGGCGGGACGGTATGCTCGGCTGCTCTTTACTACAACCGGCACGAGGTGGTGAAGGAGACGCTGAACATCAAGTTCCTGCAGGCGGCTGAAGCCCTGCTCAAAGAGAATCCGACCATCCATGCCATGACCGATGTGACCAACGGAGGCATTCGCGGTGACGCCAAGGAGATCTCTTACACCGCAGCAGTCAAGCTGCTCTTCGAGGAGGAGAAGATGAGATCGCTGGTCAATCCCAGGGTCCTGAAGATGCTGGAGGAGTTGGAGATCGACTATCTGGGGGTCTCCATTGATGCCCTGCTCATAATCGCCCCTAGGAAGGAGGCGGAAAAGATTGCCCAAATCATTCGCGAGACCGGGGTGGCCATAGATGAGATCGGCAGAGTAGAAGAGGGAAGAGGAGCCTATCTCCAGACGGATGGAGGACTGTCCGACTTCTCGCCCCGGTTTCGGGAGGCGGCCTACACTCCTATCAAGAAGGCCGTGGGACAGGATGCTGCCAGGGATGTAGATGATATGAGGGCAAAAGTTGACCTGGCGGCCAGAAATGCTGTGGAGAAGAAGAGAAGATTCATAGAAAAGATAAAAATAATTTAACATAATTTTTACAAAGTTATCCCCTAACATGATGAGACTATTGTAGTAATAATAGTAAAAAATTTTTTGACAGAAATAAACTATTTATATCATAAGGTGCTTCAATTATTGCAAGGGACCAAAAATAAGGGAGAAGATAGCAATGAAGGAATCATTCGTAATGAGATTTGACGAAAAAGATATCGAGGTAGTAGAGACCTTAAAGAGCCTCGGCGTGCCAAGAAAGGTCTCCAATATGATCGCCTATCTGGCCAGCGGAAATGAGGCCACATCAAGAGAGATAGAGAGGGGATCAGATCTGCGCCAGCCAGAGGTGAGCATTGCTCTGCGCACCCTGAGGAAGAACAACTGGGTGGAGGAGAAGATGAGCAAGAGCGATGGCACCGGCCGTCCCATGAAGGTCTATCGACTCAAAGCGCCCATTGAGGAGATACTGGCCTTCTACGAGGAGGAGAAGCTCAAGGAGGCAAACCAGGCCATGCAGTCCATACAAAAGCTCAAAGCCCTCCTGGGAGAGCCGGGCTCAAACTGAGATAGGAAGGATGTCCCGGCAAGGGACAAAATAAATTTTTAAATGAAAACATTCAGTGGCCAGGGACGCACCTTCAAGACAAAAGCCTCAATCGAAGCCAGACAGTAGCTGTGACGCTGAATCTGCATATGCGTTTTATGGACCCGATCTTCCGGCATGACTGCATGCCCCTCCCGGAACGGTATCACGATGGGGATAAATAGAAGAAAGCTCCATTATATGCAAGGGCTTATAGAGGCTCGTCTGCCATACAGCCATGCGGTGTTATAATAAAGCAGATGGCTTGAGCTCTAAAAGGGCAGATCCTAGTGTGCAGCCCATAATCGAGGTAGTGGTTCATTGACGGTCATAGAAGAGTCCATTCACAGAGCATATCTTAACAAGCTGGTAGGAGAGGAAGGCCTGAGGATTGTTGAATGCATACCGGACGAAGAGATCACTGATGAAAAGCTGGCCGAGCTGACCGGAATCAGCCTCAATACCGTAAGGCGCACTCTATACCTGCTTTATGAACACAGGCTGGCAATATATCGAAGAAAGAGGGATCCAGACTCGGGCTGGCTTACCTATCTCTGGCAGCTCTGCCCGGAGAATTTTGAGAAGGCTCTGGAGTCTGAGGCCAAGAGGCTGCTTCGCAAATTGGATGAAAGGCTGGCCTATGAGAGAGAGAACATCTTTTATGCCTGCACCGAGGGCTGTGCCAGATTCATATTCGATGAGGCCAGCGAGGCCAATTTTGTCTGCCCCTTCTGTCAGGGCAGCCTGGAATATATGGAGAACGCCAAAGTGGTGGATACCATAGAGAGACAGATAAAGGAATTGAAATCCTGTCTATAGGTTATCCAGATCGTTGCCCAGAACTGCCGTCCACCACCAACGGGCCATGTCAACCAGATCGCGGCTGAACATGCCGGAGAGGCGGTACTCTCCGCCTTTGTTGGTGATAAGGCCGGCTCCGAGAAGCTTGTTTCTCATGGCGTAGAAGGCGGAGCGGCTGACGTTCAGGTCTTTTAGCAGCTCCTCCCACTCCTGGACTCTCAAGGGATTACCGCTCTTCTGTCTCTCTTCCACCAGAGAGAGAAATCTTCCACCCCGGTCTGCCGTAGTCTCATCCTGAAAGAGTCGGAGCATAAGCTCATGGTAGGGATCCCTGGATCTGCTGATGGCAAATTCGGATTTGGATCGTACCTTGATGGTTGTGGCAGTCCGGGGAGCAGACTTTACATTGGTCATAGGCCAGCCAGCACAGATCTGGCTATATCGGCATACTCTTCTCTTAGTACATAGCTTGTGGGCAGACGATATGACTTCTTATTGACATGAAGTATCCCCAGCCTCGAACAGATATAGCCGATCATAGAAGCAATAGCTTTCTTAGACACATCCAGCCGTCTGCTTACCATCTCGTGAAGAGAGGCCACCGTAAACTCCCGAGCCTCAAGTATCGACTCCAAGACCGCACGCCTAAGACCATCTGAATCCAGATTGAGGAAACTGACCATCCGGCCAAATATCTCAGACCGCTGTGCTTTCATAGTACCCCTTCCTAGCTACTATTACCCTTGATATTCTTTTGTGATGCATATAATATAAGCTTTACTATATGAGCCGATGCTTAATTTAGCTCTGCCGAGGATCCAACTTATGCCGCCATCAGTTTAAGCTAGCTCTCAAATAAACCTCAGGATATAGAGATTTTGGTCCGAGGAGATATGGATATCATAAGGAGCGAAGGGAACAGCAATGAAGATATGGCCAGGGCAGATGCCCTTTACGAGCAGGGAGATTATGAGGCAGCCATAGCGGCATGGGAGGAAGCGGAGAGAGGAGGAGCAAAGAGCTTTTCCATCTATTACAGAAAGGCTCAGTCGCTTCGCCGGCTGGGAAGGCTCGAAGATGCCGTGGCTTGTTTAGAAAAAGCCCTCCAGATCGAGCCCAAGAATCCTGATGCCTGGAGGGCTCATGCCTTCTGCTGCAGCCAGATAGGAAGAGATGAGGAGGCACTATCCTCCGCGGAAAGATCTCTGGCTATTGATCCCGGCAACGCCAGGACCTGGATTGTGAGGGGCTTTGCCCTTCACCGCAGAAGCCAGTACGAGCGGGCTGTGGAGAGCTATGCCCGGGCCATTGAGCTCTGCCCCATGGGAGCAGATGGCAGAAGGGCTTGGAACAACCGGGGCGCTGCCCTGGACAATCTGCGCCGGCATGAAGAGGCCATTGAGAGTTATGACGAGGCGCTGATGATAGATCCATTCGATATCTATCCCTGGAACAACAAGGGTGTGGCTCTGGGGATTTTGTCCCGCCATGAGGAAGCTGTGCTCTGCTTTTTAAAGGCCATAGAGATAGAGCCGCAGTATGCCACGGCCTGGAAGAACCTAGGCCTGGCCTACAGAGCTTTGCATCGCGATCAAGAGGCGGAGGAAGCGCTCTCCAGAGCCAGGGAACTGGGTCTTTAGCTGCCCCTTTTGGCCGAGAGAGCGGCTGCGATATCCTCCGCCAGAGCCTCCCGGTTTTCTCTGTTACCGCAAGGACCTTGAAAGTGCTGCGGATCTTCTTTGCCAGGCGGTGATTGGACCACTCATGCAGCACCACAAGCATGGGCTTGGATGAGGCTATTGCCATCTCCACCGCCGAGACAAACCTGTGGCTGGTAAGCTCCATGGGGCCGACCTCGTCCACCACAATCAGATCGCACTTAAGGGCTGCTTCTATGGCTCCAGCCCCCACTCCATCCAGCTCCTCCGGATGGACCCGGTATTTGCCCAGCTGCGGGCCGCTGCCGGTCTCGTCAGCCAAAATCCCCATTGCGCCGCTGCATAAATCGAGCAGCTCAAATCCGACCCTTCGGTCCTTATATCGCCTCTCGCGGGCCAGTACCCCTCCTACCTTTAGACGAGAGGCCTCTGCCGCCTTTGCCACCAAAGTGGACTTGCCCACACCCGGCGGTCCGGTTACTGCTATTCTAAGGACCATATAGCTCCCTCATCTTCTCTGCGTAGCGGCCCAGGCTCTCCACATCTTTGATCTCCTTTTTTACCAGCTTTTTGATCCGGCTGCGGATAAGGCCATCTGGCTTGATGCCGGCAGAACGAAGGTGACGGCCGATGGTCTGACACATCTCATCGCCCTTGCAGTCCCAATCCGTCAGCAGTATGACCTCGGAATAATTTCTTGCCGCCTCCTCGGCCAGATCCAGGGCACAGCGATGTGAAGCCATGATCACCGGACCGGATAGGCCCAGAGAGCGCAGGGCTAGAAGGTCCCGCCTGCCCTCCACTATCACCGCTGCGCCCTGGCCGGAGGCCTCGAGAAGGGAGGCGATCAGCTCCTCCAGCGCCATAAGATCATAGGTTCCCTTGAAACGGCTCTCCTTACACTCTCTTGCGCTGATCATGGTCCCGAGCCCTTGCTATTGATCTCAGTTACTGCAAGCTTCTGAGCCAAAAGTGCATATGCCTCATCTCTCATCAAGCCCTTGACCAGAATGCTCTTCTTGGAGCTCTTCTGGCCGCTCATCACCACCACATTGTGCTCCGGTACTCCCAGAGTCCTGGCCAGCTCCTCCATGAGCTGCCTATTGGTCCGTCCTTTTATCGGCTCCTCGGTGAGGCGGGCCTCAAGAGACCGTCTCCAGGGGTTGTAGCCAGATGGAACCGATATCCGGCTGCAGCCGGGGACTATCTCAAAAGAGATGATACAGCCTTGAGGGTGGGGCTTAATCGACTCTCTGGGATCCATTAGGACAATTAGGGCGTCAGACAGCAATAAGCTTACCTGTGGACGGACAGATGCAATGGCCTCATAATCCAATAAAATCAAATCGGAATCAAGAGACCAGATATACCCCAGCCACTATGAGCAAGAATGCTGCTGCCTTTATGGCCAGAGACTCCCGGTCCAGTCCCTCCGCCAGGATCCCGGGACGGAAACGGGCCAGCAGGATGATATAGATCAGGGTGATGAATGGCTGCAATGCCGCCAGGCTGGAAACGAGAGCAACCGATCCCCGGCCGTAGGCGAAGATGAAAGCGCCCCTGCCCAGCAGATCCAGAAATTCATTAACGAAGAGAGCCAGGAGAAGATAGGCCCCTCCATGGAAATAGGCAGAGCACTCTCTTCTCATCTCCTTCGGCCATAAGACGGGAAGGATGGCCAAAAGGCATCCCACAGAGGACCAAAAGATGAGATGCCACTCGGCCATGAATCCCAGAAGGTACTTGGACGCCAGGGCATAGGCGGCGCTGAAAAACCAGAAAACAGCCATGTGTTTTAAGACGGGGGAGATAAAGCCGCTCGACTGCCGACCCGGCCGGTAGGATATGAGCACTGCCCCGCATACCAGCAGAGCGCCTCCGGCATAATCTTCTGCCTGCAGAGACTCCCCCAGAAAGACAAACGCACCCAAAAACACGAAGACGGGAAAGACATAGACCAAAGCCGCTATTCTGCTGGTCTCCTCCTGCTGCAGGGCCTGCAGGTATGCCGTCCAGAGGACGACCTGGAAAGCGCCTGTGGCCAGGGCATAGAGGGTCTGAGGATAGACCCATCCCCAGCCTATATAGAGGGGAATGGCCAGGATCAGGGCCTGCTGCATGATCACCAGCGCCGCCAGATAGGCCAGAGGCTCCCTCACGACCCGACCCAACAGGAGCTTATCGATGATTCCTGTAGCAGCAAAAGCAGCAGCCCCGACCAGGGAGAGAGCAAGCCAGTCCACAGAGGCATTAGGTGAGGAGAAAAGTTATAGATTTCCCATTCTCTGAAGGTAGAGCAAAGCGAGACTGAGCCGGCGCAGGCTTGCTTATAGAGGTGATTGCATCCGCTTTCCAGGGGCAAGGGAGCGAGAAGCTGAAGCCCGCCAGTCCGTCCCTGATGGATTTTGGCTGCTCTATGCTTCCAAGATTAAATTACACTAATACATATTAATTTATATATGAAAAACATTGGAAAGATTTCATGACGCCTGGCGCAGCTCAAAATATTCATCCACCAGCCAGTCGCCGACCTCCTTTAGATACTTGCGCCTGCGTTCGTCTTCAGCAATTATTTGAAAAACATCTGAGAGATCTTCATCCATCATGCAGCCGTTTTCATCGGGTCGAATTTAAACCTATCGAAAGCCCCGGAATTTGGGATAGCTTCTGCTCCTCTAGACCGGCTCTGCCCCGGGAAAATATCATTGCCACGCAATAAGGCTCGCGCTCTCTTTTCAGCTCTCCGGCATGTATGGGATGATCCCCGCAGATGACGAGCAATGTCTCTTCATCTGCCCGTCTCATGATTCGCCCTATGCAGCGGTCTATGAGCAATGCCGCCTCTCTGATGGCATTGAGATCGGAGCCCAGATGAGCATTTTTATCGATTCCGATGAAGTAAGATACCAGCAGATCCGGCCTCTCCTGAAGGGCCAGACAGGTCAGCCTACAGGCTTCAATATCGAATTGATCCGGAGGAAGGCTGTCCGGTATGCCGTACACCATCTCGATCAAGCCATGATAAACATCCGCCCCGTTCTGCTCCATTATCACAGCGCATACCTCTCCCGCGGCTGATGCTATCTCCGGCAGGCTGAGGATGCTTGATTCTTTTGCACCGGCCTTATCCAGGATCTGATGGTGCTCGGGAAGCAATCCGGAAAGTATGCTGGCAATGGCCGGAGTGGTGCGATTGGATACCGCCCGGGCCGGAAAAAGAAGGCCATCCTTGCAGAGGAGACTCATGTTAGCCATATCCGGAAGGAGATGACGCAATAGGTCGTAGCCCAGGCTGTCTACGATGATCAGTGCTGCCTTATTGCAGCCCCACTCCGCCACAGCCCGGATGGTCTTTCCGTCACTTTGAGGCAGATTGAGGCCCAGAATTGAGGCTATGGTAGGCGCTATATCCAGCTGGCTGAAAGAGGCGGGGCTCGATATTTCGGTCGTGAGAATCACTCCTTCATCGGCCGAGGATTTATTGGCCGGCATTGACTCTGGCAGCCAGGTTTTTGATGGCGCAGGGTTAAATAAGAAATGGTTGGTAGATAAAATAGAGCCGGATAAGGCTGGAAAAGAGAGCCACAAAAGACTATTCTGGGCTGCCTGTGCCCAGTGGAGATTCGGATGCATTATTGGATCATGATCGCTGCCCTCTGTGCAGTTATGACTGCTGCATATTCCTCTGGCGCAGAAGTGGATATCGATTACAGCCATAGCCTTATGGGCATGGGGACGGTCATGAGCGATTTCAAGATGGGATCTGAGGAAGATAGCCTGGCCATGGGAAGAGTAAGGGGAAGCGGAGAGATTGTGAACAGATATGCCGTTCTCCTAAATAGCTCCAAAAATGTATCCATAGAGGATCAGTTCATCTTCCAGCAGACCCCTGTGGCCGCGGATACTCCTGTGCCCGATTATCCCCCCATGGTCGGCGCTCCCATGAGCCTGCGCCTGCTTGGGGCCAGCTGGGCGGGCAGGATAGATCTGGCCGGGCGGTAGGATAACAGTTTCGTCCCGCGGCAAAGGTTTATCTCAAAGCCTGCCGAGGCTCTAATAGAATGCAGAAACTGCAGGATATGTCCGGGCCATTTTCAGAGCTCTGCCAAATGTGCCGGGAGCCGGCCCAGAAGATCAGGAAAAGCAGGGAGCCTCTGGTTGTATCACATGTGGATGCCGATGGCCTGACATCGGCAGCGATAATCTGCACTGCCCTGGAAAGGGCGGGAATGGAATATGAGGCTCTCTTCTTCCGGCAGCTTGATGAGGCGGCCTTGGATCAGATTGCAGACGATAATCCCGATCTGGTCATTTTTACCGACCTAGGGAGCGGCATGATCCAGCCGATATGCGATCATGGCCTCGCTGCGGTGGTGGTCGACCACCACAAGCCTGCTCCATATCAGGCCCGGCCCATTGCCCACATCAATCCTCACCTGGTGGGTGCAGATGGGGCCCTGCACCTTTCCGGCAGCGGAACCTCATTTCTCCTGGCAAGGGCTCTGGCCGGCTCCCCGGCAGGCAATGACGATCTGGCCACCCTGGCCGTGGTGGGGGCAGTGGGAGATCTGCAGGACATAGCCCACGGCCAGCTGACGGGGATAAACCGGCATATTCTGGAGATAGGCTCCCGGGCCGGGGCGATATCCTTTGGCCGGGACATCAAGCTCTTCGGAAGGCAGACCCGCCCCGTCTATAAGATGCTGGAGTACTCTCAGGATCCTTATCTGCCAGGGCTTTCCGGGAATGAGGACGCGTGCATTGCCTTCCTTAAGGATACAGGAATCCGCCTGGGAGGGGAGCGCTGGCGCAGGTGGATCGACCTCAGCCAGGATGAAAAAGCCAGTCTGGTCACGGCCATAATCAGAAAGGGGCTGCGCAGCGGTCTGGCCAGCGTCAAGCTGGAGAGGCTGATAGGAGAGGTCTATGTCCTTTTATCCGAGAGAGAGGGCACAGAGCTGAGGGATGCCAGCGAGTACTCCACCCTGCTAAATGCAACGGCCCGTTACGGCCATGCCCAGGTTGGACTTTCGGTATGCATGGGGGACAGGAACCTGGCATTCGCTGAGGCACAGAGGCTCTTATCCCAGCACCGCCAGAATCTGGTAAATGGCCTTAAGCTGGTGGCAGAAAAAGGCATTACCAGCCTGCATGGCATCCAGTATTTCGATGCCGGAGACTCTATCATGGACACCATAGTGGGCATCGTGGCAGGCATGAGCTTTCAGATGGCAGACCGCTCTCGCCCTATTCTGGCCTTTGCCAGGACCGAGGGAGGAGATCTCAAGGTCTCTGCGCGGGGAACCCAGGATCTGGTCCGTTCCGGACTGGACCTGGCGGAAGCCCTCTCTGCTTCAGCTCGGGGTGTGGGCGGAGTGGGCGGAGGACACAATGTGGCGGCTGGAGCTACCATTCCCGCCGGAGAGCAGCAGAAGTTCCTGGAGCTGGTGGACGGCGTCGTGGCAAGGCAGCTCCACCTCTGACATCTTTAATTGCATTAAGCATAAATTAACGGCCGCCACCCGTTTTGATCGGCTTGATCGAAAGCCTTTTAGCTTATATGATTATGGAAAAGGGTCACGATAGCCGCCAGTAGTCTTTTAATATGTATAATGAGCATAATTCATATATAGCAAAAAAGCAAGAAAAAGTGAAAAGAGGCGCCCGAAACAAATGCCCAGCGTGAGATATACCAGGATAGAGATCACCCCGGATGCCTATAGATCCTTGGAAGCAGAGGCCATTTTGCAGGGAAAAACCCTCAAGAAACTGGCATCTGAGTTGATACTAAAGGGCGTCTCTAAAAAGGCTCTGGATTTCGTCCAGGAATTGGAGGAGCCGGCGGTCACAAGCAAGCCTCAGATGGATTTCAACGAGGAGATGACCCGGGTCATCAGGAAGATTGGGGCAACGGGCATACATATCAGCCTCCAGACCCTGAAGGTGGTGAAGGATTCCATTTTAGAGGAAGGATACCAGGGTGCAATGCTCTATGTGGCCCAGCATACTGCATCCATGGAGAGGGATGAGCTGCACCGGGTGATTGCAATATGCCGGCGCTATAAGCTCTCGGAAAAGTCGGCTGCTTATCTGGTGGAAAATTTAAATGAGATCGAGTCCGGCAACTGGATCTAAGCCGGAGCACTTATCACTTTCAAGATCCTGTTCTTAATGCATTAATGCCGGATTGGTCGGCTCACTTTCTGGCCATCTGCTTGATCTTATCCCAACCTGTCCCGCCCGCTCGCAGGGGATGGTCCAGGATGACATCTATGAATCCGAAGATGATAGGGGCATAGACGGCATAAAAGTCGCGGGCAAAGGCGATGGCCTCATCCAGGTCCTGGAAGCGGCGGCCTTCGGTCACCTCACCCGTCCCTGTGACAATTGTATCTATTCTGCTCTCGGCGACAAAGCTGGACATGCCGCAGGAGGCCTTTGCCGGCTGGAGGGCATCTATATTCACAGGCACGCCTCCATAGCACTCATAGGCATAGCGCAGCATCTCCATGTCTCCGGCCAGCCCCTCTGCTCTGGCCTCTTCCAGGATCTCCCGGTCCAAACACTGGAGCTGGGGGATCAGGCTGGCCTCGATGACATAGGAGAAAGCCCGGCCTTCTGGGGATAGGTCCACCGCCTCCAGAACCATTCCCAATTTGACCGCCTCCCCCCAGCCGAAGCTGCACTGCCAGCGGTCGCTCTCTATGTATATCTGGCTCCGACTGAGCTGGGATTGGCTGAGCATACAAGTCAATATCAATGCTGTTATATGATAAGCCTTTTCAGCCCCATGATGGCCGATGATGGACCCTTCCTGGCCGAGCCCCGGCTATGGGCAGTCATCATCAGTTCCTTTCCTTCCCTCCATCAGTCAGCAAATTATGCAGACCGATTAAAAAGAGGCTCATTCGCCTATAGCCTCTACCGGGTCCAGGCGGGATGCCTTTAGAGCCGGATAAATCCCTGCCAGGAGGTTTACGACCAGGGCGAAGCCCACTGCCAGGGCAAAGCTCTGAGATGTGATCTCTACTGTGAGATGGGACACCATATAAACCTCGCTGGGAAGGGAGATGGGGTAAGCCTCTATGAGCTTTGCTGCGGCATAGGCCAGGGCGGAGCCCAACAGAGCAGCCGGTGGCCCCAGGATCATGCTCTCCAGGAGATAGATCTTGATTATGGAGTGACTGCAGGCTCCTATGGCCATCAGTATGCCGATCTCCTTGGTCCGCCTGGTCACGGCCATTATCATGGTATTGGCCACCCCGAACAGGGCAATGACGAATATCAGGCTGTAGAATATGATCAGCACCACATCCTGGGTATCGAAGATCTGCAAGACATCTCGGTTGCGCTCCTGCCAACTCTCTGCCCGGTAGGAGAGGCGGGAGTTGAGATCGGAGGCGATAATGGGCGCAGCATCGATATCATTGAGCCGGGCTGCCACCTCGGAGACCACATCCTGCTGGCCCATAAGCTCCTGAGCAGTCTCCAGAGGGAGATACACTGTGCTCTGATCCGCTCCCGTACCTGTTCTGATCAAGCCCACCACCTCCAGGGTCATGGACTGGTTCTGACGATATAGGCTGAACTTCTCCCCCATTGAGAGCTCCAGTTCTTCCGCCAGCTTGGCTCCCAGCACTGCGCCTCGTTTTCTGAAAGTGAGGTCCTGATAGCGGCCTGAAACCATATCCTGCTGCACATTGAGCAGAGGACCTTCTGCCTCAGGCAGCGCTCCGATGATGCTGGCCGCCCTCACCTTATCCCTATGCTTGGCTCCAGCCTTGCCCAGCATCCGGGGCGAGACGGCCTCAACCTGGGGATAGCTGCCTAGAATAGCGGATAGGCTTCGGTAAAGGGTGATGTAATCCTCGTCCTCCTTAGGGCTGATGGTCAAGTGGGGACTGTTCTCCACCAGGCTGACAACCAGATCGCTTCGGTACCCCTCGTTGATTCCCATCATCACCACAATCACGGCTATGGCCAGAGCTACGGCCAGCACTGAGAAGAGCACCATCTTGGGATCTGAGGTGATATGCCTCCTGGCTATCTCCAACTCGAACATGGCTGCTACCCCTTCAAGGCTATGACCGGATCGAGCAGAGATGCCTTTCTGGCTGGATAGTAGCCGGCGGCGATGCTCAATAGAACCGATATTATGGTAAAGAGCAGGAAGTCAAGCGGATTGAGGGCCATGGGCAGATTCATTGTCTGACCCATGCCGTCTTGGATCTCAATGCCTTGCAGCTGAAGGCAGGCCAGCAGACCCAGAATACAGCCGACAGCCGCTCCCATGAGGCCGAGAACGCCGCTCTCCATCAGGAAAAGCAGGCGGACGTGGAATGGATTAGCTCCCAGGGCCATTAGCATGCCTATCTCCCGCGTCTTCTCCACCACCATCATATTCATGATGCTGGCGATTCCAAAGGTGGCTATGATCATTAGCAGGAACATGGTGATGGCATTCTGGGTCTTTTCAAAGGCCAGAGTCCTGACGATATCGGGAAAGAGCTCCTGCCAGTCCTTGGCATTGTAGCCCTGCATTCGCAGCTCTTCTGCCGCGGCCTGGGCCAGGAAGGGGTTTGAGAGCTTAATATCTATAGCCGTTACCACATCTCCCTCGTTTAGGAATCGTCGGGCTGTGTCCTGGGAGACATAAGCCACGCCCTCGTCCACCTCTTTATAACCAAAGCTGAATATTCCCGAGACCACCAGATTTACCGGCTGGCGGTCCGGAAACCGGGCGGAGATGGTGTCTCCCATTTTGGCTTTCAGCTTCTCGGCCAGGGCCTCTCCCATGACCAGCCTCCTGCCGCCCATAATGGAATTTATATCTCCCTGCTTCATATTGTCTGTGATCTGGGTTATCCTCTCCGCCTCTACCGGATCCATGCCCACCAGAGCCACATTTTCCGATTTATCCTTGTAGCTGAGTGTAGCTGAGGCGGAAAGAGTCGGCGAGACCCCCAAAACACCGGGTAGGGCCCAGCAGACCTCGGCAATGCTACGGTATAGATGGAGGTACTCTTCTCCCTCCTCCGGGATCACGGTGATATGGGGCAGGAAGCGAAAGACGATGTCGAATAGAAAATCAGAGAAGCCGTTCTGAATGGATATGAAGACTATGGATATGGCCACGGCTATGGCCACCGCCCCCACGGAAAGAAAGGTGCGCCATTTGCGATAGGTTATGTGCCTGCGGACCATAGCGATCTCGAAGGCCGGGAGAGGTGTGCGGTTCAATCTGAAACCCCTCTAAGAGTGCTGGCAGCCATCAGTTATCAAGTTAATGATTTGCAGGAAGAAGGCATATGGGAGCAAAACAGGCAAGAAGCGGCGGAAATTCTGCCTCTGGATAAGAGATGGCAAGCCCTAATAAACCAGAAGCTACGATCTCTGCCATAGAAGAGTGATTATGATAGAAGAAGATTCGGAGAAAGCCAAGGATGACATCCTGACCTCAGCCAGGAGGATCATATCCCTGGGCCCCATCTGCGATAGCTGCCTGGGACGGCAGTTTGCCATGCTGGCAACTGGATTTACCAATGCTGAGAGAGGGCGCTCCATCAAGTCCGTGCTGGCCATGCAGGCCTGCGCCTACGAGGACAGGGCCATCCTGGAAGAGTTGGCCTCCTCTTTTCTGCCGGCGCGCCTCAAGCTGGGCCGAAAGGGTGAGGATGATGCTCCCTGCAGCGTATGCCTGGGTGAGATGGCCCCAGCAAACCTCGATCTCTGGGCAGAAAAAGCGGCAAAAGCTCTGTCCGGCTGGGAGTACGAAACCTTACTTGTGGGCACCAGGATGTCCGGACTGCTGGCGGAGAATGAGGAGCTGGTGGTGGCGGATGGGGGCTCGATCCATGCCGAGCCCTTTAAGTCGGAGCTCAATCGCGAGGTGGGAAAGAGGCTCTCCCTCCTTACCAGCAAAGCAGTTGATTTAAAGAGGCCGGATATGGTGGTCCACCTCAACCTGGAAAAGGGGGAGGTACAGCTGCAGGTTTCATCCCTGTTCATTCGCGGCCGCTATTGCAAGCTGGTGCGGGGCATACCCCAGACCCGCTGGCCCTGTCGCGAGTGTCGCGGCAGCGGCTGCGAGCGCTGCGGCGGCACAGGCCGCATGTACTCCGAGTCAGTGGATGAGCTGATCCGCCCGGCGGTGATGCAGGCTGCGCAAGCGGAGGATACGATATTTCACGGGGCGGGTCGAGAGGACATCGATGCCCGGATGCTGGGCAGCGGCCGGCCCTTCATAGTAGAAGCTGTACGGCCCGGCATCCGCAAGATCGACCTGGCCCTTCTGGAGCAGGAGATCTGCCGCCAGGCGGAGGGCAAGGTAAAGGTCACTGGCCTGTCCTGGGCCGATTCGGCCATGGTAGAGCGGCTAAAAGAGGCTGCTTTTGAAAAGACCTACTCTGCTCTGGTGCGGCTGGGCGGGGCCGTCCCAGAAGAAAAGCTTAAATCCGTCTTGAAGGAATTAGAAGGGTCGATCGATCAGCGTACGCCCACTCGCGTCTCCCACCGCAGGGCAGATAAGATCAGGGTGAGGAGAGTTATTAGCGCGGATTTAATAGAGATGCAGGGCAATATGGCTCGCATTGAGATCAGAGGCGACAGCGGCCTGTATATCAAGGAGCTGGTCTCCGGAGACGGAGGCAGAACCAGCCCCAACCTCGCCGAAGCCCTAAAGGTAGACGCGATCGTCGAAGAACTGGATGTAATAGATGTAGGTGGAGAATCAGATGGCACATCATCACGGAATGCGGAAGAAGTCAAGAGACAAGATGAGCAAGACGGTCAGGGCCAGGGGAATATCCCCTGTGGTCAGGGCGATCCAGGAGTTTGAGAAGGGCGCAAAGGTTCATGTGCTCATCGATCCCAGCATACATAAGGGCATGCCTCATCCCAGGTTCCACGGGAAGACGGGCGAGGTAGTGGGAAAGAGAGGAAGGGCCTTTGTTCTTAAGGTCACAGACGGAGATGCCACCAAGACCCTGATCGCATTACCTGAACACCTAACGGCACAGAAATAGATGATTGTCAAGAGCGTCTTGCAGGAGGATCTTCTGACCCTGGCGGAGGTCAAGGAGATCCTGGACCAGATTCGGGACAGGCGTTCCGATGAAGAAGAACTGGGCTACGAGCTGCGCCGAGCCATCCGTCATGCCGAGCTCTTCAGCAAGGGCACTGCTGAGGAGAGCCGGTCACTGGTAGCCGAGCTGATGAAGCTGGAGAAGATGAGCCTGGAGATCGCGGTGAAGATCGCCGATATCAAGCCTGAAAACAAGGATGAGCTGAGGGCGATTTATGCCAAGGAAAGGTTCACTTTAAGCGAAGAAGAGCTCGACAATATTCTAGAGATGGTTTTCAGGGGGTAGAGGCAATGCCTGAGGGGAGACCGCCGAAGAGGGAAGAAGTAGCCAGGATTCTCGATTACCTCCCCTATGGACGGGCTCCTGATTCCAGGAGCTACCAGAAGCAGCCTCTGGTCCAGGCTGTGGGCGAGGCCAATTTTGTGCTCATGGAGATGACACCCAAAGAGGGAGTCGTTCCGGCTCCGGGAACCCGAGTCTATATCGGCAGCGGAAGCAGGGATATAATAGACCACGTCAACCGCAGAATAGACTATCCGGATCTCTCCAACAGCGCCAAGCTGGAGCTGCCCTATCAGATTCAGAGCATTGTTCTGGAAAATGAGGCCCGCTTCATCCGCTATTTCAATGAGGCTGGACCCATCACCACCCGCATGCATGCACTGGAACTCTTGCCCGGAATAGGAAAGAAGCTTATGTGGGCCATCCTCAATGAGCGGAAAAAAGGAGCGTTCAAAGGCTTTGCCGATCTCATGGAGAGGGTGAAAGGGCTGCACTATCCAGAGAAGCTCATAGCCAAAAGGGTGGAGGATGAGCTGGTGGATGACCGCATCAAGTACCGGGTTTTCACCACAGCTCCCCGCATGAGATAAATGAAGCTGGGACAGCATTTTCTAGTGGACGAGGCTATAGCATCACGTATAGCAGAATATGCGGATCTCGGTCCTGATGACTGGGTTTTAGAGATCGGGCCGGGTGAGGGAAGCCTCACCGCCGCTCTGGCAGCTAAGGCGGATCAGGTCTATGCTGTGGAGATAGATCCCGAGCTGGCGGCCCAGCTTACGGGGCGGTTCTCCAATGTTCAGGTCGTCACCGGGGATGCTCTCAAGGTACAGCTGCCGGAATGCAATAAGATAGTATCCAACCTGCCCTATCAGATATCCTCCAGCCTGACCTACCGGCTGCTCTCCCGGCCTTTTGATATGGCTGTGCTTATGTACCAGTGGGAGTTTGCCCGGAGACTGAAGGCCGCTGCTGGCAGCGATGAGTACGGACGGCTGGCCATGACGACGGGATTCTTCTGCCGGATCGAGGTCCTGGAGAAGGTCTCCAAGATGGCCTTCCGCCCAGTGCCCCAGGTGGACTCGGCCATAGTCCGGCTCCTGCCCCGCCCCGATCGCCCTCCCGGCGAGGCGGTGGATCTGATCCGGCTGGCGGAGGGGCTGTTCAACAACCGGCGCAAGAAGGTGAAAAAGGGGCTGGCATCCCTGGGGGCGCGGCCACAGGACCTGGCGGAGCTTGATCCAGATCTCCTGGTGAAGAGGCCGGAGCAGCTTTCATCGAACGAGGCAGCGAGCCTGGTGGGGGCCATATCACGAAAGAGGCATAGCCTGAAATAATTCCACGCTCTAGTGCTGCTGATCCTCTGTGTCCGACACTGAGTCCGAGGCCAAAACCGGCAAGAATATCCTTTTATTGGGCCTGGTCAGCCTTCTTAACGATATCAGCAGCGAGATCATTCAGCCGGTACTGCCTCTTTTCCTCTCCTCCCTGGGCGGCGGCTCTCTGGCCGTAGGCCTGGTGGGGGGCTTTTCCGAGGGTCTGCCCAGCCTGATCAAGCTCCTCTCTGGCTGCTGGTCGGATCGGATGGGCCGGCGCCGGCCCCTGGTGGTGGGAGGCTATGCCCTCTCCGCTCTGGGCAAGATCCTTCTTGCTGCAGCCCAAAGCTGGCCGGCCGTCTTTGTGCTGAAAAGCCTGGAGAGGTGCGGCAAAGGACTGCGGTCTGCCCCTCGCGATGCCATGATTTCCGAGTCGGCGCCGAAAAACAGTCGCGGGCGGGGATTCGGGCTGCACCGGGCCATGGACTCAGCCGGGGCGGTGATCGGATCTCTTCTGGCATATTCTCTCTGGCAGATGGGCCTCTCCTTTAGCTCCATCTTTTTGGTGGCGGGAGCCCTGGCCCTGCTGGCATTGCTGCCTTTTGCAAAGGTCAAAGAGAGCTACAGCGCTCCTAAATGCGACTACAGCTGGCGGCTTTCCGATATCCCGCCCGATCTGGGCCGATTTCTGGTTTTGGCCTGCCTTTTTGCCCTGGGCAACTTCAGCTATATGTTCTTCATACTCCGGGCCCAGGGGATCTTTTCCGGAAGCCAGGCAGCGGCCTCGGCCATACTGCTTTATGCACTTTTCAACCTGATCTACGCCCTCCTGGCTCTGCCGGCGGGGATCTGGTCCGACCGCATCGGGCGGAAAAAGATTCTTGCCCTGGGATATGGCCTCTTCGCTCTGACTGCTCTGGGCTTCGCCCTGGTCAGCAGCCAAACCGGCCTTGTCATGCTCTTCGCCCTCTACGGCCTGGTTTATGCCCTGGTGGACGGATCAGAGAGGGCCTTTGTCTCCGACCTCAGCCCGTCCGGCCTGCGGGGCAGCGCTCTCGGCCTTTATTCCGGGGCCCTGGGACTGACAGCCATAGCCTCCAGCCTGCTGGCCGGGGCCATCTGGGAGCTGTGGGGACAGCAAGCCACATTCATCTTTGGGGCGGGGGCGGCAGGATTGGCGGCGGTGGGGCTGATGGTGTGGAGGGAAAGGAGTGGAATACAGACATGAAGATAGTATACTCAGACAAGCTCGCCGCCCGGTATCCAGCCAATCCTGTAGAGAGCCCGGACCGGGTGGCTATCCCCGCCAAGCTGCTCCGGGAATGCGGCTATGAATTAGTTGATTTTAGGCATGCTTCTATCGATGACATCTCCAGGATTCACGGCAGAGAGCACATAGAGCTGGTGAAAAAGATGGGCCTCTATGAGCCCGCCGCTCTCGCCGCCGGCGGGGCCATTGCTGCCGCGGAGCTGGCCATCGCGGGCCAGCCGGCCTTCGCTTTGCTGCGCCCGCCCGGCCACCATGCCTCGGCCAACCGGGCCTGGGGCATGTGCTGCTTCAACAGCATGGCCATAGCCATAAAGAAAATCCGGCCTGCTGCCAGGCGGACCCTGATCATAGACATCGACCTGCACTACGGAGATGGCACAGCCAGCATCTTCCGGGGCGACTCTGAGGTTAAAGTCGTCAATCCCTGGGCGGTGGATGAGAGCTTCGAGTATCTGAATATGGATGAGAGCCGCTACCTGAGGCAGGTGGAAGATGCCTTTACAGGCTTCCAGCCAGATATCGTGGCCGTCTCTGCCGGCTTTGACACTTACCTCGAGGACTGGGGAGGGCTTCTCAGGCTGGAGGACTATCACAAGATCGGAAGAAGCATCCGGGAGGGAGCGGAGAAATGTGGAGGGCGCAGATTCGCCCTGCTGGAGGGAGGATACCACACTGACCTCAAGTGGTGCATCAAGAGCTTTATTGAGGGCTTCCAGTGAGATGCGTCACTAACGGCGGAGCAGCTAATGGATGAATGCAGCTGTTGCTGAAGGCAGAAAAAGAATTGAACGGCCCGGGTCTCAAACCCAAGGTAAGTACTGTGAGCCGCTGAGAGTGGAATCTACATTCTTAGCATTTCTGAGGTCCAGGCTTTTGGGCAAGAGGTTCACATCATTTGTGGTGTAGGTCGGCCCGCCCATCTCGCTCATCCCATCGATTTTATGGGGTATGCCTCCGGAAGTGGTGTTGTTGGCTATAAGAACCGGCCGGGTAAGGTCGATCTCACTGGTAGGAATGTTCATCTGGGACATCATCAGATAGGGGTCCTCTCCGAAATTCTGCCTGACCCAGGCATTGTATCTATCAACCTCGGCATTAAAGCCGGTGACATTAATGCCATTCAATGCATTCTGGTATGCCTGTCCCATCTTAAATCCGTACCTTAGGCCATCCGCCGCCCCCTGCTGCCAGTCATTGTATCCCGCCGCTGCGGCAAGGCCGATTAAACATAAAACTATGGCAATTTGCTTCATCTCTCTCTCACTCCTCTGTTAAGACCACATAGTATTGCCCGAAATATACTCTACCTGAATGCCAGAGGAAGCTCGTAGCTTGCCCTTTCAGATGGGGCTGAGCTGTAGCCCTCAAATGTGACATCTTCCCGTTCCACATAGACCGGCAGTCCGCTATACGGATCCACATAGAAGTATTTGGCTGCTGCACCACCAGGTGGGGTATAGGAATAAATCGCCCTTCCGGTAAATGCATCCATGCCGACCCGGCTATAAGAGCTGTCCGGATTCTCTATGGGACCGGGGATATTGAAGGGATCCCTTGCCAGGGTTCCATTGACCAGCATGTTCCCCTTGGGAATGGTCCCCCAGTTCCAGAGGGTGCTGTTGCTGTTGTT